>OJMH01000252.1_pt1 | contig 79257 bp, 111 predicted proteins | sample 1597111 | NCBI WGS metagenome assembly OJMH01 (sample SAMEA2452115, study PRJEB22498) | human gut metagenome | reverse complement strand
ACATCTCCGGGAACTGTACTTTCCTCCAGAACTTTTACCCTAGCCTTGAGGTCAAGAATATCCAAAGGATTCATTCCGTATGGCTTTACAGGGAATTGACCATGGATAGGTACCAAACACAAAGTATAGTTCAATGAAGACATAATAGACTTATATCTTTGATTGCTTGGGTCACTATTCCATTCAGGTCTCCATCCAACCAAGTATACTCCTATGAGAGAATCTACATTCTTGTTGAAAGGCATCCCTGAATCAGCCAGGAGTTCTAACATCCTTTCATAATCCCAAGAAAGTACCTCATCAAGGCCATACACCTTGTCAAAGGTTAACCACCCACAGGTGAAGTTAGTTACACTGGGGGGATTTTCACTTCCATCGGGACGATAGGTATGAGTTGCTTTTACAGCAAATGCCACCAGCTTCTGAGGATTACTTAGACTTGGCCATCCACCCGATGGTTGTACTCCATTAAAGGTAAGTACATCCGGAGCTATGTGACATAACCCATCAGGAGTGGTGTAGGCATTGAATACTTGGCCTGCAGTGTTATCCTTATTTGAAAGAAATACCCTACGAGCTCTTCCCAAGATATTAGCCACTCCAGAAGGTAATGTACTCGGCTTCTTGAATACACTGGTTATGGTTACATTCTGTTGGGTAGTATCTACCCAGTCGAAGCCGCAAATAGGACCGGTACCAGCCGTTATGGCAAGAGGTTCCATAACCTCTTTAGATTCTATCAAATCTCCGTAGACTTGGTAGAACCTCGGTTGTACTATCCCATTTACTACTTCGGTTACATTATTCTGTGCCATAGTTATATTTTTAACTTATCGAGGTTCTCATCGATGAATATTAAGGCCTTGGTTAAGGATTCTACCAGTTTCTGGTTCACTGAGTCATCTTCGAGTAGAGCCACGTCATCGGGATTATCCTGGAATAACCACTCGAGAAGTACTCCCCAGTAGTTGTTGCCCGTCAGTACAGTGAAATTGGCTTCCTTATCAGGGTCACCGTCTGATGAGTCTGTTCGGTGTTTGTAACCGTCGGCAGTGGGGAAGTCTTCCTGCAGTTGTTCGAATATTACCGTGGCAAATAAATCCGAACGGGTTTGTCCCTTGGTGGTGTAGATTTCAAATCCCCTTGCAGTGCACCATTCATTCCCCATGCCTGCAGCATTGTTATGGAGGGATAGCAGAAACTTAGCTCCCCCTCGAGGAGTATCTAAGTTATTTGCAATTTCTTTTCTTCTAGACAGTCCGATTTCGGTGTCCTTGGTATTGGTGAATGCTACTTCGAACCCATTCTGTTTAAGGCGTTCTGCCAACATCTTGCCCACTTTTCTACTCCACAGGTATTCCTTGTGTCTACCATCGGGAGATTGTTTTCCTGCCACATCAGACCCATGAGCAAAGTCTATGATAGGCAATAATCTTCGTGCCATGTTATAATTTTTTAAGGTACATTAGTTTTAATCCGTTTAGATACATACCAACTGATTGGTCCATATTGGATATTGTGAATTGGTCCTTTGGTATATATATCTGTTCTATTACCATATCTTTAATTGCCTCATTATCTTGAGGCTCAAAGATATTTGTCAGAGATTTTCCATTACAGGTGAAGTTTGATAGTAATCCACATAGTTCGGAATACTCATTATTCACCAAGCTCTCTACCTTCTTTACAGTTGACTCTTTGTTGTCTATATGATTCTCAAATCTGATCCGCAGTATCGCATACTTCAGGATGTGACCCAAGCAATTGAATTCCCTACGTATCAATATCTGAGCTTCAATTATACCTATGGTAGAGTCAGCAGCTCCATCAAAGAATTCCTTTACCTGTTGTGATGATTCTGATACCACGGTTACCTTTTTATTTAGGTTCCAGATGGTATATACGAACATTACTACCATCACTAAAACCATTACCATGAATATACCGAATATCACTTTGAGTGCCCCATAATTAGAGGCAGCTTCAGCCAGTTCAATCGAAGATTTGGTTAGAGATTGAACTACACGGTCAAGTTTGAGGTCTTCCTGAGCAAAAGAAGATAGTAGAGTTATTAGAGAGAAGTTAAGCATATACAATATAGATTACGGCAGTAGTTTGTTCAAATATTACAGAACTGTCCTTGGGTTCAAAATATTTTACATTTACGGGTAGGTACTTATTGACAATGTTTACCAGAGTCTCTCTTACCTTGTCACTGTAGTCGGAGGGATGTTCTGATTGTATTTGTTCCTTTTCAGCCTCTATCTCTTCTTCAGTGGCATCGGGATTCATCAGCTTCCACTCTTCCAACAATTGTTCTTGAATCTCCTGGTCTTTCCTTACCATAAAATCCCATTGACCCTTTGGTATGCCAATAGTGAGAATCATTGGGACACATTCCCAACAATCCGTTTCAGTATCGTAGGTAGCTGAAGGAGTATCGAAGTGAGAGATAGTATCATAGTTTACAGAACCATCGCCTATTGCCTGGGCTACTGATGCTTTGGTACTTTCATCTACTTCTGTGAGAGTAAAGGTCACTCCATAAAAACGGCCTAATATTTCATAAAACCGTCTAGTGCTTCGTATCTTGTACAAGGATATGGCGTATCTTAGAACTAGCCGGTAATCCGCGGTAGGAAAACCCCTATCTTCTTTTACCCAATTCTCTAGATTCTTCTCTGTATAAGGTTCTCCCTTAGTTAATACGCCATAGGCATACGGTATGAACCCAAAGTATTCCCAGAGATAATTCAGGAATATAGGATTGGCTTTATCCACATCCAGACATTCCATGAAGTTATCTATATCTGGCATTACTTCAGTATCGAAATAACCCGAACATACATCTATGAACCTTTCGAATATACCTTTGCCTTCTGAATCCTGGTAGGTATCATTGGATTTATAGTAATGGTCGAAAAGGTTACTGAAGATGTAATCCCTGAAGAATGTCTTCGCTGGATTAAACCACTTCATTGATTGTGAGTGTTATGTTATCCGAACTGATAGTGGGGATATTGTAGTTGTGAGGAATCAGGTCTACCAATCTGCCGTTGCTTCCCATCGGTTGGGTGGTTAATTGATATACTGTTCCGTTTTCGTAGTTTGCATTTTCAACCGGTAAGTTGATTGTAAGGCTGAACTTTGACTTGGTCAGAGTTACCTCGAGAGGTTTACCATATTGACCAGAGTATAGAGCATTACCCGACAAGTCCTTGTTAGCATACACCTTGTAGAAGGCATTGCCGTTTTCTATTACGGTCTGTATGTAACAATTCTCAAAATCAGATTCCGGAGTAGAGGTTGTAAATGATATCATCTTGAAGTAGGTGATATTCAGTGCGGGCACTGATACTATCTCTTCCGTATTCTGAGAGTTGATATTTATGGCTATCGGGTACGGCAGTAAGTACAGCTCGGTTATGGTAAGGAAATCAACCATGGGCTGATTATCCATGAGAGCATACAAGTCAGACTGTCTTACCGGTTTATTGATATCAGAGTTCTGATAGTTATAAGCGTCCAACAATGCTTTCTTTACCTGGTTGCTTATATCTATGGATTTGAAAGACTTCCTACCAGTAATTTCAGCCGAAAGGTAAATCTTGGCTGCATGTGTAGAATACACACTTACTCGAGTGGTTAACACCTTAGAAGATTCCATCCTTTGCTTTACATTGTTAATAAGCTCGGTGCTTGCTTCTGAACCACCATCTGGAGTGATATATACTTCTACATATTTTCCACAGATGTAGTTACAGTAAGCTTTATCTACTCCATCTATTAACATGGCTATGGCCTCATAATCTTCTTTGGTGATGGCCACTCCCAGAGTCTTAATACTTAATGGTATATGCTCTTTGAGGGTATCAAAATCCTCATAGTCAGAACCCCCGGTAGCAGCTATAGTATTGGTTAGAGTAAGGCCAGAAGTTACATCGGTCATTACATCTGGAACTTTGTCGAATTGGTTTGCCGGTATATTACCGTTTGCACCATACGTAAGATAGTACTGCCCCTTGATGAGTGAACCTATGGTTGGTTTCCTACCAAACTGACCATCACCAAATACCAGGTACAGAGTGAGAGTAGTATCAAGTTCTACCTTGTACACCTTATCACCAGGACCTGAATAAGCAAAAGTATCCACCAAGGTCCAAGCTTCTCCACCAATAGTAAGTACCATAGAACCTTCTACATACTTCTTATCCGTGGGCAAATCTCCCAAGGTTATGATAATGTCATGAGAAGTATAAGTACCCAGTTCTACTTCCTCCACAGCCTCCTTTTGAGCTACTGGTACTTTATAAGTATAAGTACCCCTTTCGATAGTTACATTACGAGTAGTTATCCACTGTTTACCATCCTTTGAATTAAAAATGGTGTTCTGCGGTACTTGTATATCTACAGGGAAAGGACTTCCATCTTGCATGTAAACAGTTAAGTCTACTGAAGAGGGGATGGCTGATTTTATATGATAATCCACCAGCTTAGCATGTTTGTACAGAGATGAATACCTTCGACAAGTTGGGAGGAAAGCTTCCCTTGCCATACCGTCGATGTAGTAATGTATTACCTCGGCAATACCTGCAAATATTGAGAGTGTAAGGATGAAGATATTACCTTCACTCATATCCGTTATCTCTGGAACCCTTTCATTCAGAGATTGAATCAGTTTGGCTTTTATGTCATTATATGACCTCTGAAAAGGGGTGAGCCAAGGGTTGCTAGTAGACATTTGTTGTAGAGTTGTTTAAGTTATACTGAAAGTTTAACTCTTCTATCCTTTGAGAGTTCTGTACCTTGAAATATATCAAGAGTCTTATAGATTCCTTGGTGGGTTTCAGAGCGAATACCTTTAATGCAGTTATCCGAGGTTCCCAAGCTGCTATGCCATTCTTCACGAAATTTTTAATCATGAGATTGAGAGCACTGGTGTTAGGTTCTTCCAAACATTCCCAAGTTCGAGAACCAAAGTCCTCTTGCCTGAACCTTTGGCCTATCTGATAGGTTAGGATAGCTGTGAGATTCTGCTTTATTAAAGCAACATCCCCTCGGAGTATATACCACCCTATCTTTGGTACTACTCTTCCATCTGGCAGCTGTACTGATTCTGGTTTCCCATCACTCCCGAGGGCTTGTTCAAGCTTTATCGGGAAATAGGCACCACTACCAATAGTGTTGAGTTGATTATAGTTTGCCATTAGTTAGGTTGTTTAATTGTTTCACTTTCAATATCCTCCACCTTGGTCTCTTCCAATTTAGAACCAGCCCAAGATGCAGCAGCAGTCTTCAAAGCACTACCACCGTCCTGAGGTTTAGGTACCCAGTTAGTAAATGTCTGCTTTATTTTATTTAGGTCTTGCTCAATTTTATTTAACCTCCCTACTACCGAATTGGATTCAGGAATACCAACTTCTCCCCCCTGCATTATAATGTTATTCGCATCGACGTTTATGTTACCGTCTAGAGACTTAACAATTATATCTTGTTGGATTATTGCAGTTAATACTCCCGATTCACTTTCATCCAGTATAATCCTATTGCCTTTGGGTGTAATAAACCCAAGTACATGGGGTTTGTCTAAGTCAGGAGGCATCTCTCCGATTGCCCAGCCATGATAAGACCAGAGGGGGTGTCTTGGGTCTCCATTTTCAAATTCTACATATACTATAGAACCTTCACGAGGAGATAACCATTTGAATCCAGAACCAGGACCTCCTTGTTGATGCTTAGGATAGGCCCATACTTCTACACCTCTTAGTATACTCGGGAGATGTACACATACCTTGTTTTGAGAGTCAGGGTCATTAGAAGTTATTACTATACCTCGATAGGTAGAATAGAATCTTCCAATGGCCTCTATACCTCTTTGTTGAATTATTTCGTATAAGGTCATTATTCTCTTGGGCTTATGTTCCTACCTACTTGAAAGTCAATTCTTGAATCTACCTCTACTTTATAATCAGCAGGGTTGTCGGGGTTCTGACGTACCACAATTTGACGACCAGCTCTTTGAGGATTCTCCTTGTCCTCTTCTGTCCAAGTTGAAGCTCGGTATCTAGCCACCTCAGCCTTAATCTTACTTGGTATTTTCCAAGCACCCGTAGTATAAGACTCTTCAGCTATGTCATGAGCTTTTTGGAATACTTCCTGAGTATTGACAGAAGTAGATATTCGATTCAGTATAGAGTTACGTGACTTCTTCTCAAAAGTAACCTCAGTGAAATATCCCCCGGTATCAAAGCTATGTTCAACCTCTTTTGCATACCAGTCACCAGAGTACTTTTTACCGACATTCTTTATCTCAATGATTTGAGAAGACTTCATATCGGGGTTACCAACGAACTTGGCTTTTGCTTTAATTTGACTATTCACCGATTCGATGATGTCATTAGACATGAAGCTTCCCATGGTTGTGAATAAAGGGTCAGCTACTACTCGTACACCTGGTACTTGTATTTCTAATTCCATTTCGGCTAATACCTTAGAACGGTCTGAACCGGGATGGTCATAAGGATAATCTCCGTAAGGTCTCTCCTGAGAAGACCCCTGGATGACCAAGCTTACATCGGTTCTCTTCTTCAAAGCATTGTAACCTTGTCTCCATCGATTTTGCCACTGAGCTGTGCTACTGTTAGGAGCATAATCTATGGGATTCAGCTTTACCAACACCTTTCTCCGAATGACAAAGTTAGATACCTCATCTGGTGGTGGTGGAAGACTTACATCAGTTTTACCTGAACGTATTGCATCTTCGAACCCCTTAAGTCCATCTTGATACTTTTTCCACTCGGCTTCTATCTGAGAATTGTAAGCTTTAACTTCATCCTCAGTTAATGAGGGATTTGAAGCTATCTTCTGTTTAGCATCAGTTACAGAGTTATATACTGGAGGCTTTTTAGAAGAATTGTTTACCTGACGACATGTAGAGGTACTTGGTATTATAGCCCTTTCGAACTTTGCCATACGAGTAACATCTCTTGGCTCCATAAGTATCTCAGGCTTATTCCTTCTAACATAAGCATCCGGCTTACATGGGTCATCGTTGGTAGGTATACATTGAACTACCTCTGTTTCCACAGTTTTAGTATCAGGGTCTATACTTGAAGCTTTACCAGCTTCTATACTTTGTACGTATTTAGTTTGAACCCTGAACTCTAACAGTTCTCCAGTTCCACCAGCATAGGTATATGCAAATACCGTTTTACCTGACTGCTTTCCATTGTGTATCTCTATCTTGTTATCACGAGTGTCTACAAAGTTAGGACCTCCTGGCATAGCCTTAACTATACCCACTAACTGAGAGTATTTGTTTAAGAATGTAGCCGAACCTGCAATTACAGTACCTTCTGCAAATGTGGCCGGTATCATCTTTAACTTATATCTATCAGGGTCCTGAGCAGGTTTAGAAAGGTTCTCTGGAGTCAATTCAAGTATTTTTACTCCTACTAACCCATCATCTATCTCCTCAGAGTTTTGTATTTTTGTATAACAAGGTAAGCAAGGCTTACTTTTCTCTTTGCTCTGTTTTGCCATCACATGGTTGATTATCGGTTATTACCAGAGCTGTACCAGCTTTCTGAGAGTAATCCGTTACAATTAAAGGCATCTTACCCAAGGCTAATTCCTTGAATACCTCCAAGTACTCGGTTTTATTACCCACAAATTTTGAAGGTTCGGCTTCCAAGAACATCTTTGCATCAGCAAATTCTATGGTAAACTTTACTCCCTCTGGTGTAAACTCTATCTGATGACTCTTTATGTTGACCAATCTTACAGGACCGGATTTGAAAGAGCTGTCACTGAATATCCATCCCCACTGTATCTTCAAGGGCATCTTGAATTGTAAAGAGGGATGGTCCACTATTCCTACAAAGTCAGTTACTATAGTAAACTTACCTTTGTCTCCTTTACCTTCTGTGTACTTGTAGTTGAAGTTCTCGACTTCCATACCGATGGGAATGCCATTGAACTCGTCCATAATAGGAGAGCCAGCTCCATCGAATATGGCAAGGTATGGAGTACCATTACCGTTTACGAGAATGGGTTTACTATCCTCCATAATTCGGTATGATTAACTCCATATTGGCATGAATATCCTCAAAGGGATTGAGAATGTCATTTGCATCTGCAATCACTCCCCACATTCCGGAATCTCCATAGTACTTGAAGGCAATGTTTTGGATTGTTTCTCCTTCCAGTACAGAATGAATTATATGGTCTGAAGATATTGCAGATATGTTCCTTTCCAAAGATACATCCCCGTCTGGGAACTTTACTACATAACTGTCCTCATAGGGACTTGTTCCTGGGATAGTAACCATAGTTATTTAATTTTGTGTGCCTACTCTCTCCGTATCGGAGTTTTCTAGAGAATTTACTTCCCCACCATCATAGATTACTCCAGGCGTATATTGCAACTTACTAGCTGGGATTATTTCCTCCCAGGTTCGGTTGTTTTTAGTTACCCTTTTGAAGGTGAGTGTTTGAGTTGCACAGTTGGGAAGCAACTTAAGGTCAAAGGGTTGACTTACAGTACTTACAATCCTCTGACCAGTATCTGGGTCATTATCATACCTTCTCCTCATACGGGCTGCATTCTGAAAATGAGTAAGCTCGTATGGAGCCGAAGCCAATATGAAAAGGTCATCTTCAAATAATCCAGAATTACCCCACTGAATTCTTAGGGTAGGGGGTGATGCAGAATAACCGTCAGCTCTTGCCCAGGATTCGAGCAATCTACATTTATTCACCACATCGTCTCTGTGTTCAGCATCTACTGAATACCAAGAGATGTCGAATGTTATTGTATCTTCTCCTCCAGTGTAGAAATAAAAGGGGTTATTACGTCCCATGGATTTAACTGCAGCCCAAGTAGCATTAGGTTCTACTCGTAATCTGTCAGGCCTGTTTTGAATCACTAAACTTACAGCGGGTGATACATTCAGGTTAGCAATAACAATGTCGTTCTTTATCAGTTCAGAAGTCAACTTGTTTGCTACAGTATAATCTATGGACTTAGCCTTCAAAATCTGTTCAGGAGAAACCCCAGCTGTTTCAGCAGCTATACGATTCTGAGTCCAAGGGTCCTGAGCCTGAGCTAAAGAGAACGAACCCTTTCGGGCTACATGCAGATTCTTTGCGTCATAGGCTTTACCCATCTTATTGGGTTCTGCCTTAGCCATTGGAGAAGTAGCCCTGTTTATGAGTATCAGGGCTCTCCATACTTTATTGAGAGGAGATTGGAATATCCTCCCTTGCTCAAGGTCAACTACTTCTTGAGCTACTTTTCCTAAAGGTTTTCCTATGAGCGATGCCATGATTTATTAGTTTACTCCAGCAGCTACATTTATCTCTGAATCTCTTTCACCAAGGTACTCTTCCAGGAACTTCTTACCATCCATATTGATAGTTAAGTGAGTACCTCTATTTTCCCGATTGTTGAGCTTATCAGTATAAACTCCGAGCATCTGTACTAACCACCGTATCTCTTGGATAGTTAACATTTGGAGATTATCCTTTTGTTTATAACCCTCTCGGCTGGCTTTGATAGCAGATGCCAGGTCATTTGTAGCCCTGGTATTTTCATCTTGAGCAGACTTGTTACCTTTAATAGCACTGTATATCATGGGCCCAAATATGGATATACCAGTAATAGCTAACCCAAGTGGACCTCCGAATAACCCGAGTAATCTAGAACCAAATCCCAGTATGCCTCTACCCACAGAAGCCAAAGCTCCTCGGGATGCCGCACCTGCTGCTGCCCCTGCAGCGGTACCCATTAAACCCCGAGTCATCTGACCCGCATTAGTAGTAGTAACCATTGCAGCAGGTACTGGAGTCCATCCAGAAGCTCCTCTACCAGTTTGGGCATAGTATCTACCATTGGCTCCCATTTTTGCTGGAATATTACCATTATAGAAATAACCGGGTAATCCAGCCATACCTGCAATGATAGTCGCACTTGCTCCAATACCAGCTTTCCTTTGAGCTATGATGGCTCTCTCCATGTTTAAATAACCCTGAGCAGACATAGTGGCTTGAGACCAGCCGCCCATCATTAACCTTATCATGGTTTTGAAGGATACTTGAGAGTCACCATTCAGTAATAACCAACGTGCTCTCAGTCCCATCCAAATAGAACCTATCTTTAAACCAACTGCAGCTATAGCAGCAAATCCCGCTATCCATGGACCAAATGGAGTTGCCATTAGGTCACGAAGCTGAGATATGGCCCAACCGAGCATATCCAGAAATCCCATTATAATAGGATTCTTACCCAGGGCTTCACTGAAAGTAGTCATAAGGTTCTCGGCAGCAGATTGGATAATATCAATTTTACCTGCAAGGGTTTCCATTCGTTTCCCTACTACCTCTTCAGCAAATCCCGCAGAATTGTTTTGTATATTATTTAACAGGTCAAAGTAACCTTCAGTATCACGCATGATTGCAACTGCAGCACGCATACCACGTACACCGAAGATACTCTTGAATACAGCATTCTGGTCTATAGTAGACAATCCTTGAGTAGCTTCTTCTATTTTACCTAAGATTATGGCAAAATCTTGAAGGTCTCCATTGGCATCTACAAAATCCTGTTTACTCAGTCCTAATCTAGCTAAAGCCTTAGCTCCCTTAAAGTTAGGATTGGTTAATGACTGAGTCAGGTAGTCAGCCATGTTTCGGATAGAAGTACCTGCCATAGAACCCTGAATACCTGCATTACCCAGAGTACCAATCATAGCAGCTACTTGTGGTAACTGTTGTTTCAGAGTTACCATGGATGCAGCCGAGTATTTGATAGACTCAGCTAAGTCGACCATTGATACATTGGATGACATGGCAGCTTTAGTAAGCTGGTCACCAACAATATTTGCAGCCTGTTGACCCTCAAGTTTGAAGGTCCTCATAATATTGGTCAGTAAGTCAGCAGTACCACCTTTACCTCCCAATTCCATGCCTGTGGCATTGGCCATCATAGCAGCACCAGATATCATTTGCTGAATCTGATTTGCATCATTACCTGCCATTGCCAAGTATTTCATACCTGAAGCTATATCCCTTGACATGAACATGGTCCTTAAACCTAATGTCTGGGCAGTTTCGGATAACCCAGACATTTGATTTTCGGTAGCTCCAGATATAGCTCCCACTGAAGTCATCATGTCTATGAAATCAGCTCCGGTTTCGATAGTAGTGGTTAATGTTGATACTATCGAACTGGCCACACCACTGGCTATATTAGCGTACGACTGAACTGCGGTTAAGTTAGCCTGTACAGCATTCTTAGCATCCCTATGTAAACCTCGGATGACTGAGCTAGCTTCTCTTGCCTGGTTTGAAAACCTATCTTGAAGGACAAGGGCCACACCTATCTCTAGTTGTCCTGCAGAAGGACTACCACTTGTAAAAGCCATATAGTTTCAGATTTATCGAACAAAAGAGAGCTGCCCTACTTTCCTTTGGGCAGCTCTTTCTCAAGGGCATTGTAATATGCTTCGGCGGCTTCTATAAATTTCTTCCTTCGCCGCCAGGGGAGCTTTGCTAGAGTGTTAAAGTCAATACTAATATTAGCTTTAACAATGTATAGATATACATCTTCTAGTTCTCCCGTGGGTAGAAAAAATTATCTACCGCCATCACTGGTACCATAATCTTCTGTCCCGTTTCGGGGTCTTCGATTTGAGTAGTACCGTGGAATAGGGGGTCAAACCCTTTGATAGCAGACCTTATGTCCATCATATCTTTTGGGCTGAACATCCGGAAGTTCTTCACGGGTTCATAGTTGTCACCAACCCTCAGTTTGAGATTACGAGCGACTAACTCCTGATTTTTGGTACGTTCACTTGCGGGGAGATTTAAGACGTAGGCTTCCCCGCGGGCATTGAGGAGGTCGAAGCACATCTCTTTCCCACTTTTAGTAGTGAACTGTATTTCCGAGGTTTGTTTAGGTACTGGGTAGAATGGGATAGCGTTAGGTTTTGCTTCCATCTCTTCCATAGTTGGAACTACACCGTAGTCGAAAAGGAACTCTTCCTGAAGGTTTATTTCATAGTCTACTTCACGAACTTGACCATCGGCTGGACCATCCCAAGCATACCTGAAGTCAAGTATTTCCCCAAGAGAAAACACCCTGGAATTTACCATGATTGCATACCTGTCGAGTGAGGGCATTTTCTGCACATCTTCGGGGGTAAGCAATCGAGTTGCTGTTATATCAGTATCAGTTACAATGCCTGCAATGAACTTTGATATGTTCATGAAGGTTTTGGCATCTACCGGATTAGAAAGGATATCATCATCCTCTCCATTCTGTTCCCTTATAGTTACCTCGTAACCACTGGGGAGTTTGAAGGTAAGTTTCTTACCATAAAGTGTTTGGTCTTCCATGTTGTTGAGTTGTTAAGTGTATTCTTCTTAATATAGTCTTGGATAACGAAAAAGGGAGAGTTCATTGCTGAGCTCTCCCTTGGTGATTCACTATTACAGCTTCTCGCAAGTATCTACTGAGAACTCTAAATCCTCCAGAGTGTTATCCGAACTCATTCGGTCTAAGTCCTGTCCGTTTACCTTGCAAGGCCATACTCCGGTGCAAGTCCAGGAGTTAAGGATAGATACTCCATCCTCGGCCAGCTCATTGATGAGTACGGTTTCCTTATACTGACTTGGGGTTAAACCTCCCCCGAGCAGCATATCCTGTACTGACATCAGCCAGTCCCATAACCATGTATCTGAACCAGAGGTTGTCTCCAGCTTAGATGCGGTTAAGTTACCAACCGATACCCGGCCGCCGGTCTTTACGTCGTAGTTTACATCCCCGTGTGCAACCTGTTCGATACTTATCTCAGGTACAGTTACCTTCTGAAAGAGGAAGGGGTTGATGGGGTGCTTGACAAATATTATTTGCCATAAGAACTTCTTCCTCGGGTTTTTTACTTTAGCTCCTGCCATAGTATTTATCGTATTTATTTGTTAGTTATTCTGGGCAGAGATGGATACTTCACCGGTGCTCTTGTTTACAGCAATGTCGATGATGACATCCATTTCGATATCCTGCATTGGAACAACCTCCTTGTACTTCAGCTGAGCCCGGTATTTACCCTGGCGAACGTCGGCCTCATTGTTTATCTGAAGCTCTTCGTAACTCTGTGCATCCTGGTCACCTATCCACTCATAGGAAGTGATTGCATTACGGGTCTGCAGGTCATCCAGAATATCCTTTGCTTCGTGGTAAATGAGTTTCCATGTTTCGAAGGTATTGGGCTCTTCGATGTAGCTCTCCAGAATTGGCCGGAGGTTTTTCTTCAGATAGAGATTGAGACGAACTATGGAGATGAACTTCTCCGAGTCGTCTACGGGATTCGAAGTGAAACCATGCCAGAGCATAGTACGCTGGCCCTGAGTACGGGTGTTCTTGATTACGAATAGGTTCATGTACCACTGAGCGAACTCGTTAAGAGTATCTACCTCAGCAGGTCCTCCCAGATTCTTCATCACCGGACCGAGTGCCGATACGATTACACCCCGGTTCATACCGGAGAACGAATACCAGGGACCGTAGGTAGAAGCGCAGATGGCATCGAGTCCCACTACCGAACCCAGCACATCGCATTTCTGGAGAGAGCCATTCTCGTTGTAATACTTGATACCACCTCCGAAATATGCCACTTCTTTCTTGGCACCAATGGTCTGTACCAGAGTCTTCAGTGCCGAAAGGGTCTCTTCGGGAGTTGCTGGGGTACGAGTGTCAGGAGCATACTTAGGCACTTCCACATACAACATCTGTTCGAAGATGTTGTGTACATCGGCAGCTACCGAGATATATACCTTGGTATAATCCGTAGGCAGATGCTGATGTATGTGAGAAAGGATTACAGAGTATGCCTCATAATAGGCTTTACTTGCCTGATAAGCAGATATCCACTCGTCTGCCGTGGGAGTAGTACCAGCATTTCCCTCTGTACACTCCATATATACGTTAGATTCCGAAATCTCATCGGAGTCTACCGTACCTTCAGATGTCTTACCAACCGTTATCATCGAGTTCCAGTTGGAGAACTGACGAAGAATGGATATGATATCTTCCATGGTCTGAATACCTGTTGCCAGATTTGCCATAGTACCCTGACCGTCTCCAGATTTTCCCTGAATAGCTTCGAAAGTAATGTTTGGAGCATTGTCCAGGAAATTCTGCAGAGTATTTACATTTATAGAAGGATTGGTTACTCCCTTGGAAGTGTTTGCAGATACTGCCGAGAAGAACAGCATTTCGTTGAGTATACTATCATACGTGGGTATATTTGTCGTATCATCCCTACCTCCGTACTGAATCAGGCTTGCACGGAGTGTTGGTTCCGTGGATACATTCAGCTTCAGGTAAAAAGGACGATTGAGATTAACTCCCGTATCATCCAATACCGGAGAACCAGCCTCTCGAGTACGTATGGCCATGTGCATAGAGAGACTGTTCTCAGCCCCACTCGGGTCGGAAATAATAATGGAAATAACCGAAGAACCGTCTGGTACCGATACCGAGGGAACTGCCTTAGAAGAAGCCGGTGTTACCGACATAGGCTTTGCCCAACCATAAGTAGCCCCAACTCCAGCTACTCGTGATACCCGGACTTTTGCACCCATTTCCAGGGCTTTCATGATGTTTGATACCGAACCATCCGGAACTATTTCCGAACCGAAGATGCGAGTGAACTGTGAGGGAGTTGCAATCAAGTCCTTCGGGTCTTCGAATGGACCCTTAGTAGTACGGGCTACTACATTGATTACACCCAACAGAGGTACACTTGATTGTACATTCAGGTTCTTAAAATTGAACCTTACTCTTGGAGTCTGTGGCATATAATTATTGATTAAGGTTATGATAGTAAAAAAGAATCCACCTCCACGTACCCTCAAGTAAGAACCAGGGTCGATTGGAGGTATAGGTGGGTCAGGCTCCTTGGGGAACCTTCAGAGTGTAATCGGCATTTTCTAGAAGCACGGAAATATCTCTTATTGGAGTAATTACCTCTGGAGGAGTGTTACCCTCTAAGAGGCAATCCTGTACTTCAAATTGGTATACCTTTTCCATCAACCCATTATCCAAATCCGGCATGTTATAAAAATTAACTATCCGGAGGAATATATTTCCTGTGAATAGAAATTTGGGTTCTTCGTATGGTTTTAGGTAGCCTCTTTGAGGAACTGCCCAGAACATAATCTGATGCAACAGTCTCATGTGTTCTGCGGAATGAGCACATAGTCTTATGTTCATGTATTGTGATAGGGTTTCATAGGGTACTTCAGTTGCAGTGTAACCTATGCCCTCTTCTTTCTCTATTATCTGTCTCGGTAGTCCAATATCTCCAGGATAAAATCCTTCGGAATCAACTACTATTCGAGGGGTTTCTTTTATGCCTTTTGAGTGATTGTTACCCACTCCGAATATACTGATGTAGAAACCTTTGTCATCAGTAATCTTTTTCAAATCTTCCTTAAACCGTTCAGCATTTACTGCACTAGTTGGAAGATAGTCTTCTGGGTTTATAGTGTAGCCCAACTTGATGGCCATGTTTAATATAGCCACATATATGGACCTCTCTATGATTTCCTGAGAATTTACCATTTTACTTGATTGGGTCTTACACCATACTTTTGAAGTTCTTTACGTATCTCCGTTAGGATAAGTTGCTTGAGCTTATTCTTACCACCAGCGGCTTTAAGAGATGGTGCCCACACGGGCCGGGGTGGAATCCTACCATCGCTGGAACCAAATTCCAACATCATGGCTAGTTGGTTTAGTGTTAGCTTCTTCTGAGAAGAGCGTCTGGTTCCGATTGGTAATCCTATTAGAACCCTCGATTTATACCTATATAACCCAACTGACCTCGAATAGAGACCAGTCAGGTTATAAATAGGATGTTGTCCCCACCTTTCAATGGTAGCTGGAGATAATGGTTGCCAAGTTACTCCACCACCCATCGGCGGTATACCCAAAGTTAATGACTTCTTTACGATTGCAAGGAGGTTACGTGAGAATTGACTCACAGCTTTATCATATCCCCTCTGCATACTTGGCCCAAGGTTACTGACTAAAGATTCTACCTTTTGCCATTCACCATTTAGCTTTACCTGAAGTACAAGGTCAGATACTTTGGGAAGTGTGATATTTACCTTCCTTGCCATTTGTGTTAAAAATGTTTATCGTAAAAAGCTTTCAGTTCTGAGTAAACAGTCCTTATGATACCATCCTTATGATAATGGAACTCGCCTGCATAACCTTCTACTCCCCCGAGCTTGTTTGCCCATTTTTCAGTCCAGAAGTCGTAATAGTTATTAGCACTGTTATGGAACATACAGTGTAACCCACTACATAGACCCACTGTAGGTAAATATAATGGACCTAATATTCGGGATTGTATACAATGACCAAACTCATGGTCATATACCGGCTCTTTTAATCCAGATTTCTCCGAAAGGAAGATATAGTTTCCCAAACTTACACCGCCATTCATTGTGGGAGCCACATAAAAAGCAGTGCTTCTTTGTTTTAGGATTCTTTTCTCCCCTTTAAGAATTATCTTGTAGATAAGTCCGGCAAGGTTTTGAGGTAGTTGCCAAATGTACAAAAGAATATGTACCAGAGTATGCAGGAACTTACCAAACTTAGTTTTATGTTGGTGTTCTTTTAAGATACTGGACATTGCCTATTCTTTCTTAAGAGATGCCTTTACTTTGAGATAGTGAACAAAATAACCGGCAATGAAATACACTATCGGGTATAAGATGAGCAAGAAAGCTACCAACCCATTGTCCAACCATCTCCAAATGCAGGAGAAGATAATTACTGAAGCTATGGCCAAGGAAATGTATAGCCATCCAAGTTTTGTAATGTTCATGGTTTATAGTTTTAGTTGTATGGAGCCACATTTATAAAGAAATGTTTTACACTTCCCACTACTTGGCAGAGTATGGTGTACACCTTATAACCGGAGGTAGGTGCTACATTGGCTGCATTCTGGTGCATGTGTATCGCACTTTTAGTATTTTGTTTACTAAATGTAGGAGTTATATTATATGCACATATAAATGAAGCTGTTGGGGCTAAACCATTGAAACTAGATTCTAGTAGGGTCAGTGTGGGATTACTTGAACCAGTATACCAAAGGGAATATTTACCTTTTAGATTTATAGCTACATTTGTACCAGATACATAATTTATCAAAGAGGTTGGACCTATATATACCGTATTACTCTTTTTTGTAATGTAGTCAATGATTTGGTTTTCTGTAGCTTGGTCACCTAAATCATTAAAAGAACCTTCGAATAGGAAATATATCTCATGAGTTTCTACACTGAGATAGAATGCAGTAAATGAGTCATTCTGAGTATCACCATCCCACCACATCATACCTATTCCAAAACAATCTCCAAAGGTTTTAACAGTATTATTACCTGTCATCCATTGTAACTTCCTTAGAACATCTATCAGAGTATCACCGTTTTGGATATAAGGGTCTTGGACATCACCATACCTAATGATATCTGACCAGCCAGATATCTTTAAGTCAGAAAGACTACTTCCACCGCCGCTTACCTCTTCCCAACCAGAATCGGCACTTACATTACCAGATATATACACTTTATATCCACGGAATAAGGTTTTCTTGCCTTGTACCCATAGTAAATATTCTACTCGTCCTATAGTAGGCATTAAACCCGTGGCTATGGCTATACCATAATAATTACCAGAAGTTATGCCTGTATTAGATGGTCCATTTACTACAGTATTAGCATCAGCCACGAAGAACTTTACCTTAGTATTTTGAGTACCATCAGAAAAGGGGGCTGAATCATTAAAATCAGTTATTACTAAACTATCAGGGTCAGCCTTACCTTTGAAAAGGTTGGCTATCTTCTGCAAGGTAGTTTTCTGTGTGGCTGATATCTGAATTTGTTCGGTACCAGTGGGAGTTACGTCAGTAAACTGAGAACTACCTATTTCATGAAATTCTGCCATGATATTTATATCTATTGTTTACTTTCGTCTTGTATTCTGTTGCTTATATCCAGCTTTCTGGTCGTCATACATAGATACTATGTTGGAGAATGTGGCTACAATTAAACTATCAGTCATCTGAACTACAGTGAGATAAGCCTCAGCTTGTTGGGCAGTTGCTATTCTGGTAGTTGTAGTCCTAAATACCAAAGTCTTCCTTCTCTCTACTCCAGTAAGGTTTGTGTCTGAAGTTATCAGGGATTCAGAACTTCCTTCTATTCCGGTATAATCAATATAAAAATTATCTCCGGAGCCGTCATCCCATGATATACTAACTTTTACCATACTCTGATTATTAAATTAGGAATATAGAGGGGATATCCCACCCCTCTATATCAAAATCTCTTGGTCCTATGACTTGGGAGTAACCGTAAAGGTAGTGTTGGTGTCCACCGTAACCTGTACTGCCGAACCATCCTGAGGAACATCGACTAAAGTCGGTGCAACTTCGATGAATGGGTCACCTGCAGTCTGATTGAGAGTAGCAGTTGCTTTCTGACCACCAGTAGCTGTAGCAATAATCTGTTGCGTACGAGCTTCTATGGTTTCATTAACTGCAGCACTCAGTGTAAGGCTGAAAACATATTTTGCTTTAGCACCGGGGTCGCCAGCGATTGCAACACCGCTTGTAGCTTCAGCACCGTTTGCCGTAAACTTAATAGCTGCAACATCAGCCCCGATAATATCTCCCGTACCCTTAGAAAAGGTGATTTTGGTAGTGTTTGATACACCAGTTAAGGTTATCGTACCACCATCCTTATCTACTGCCGGGTTAGTATTATCAAACTTGATAAACTCGACTGCTGGGAGATGATTAGCCACGAATTGCTTCTTCTCAGCTACTCCTGTACCCTCTACTTCAAAGGTAGCAGTTTGGACTATACGATTGCCACGATCAACTACTTCGGCTTTTACCTGAAGAGTAGTATCACCAGAACCAGATGATGGATTAACTACTATACCGTTCTGTTTTACTTCGGCCATTTTTTTTTTTTATTTGGGTTTAACTTTGAATGTCGTATTAGTCTTTACGGTAGTTTCATCCTCATAGTTATTCATTTCGCTTAACTCAAGGATGTACTTAGTTAACTCTACGTACCTATCGATGTTCTCCATGTAGGAGAGTATCTTTTTAGTTTCTTCTGGAGTTTCTCTCTTCAGTACTACAAAAAAGAGCAAAGCTTCATCATGTGCCTGAGCAACCTGAGTATCACCAGTTGGTGAATAGACCTTTCCATTGATTACGAACTTATCCTGTACCCAGTCAAAGTTCCAATAACCTTCTTTGGTTAGATGTCCATTCTCTTCAAGTGACCTTTTAGTTACATATAATACAATATTTATACCGTCCAGTTCACCTGAAACAGTCTCTTTTAATGAAGGCCAAGTTCTTATGAAGTTGTACTGAATCAATCCGTCCAGAAAGTACGGTTCGTAGTTATTACCAGTATCTTCACCGTAAGACAGAATCTGGTCAAATCTCTTTAACCAGATTAGAGGTTGTTTACCTGCATCCACTTCAACAAAGTCATTTACAATGGCCTTGTATCGGTCCCATACTCCTTTTGTAATCCTTTTCCTCCGTGCCATACCCTATCTCTTTACAGGGAAGCCTGGGTCTGGGCCATCTAATGGTCCTGGCCTCCGGTGGTTTACTACTTTGGGAACTACTACTTTCTTCACCGTTCGGCAAATAGGTAGATAGATGGAAAGTCTTTCAGCAAGCATACACAGATTTTGTTTGAGTATATCAATAACTCCACCTGGTTGCATTGCTTTTATGACATTGGATGAGGTTTTAGATTCAGAGTCAGTATCGTTGAAGAATTCTACCTCAGTTGGACCTGTTTGTATTCGCTTAACCTCACCTGAACCTCGGCTTGACTCTGAAGATTCGGATTCAGATGTAGAGGATGAGTTACTCTCTTTAACGGATTCTGCAGTGGCACCAACCATCAATGAAATCTGTACAACCATATAATCATAGGCTGCCAATTCCATAATTAGCTGGTTTTCTAGAGCTTCATAATACAACTCATTATTGAATTCCTCTATAGGTACTTCATGATTTACTAGCGGCTGAATATATAGCTGCCATTTTTCAATAAACTGTTGCTTCTCTTTAAGCGTAAGTTTACCGAAGATATCCTCAGGGATATAAGTGTCTATCAGCTCGTAGATACTGCCAGGCAACTGGGTCTTTACCTCTTCACTAACCCCAATAACCTGAGTCTTGGATAATGCAACTCCTCCGACGTTGTTAGTTATGGTCATCTTGACCACGTAGTCACCAGAAGCTTCATAAAGATGGGAAGCAGTTACCACACCTACATGTGATTCTGTCTTCCCATCACCAAATGCCCATGTTACTGTAAAGTCGTGGGGTAGTTCATCAGCGAATCCCCTAAACCTTGCATTGAGTCCAACTACGGTAGATAAAAAATCTACCTTTTCCATAGTTTACTCGTCGTCTTCGTCCTTCAGCTCATCGAGGATAGCATTCACCAAGTCAAGCTTGGTATCACCTTCTTCTGGCTCAATCTCCAAGGAGAGAGCCAAAGCCTTCAGCTCCTCGGTGTTGAACTGTTCCTTGATTTTCTCGGGAGCTTCCTCGGCCTCCATGAGGTCTTCGAACTTCTTACGAACAGCTTCCAGGTCAACTTCCTTCTTAGGGGCTGATGGAGCACCTTTCGGGAGGGGTTCTTTGAACTCCTCGGCTTTGGCTTCGATGAGATAGCCATTTGCCAAGGCAGCCTTGATAACCCGTAGGTTGTACTGTTTGTCTGTTAACTCCACAACCTCTTTGCGGAGAACCTTGATTTTCGAACCCTGGTCATAGAAGATACCGGCCTTGGGACTCAGTTTTACGTATCGTTTACTTGCCATGGTTAAATTAGTTAAGGGGGCGGTATTAAGCCGCCCCCAGGTTTGAGTTATTGGGTGTTACTCGATGATACCTGTCAGGTACTTGTCGACATCCATGTAATCGGGGAATCCGCTGATAGAGAATTCCTCCGTCGTATCGATGAGGATAGAAGCATCCTGATACATCTTCGAGAAGCCCGTCGTCAGCGAAGCATAGATAGCCTCGGTCTGATTCGAAACGATACGCTCCGACTCCAGCATCAGCTGCTTTGCAGTCAGCTTTATCATGGCTGCTGCCGGGTCCACAAGCATTACCTCGTTTGCTGGAGTTCCGCCGTGAATGTAGAAGTCTGCCGAGTTGGGAACCGGAGTCTTCAGATTCAGGCGGGCATCGGTCGTACCCGACGAACGCAGCTTGAATTCGGGAAGGTCGAGGAGGTCAAGTGCCTGCTCCTCGCCGCCGATGATGGTACGGAACTGACGGCCCAGACGGGATGCCCGAATCCATACCCGGAGAAGGTCACGATACTGGATGCCCTTTGTGGTATCTCCTACACCGATGACTGGAGCCGATTCCGAACCGTCCAGCTTGTTGCCCTTTACGAGGACATCCATGGCCAGAGCATCCATGGCATAACCCAGCTGAACGCCGAAGTCACGAAGGAAGATTGCCATTACGTCCATCGATACGTAGCTTCGTACCTCGTCGGTAACCTTGAAACCCTTGCCTATCTTGAAGAGGTTGACCGACTTCTGGCCGAATGATACGGTACCCAGAGGAATGGTCTCGGCCTCGTTCACCCGTGCAGGGTTAGCGTCGGACATGTTGACGAGGGGCATGATGGCGGTAAGCCCATTGATAGGCTGGTCGGATGCGATGATGTTGGGATAGAAGGGTGCTTCTCGCATTCCCAGATAGATTGCCTCACGGACAATCTCCGGAACGAGCCAACGAAGTTCGGGATTCGGCATGGAGTATATATTCTCCATCGTGTCGACTTTGGGATTGAACCCGACGGCTTTGAAATAATCCTCCTGGGTAATGCCATATTTCTCCTGGAGCATATCACCCAGATGAATGTCTACCGGGAGACTCTTGTTGCTTCCCTGTCGGAAGCCATCCATGTTCTTTACGATTTCGGGAAGCTCCTTTAAGTACTGGTCCCGAGTGAAAGTTTTTTCTGCCATGTTATAAATGTGTTTTTCTTGTTATTTTGCAAGGATTCGTACCAGTTCACCTGCATCTGCCGTGTTTATAGCCAGGAATGGAGTCTCGGCATTAGCCGTCGACGACTTGTAGTTGGGATATATACCGCTGTCATCCAACGTACCGTCGGTCTGTACATAACCAGTAGTAGCTATAGCCTCTTTTGCTATACCGTGAATAACAGTATAGCCCTGTACCATAACTGTTACCTCTACTCCCACTGCCGAGGGTGGATATGCTGGGTACTGACTGTAACCGATAGCGATACCGATGTAGATTTCTTCCTCTGCTCCGGTATACGGAGAAATGGTACCGTCATCATTCAGTTTTACTGGCTGGCCCTGAACGATGATGTCATCTTTCTTTACCGGGAATGCCTGATGAAGCTTGTGCGATTCACTTTTGTAAATCACAGCCTGCGGGGTTCGGGAACCCACTTTGCGTAAGTCTGCCATAATTTAATTTGAAATTTGAGTTACTTTTTCTGTTATTTCTTTTCTCCTCGGAGTTTCCGGTCGGCCAGAGCTTGGGCAACTGCCTGAGTGGATTTGTCTCCGTTCTTCGTCTCATCTTCTCCCTCGGGATTGATAGAAGATGCCCTGCCCACGTCCTGAGAACCGCAATGATTGCAGTGCATCGGGAATTTGTCTTCCAGCTGTGCGTCATAAGTCTTACGAAGAGCACTGAGGGTCTCCATGGTGGTTCCTTCGTTCTCCAGTAGTGCCAGGATGTTCTGGTCTACGTTCTCCTCGCCGGAAACTTTCTTGTAGGCAGCCACCGTTTCCTCACGGAAGGATTTGATATGACCGTCCCAGTTTTTCTTTGCTTCCTTGTAAGACTCTACGTCCTTCTCGAGATTTGCTTTCTCTTCCTTGAGAGTCTGAATCTCAGTGTCTTTGGAAGCCACGGCCTCAGTGAGGCTCTGATTCTGCTGTACCAGGTTTTTAATCTGGGTGAGAGCCAGCTCTGTCGAAACTTCCTGACCTTCAGAAAGGGTCAAAAGATTTTCACCAAAGAGGCTCGCCAGCACTTGCTGCAATTCTTTGTCCATGTTTGTTTTATTTGTTTGGTTATTGTGGTTACCCTTTCCGGCACCCTTTTCATTATTAGATTGGGTGGTATTGTACTTTATATCTTTTTCAGAAAGAACCTTGAAGTCGAACATAGATACCCTCTTTGCTGGGTCATTTGCTTCGGCAGCTTTTTCTTCAGAGAAAGAATAGTACTGACTTCCTGCATAAGCAGGGCTGTTTAACTTACCGCTTTTGATAAGCTGGGCAAACGGGTCTGCCCCATGCCATACCAGAGATGTCTCTTTATAAGATATAATCTTGGTAACAACTCTACGAATCAACTCCCCATTCTCAGTATATGTACCAAGTTTGGAATAGAACTCCCCTATATCTTCAAAGGCATGAGAAGGTTCCCATGCAAACTCTACAGTTACAGAATTAGAATGTATTGACGGAGGGTCCATTTGAATACCACGAGCTATACGGGGATTTGAAAGACCATCTATCTTCATGATACCATTGATACCAGCAGGGATAATTATCCCGGTCTTTTCATCCTGATAAGCTTCTTGCCACTCTACAGACTTAACTGCTCCAATAGCATTAGCTACATCGGTCTCATGGTCAAGGTTAACTGATTGACCTACCAATAATGGCATTGATTCCTTCAGTACTGCTTCTGGAAACTCAGTAGGGTTATACTTCCTTGCCACTATTGCGGCAGAAAGCATTCGGAACATTGGCTCTATAAAGTCACTGTCCTTTGGCTTTAACATTTCTGGAGTTACTTCTGGCATGAACTGGTTGACATTCAAAGTGCCTCCCCACATACCAAACCTTTCCAGTGACTTCTTAGGGTCTTCACTGAAATTGCCAGTGCCCTTATAGAAGTTTTCGGAGAGAGAGTGAGCATCTATAACTATTTCTGGCACATCTGATACCATCAAGCTATGAGCTGCACTTAACACCATTACATCGGTGTTCTGCTGAGTCATTGACATAATTTATCTTGGTTTACTGTCTTGGTCTTTCCTTTTGGGATTAGGATTTGCTTTATCCCGGGTTTTACGGTCTGACTTATCTTTATCGTCTTCTCGTTTCTTCTTCTTTTGACCAGTGTCTGAATCACCAGTACCATCTAAATCATCGGATTCCACTGGAGTTCTTGGTTCTGGTTGGTCTGGAGTTTCATAACCCATATCCCGTGCAAACTGGTCCTGACTGATTATGCCCTGATTGTACAGAGTTACATTTACCCGAGCCCGGTATTCACGAGCCTGTTGTAACTTAATATCATCTGAAACAGTTGAAGTTCCAAACTTGATAGTTATTCCCTTGTTGTTAAACCCTGCCAGGCGCAGTTCTAGAGAATAAAAGAACTCCAGTACAAAGATTACCAAGGTTTGGATATTCTTTAACTGGGATATCATCTTAGACAGCTGTATACCAGCTCCACCCTCGGTACCACTCTGTGATGCAGATACTCCAATGATAGAACCATTTACTCCGAGGCCGTTTGCTACGGATTGTTGATTCATATTCCAGGGAAGGTTTATATTCTGCATAGAAGCCGAAGTTGACCTCAGTTCGAATTCATGGTCATCTATGTAACCAACCACTACTCCATCTGACATACCACCAACGATATTGGTCTTCATCTTCCTGAGAGTACTTTCCAAACGAGCAGCATAGGCTTTTTCACTTTCTCCAGCAGTACGAGGAGGTTTAGCCATCTTAGCTTCAAGGAAACCAACCATACCCATTACCTCCATGATATGTTTGAAATTCTTTCGCATGGTATGCTGACCAGCGATAGAATCCAAAGCCGACATAAATGGAGGTACCCCGTAGGGTTCATCGGTATCATTGTACATACCAACATAACAATAGGTCTCGGTATTCAATCGTATGAATGAATCCTTGAGACCATCTACCAAATGAGGATTCCTTTGGTATGGGTGATATACTCCATTGTTCTCTCTCTTAAACCTTATAGTTTCTGGTTTAATGAAGAGTATGGTTTCCAATCCTGTTAACTTCTTGTTTGGTACTCCTTCCACCGATATAGCACCACTAACAAGAAGCTGAACTATGAACTTGTTTACCAACCCATCTATTCCAGCTGTATACTTCGACCACCTCTTGGATACATTCCTCAAATGCTCCCTCATCTTGGTAGACTCCTCAGGAGTATTGTTTGGGAAGTCAATAGTATGACCTGTATTTGACAGCTTGAACATGTCCTGCAATGCAATACTGACGTCCGGGTTTATCTTGTACAGGTCCCGAATGATAGGTATTAGTTCTGTTCTGAACGTTGGGGTAACTAAGTTCGTCATACCATTAAGAGTGGTAATGAGTTCAGAGTTCCCCACACCATCATCTGGTTGAGAAACTCTGCCCGGACTTATTGAACCCTTTCCCTCATCTTTGTTCTGAGATTCCACAGGCTTAGACCTGGTGAACCAACTGATAGGATTAAGTTTCATGTTATATTGAATGGTTTATGCTTACTGAGGAATTACTATAGTACCAGATGGACTGTGAGACCTGATATGATTAGTGATAGCTTTACCGAATATAGCATCATCAGAATATGTTTCACCTTCCAAATCCAGGTCCATAGAGGAGTTATTCATTCTATGCTTACCACGAGCAATAGGTCTTCCAGCACCGTCATAAATAAAGGTGTATGCTTCTTGTACAAAGAACGGGTCTTTTATAATTACGTTCTCTTCCCGGATATCCTTCTCTAAGTTCTCGATGATTACAGAACGGTTCTTGGTTGTAGTTAACCATCCAGGGAATTTATCTTCCTCGGGTCTGTTCTTCCTCTTCTTACGTAAGAGCTTAGTATAGAAGTATAAATTAGGATATCCCTCATCCTGAAGTATGGTAGTTACCGTCATACCAACGTCGTTAGTCTCTGGGGCTAACTTAGCAAAGTTATACTTCTCTCCAATATCTCCAAGGAGTCGGGCATACTTGTTCAGGGGTATTCTTCCCTTATATACTGCAGCCTCTTCTCCCTCTTTATCCATACAGGTGAAAGCAGAGTAGTCAGTACCTCTACCAGTAGCACAGTCACCACCAATAAAGTATTCTTTGTTCGGGTCAGGTTCATTGAACTCTTTATACTGACCCTTGAGACGAGTATTGATAACAGGGTAGTCAATTAAACATTCTTCTATAGCCTTGATATCAGCTAAGTCGAATACTGTATTACCAGATGATAAGAAGTCACCATCTATCTCCTGAGCAGTTCTCTTTGGTCCCAGAGCAGCAGACATCTCTTCATACCATTTCTCGTCTCGGTCAGGGTGCATCTGCCAATACAATCTAATAGGATTGAAGGGGTTGCCCCCAGATATAGCATCTACCCAAGTACCATGGAAGAAGTTCCCTACACCATAAGGGGTGTTATGAGACACGTAGTCTTCGTTGATGAGGTAAGATTCATCGTTTTCAACGCAAATGTCATAAATGGTATCGTAATACTTTCTAACTACTTTCAGCTTAGAAAGATAGATACTTGTACCACGTTTACCAGATACAATACGTTGAATATAAGACTTATTCAGTTTAACCTCAAACTTATTCTCAATCTCCTGAGATATCTTCTCCAACACTCCATAGTAGTAACCAAGTTCCTGATAACGGTATCTTATGTAAGCCACCACTCTTAAGTCGTAGTTGAATCCCCCTTTTAGTTTAGACCCAAGCTTCATTCCATAAGAATGTTTCGCAGCTTTTTGACCGTTCTCAGCTACTGTAACTATCTGGAGATTGGTTACATAATTGTCTGAAGGATTGTTGTTAATGTGGTCAACTACATACCCATCTGGAATTTCTCCTAAGAATACTTTAGCTACCAAATTGTGGACACATATCTTTTTCTTTTGACCCTTATTCCACAACCTTATATTTAGGTATCTCTCCCTATTATTACAAGGTCTTGGTAACTTCTCTATCCTGGTTCCATTCTTCACTATAAAGATTCTTCCCCAGTTGGAGACTTCATAGTTTGGATAACCAGGTATGGGTTTGCATATCTCTTTCTTGGGTTTTACGGTTACTTGATTCTGCTCCAGACCGCTTATACCAGTATGATAGAAGATAGCGGGTATATCTCGTTTGATTATCTCTGAAACAGGTAACCAACCTTCAAGAGTATACAACTTATGTTTTGGAGTACATTTAATAACCCTACCTTGCTCATTGTGAACTTCCCAGGTTTTCAGTACACCCTTGTTTACAGAACCAAGTACTCTCTGCCACTTTCCGGTATGTGATAATACTCTCAACCCGAGATGAGATATATCCATCTTACCAAAGGTCTTAGGACATATAGAATCAACTCTGAAAGGTCCATCTTTACCCATTATCTGAGTGTCACCCGTGATACATGAGTTTACTATAGCCGCACCACCGGTTGACAGAGTAGGGAAGGCTGATGCCCAGATAGTTGAAGCCCATCTTACAATTGCTGCTTCATCAATCACCAACAATGACAAAGATTCAGAACGACCAGCTTGGTCAGAGGTTGGTATAGATTCAATAACTGAACCGTTTGCAAACTCTATAGTTGATACAGAACCAAACTCTCCTGCACGACCATTAGTAATTGGCTCTTGCAGATATGAGGGTAGGTTCTTGTACATGAACTTAATCTTCTTTAGTACCTTCTTTGCTACGGTGTCCTTGATTGAGATAATATTTATCTTCTTGTTAGGGTGATACATTGCTAACCAAAGACAGTAGAGAGAGATTAGCTCAGTAATACCAGCCTGACGAAACTTTAGGATGATATTGAACCTGTTGAGCATGAATTGGTATAGCACTGCTTTCTGAAAAGGGTAGAGCAAGAACTTTACCATGCCCAACACTGGGTTTATCACGTAGCAGAAAGTAGAAAAGAAGAACGGGTCTTTCATTACCCGAACCAAGGTTTTAAGTTGTTCGGGTGTAAGACTTGCATCTTCAACTAATGTCTTCTTTCTTGCCATGTCAGAAATTGTATGAAATTCTTAAGTACGGGTCGAGACCTAAATTATCCCGAAGTTTAGGATAATAGTTGATATTCAACCCGGCTTCATAATTAAATTTACTGGTATTGTATTTCAAGCCTAAATCCAAATCATGGAAGTTATGTACTGGTCGTATGGTATACTGAGCTACTGGATTAAATCTTTTTAAGAAAGATGTTTTCTTATGGGTTAATTTACCATCCAGGTAGTTATATTGATAACGAAAGTAATTAACTGAATACTCCTCAGTAGTAAGTTTACAATCAGTATTGAATGTAGTGATAGATAGTTTATCCCTATTTGAAAGTATTTGTAATAATTTAGGAGCCCGAGGATAATTGGTCAGGAATAATTCATTGTATTCAATTTTAGTTGAATCCTTTTGAATGATAGTAACTACTCTATCAACATATTCAATTCGTTCGATAGGAACAGAATCTATCTGATAGAGGAATACCATTTTGGGTAATTGAATCTTAGGGAATTCAACCTTTGGTACAAAGGGTTTATTAACCCAAATGGTATCAGGTTGCTCAGTAGAATTTTTAAGGTCATGCCTTAATTCAGAATTTCGGTTCCATAGCCAAAATATGGTTAAGGCCATAATTATAAAGGCTAAGGTTAGGATTACATTTTTCATCTTCTTTTATGTGTTTAGTTTTTCTTTCATATACCCCCCTTAAACACGTGTATAGATAATAATATACTGTTTAAGGTATATTATTATCACGCGCATATACGAGGGGGAGTCATCGTAAAATAGAGGCCTTTTTAAGGCACCTTTTTAACCATAATCCGACCTCATATACAGAGCCCTTGGTTAAGGTATTCCTTCCCTTATTTAACCAATAAGTTGGGTTGGCCTTATCAAAATAAATTCGGAAGGTTTTGGGAAAGCCCATAATCACCCGGTATTCTTCAAGGCCCATAATCCTTCCGTGGGGATTGAATTGCCTGGATGAAGGTCTTACGGTTAATGGGTAACTTCTCTTTCTGTTACGGTATACTCCCGGGAGAGTCTTCATCTTTTGAGTTCTCATAGGCCACTTGTAGTCGTTCTTAAACTCTGTTTTCCATAAGTTTCTCACCTGAGCTACTGTCAGAGTAGTTTTGGACTTGTCAGCATAGTGATACATGGCTAACTTTTTATCATCAGCCTCTCGATAATTTATATCTCTCCTGACCCCTTTCTTCAGTTGACACAGATTCTTGGGTTTGGTAACCTGAAAAGTATGGTCAAATATCTGTGGGTTGATTTTGGAGTCTTTTCTAACTCCTATCAACACCAGACGTTTCCTACTTTGTTGGGAATTACCAAATACCGTAACGGAGTGACAGTGCACTATAAGTTTGTAATCGGGTAAATTATGCTCCCATTCCCTGATAGGAATAAAATCTAGAAGTTTTGGGAGGTTCTCAAGCATAAATACTGCTGGTTTGAACTTCTTAATACTGGAAATATATAAATTGAGGGTGACATCTTCTCTGGGTTTGCCAAGGGATTTTTTACGGGAATAAGAAAATACAGAGCTATGTCCACATGATGGAGAACCGAGTATTAGGTCTATTTTGGATGATTTTACCTCTTCCAAAGACCTTATAAGGGGTATATTTCCAAAATTAAGCTTCCATTGTTCTTCTTTTTTGGAGTGAAATACTGCTCTTGGCTCTACATTGGCTACCAGATATTTCTTAAACTCGAATAATAGAGCTCCTTGAGCTCCACATACACCTAAAACATTCATTGAAAATAGATTTATATAATATATACCGGAAGGTCTTGCGAAAACTATATAATATTGCATTAAAATAATAACAAAACTCATGAAAGTTGGTGATTTACTACTGGTAACAGGTCCTGCCTTCTTTGAAAAGACGGCAATTAAAGAGAGGAAAAAGGGAATTTACACCCTTGATAATGGTATTAAGACTGACCGGACTCTTCGTCCTATCAATTCTAAGTATCAAATCGAGGTTTTTAACGAAGAAAAGTATAAAACTCTGGTAGCACAGAGAACTTTGAACCGTGATTTGGAGAAATTGGCCGCTATCAACAAGAAAGGGATTAAAAATCCTGATATAATCCGGTATGCAGCTGCCAAAATCAGTCATATTATCGAAAAAATAGAAGGAAAATGATACATTTCTTATTACATTGGATTACAGTAAACGTTATTAGTTACTCTGCATATTGTGGAGATATGACTTGGAAAGCTTTGAAAGGAGTAAACAAGGAATATGAAGGTAATGAATCTTGGTCCAAGGGTAAGAAAGAAACTATTCAAACACTCATAATTTGTATCACCATCATAATAATCATATCATGTCTGATATCTTAATGACTGCTAATCCTGCTCCGGCTTGGTTGGGTTATACCCTTTTAGTGTTCTACACCCTCGGATTTATCTTCTGCTTATTTATCAGAAGTGTAATAGAAGAAACTCCTCTTAAAAAAGCCTCCAACCCAGTTAGATATGGAGTTTTATTCCTTATATGGGCAGTTAGTCCGGCAGTAATAACTGGATTATTCATACTAACCTTTAAAATTCTTTTCAAGAATGATACTCGAGTTAAACGACATTGAAATAATTTTAAGGAAAGCCAGTGATGAAGAGAAGCAATCCATTCCGGTTTGGGATGCTTATATAGAGAAAGTAATCATAGACGGGAATATTCCTTCCCTTTTACGGGATAAACTCACTGGTAAGATAAATAATCTTACCAAAGGATTCACCCAAAAGTTCAGCGGTCAATTAAAGGGTAATATTGAAAATGAGATATCATCTTTAGAGGAATATGTATACCGTAAACATGACCTAACCTTTACTAAGCTAAGAGTAGTAAGAGAACATTATTCATTAAGAATAACTACAGCTAAAGGTCAAACATTCGATATTTGGGAACCTTAATAAAAATATCTATATGGCAGTAAAAGTTTATACTCCGGGTCAGTTCTATGCTGCTGGTGGAGTAGTAGAGGAAATGTTTTACCAAGAAGTTGGTAGAACAAAGAAGTACTTAAGGGAGAGAGTTGGTTTTGTACGTTCTTTTGAACAAGTAATCAAGAATCTAAAGGATGAAGCTTGGAGAAAGTTTCATTACATGAAAGCTAACGTTAGAGGGGTAGATTATACCTTGGTATATGACCCCGATAATAAGGAATACCCCTATCTTTTCGTAGAAACCAAGTTCTACTTCAAACAAAAGGCCAAGGTTAAAGAACCAGACCAAAAGTAGTAAATGTAATCACACAAAAGAGGTCAGATAAATACTGACCTCTTTTCCCTTTTATATTATTCCAAGCTGTGGTATTGATAAATAAGTATTCCTTTAGATGAGATAGTAACGGTGACTATGGCTCTAGTTTGGTCGTTGTTAACGAAACCTTCTCCAATGGGTTGATTACCGTTTACAGAATAACTATGACTAAAGTGAAACTCTACATTTGAATTATCAAATCTGAACCCCGTGGATATGGCCTTCTGTTCATATTGACCACCATAATCATGACTATCTACTATCATAATGCCATCTATCTGTCCATTTTTAACTTGATTGTAGATAGTTATCAGTTCAACTGTAGATAGTACATTGGTCATCCAACTTCCCACATCAGTGCTTGGTAAGGGTAATTTTGCGAATTTCATATCATCTTCTTCTATTATGATTGGTACGTTTTGAGAATGGAATCCTAACATAGCCGTATTGTATGTGTTTAATGGTAAAAGTATTTCTTCTAAGAAATACTTTTATGCGTATATAAGGACCTTAACACCAAAAGCTATGTTAGGATTTCACTCACAGAATGTATTACAAATCTTGGAAAATATGAAGCCGATAATTTTTAGAATCAATGTTACCAGTGAGGGTGAAATAACCTTCAATAAAGTAGAAGGAATGACCAATTCCCAGGCCTATGAACTAATGCTTCGGAATGGTTATGGTAAAGAAGGCGATGAACCCATCATACCCATCATAAGGGTTTCTTATGAAGAAGTAGGAGCTGGTTATGAATATACCATGGATTTCATAGCTACACCAGTCATCAACTTTAGTTCGGGTACCAAACCTCTCAGCTTTACCTTAGCAATACCGGCTATACCAATAGAGATTTCGGCCAAGTTAGATTTCGATGCTGCCTTATATGGTAGAGGAAAAATGGCAGACAACATATTCGTTGGCCTGGTTATAAATGCCAATGGTAGTGTAAGAGTTAGGTGTTTCGAGAGCTAACCATACTACATATATACCCGGTCATTTAGGCTGGGTATTTTTGTGTGAGTAGGTCACCTAAGAGTATATCTTAGAGATATACTCTTACCAATAAACCTTACAACTTATGAGTTTGTTAATGTTTCATTCAGGCAATGTGCCTTTCACACTAAATGAAGATATGGTAGTCAGAGATTTGAAAATAGCCAGTACAGATGGTAATGGGTTTGAATTCCAGTCCACAGAAGTTGAAACCCAACAATTAGCCAAAGATATCATTGATGGTAAGGTAGATGCGGTAAGGGTGGTATTCGATAACAAAGCTCTCCAAAATCAAGGAGAGATGGACAAATATGGGTACATATACCCACCAATTTACATTAACCTTAGAGATTCTAATATGGTAGTACTTGGAATGGTTATGTTTGCTGTACCGAATAAAAATGGAGACCAAGTCATACAACAGATAACTATTGACAGTTTACCAGGTAACAGGAAAATAGTTACATGTTACCCATTGGATGGTTTTTATTGGAACATAGATTAAAAATTAAGTCCAGTAGTTTATAGGTTTCTACTGGGCTTTGTTGTGTATACATTACATCATTAAAAGTATATCATAGTGATATACTTTTAATCCATAAACCATACGATATGAGTTTACTTTTATTTCACCAAGGTAATGTACCTATAATCGAAGATGATATGAAATTCGCAGAAATCAAACTTGAGAACTCCAAAACAACCGGTAAAAACTGGGCATTCATCGGGTTTGTTACACCAGAGGATGTACTCCCCCAAATTGTAATGGACCTCATCAATGGTAGGATAGATGGTATTAAACTGGTAATGGACCTGACAGCTTTTAAACTAAGTACTTCAAAAGGAACTCACATCGTAGGGTTTCCCTGTTACCAATTAGACTTTGACAAGCAGAAACTCACCATAGAGGTAAATGACTCCGGTATACAAATGCCAATAGACGACGGAACACAGATAATAAACTACATTACCATAGATGCCGATGGAAATTTAGATATCCGGTTATTAGATGTTGTATAAGTAATCGTTCTAAGAGGGGCTCACTACCAAGGGTCCCTCTTATTGTGTGTATACCTTGATACCGAAACGATATCTTCAGGTCTATATCCCTTAAATTCATAAATGCCATGTTAAAGGTTTTATTTCATATCCTTTTCTCCTTTATAGGATTCACACTTACATTGGGAATAATGGGTGGGGTCCTTTGCTCGTTGCAGAAACATTCTAGTAAATTATTACAAATAATAGGTGAGTTATTCATATTCGGAATAATTTGCATTCTGGTAGTCACTCTTACAATAGTTATAATTAAACCCTATGCCTAATCATGGAACAGAAAGAGAAGAATAGGATTATCCTGGAATGGATAACCAAAGCCAAGGAGATTTATGTGAATACCATTTTTAATTGTGGGATGTGCAAGTCATTCAAATTGGCTGTATTAAGGGATTCAGAATTAGAGAAGTCTTTGATTTGTATCTTACAGGATATGGGACATGAGTCAAAGATATTTGATAGTAAACTATTGTACAATCTTGAATGGCCTTTTATACTTATCCCTGAATTTAACTTTGAGTTCTTGGGTGGGGATAAAACTACTGAGGCTTATAGGGAATTTCAAAACCATAAGTTGACCCTTCGAGAAATATTTTGGTGGAGTAAGTGGGATAGTGAAGTAAGGGTTAAGGCTTTTGATAGACTTATAGGGATATATAAGGCTAAATCATGAGCCTTATAATAGGAGCCAAAAAATATCCTGGAAAAATTTTATGAAGAGCCTTCGGATGGGTTCTTCATTTTGGGTATGGAGAGGGGGGTATGTGGCATGTGCCTTTCAGGAAGAGCTTAATGCGAGGTTCTCAAAAACATCTAGCAGTAAAACTGGACCACGGTGTCCCTATCGCAAAATTAAATTTTATTAAAAATAGGGGACAAATTTGTCCCCTATTCGATTTTATTTACTTGCTTTCTTTTTCATTCATTGCAAGTAAGAAATTTTTGATTGTGTCCTTTTTTTCTGTATTTGCATTTGCATCGACGATGCAATTTGCATTTATATATACTTGCTTTGCATATTCTTGCCATGCTTTTTTTAGTGCTTTCCTTTTTTCTATATTTTTATTGCTTGCAATAAATTCTGCTATGAACGCATCTAACTTTTTACGCAACTTCATTCGCAGATTCTTTTTTTCTTTGTCGGTTTTGCATTCTACAAAGATTTCTTTTTTGTAGATGCTTTTTCTTTCGTTGGTCGAAAAAATTTCGTTGCCGATTGCTAAAATTTCATTTGCTTTCATAGTAGTAAAATTTTTAATTGGTTTAACTTTTATTAGTTCTTTCCTGTATTACAAATATACAAATAATATTTTCAACTACAAAATTTTAGACATAAATTTTGATTATATTTTCCTATAATAGAACCGATTAGAATAAATATTGCCTATTAGGGAATTAGGGTGTTAAGGTAGGTGGGTTTAATGGTAAGTTGAGTATAAGGTTATTGTTGGTGGGATGGTTTGTTGGTATAAGGTTGGATTGAAATCAGGCCTTAGCTGGCACCTTTGGGTACCTCAACTCCTCGGGTTATGGCCTTTAATGTTCCTTTTCATTTTCGGCCTTAGTCCCTAGAAATCTAGAATTCTATAATTTTATAACTAAGTAAACTTATATTCCGTAAGTACTAAGTTTCTATGATATGCCCCTACTTGCAAATGAGAACACTTATATTGCAATCATTTCCACTGAAATTGGAAAATGGTTGAAGGCCCTATTGAGTACCATTAGGTACCTTACTCTATAATATAAAAGGCCTATAAGCCAAGCTACTAAAAGCGATATAAGGCCTTAACCATATACATACATAAAAGGCCCACTATAAGGTAGGCCTAAGTTTAGGTTTAACCTGGGTTTTATTCCAGGTAGGAGATATTTAGGAGAATAAGCCCGTCGGCGATATTTGATGAGGTTATTCGGATAGAGCCCAGGTCCGAATTAAGTTCGAAGTTGAGTTTTTCGATTATGGGAGTTTCGAAGTCCCGGTCGGATTCCTGGTAGGAGGTATCCAGGATAAGGGAGGTGATTTCGGCCCCGTGGGCAGAATCGATGGCCCAGTTGTGAGGAGCATAGAAGGAGAGTTCCTGGGGTTGAGGGAGAAGGTCGGAGAGAATTTGGGCAATTTGGGAGATTGCAGGGAGTGCAGAGTTGAGCATGGAAAAGGTTGCAAGTTGGTTTTGCAGTTGGTTCTCAATTTGATTTTTAATTGCTTTCATAATTGTAAAGATTAAAAATTAGTTATTTCTTTTTTTTGTATTACAAATATACAACAAATATTTAATTTGTGCAAATTAAATATTAGGGCCTTCAAGTGGGCCTAAGGTTTATGGCCACTATAAGGCACCGTATGGTGCCCAAGTTGAATCCCTAAAGGCCTTATAAGCTCATAAATAAAAAAGGCCTGGGTTGGCAGGCCTAACAGAAAAGAGAAATGAAAGCAAATAGGTGGGCCAACCCCCACCTATGCCAATGTCTCCATATAGGTTATATACATTCCCAAATCACTATCCGCAAAGGTTAATGCAATCCCAGCCCGGTTCGAAGTTACCATGGTAATCCCGTTACCTGCCTCGTAAGCCTTATCCTTAATTAACCCCTTAACCGATGCAATTAAATCAAATCTTTTCATAACCTTAAAATTAGTTAATTATTATTATACTGTATTACAAATATAATATAATTATACTATATATGCAATTAAATATGAAGGCCTTTGAAGGTTAGATTTTATCGACCTCCAAACCTTCCGGACCCATATTCAGGATATAACCTGCCTTAATCAAATTATTAACTACCGAGGGTACACATTTCTTAATATGCAACCTGAATTCCGATTGGCCCATATATCCCACGAAGTTATTCTTGGGAGTATTGATTACCAATTCGGTTGAACAATGTCTGGAAATAATTTCCAGGGCAGTGGTGAAGTTTTTAGAATTAAGCATGGCCTTAAATGTTTTGGGGTTTATTATTTATCTTTCTTTATGCAAATATAAGAATAATATATAATATATGCAAATAAATATTCTGGGCCTTCATTAGGCCTTAGGCCCTTAATCCTAAAGGCCACTAAAAGCTAATCCTTATATAATATGAAGGCTATATTAAGGTACCTTAACCTACCATAAAAGGCCTTAAAAGGTACCCTAAATGTGCCTTAACTTGAGAAATCAAATCTCCAATACTCTATTCCTGGCATATCGATTTTAGACACCTGTTCCAAAATCCCCTAAAAGACTCGCATATATATATATATATAATATAGATTGTATTCTTTAGGGATTAGGATTAAGGCCCTTAAAGGCACCTAAGTGTACCAATGAAGCTATTCATTTATTCTCATGTATAGACCTGTAGAGAGGCCATAAGTCTCTTTATCGAAAAGGCCTTAGCTATTGGCCTTAACCTTGCCTTAAGAGACTTATGATTATATATAATATAGACTTGATTAGGAGGGGATTTAGGGTACCTTAAAGGCTGCCTTTAGGGCTCTCTTTTGGTCTTAGGGCCCTAAGTCGACTTAGCTACTACGTATAGTAACAAAGATAGCTCCAGAGCTCTTAGGGTACACAGTGAGGCCCTACCCTTGCCTTAACCAAAATTTTTTCCTCACCCCGATTTTATGGCCCTTGGACTTCTTCGTCGTCCGGACCCGTATTACCGACTGCTTGTTAACTTTTGCCCTATCTGAACACACAAATAAAAGGCCTCTAAAATAAAAGCCAACCTTAAAAGCCTTATATGATTGATGATTATAAGTATATGTATTTATATAAGCCCTTATATATGGATGTATATATTAAGGATTGTATTGATATTTGGGATTTTTCTTTGGTTGGGGTTGGTTGGGTATTAGAATCCTGGCTTCAGGTTTAGATGCCTTAATACTTCCCTTAGTTCGGAGTCTGTATATTCCTTAGCCTTTTGGATTGGGATGTTGTTATGGTTGGAGGCTATGATGATTGCCTTATCCTTTGATACCCTAATGGTTTTTCTTTGTTTCATGGTGATTATTCTTGGGTTGTGGGCATATCTTCTTTTTCTACCCAGATTTTATCTATGGTGGTTCTATGGAACTTGCCCTCGGTATTTAGGATTATGGCCATTTGATAACCTGAACCACAGTGCCAATGTTGGATATATCCCTTGTATACAACATCAGTGTAAAGCCCAGTATTTTCATCCCTTTCTTGATAGGTGTAATGTACTAAAATGTCTTTCAGGGTTTTATACTCATTAGATTATGTTATAGGTGAATGGCATCTTCTGCCTAATATTGAGCTATGGTCTCTTGTATATTTTGAGGTTTTTCTTCAGTTGGGATTGGAATGAATCTCTTTCCTTCACAGAAGGTATAACATCCTCCTCCCTCTTCCAATGGTTTCTTACATTTTAGGCAGATATCAGTTGAATTAGAGTTCATCTCCGAGTCTTTCATAGTTTATGGCCTGTATAAGATTCTTTGATTTTTAAGCTTTAGCTGGTGAATTTACCAGTCAATTTCTATGTACCACTTAAAGAGATGTAAGGTAATATACCTATAAGTGATATTTATGGTTATGGTAGGAAATGTAACCCATTCAATAGGAGAATCTTGAGTGTTGAAAGTAATACTTGGTTTCATGATTAGTATTTTATTTGGATGATTACCCAAGAGACTATCAGTATTACAGCTACCAGGAGGACCCATTCCAGTAATGCTTGCAATAATAACTTAAGTGTTTTCATATCCAGCTATCTTTGAGTTACTAGATTGGGTAGTAGCAGCGGATAGAGATGATACCTCCATGATTGCGGATTACTGATACTTCTTCGTATTGGAAATAATCCAGGGAGTCGGAGTAAAGGCCGAAGACTGCTTCCAGGTCTCCTTTTGAACCTCCGAATACTTCGGTACCAGGAGCTGGTGTGAAAGTGAATGTATGATGACCTCCATATTGATTGTTCCTGGTTTCAATCTTAGTGAGGAGCATACCATACCTTCTGAAAAATTCCCGGAAGGTGCAATGGAAATACATCTCTGGGTCTGTCATATCTTGTCTTTTGCACCATTCCCTGACTTTCTTGAGGAGATATAAATAAATGTCTAGTTGTTTTTTCATGGCTTACAATGCTAAAGGTTTGACATTAAATTAAAATTGTTATTATCTTTATTTCCTAATGCAAATATAACAAATATTTTGCAATTATGCAAATAAATATTGTAGGCCTTTACCAGCGTTCGTCTTCTATGGTGATGCGAATGTTGAGATTTTGCTGGGGATGCTCCCTTAACCATTTCTCAATCTCTCCAGCCCTTTTGAGACTGTCGATATATTCGGGAGCCAAAGCCTTAACTGTTTCATAAGGTAGACTCCCATCGGGATTTATCCATGGCTTAGTGGAGGGTTCTTTTACCCGGTTTTTATCCCTAATCACTGCTATCATGACTAAGATAAGGGTAATAGCAACGACTACCAGTATGAATCTTGTCATAGCACTTTCTTCTTGATTTTTCATGAGATTTTATTTTTTGGTTGAACATCCTGTGCTGATATAAATTGGATTTTCGACTTGAATTCATCCAGATGTTCCTCTTTGATAAGGGTGAGCATCTTCTTTCCTGTCTGGTGATTGACCATCATTGTGGGAAATACTTTAGACATCTTGGGAAGTCCATCTGGACCGGGTTCTGAGTCTTCTATCAGCATTATTTCTGCTTCCGAGTTTAATGCCAGTATATACGGAACCAATTCAAACATTTTCATAACTTTGATTTTATGATATCTCTGATACCTATTAACTTTAGCTTTTGTTCAGGAGTTAAATTGGAGTCTTTCATTGCTTTATTTACTTCGGCATACAGCTCCTGCATCTTTATCCTGTAGAGAGGTCCTTTGATATGCTTGCATACCCAGTTGTATTCCCTATATATCTTGTTGATTGAACTCATGCTCTGATGGTTATTATTAATCCCAGGTTGCAGCTCCCTACCAGTACTTCATCATCCCCAGTGGAGAGAATCTCCTTTATTTGAGTCATTGCTCCTCGGAAACTCATTTTGACTGCTCCCTCCATTTCATTGAACTTGACCAGGAGTGTATGCTTATATGATTGAGGAATCCGGTCCTGGTCATATTTAATCTCTACTTTATAATCGTAGAGTTCCAACCCCAGTCGGGAATCTAACTCTTCTACCATTCCAAGGTAGGTGTCTTGGATTGCTTCCTTGATGCAATCAACCTCTTCCTCATAAATCTTCCCTAACTTGTAGGACTCCTTGAGACCCGTAAGCATAACTTTTTTATAATCTTTCATAATATTAGGGTTTATTTTATTTCTTTATACAAATATAGATATAATATATTATATATGCAAATAAAACTTCCAGGTATCTATGGGTGGGGATAGATTCTAGAAACTTTATCTCCTATTTATGTCTAGTTTATTAGTAACACAAAAAGACTTCTAGAAAAGAGGTCTTAATGGTCCTTATTTATTAAGCCTTAGCTGGTATATGAACCGGTTTGTAATAGATATCTCCTTCTGGTATGAGAGGATGTTTGAACAGCTCATATTCCAAGGCTGAATTATCAGGAAACTCTACGAGGATACATATACCGGAATATACTTTCCACCCGGGTCTGTCTTTGATATCATCACTGAATAGGCTTATAATATCTATCCGTACTTTGTTCTCCACTGGTTTTGTACCGAACAATTTATTAGTAAAGTTAAGTACTATACCTTTGATAGTGGGGTAATACTTCGGGTCGTACGTTTGGTACATTGAGTGGCAGTAAAGTCTGCTTGCCCGAATTAAAAGGTCTATTTTCTTATTAATGTGCATAGTTATAAAAAGGTTAACGTTACATGATTTTGTCGAATACAAAGTAATTAGTAGCTTCGTTCATAGGAAGATAATGAGTCTTCTCCATAAAGTCTGGTCCGGCTATAGTTATAGCCCTCACGTTGTTTGCTTCATCATCCTCTACATTGAGAATCATACCGATATTTGTATGAGTATCTGCATGGGCTACTCCTAATAGCATTCCGGGACAAATATCATCCATGACTTGCATATCGATATATTGTCCATCTTCTGATATGGTATCTACATATTTACCATTCTCTACATACTGGAATAGATTGCACCAACCTGTGATAGTATGTATCTTTATTTTAGTTGCACAGGCTGATGCGGATAGAGTTACTTTGCTATTAGTGCATAACCAACCCTGACGATTTACTTTTTCATCAGTGAAGACAATATCTTCCTGATAAGGAGGATAAGGTAACCCGAATACTTTAATCTTCTTACCCTCATTGATAAGTTGATTGATTTTGGCTACCACTTTGGTCGCAGTTAAAACTTCTTTCATAGTAGGTGTCTGTGTTATAGATTGAACTGAATTTCTGCTTTATATCCTGGCTCTAAACTCCCTGCCGTAAAGGGTATACCCAAATAATGAGGATATGGATTATGCCAGATGTTGTGGTTAGATAGTTGTTCAGAAGCTTCCTTGATATTATCTTCTCCCGAGATATAGAATCTTATCTCTTTCTCATTGGCCGAAACTACTTTGAGAAACCCTTGTACAGTTATATTAACTGTAACCTCCCGAGCTTTAATTATTAAGTCCATAACCTTTTAATTTTTGTTTATACAAATATAAGAAATTAAATCTAATTTTGCAAATAAAAATCAATGGTTATCTTCGAGTTCTGGGTCTATTTCTTCGTAGTCTATCCCCTCTTCTATTTCTCGTCGGATTTGATGATGGTCTTCTTCAAAGACTTTTAAGGCACCATGGTAGTCTCCTGTTACGCTATCCAATTCGGCCTTCTTGAGAGTTAAGCCCTCTTTATCTCCTCTATTACCCTTTTGTTTTGTTGCAACAACAACTGGTAATTCTTTAAAGTCATACTGATTTTCTACATATTCTATCTCTTTTATACCACCCTTGTCAGCAAGCTCTTTTTGAATCATAGACATGGCTATATCACGGGTTAGTACTGGTTCAGACTCACCCGTATTGTTGAATTGATTGTTCTGTGGGTTGAAGATATTTACAGTACCGCCACCAGACACTGCCCGTACTAAACTCTGAAGAGAGGTTGTGGACTGTTGCTTTAATCCAATGGCTTTATTGACTTCTGCAGTTATAAATGGAGCATATCTTCCCCCCTGAGAATCCCTGAGTATTTGTAGCTGTTGACTTATTTCCATACGGTCTTCCAGTGCCCAGCCTATGCAAGCTCCCATGAGAGAATCAGCAATCTCATCCATCCTGTTACGGTCAAATAAGCCGTTGTCTAGAAACGTTTGTTTCATTTGCATCTGAATAATTGATGGCTCACATTTCAAGAAGTCTGCGAGTTCATTTACTGAATAAACCCTTGACCATAATTTCCCATTGTTAACTATCCAAGTATGGATAACGAACTTGGTCAGATTCTTAAGAGCTTCATCATCTCCAGCATTAGCCTGTAAGGCTAATTGGGTTATACCTAACCCCCTTGGGAATCGTGGAACTATCTTCTGTTCTTTCATGATGTTTGATTTTGGTATCTAATAGTTAATCCTGATAAAATATATAAAAAGGCCCTGTTGTGGCAAGGGCCTTTTGAACTAACTCTTTGATAGTCAGGTTGCTGGATCACCTGAATAGGCTTACCTTCAATTTTGATGAGCTTATTGACAGTTGAAATTCATTTACTTGATTTTCGAACTTAAGCTGGTTACTCAGTGTCAAAAGCCCTGAATATAGCTGGTCTACATGTTTGGGGTAAATTACCTCTATAGTAACTGAATTTAATCTATACTCATAGCTCAGATTTACCTCTTCTTCTCCGGCTGCCTTGTATGATGTCAGAATATTATCCGTTATCATAACAGCCAAGGTTAAAAATGTCCTCATAAAATCTTAGTAACTTTAGAGTCTTGTATTATTAGGATTTACTTCTTTCCCTTTGCTTTAGTAGCCTTTACCTTGCCCTCCTTGGCCAAATTTTGGGCAACTCCGTAGGCAACTACGGCCTCCAATATTGGCCTCATTCTCTTTTCTTTCTCCTTGGCTTCTTTTTGCCTTTCTTCTTCCTCTGCCATAAGTTTAGCTTCTCTTTCCTGGGCCTTTTTACGCCTCTCTTCTATTTCCTCATGAATATTAGGGAATAAATTTGCCCTGAGAGGTATTACATGAAGGGCAAAGAATGCTGAGAATAATCCATCGGATAAAGGCTCACCTATCTTTTTCTTGGAAATTTGCCAAAACTTATCCTGCTGTTCTTTGATGGCATGCAAGAATTTTTCATAGGTGAACTGCACCTGCATTTTTTTACAGGCTGTTATCATGGCCTCAATCCGGTCCTTGAATTCCTGACCAAAAGCCTCCATGAATTTTTCCCGGTTAAAGTTGTAATGAGGCTTGTCCAGCTTGAACTGTTTTACATACTCTGCAGTTTTCATAGTGTCTCGTTGTTTATAAGTTATTGATTTATTAAGTGTTTTAATGCTGATTCTCTAGTTACCACTTGGAAAAGGTAACCTATATACCTATCTTCCCAATATGATAACCAAACTGGGTTAGGGAACCTGAACTTATTCTTTTCTTCTACCGGAATGTTTCTGGGTATTCCCGAAATATATAATAAGTGAGGCCCATTAGTATTCTCGATGAATACAGGATGCAACATATTTTCATCTACCTTAAAATATCCCTTAATGGCATAGTCCGGGATATATTGATTGGACCTTATTCTGCAATCGAATGCCAAATCCTCTACCCGGTATAATTCAGGATTAATAGGGCATTCTGTTTGAGATTGCACCCTTTCCTGGGATTGAAGGTAATAGGTAATTCGGGATTTATCAAGCGTTACGCTTTTTACTCTTTCGGGAAACATGGTTCTTATCTTTTAAGGGTACATAGTCTTCGATGTCATCCAATCTGTCTGTCACTAAAGCATATACGAATAACTTGGCAGGACGGAAGAAGAATCTCCTTATGTTCTTCTCCGAGATATAGTAATCGTATATTTTGAAGAATTTCTTCTGATACTTATGCTTAAGACTCCGTTGCGTTAGGCATGACTTAATAACTTCTCTGTGTAATTCAAGCAATTCCTTATCTACTTTCTGAATTGCTTTCTCTGGTAAGCCAACAACCATAATCTTTCATATCGTTAAAAGGTGATTATACTAAGGGCCAGAGCCGTAGCCCTGTGCCCCTCTCCTACTATGAAAGATTAGATTGCAACGGATTCCTTGACGAATTGGTTCTTGTACTCCAGGTATTCCTTCTTGGCCTTCTTGTACTCCTTCGAATCCTGGTTCTCGATTCGGAGCATGGCCAGCTCCAGCTGATGAATCTTGTTTCGGACCTGCTGCCGGAACTTCTTCCTGGAAAGGGTGTCCTCGCAGTCGGCGGGGTAGATGTACTTGACTTCCCGTTTCGTTACCACCTCCTCTACGAGGTTGGCTTCGACCTTTTTCTTGGTCTTATCGACCAGTTTCTCCTTCTTGGTCTTCTTGACCTTCTTCTCTTTGGCCGCTTCAGGAGTTTCCTTCTTTTTTACCTCGGCCTTCAGAGCTTTCTTGGATTTCTCGACCTTCTGGGTCTTCTCTTCGATGAGGTTGTTGATTCCCTCTACCGGGTTGGTCTTTTCAGTTTTCTTAGCCTGATTTTTCTTGTTATTTTTCATGGCTTACAATGTTAAAGGTTTTACAATAAATTAAAAGTGTTTTATTATTTCTTATTTCCTATTGCAAATATAGGGGAACTTTTCTATATATGCAAATATTTTTATCATTTTCTTTGAGGTGGTGTTCTTGGCTTCTTGTGTGTTAACTTCTTGTGGCTTTTCCCTTTTATTGTTTATGCAAATATAAATATAAATATCAACCCCTGCAAATTATTTCACTAATTCTTTATAGGTTCGTTCACGGTATAGGTAGTTTCAATGTGTTCTAAGCATTGAACCTGTTTTCTATACATGTTAACATAGACAATTTGTCTAAAACCGTCATCCTGAATCTCTACAAATTTAACTTGAGACTCTGGTCCCATAAGCTCATTATAGGTTTCAGCTACGGTTGATGGCTTCATTTCTCGGATAATTTTTTGAGAACCTTCTTGAATTTAGCCATGTAATAACAGTCTTTGGTAGGGCATTTACCGTCAGGTGTAATGTTTTCATTGGCACCACACTTAGTCATGCCCGTTGCTTTGTAAGGACAACACTTACGATGTGCTGCACATGCAGCCTTAAATTCTACCGTACTCATATCTCAAGAATTATTCAAAATACTCCCTTACTTTAGTTAAACGGTATTTGAATTTGAAAGGCATTACATAATCTCCCCACCATCCAGTTAGAGGTAAAATACACCCGATAATGGCATAGTAGTAGAAAGTTTTTGCAACAAATTGCTGTTTCTCATCGTCCCAAAAAGTATCTACTCTAGCATCTTCATCTGTTGTAGGGTCTACATATACCCAATGATATGACAATCTGATAAATAACCATTGTAGTATCAGAATATTTATCCATCCAAGGATAGTCATACCCAATACTTTCTTCCATACCCAGCTGTTTGTTTGCTTTACTTCTTTTCCCATAATCCGTATGTTGGTTGAACGTTTTTAAGTCGATGATATATGTCCAGAGTTTTCCATATTGACTCTGCTTGTTTTATTACTACATCCTTTGCCTCCTGATGAGTACTAAAGGTATTCCATAATTCCGGAGTGTAGTTGAGACATTCCATACATTCGGGTTCTCCCTGCACATGTTTTACCCTTATGTAGAAATAAACCTCTCGGTCTATTATGTGACCAATACGTTCCCCCTCGAATAGAATCTGAGCTTTTGGTTTGAAGTCGAATACATTTTTACTTCTGGTACCGTGAACGTATTTGTTTACTTTGAATCTTACTATCCCTGCCATATCAATCCATGTTTCTTTCAAAGTATTCGTAGAAGTCCGCATCCTCAGTTAACTGGTCCAGTAATTCCTCTACATCCATATCCAAGTATACTGATGCCCCTGATACTTGTAAAGTTATCCCAGAACCATAACTGCCAGAAGACCCATGAAGTTTTAATTCCTTGGGCCTTTCTCCGGTATATTCATCTCGATAATGAATAATACCTTTAGAGTAATCATAACTCTTTACCTCGGATAAATGCCTGGATTCATCCCAGTTTTTCCAGTGAGGAGTTGCATCAGGAGTGGGTGGAACTGTTTTACCATCCCACAGTATGCAGACTACGCAGAAGGCTGATACTCCTATTACCATCCTCTTTGCAGCTTCCCAAAGGGTCTTGGCCTCATCTGGTTCTCCGTCTGGTGTGTAATATCTTTTCATAATCTTTTGCCTGCGTATTTATTCCTTATCCTTTTCTCAAATGACTTACCTACTGATTCTCCATTCTGGATATCCTCTTTGAACATCCTGAAGTCAAATTCAGCAACCGAGTAGTATTTATATACCTTTTCTCCTTTGAAGGTAATGGTTATGTCTCGGGTTTCATCATCCATCACTACCTTCATAATTCTGGATGACCCCGTAATTTCAAATGTCTTTTTCATCATTACTGTCCTTTAAGCTCGAAAGTGTTAAGTCCCATAGCTACCACATTATTTTCTTTCCTGAGTGCTTGACAGGTAAAGAAAATATCCCAGAGAGTGAAGACAGAATCAGAACTCATTTCCATCAAGTCCTCTTCCATCATATAGAGTGTACTCATTATGGTATTAAACCACCTGTTATTTAACCCCTTTACCAGCATGGTTTCAATATCTTCATACCTATTGTTAAAGGTATCTCCCTGAACCCTTTGAAAGGCAGCTATATATTCCCTGGCCAGGGATTCCACCGCTTCTAGAGAAGTCCCATAGCAGGGGAATATAATTTTCCATTTATCTAAGCTCTTATCCTCTAAAAGGGATTCCAGCGCCTGAATATGCACATCCATAATCTGATTCCATATTTCCTGGGCAGATAATCGCCTTTGCAATTTCAGTTTGATACAACCTCGGTTTATTTTCATTTTAATCCTCGTTATAGATATACAGAATCTGATGGTTCCTATCTAACTCCTTTTCCAAATACTCCCCATGAGTATTGTGGTCTATATGGATATTGACCCTATAATCATCCATTTCTTTGGGTAATAAATCCAGATAATCTTTCAAATCCTTTACAGTAGTGAATTTTGGTTGTCCCATACTTATTTTATTTCGTTATGCAAATATAATAATTATTATTATAATATGCAAATCAATTTCAGTGGTGTTGTATAGGTTAGTTCAACAAAGAACCCCGAATCTATATTAGGTTCGGGGTAAGAGGTTTCATAAACGATTGCCTATCGGGTTAATCCTCCTCTTTCTTTGTCTTCTTTTTCTTCTTGTCCTTGCCTTCTTTCGAAGGTTTGTCGGCCTTTTTTTCCTTGGCCGACTCTTCTTTCTTGGGAGCAGCCGCCGGAGCACCTGATGCCAACTCTGCAGCATACTTCTTGCCCTCGGCCTCGGCCTTCTCTTTGGACATGGTCTTCAGAAGAGTACGCATCTTCTGACGGTACTTTTTCTTCTGGTCGGAGGTCATCTCCTTGCCGTCCACGGTAGGATAGTCGTAGGCATTTGGGGTACTGGTAACCTTTTCCTTCTTGGGATGGGCTTCTGGCTTCTGATTCTTTTTAGCCTTCTCTACGGCCTTCTCCTCCGTAGCTGCCCTGGCCTTTTTGTTTCCCAGGTTGATGATGTCTACCCAAGCTTGGATTTTCTTTCCATGCTTCTTATGGCCTGTCCAATCTTTCTTGGGGTCGAGATCATTCTCTTCCATGTAGGCCAGCATTTCCTTCTGAGCCCTGCGTGCTTTCTTTGCGGCCAGGTCTTTCTTGCTGATGTCTTTTGCCATTGTTGTTGAGTTGATTAAATGAAAACTGGTTTGAATTACCTTTGCATGTTTATAGTTTGGTTAGGGAGTTTTTGGTCTGTACTTCCTTTATCTCTGAGATGATTATTTCCATCCTCTGAAGATTTGCCATCAACTTAAGGTGGGCAACCGCATCATCCTGAGATATGTTGGTATATACAATCCTGAACCTTTCACCAGAGTCTTTGTTTTCAAAAGTTATGGTTAAGATGTTCCCATTGGCCAAATCTTCTATGCGCTTGGCCAGAGATTTTACCTTACCTATTTTTAGGGTTTTATCCTTGATTAAAGCTTGCCTTTTGCCAGGAGACAGTCCAGGCATAGATAACCTTGTATCTATATCCTGAACCATTTTGGTTAGCTCTTTAATCCGATATATCAACCCTTTGACTGAGGAGTTAAATTGTCCCATTGAGGTCTTTGAATAGTGGTGTCATTTCCTATTTTCTGGGCATACTTATCAATCAATTCCTCTGTTCTAGAGATAATATACTCTGTCATCATTCTATTTTCTTCAGAGATATCTTTTTCTTCCTCTAGTAGCAGCTGATATGATTGCAGCTGGTTACATAATGCCAGGTATATAATGCTGTCATCGTCTTGCATGGCCTTATACAAAAATGGGGAGAACCCCCGGTCGGATTCCGGATGGGCCTCCCCTGCATGACTCAAGTAATGATGTCCGAAATGGTTAGGCAGCGTCGGGCCTATTCCTCATCATCTTCGTCCTCGTCTTCATCCTCGGCATCGGCTGCCTTCCCTTTCTTACCCATGCCGGGCATCTTCGGGACCAGGGTACCGTGCTCTTTCTTGGATTTAACCGATACCCCCGGAATGGTGGTATTCGATACGGCGATAACTTTGCCGTCCTTGTCGGTTACGACCGAGGTGATGAGAACTCCGTACTTCCGGACGTTCATGGCGAAGGTCTTTGCAACGTTGCCGCCGCCCAGGTCGATGATATCGCACTGTTTACTATTCGGTCGCTGACCAGGTGCCCGGTTCTTGAGTCGCTCCTTCAGGGCCTCTCGTTTGGCCTTCTTCTCTTCTGCAGTAAGTTCTTTCTTACCGCCCTTTTTCGTTTCCTCTTTTGCAGCCTTTGCTTCTGCTGCCTTTTTCTTAGTTGCCATGTTATATTGAATTAGATGGTTTCTTTGATAAGGGAACTCCAGGCTTATTACCCTTGCCTATGGAGTTAGTTCTGGATTATTACCTGAAGCTCTCTTGGATTTGGTTATAGTCAGAAGGACCCTTACTTTTTCTTTTTCTTGGTGTCCTTCTTGGATGCGGCCTTTGCCTTAGGCAGAGTGATGCCCATTTCCTTGGCCACCGCCTTGCGAAGTTTCTCGACGTCTTTCTCGTCGAATTCGTCGGGGTCAGTTTCGAGCTCTTTGTCGTCGCAGAGGTCTTCGAGAGCTTCGAAGTCCATCCCGGCCAGGTACTCTGGTGTCACCTCGTCCTCGTCATCTTCGTCCTCGTCGGAATCTTCGTCATCTTCGGAATCTTCGTCCTCGTCGGAATCTTCGTCATCTTCGGAATCTTCGTCATCTTCGTCCTCGTCGGAATCTTCGTCATCTTCGTCCTCGTCATCCGAGTCCTCGTCATCCGAGTCCTCAGATTCCCCGCCGAAGATTTCCTCGGCGTCTTCTGCCGAGATGGGAGTCAGGATTGCATAGGAACCGTCATCATATTTGATGAGGATAACCCCATTACCGAGAACCTTACGTTCTACTTCTTTTGCTGCAGCTTTTTTCTTTGCCATAATTGAATTGATTAAAAGGTGTTTGAAAAATGTTTGATTGATTATAGTTTCGTGATAAACTTTTGAGTATATATCTCTCTGTTTTCTTGGACTGCCATAGCTTTCAAGAATACATTTTTATCCCTGATAGCTTCTACTTTTTGAGTGAACTCATTCTGGTTTTTTACTTCAAAAGGTTCACCTTCCTGAGTGTATGTATCATCTACTGCATTATCATTTTCGGTATAATACCTTTTGACCCCCACTATGAGTTTTACTCCATCCCATGGGTTTTCTGGTTCCCTTTTATTTACTACCGTCATTTTGCATAACCATTTTTATATGCTGTATAATAGATTCTTGTATATCCTTCCTGTCCTATCCCTGAAAAAGCTTCACTTATATATCTGTAGCCTTTTTTATTTGCTCGGTAATCATGAGCAAAGTGTTCAGGATAGATATAGTGTTCTCCGCATACCTTTTGGTTAGTTATTATGTAGGCATACCATCCAGTTTTGGTTTTCATCTTGAACTGGGATATTGGTACAAATCCCTGAGTTAATAGTTCTTTGAGAATAAACTTCTGTTCGAGTCTTCTTCTCACCATAGGCATTCCACCCAACCTTCTTAGTACTGCCTTTTGATATTCTGACCAATGTCTTTTAGTCCATTTTATGGAACTGATAACAGAACGTTTAGTTATAGCCTTATATGCTAATGCCACTTTTAATTGGTCCCAAGTTAAGTCACTCTTCTTCGTAAAGAGCCTTCTTTCTTTTGGACTCAATCTTTTTAGCCTTAGATAGCTTAATAAGCTTTTCCGGAATAGGCTTGAGAACAGTTCTATATTCTTTTGTTCCATAATTAAACTTATCTACCAAGTTCAAAAAGTACTTTTCTTTCTGTTGAGATCCGAGTCTCTTTTTCCGAGCAATTCTTTTCCCTAATTCCCTCTGGGCTGAAGACTTCGAGTTTCGGTATACTTCGGTTAACAGTATCTTAGATATTGGCTTCTTCCTTTTCCCAGCAATAAGTAGAGATTGACCTATAACAAACTTCTTCTCTAATGCCGTTTTTCCTTTTATCCAGTGTACTGCTTTCAGATTCTCCCTGCCATAATAGGTTAAAAACCTTTTTCTAGCGGCCTTCAATGAATAGAATCCCTGTAATACTACTGCTGGTTCTCCCTTGTAGTTATAAGACCACGGATACCATTTATGAAGGTAAATCTTGATGTCCCTTTCTTTGATAACCTTTCCGAATCTTCTGTGATATTCTCTTCTCCTCTTCTTTTCCAAGAAGTATGCCCTTACATCGGGAGGTAAAGAATCCGGGTCTACTACCCCGTTAATTCTGGTAGCTTCCTTTAGACATTCCCTGTATCTATCCAGAAAGCGTTTATTCCTTTCCCTATATTTATGAACCTTGATTTTCCCGCAGAGTACTTTCCTTTGCCACTCTTGCTTCATCTTTCGGTTCAATTTTATAACCTGAGGTGGTACCCATGGAATTCCTAATCTGTAACAAGATTCCTCGAAGTCATCTGCATTTTTAAACCTATAGACTCGTGGCATATATCTCTACTCCTTCTTTTGTTTACGAAGTGCTGCCCGATACCATTGTTGAATGGATTTCTCTTTGGCATCCGGGAATCTCTTTTGCACTCTCCGAGTAATTCGGTCGATTGATAACCCTTTATAGGTTAATTCAAATACGTAGGATTTCTTAGTTCCTTTCCAAAGACCATTGTCATCCTTCTCTTTCTTGGGCTTTTTAGGTTTTTCCAACCCCTTTACCCGTTTGGTCTTTTTCTGTTTAGTGACTGCATCTTCACCAATGAATCCGAGATTGAGTTGATAATTCCTCATCGGGTCATCTTTAGGATATCCAGCAAGTTCTAATTGCTGGTCCATCCACTTATCATATTCATCGATGAGAGCATTATCCGGCTTGTTATCCGAATGGTGAATCCATGAAGAGAGTCCATTGTAGTCGGCTGAACAAGCATCGGGGAAAGGCATGCCCAGAGCAACTGCTCTTCTCTTCATGTCCTTGTAGGTCATATTTTCTAACCCACTTCCCATGACCTTTAGCTTCTCCTTGTTGAGCTTTAACGGTCTTTTGTCCTTTTTCTTACTTTTGCGCATATTTATATAGGTATAAAATTATTTTTCTTATTTCGTTATACAAATATAATTAAATTTCTCGAAGTTGCAAAATAATTATATAAAAATTCTAAGAGTTCGTTCTCAAGGTTCTTTTCCTGCGTAGTTTATAGGCTGTATCTAGAGTTTCACAGGTAAAGTCCATGTTATTTATTGATTTGTAGTTAATAGCTTTCTGTATGACCTCCCTGTATTCTTTCCAGAACTTCAAGCCCCCTTTACTGTCCACTGTTTTTTCAAAATATTGGGTTGCCAATAACCCAAAGGTATCTGCAATGGTTTGGCTTTCGAATATATATATCCTTAAATCAGTTATAGCCTTAATTGTATCATCCTCACGTTTAATAGGCATCACTCCATAACCCTCTTCTTGGAAGAGTTCTTCTGATACAATGGCTGTAAAGTATCTCCTACTTGAGGGTCCATTTTTCCAATACTCGGTTATTAACTGCCTTATCTTGAAGTCTGGGATTCTGTGTAAGTAGGACAGATACACCTTATCTTTCTTGGTAGACCTCCTTTTATATGCAGTAGGAGCTTGCAATACCCGAGGCATTATTCGATAGTTGTTCCACCTATCAAACTCAAGAATCAGAGCATAAAGGTCTTTGTCCCATTTATCCTCTGATTCCTTCAGCCTTTTCATATTCTTTATGATACGGGGATTGGTTATAGAATTTAATACCCAAGAAGCATCTCCTGAATGTATTTTAGCTTCTTCTTTGGGTAGTCTTTTAACCATAGCTCCAAATATGTAATCCCTGAATCGAGGTTCTATAGGAGATTTGGGATTTACTAAAGAAGGATGTAGTTCAAAGTAATCGGAGAATAGCTTGAAGAACTTCTCGGCTCTTGCCTTTAATTCTAAGTACTTGTAGTGAGACATCTTGAGAATTTCTCCAGCTTCCCAAGTTGATAGGCCTTTGCCTTGTATAAACATAAGGCTTGCCCTCTCTTGCTCGGTCAAACAGTCCCAAGCCAATTCTTGATGTCGTTCCATATTTAGTATTGTTTGTTCATTAGAATCTCTTCAGTACTACCATCAGGGATTTGGGATAAATCAACCTCATAATCAGCCGAGTACATTTTGTATTCATCAGATTCATGATAGGCTGAATATAGTACATTCTCCATTGGTACCTCTATCTCCAAGCTACCATCCATTTCAGGATATAACTTCACCAGCATCATCTTAGTAGTAAGATTACTTTCAAGTATGACGGCAGGTATTCCCTCAAATGGATATCCCCTTAATACAACGTAGTCCCCGATAGCAACCCGAGTAATATCACTTACTGAGAATATTTTATTTGCCCGGGACATTCTACGGTATTTCTTTACTTCTTCTTTGGTTATGGTGGCTACTACTGAATAATCATCAAAGTCCTCGGCATTATCTACTCTCAACCTTTTTCTTTTAGGTCGGTAGTCCAAAGACTTCATGAAGGATAGTATACCTGGGATATCTTTCTTGAGTTTGTTTAGGTAGTATCTGTCAAAGGCTTTTTCAGGCTTCATCTTTATGAATCCATAGTTGAATAATAATGGTACATCCTCGTACTCGTTATTACCTTTCCTGGACTTCTTTAGTACGCTTATAGTTGGTACTATGGCTTTCACATGTTTGTACCCCCTACATTTCAAATCCGAGTTGATTCTCTTGTAGAATTTCCTGTCAAGCCTGAATATACAGTATACATAGGGGGTTTTCATATTACTTGTTTAATTTATGAGCGTATTTGAATACGTCTGAATATGTTACCAATCGTTGAATCTCTTTGAACATGTACACAGCTAAATGTACTTTAGATGTTTTTATCTCCATTCGGGAAAGTTCTGAACAATTTTCCATAAGGAACGAATCTATTTCCCCAGCTTCCACAATGAAGAATGCTTCTCCTTTTGGCATAGAATTATACCTCATGATAAGTATTGGTATCTTTCCAGCACGTTTAGCATCTTTTGTGGCTTGTTCCCAAAAGGATATGATTTTGCAACTCTTTAGTCCTAGTAGGATATGTTCAAACTTAATATCTTGATAGTTTTTTACTTCGATACTGAATGGGAATTTCTTAGAATGTTTTGGGTCAGAACATATTACATCTGATGATATATTGTCTGCTTTCTTCCACCTCAATCCACCACTAGCAGGAGTTCTAGAGAATTCATACCCTGACCAGTTTTGAAATGATTTACATACTACCCTTTCAAACCTATTGCCTTTTGCTTTTGAATTTACTCTTCTGGCCATTGTCTATAATGTATTATTTTACTTACCGAACTTTTACTTATACCAAATCTTTCGGTTAAATACTTACCGGTATAACTATCTGAATGTAATTTTCTTATCTTTCTCACTTTATCTATGGTTAACCTGTGGTTGGGGGATTTTGGTCCTGTATTTCCTTTTATGGGGTGTTTTCTACCTTCCCATAACTTCTTTCCTTTTATACTATGTCCATCTATAGACATTTGTTGTTGATTCTCTTTTTGAGTACCCCAATATAAATTACTTGAGACGTTGTTCAATGGGTTATTATCCTTATGACATACACAGGGTTTATTTTCTGGGTTAGGTATATAAGCTAAGGCTACTAACCTATGTACTTTAAACTTTCTTGGACCATCCCTATTTACTAGTGTTACTATCTTGTATTTAATCTTACCTTCTCTACCAGCTAGCCCTTGATATAATGGTTTATCTTTACCTATCCTATAAACATCACCAATTTTAGTTACGTGATAGTTAGGATATCCAGCTATATTACTCTCCATATCTATATCTTTTGTAACCAATAGTCATTAGTGGTATTGTGAAAGGCCTCTTTCTCTGGTCACAGTAAGCACCCTGGCATTAGGAATTGGTAATGATTCCTGGTGGGATATAAGGTATAGGGTTTTATCCTTATATATCTTGCGAATTAACCCTATAACTAATTCTACGTATTCTGAACTAAGGTTTTCAAATACCTCGTCCAAGAAAGCTATGTTTAACCCCTTAGCTTTGGTCATCACTTCATTCATTGCAAATGCCATAGCTAAATTACATAATTGTTTTTGGCCGCCGCTGAGTTCCTCGTATGATACTTCTATACCATCCATAATTATCTGAGTATTGAAATCCTTCTTAACTCCCTGTATATCTACATAGAATAAGATACTGAATCCAAGTACATCAGAGTATGATTCAAGTGTTTCATTCAGAATATCCATTGAACTCTCAAATAGGAATGCTTTTATACCCCTATTCCCCAGAGGGTCATCCATTACCCATTTGTAATTATCCACCTTTTCCTTCTGGTTTTCCATTTTCTCTTCTACGGTTGATAATTTCTTGATTAAGGTTGAAAGCTGGGTTTTATATTTGGTTATTAACCCTTTGTTTACTCCCACCTTCTTTTCTGAAAGAAGTCTTTTTATTTCTGATTCTACTTGTTCTATTTCTCTTTGTATCTTCTTTACTTCGTATTCCTTATCCCTAAGTTCTTCCAGTTCATCTCGATAACCAGATATTCTGTCGGATATTTTGGAATATTTACCCTGTAACCTTTCAATATCTCCGAAGGCTTTCTTTACTTCCATTAGGCGTTTCAAAGAATTCTTAATATCACCCCTCTTCAATAACTTTATTATTCCTTCAATGAAATCTTCTAGAGATACCTTGGTTTTCTTCCTGGCATCATTTATCTTGTTGATAATACCCCTTTGACTCTCCTTTGCATCTGATAACCTCTGTTCGATTCGGTTTTTCTGAGTTACTGTCTCCTTAAGCTCACTTGATTTTTTGGCCTTAGCTAGCAGTGATAATCTCTTTTCAAGAACTTTAACCTTTGAAGAGATGTCATCTTTCACAGTACTAGCCTGTTTCTTTAGGTCATCAACCATCCTTTGAACGGACTGTTTCTTATCCTCTAAGGTTCTATATCTTTGATAGATATTCTGATACTCTCTCAGAGCTTCTGTATAGTAGCCCTTAGCAATATCCCGAGCTTTAGATATGTATTCCAACTCAAAAATCTCCTCAAACAATTCTTTCTTGTCTGAAGAAGATTCTTGTATCAGTCTTTTCATACCTTGACCGAATAGTACTGAATTCATAAAAAGGCTATACGACATACCCAAATCAGCGACTATAAGCGCCTGTATCTCCCCCTTACTTTTCTCTTGTACTTCAACAGCATCTATCTCATATATAAGTCTATCTTTACCCTTAGCTCCATTCACTTCACCTTTATACTTAAGGCATCTGGTTATTTTGTGAGTTTTACCATTCTTACCAAAGTATATTTCTACCTTAGTTCCCCGATAGGATTTGGGTCTATACTTCTCCCAGGTATTTACGTCTGACTTACCCTTTAGATTCTTACCGTAAGCACCCCAAACTAAAGCTGATAAGATTGTGGTCTTACCCTCTCCTGTTGCCCCCCGAATTACGGTTATCCCCTTCGAACTTAGGTTTAATTCTAAATGAGATATGGAACAGAAGCCATCGATTATAATATTGCCAAACTGTATCATTCTGCCTCCTTAATTACTTTTAACAATGTGGCCTTTTTACTTTGGTCTTTTATACCTTTTGCCCTCATATACCTCCTTACCATCGTTTTCTTAGTAAGTTCCCTGGTTATTTGCGGGGTATCTTCCACCGCCATAATCCGAGACTTGCTAGCAATGACAGTATAATAATTACCATCATCTTTAATTTCATCTTCTGATGACACGTCCACAAATTTAGGAAAGCCTTTGAATGGCTTAAATTCCATTGAGAAGTCCTCATATATTTTCCAATATCCAAGTTTACAATTACGGTCTGTTCTCCTTTGTTGTAAAGGAGCTCCTACCATGTATATCTTCTTTCCAAGCCTCTGAGGTTTATGTATATGGCCTATCAATACTAACTTGAACTTAGATAGAAGATTCACATTCAGATTCTCTACTGTTCCAACTTCAGTATTATCAGTATCTTTAGCTCCCGGGTAGTCAGTATGCAATAATAGGATTGTTGGCTTTAACATAGCTTCTTTCAACTCAGCTTTGATTAACCCATCTAACCCCTTGTTATGGTCTAAATAGGGAATACCTACTACTCTGAACTTATCAAACTCATGATAAGAGAAGTCCAGATTGTGTAAGAACGAATACCTACGACATAAGTTTGCCCAGTGTGATGGAGATTGATTAGTTATCGAATTGCTTTTCTGTAGGTCATGGTTTCCAGATATACCATATATGTTAAATTCCTCGCACCTATTTAACTCTTCGAACTGTTCAATTATAATTTCATCCAATGAAGTACTTATATATTCTGGACGGTGCATAAAATCCCCACAAAAGAATGCCGGGCATTTATACTTAATACATAAGTCTTTAATCAAAGAGAGGACCCTGAAAATACTTAGGGTCCTCTTATTATCCTCGTTGAACTTAGAGAATTCCCCTAAGTGCAAATCGGAGAATACTATACCTATCACCTTCATAACTGAAGAAATTTCTTGATAAGGTGTTTTCTCTTTTCGTAGTTCATCTCATCCAGTATCATGACCTTTATCTTGTAGCCCATGATTTCCAGTGTACCGGTATTAGGTATACCATTTACATACTGGAGTATATTTGGGTCGGGTTTATATCCCCACAGGTCAAGTATACCATACATTACCTGAGATACCTGGAATTGATAATACCGAGATAATACTCGTTTACCATTATCTTCTGTTACCCACTCATTGAAGAAGTTTGCTGAGAAAGGTATGAAAATTAGGTGAGTACACTGTTGACCCAGTAACATACGACATAAGTCTACTGCATGGTCTAAGTCGCATTCGGCTATCCTGTGAGAAAGTTTGTTGATGAAGTATGCTGCCGAATCAAAGTATGACCGGTCAGTTACAAAGCTATCTTCTCCCCTGAAAGCTTTGTTACGCAGATTAAGTACTTGCATATCCTGAGCAAATACTGTACTGGCATCTTGCTGAATCATATCAGCATGAGGCATGTCTCTTGTTTCAGGTACCAAGTCCGAATATGACCCGGATATGAAAGGTATCTTTAACATATCCGCTACTTCCTTGGCAATGGTTGTTTTTCCAACCCCAGAAACACCGGTGAACATAATTTGATATTTCCTACCGTTGTACATAATGTTGTAGTTTTTTGAAAGGTTCCAAAAAATCGGGTATCTTGAAAGACCTTAAGTTAAACTTGTCAAGTACCATGAATAACCTGTCTTTCCTTATATTATTAGTACATCCTTTTACCCAAGGGACTTTCTTGATAGGGTGAAGAGTTAATGCGGTTCTCAAGTCTATAAGAGACTTGTTCTTCTTGTATAATTCTTCTAGCTGGTCCCTTTCAATGCCCTTGAATTCTGCTCCTTTTGCATCTATGAAGTCTGCTATGCTCCCATATTGTTTCAGGAAAGCTTTAGTCTTCACTTCTCCCATACCATAATAACCGGGTATATCATCCGATTTATCTCCATTAAGTATTAGGTAGTCAACGCATTCCTCAGCAGAGTAACCCATTATATCCTTACAAGTTTGACTAAGAATTAGGGTATCTTTGTTAGGATTGAATATCTTGACTCTTTTGTCGAGTAATTGACAGAAGTCTTTGTCAGAGGATATTATGAGAGATTTACCTGGGTGGTTTATTGCCAACCAAGCAATGTAGTCATCAGATTCATATCCCAAGCCTTTTCTATCGATAATCATCTGAACTCCGAGTAACCTTAGAATCCTTCTCAACAGTGATAGCTGTTTATTGAAATCTTCATAATCCATACTTATCTTACTCCTATGTGCTTTGTAACCCTCGAGTAGACCATTACGGAAATTAGACTCTTTGCTCTCATGAGTATCGAATGTAATTACTACATGGCTTGGTTTAAACCGAGTTAAGTATGAACCGAGGATTCTTAAGAACCCATACACCAACCCGGTACCAGCTCCATTGTTGGCTTTAAGATTCTTAAACTTATGGTATGAACGGTGAGCAAGATTACTCCCGTCCACTACCATAAGCATCCTCGGTTTTCTACCCCTCGTCCGGGATGTATTCGTCTTCTTCTGCATCTTCAGATTCTATTTGAGATTCATAGTCTAAGTCTGCATCAACAGGGAACATGTTTCGTGTAATCTTCTTGAGCTTTCGCTTAGTGGTTCCTATGGTATTTATTCCGGCAGCCTTTAACAGCTTTTTCCTTAACTCACCATCTTCCTCTATTAACCTATGGAAAGCCTCTTCTCCTCGACACAGTTTCTTTCCTTCGAACATATATGTTCCACCACCGAGCTTCTCTATTACTCCAGCATCCTCTAAAGACTCTTCTAACCAGAAGTATCTGTCAAAGCCAACTTCGTGATACTTTGGGTTAAAATATATAGGAGCTTTGGATATAGTTTCCCGAGGAGGAGATACCTTATTCTTTTTCATCTGAACAGTTACATATTTACCTGCTCGTCTTTCCTTACCCTTATACTTAATCTTGAGAGTTTTACCTGAGTAGAATGCTAATCGTATTGAAGCATAAAACTTGAGTGCTGCACCACCAGGAGTTGTACTGGTATCTTGACCAAAACCTGCGCCCAGTTTACTGCGCAACTGATTGATACATACCATGGTTACTCCGAGTCGATAGAACAATTCGTTCCTTATTCGGAACATCTTGTAGATTTGCTTTGCCCGGTTTCCCATCTCGGCCTTGCTATCCGCCATCTTTGCATCAATGGCTTCTATAGAATCCAGGGCTGCTATTGAATCTATCACAACTATGATGGGTTCATTGTTAGTTAACTTTGACCTCCAGTATATGGCTAAATCAGCAATAGCATCCGAAATAGTTTCTATTCTGGTATCATTCAGTACTGTTACTCGTTCGGGGTCCAGACCATTTTCCTCTGCCCATGAATTCATCCAGGCTTGTTCTGCATCCACCCATATTACATGACCACCGAGTTGTTGTGCAGCATAAGCAAAGTTGTAAGCTATCAGGGACTTACCCGAGGATTCTTCTCCCATGATTTCAATTATCTTCCCGAATGGTACACCACCACCCATCTGATAATTGAGAGCAAAGAATGTGGATGGAATCCATAATCCATGATGATTTATGGTACTAGCCTTTAATTGGAGAGATGACCCATATTTCTTGAGTATCTCATTTTGTGTGGGTATCTTAAACTTCTTACCTCCCGATTTTCGGGTAGCTTTAGGTTTTCTTGCCATACTTGTAATTTATAATATGAAAAGAGTGGGATATAAACTATACCCCACTCCTACTTTAGGTATATATCTAGAAAATCTTAGATATCACTCTTATATTTCTTTCCCTTTTTCTTTTTCTTGTCTGCTAGCTTGCTTTTGGAAGAGGACTTCTTACGTGGTCTTTCATCCTCATCATCATCCCCCTCATTGAGGAATGAAGCCAGCTTCTCCTCGAGCTCATCGTAGGAAAGGATATTTGCCCGGATTGCTTTCTCCAGGTCCACCTCTCCCTGATACTTCTTGTCCAGCTTGGTTTTCTGGCAAGGTGATACCGAATAGCTGGTATCATTCTTACCGGTACCAGTACGGGTGATTTTGATATCGTATCCCTCTACAGGGTCAGTCATATCCCCCCAGTCCTCTTCATCGAGGTAAAGGTCTATAATATCCTGATATACCGAACGTGGTACCATCATGGGTTTATCTACCCGGTCGGGGTCAATTTCCTTACCCTTAGTATCTTTGTACCCAAGTACCCCGATGAGATACTTTCTCTTCGGTACCAGTTTCGATGCTAATGCCTTATCATCTGGGTCGTCGGAGTTTTTAAGCTCCTGGAACTTCTCCATGAAAGGACATGGCTCATCGAAAGTTGCCGGAGATATAATACCTCCCTCCTTTGGTCCAAGATAGAATTGAATAATCTCGATTCCCAATTCCTCGTCTGCACCACGGGATTTGATACGTACTCGGGTAGTTCCCTCTTTCGGGTAGATTATTCCACCACCTCCACTACGCTTTTCCAGGTCCTTCTTCCTGGCAAGCATCTTTTCTCGGGTAGTCATTACACTGCCCTTTTTCTTGGTTGTTTTTTCCTTTTTCATGGCTTTATTTATTGGTTTCGATATAAAGTATCTCGTTCAGAGATAATATAGTTGTTACTTGATTGGGAAGGTCTACTACATCCAGTTCTTTACCAGCATACAGACCGTAGGTAACTACTGCTCCAACCTGAAGACCGGGATATTCTTCCTGCTGTTCATCAGTTATGGGTCCTACCTGAATTACTACACCTTTGCGTGGTACTGTGTCCTTATCGTGTTCCTGAGGGATATAAAGTCCTCCTTTTGTTTTGGTATCTGCCGTTACTACCGGAGATATTATAAGTACCCGACTTCCTGTAGGAGTTCCCAAACCTTTCAGTTTACCATTCAACTCCTTTGCTTCTTTGACCGAAATAAGGTCTAACTCAATTCTTGACATATTTACTGTTGTTTACGTAAGTTTGCTGATACAGTTCTTAAAATATTCTCTCGTGATTCGTAAGCTTTACATATACTTATCATTTTACTCGCATTGTACTCAGCCTTCATATATCTTTTCAATGCTCCCTGATAAGCTTGGTTGTTCTCTGCTTTATGAGCTGCTGCGTCATTGTTTACATTACCTGATTCTTTATAGTAAAGCCATGCCTTACTATAAGCCTTATCTTTTGCCTTTTCAAGTTTATCCCTTTTATATATAAGCCTATCTCTTACCATCACCAATAGAGCATAATTAGATGGACTTCTACGTAAAGACTGATTGACCAGGTTCTCATCAATCATGAGTTCCTGGTCTAAATCAATCTCATAGGTTTTCCCTTGAAATAGAATCTTTAGTGTGTTTTTCTTAATCTGGGATAGACGTACTATCTTTTGCCTTTTTTCCATACCTATCTGGTATTATACCGTGTGACCTAAGTACATCTTAGAATACTCCAGTAGATATATTATATTCTTTAAGTATGTACTTTCTTAATACTCCATCTTTATACTTCTTAACTATACCACTTTCATCGACCGACTTCTTACGATATTTACCAACAAAATAGAATCTATTGTCTGATATACATTGTCTCATATTATCTTCTCTGGTACCCCAGTATAAATTACTAACCTTATTGTTCAAAGGATTATTATCCTTATGACATACTTGAGGCTTATTATTTGTGTTTGGTATGTATACCATAGCTACTAACCTATGTCTATAGAATTTAACTTTATTACCATTATCATCTGTTAGTAAATTATGTACATACCCATCTGACCTTATTACGGGTTTTACCACTTTCCAGGTACCACTGAATATAGAGTACAACTTTCCGTTTTTAGATATATGATATTTACTACATCCCGGTACATTAGGTATAAATCTATCCATGTACTTTATAAAACTTTTGTTCAAACTCTTTTATCTCTTTTTTATAGAGTTTTGGATATTCACTAATGTCTATGTTTTTATACTTACGGTGTTCTTCTAAGTATTCATCAGTATTGAAATCTGGTTCAAACATCTTATTGTAATCATACCCAGGTATAAATGGTAACTCTTCTGCCATTGTTCTACCTATAGTTATATCCATCGACATACTCACGTCGTTTATCTCGAATCCAAAGTATTTTTTAGTATCGGGGTTACGGCAAGTTTCCCAAATATTATATACTACCCACACGTTAACATCCTGTGGGTCAGCGAGATAATAAACTGCATCGTGAACGGTGCATGTCTCGGGCATGTAAGGAAGTATACCCTGCCTCATCTTCCAATAATTAAGTATGGATGCAAACAGAGTCATATCAGATGCAGCTGATTGACATGGCATATTAACCGATAATCGTACTGCGTATGCTGCTTCCTGCTCGTTATCCGAATATACCTGGGGTAACCTTCTCTTCCTACCGAACAAAGATTTAATATATCCATGTTTTATCAGTACCTTCTCCTGGTTAATCATGAACTTCTTAATCTTCGGGTGCTCCTGGAAGAACTCATTCAACTGTTGCTGAGCTTCATCTGGTGTTACGATAATACCAGCTTTTGGGTCAGATAGTTTAACTGCAAGCAGTTTCTTCTGAATACCATATATAATACCGAAACATATCTGCTTTGCCTGCTTCCTTCGGTTTTTCCAAAGCTTATAATCGGGATGTTGTTCATCACTGTAAGCTTTGTTTGCTTCCTCATACGATACACCATACTTATTTGCTGCAATAGCAAGGTGAGGGTCCTGTCCCTTGGCAAATGCTTCAAGATAAGTCTCATCCCCTGAAAGATGTGACATGATTCTTAACTCTGCCTGAGAGTAGTCAAGTGCCATGTATAGTTTCCCTTTGGGAGCTACCAACTGTTTCTTGATATTAGCATCTACCGAAGTCTTGGGTATTTGTTGGAGGTTAGGTTCAGAACTACTTAATCGGCCAGAAGTAGTACCAATAATTTTGAATTGCCCGTGAATTCTATCATCATCCTGAACTTTATCATGCCATCCCTCAATATAGGTTGTATACATTTTCTTTAACCCTCTCAACTCGAGAAGATTATCCAGGAAGATTGCTTTGGGACTTTCAGAGTCTTTAACCGTTAATCGAAGTTCTACCAACGTATCCTCATCGGTACTCGGCTTATCGGTATCACGATTAGTTTTCTTATCCTTGGTATATTTTATGATAGGGAATTTGAACCCCTTTTCGGAATACAACAGTAGAGGTAAATCAATTGTACTTCCCAAGTTTACTTCTCGGGTTAATTCCAATTCTTTTTTAGTGGTGAATACACCTGCTCGGATATTGGATATTTTTTGCTCCCTGCTTGCTATTTTCCGTGCGTCCTTTGGGTTATGATAATCCAGGTCTTCAAGTTCACTTTCAATAGATGCAAGGTACTTGCTTATTCTTTCTTGGACAAGCCATCTAGAGAATTTTTTCACTCGAGGAAGATTCAAGCAATTAGAAGTTGCTTGTTCAATCTTTGGCTTGTAAGATTCAAGCAATTCCTGATTGAACTTCCTATCAAGGTATAATCCCGTTTTTTCAGCATGCTGCAATACCCGGGAAGCTGGCATAATCAAATGCCTAAATAATGGGTACATGCCTATTTCAATCAGCTTGCTTTCAAAGAACATGGCTAACCGAAGAGCGTAATCAGTATCCTGACAACCGTATTTGCATAACGGTTCCAAGGGTTTCTTATCCCAAGGTATCTTGTCAAACTTCTCTGACTTCTCGTAATCCCCGTGCTCGGGTAGATACCTTCTAACCATGGACTTCAAGTCATTGGGTTTCTCTTCATTCAAAAGATACTTCATAAGCATCCCATCCAGAACTGTGCCCCTAACATATATCCCAAACAACTCAAATATCTGAAGGTCAAACTTCAGATTCCATCCCACTTTAGTTACATTGGGATTCTCAACCACCTTTCTACCAAAATACTTTAACCAACGTTTCCAATTAGGGTTTTCATATTCATGGTGACATAATGGGATTGATACACCAGAACCCACCTGAAAAGTTATGGATAGAATTGTGGGTTTGAAGGTCTTGTTGTAAATACCCTCTGCGTTTGTCTCGAAATCGACGGAAGCTATGCCAGTTTTCAAACAAGCTTTCACAAGCCGCTTGACTTGTGAGAAACTCTTTAGTATAGCATATCTTGACTCCATGTGTTAATTATTTATTATTATATTACTTGTTATTATATTACTTGTTATTATATTACTTGTAGTATGCAATAGTTCTTTAGTAGACCATATCTCTGAGTTATCTCTTCAGATGGTTCTACAAGAAAGACAGTACATTGTGAAAAGTGTACTGTCTCCCCCCCCCTTTATTCCACCTTAATTTTACCCTTTAATTCTTTGGCCTTATTAAGGTACCAACGTTCCTTTTGTAAATCCTGTTCTACAGAGTTATCTGGTTAGTACTAACTATCATGCGATATTTGAAGGCTGTCATTTCACAGAGGGTTATGGTTGCTTCCACTCCATAAATTGCCTCCATCATATCTATCACCTCTACACTGTAATTATTGTAGTGTTTGGGATGATTTACATGTTCATATTTATCTGCCATAATCACTGATTGATAAATTCCTCGAAGAAAGGTAATTCCTGAATCATCTTACAGAATGCTCCCCAGTCCTCTACCAGCCTATGGTTTTTCCTTTGGTGATATATGTTTCTGAGTTGCATATAGTTTGTGCTCACCCTCATGAATAACTCTATTCCGAGAGGACAGTTACTTAGTAACTTGATACGATTCTCATAAGTCGGGTTCTCCAGGAACTTATTTGCCAAATCCTGAACTATAGCTATTACTTCCGGAGTTACGTACTTATTGAATGAGTCCTTCTTTATTATCTCTCCTAACCGGTGCATCTTTGAGGATGAGGTTACGATATCTATCCAGTGATATCTTTGTAACTCGGGTGAGAAATAGTTCGGGTACAGAATGTCGAATGATACCCTTATACCTGTTAAGAAATTTGGATGACCACTGTTTGAGGAAGATTTGGCCAGAGATATTGCTCTCTTTAAGGAGTCATCCCACTCCTTCGGGTCATAAAAGGGTTTACCCCAAGAGTCGATAAATAGGGGTTGTACTGGTTCTGTGCGCATAGCATTTCTACATGCTATTATTGACCTCTCCAGGTCGTACACATCTACGTTTGTAATTTCTACCATCTGAAGTATAGTGTTGATAATATTAGATATCCTATCTTACTGTACCAAGGTTCGTTTATATCCAGGTCTACCGTTTTAGTTCTTGCCCTTTTATAGCGCAGTGCATATAGAAGAGATTATGGGCTCGCCATTCAATAATCATACCAGCTGTAGTTCTTTTATTTATTGCAAAAGAATTGAATGCTGGGTGTTTGTTTATTTCTTCTCTAGAAAGGTTGATTATATCTTCCATATCCTGGATTGATTTTACCGATATGAATAAGATATTCTGGTTACGGTAGTTCCCAAGGATATTTCCCCACATGGATAACCCTTTAGTGTTAGTCTCATAAGAATGATTTTAATTTGTACTCGGAGCGGGAATCGAACCCGCAAGGTCAATGACCGTCGGAGCTTAAATCCGATGAGTTTACCTATTTCTCCATCCGAGCAACTATAAAAGGGGAGATGAGTCACTATTCTTCGCTCATCTTCTAAAGCTATAGCCTTCGACTTTAATTATAGGATTTGGTATCTCGTACCCCGTTATTGCCCATTGCTAGCTGGAGGTCGTATCTCCTGTTATGACCCAGCTATAGCCCATGTACGGAAGACAGGATTCGAACCTGCGACCACTTGCTCCCAAAGCAAGTACACTAACCGGACTGTGCTACTTCCGTAAGTTAGGTACCAGTCTATATCCCTACCGTCTAGTACCTGGGAATGAATCAGGACTCGTTGTCCACAGCGCAAAGTAAAGATTTATCTGTGGACCCAGAGGGGCTTGAACCCCCGACCTTCGGATTATGAGTCCGCTGCTCTTACCAACTGAGCTATGGGTCCGAATGAAGGTAACGGCCTTTACTACTAATCTCGGCGTGACAGAAAAGAAACTAAGACCAATTACCGTTACCTTCTTTGTTACCTTAATTCGGTCTGGATAGAAGTTTTGAGTTTTACCCAGTCCTTTTTATAACTATGCAAACTATCAATAGTATGATAGAGATAACCTGGTTTGATACCCACTTCTCTGGCTACGTGTTCCATGAGTTTCCATGCCAGATATACATCATTTCCGAAGTGAGTTACAAAATCGGATGACCTTTGGTGATAACAAATATTCAATTGCTTTTCACCCCTTGCGTTCTCCCGGATAAGGAAGTCGTAATACATAGAGCATGGTATACGCATCTTACCATCCAGGTTTTCGGCATCAGAACATTCTACCTGCCCATCTTCACCATAGATATTAAGTATGGCTTTACGGGTATCATTATCATCCTTGAGCAGACCTATGACAGCCTGTAACTTGGTCATTACAATCCCCTTATACATTACTACCTCATTCATTCTCTCCGAATAGGTGTAGTCGAAGTACTTACCATCTACCAGGAACTCTTCCCATATTTCGGGACGCAATTTCCATGCTTCACCCGGGTTAATTTGTCCCGGGTGTATTCTTTCCTGGAACTCAGCCTCTGCCCAATCTTTAGATTTGGTGAATACAAATAAAGGGGCCGGGTCTTCCAGGTGAGTCAAACAGTATTGCTCGCATATAAGTTCTTTGGTAATGAAGTCATCTTTACCTTCGATAACTTTATTCTGATAGGTACGGGGTTTTACCTCATTACCCATCTCATACAAATTTCTTGCCGTCTCAGACATCAATTCGTAAGGATTTGAATATATTCTCATATCATCTTTGTTTGAATAGTTTTACACAATTCCCAATAGTTACTCTACTAACGTTATATCTAATTGATAATTTTCTCATAGTGTACTTTCCAGTTCTGTATAAAGATTCAATCTCCTTACGTTGATTGTAAGTTAATTTTGACATAGGATGATTTTCGCCCTTTAGTCCTGGACCTTTACCAGGTTTATATGTAGTTTTTATACGCCCATCTCTGAAGGCCTGTTTAATATTGTCAGACCCAGTACCCCACTTTAAGTTGATTACTTGGTTGTTATGTATATCGTTGTCCAAGTGCATAACTATTGGTAAATTATCTGGGTTTGGAATGTAAGTTAAAGCTACTAACCTATGTATAAAATACCTTTTACCATCATATAATCTAACTCTTAAGTACCCAGTACTATTGGGTCTAGCTATTAAAAATACTTTTAAGTGTTTGTCCCATACTTTACCCGTAGTATATATCCTATACCTACCATTAAATCCAGGTAAAGTTAGATGACTTCTCGTTGTTCGTGATTTTTAATATATTTTCTTATAGATTTTCGTAGTTCTTTTAGGTCCTGAATATTCATGTTGGGAAGACCTACCCAATAATTAGCATTGGTACATACAGATAACTCTATGTCCCTGCCATTCCTATCAGGATATTTACCCTTGAATATCTTTACTCCAAAATAGGGTTTATCTTTCCTCTCGTACTTCACTTAGATACCTCCTTATCTTTCTTTTAAGTTGCCTTAAATCCTTTACACTGATGTTGGCCACGGTATTAAATAACCACCCATCATCCGTGGAGAAAGTTATATCTATATCTCCTCCGAGTTTACTGGTGTAAGGAGATTTCTTTACCTCTATTCTCATTGCATTGGTATTTGCAATTCAATAGACTTCCCTATCTTAGAATGGTAGCCAGTCTTCACTACCGAGTGTACAATCTTTTGCCAGGGTTTTGGGATATTTGAATAATTCGGGTCTGAGTACTTTCAATGCTCTTTTATGTACCTTATACTTTATCTTGTCAGGGTCTACTTTAAGTAGATACTTCAACCGCTCATACCAGTTACCATCATATATACCAAGCTTATCACTAAGCTTTAATAGGTCTTCATGAGCATGATACATTAGTAATACAGTATCATCATTGAATATCTGACTAAAGTGTATTGATACATGGAATTTCTGTCCGGTAGGGAATAAGTATTCCCCTATCCTTTGAATCAGTAATAGGTCACAGATAAGTCTTTTGGTTACCTCGGATGCCCTCATGAATACCGTTATCATAGGGTAATCCATGCCTGCTTTCTTTGATACAGTCAGAGACAATAAGCAATTCTTACCGTGAGCATGCTTATTGTCAAACTGATAGCCTATGTTAAATATCTTCCTTGAGTTTAAGGCTTTTACTACTTCCTGTCTTAAATCAATCAGACCATTTTCATCCACATAGTTTGCTACCAGAGACTTCCATTTAGCCGAAGTGTAGTTGAAGTGCCTACCGAAATCAAATTCTGGGTCTACCAGAGGTTCTTTAATATAAATGACTAAATCATTTAAGTACTGTGCTTTACCAATTCTTTCAATATCCAAACCGGGGGTATTGAACAGGAATAACCTGTTGAGTCCCTCCCAAGCTTTCATACTTGTTTTGAACTGCAACAGGTTATTCTTTAACTTGAACTTACTCATCGGCTTCAGGAGTTAATTCACCGTCTTCCATATCATCTTCCTCTGAAGAAGAGAATGATATTAACTTCTTCCTTTTCTTTTCCCCACTTTCCTCAAGCTTTAGTTTGAGACCATACTTTTCTGTAAACTTTAAGTAGGTCTTTTTTATCATATTACGCTTGAGGATAGATGGGCATACCTCAGGCAATGGAATACCATCCCAATCTCCAATTTCTAAGGCCGAGGCTAACATAGATTTCTGTTTATACCCCAAGTCTTTCCTTAATACCTTGAAAGCTCTGAAACTGTTACCATAGGTTTTATAACCTGCTTCATCGCTTGTCATAAGTTTTTTGAGAGATTTACGTATCTTCTTCCTACGTACCTCGTCAGTACAGCTTTCTTTCAAAAACTCCTTTATGTCCTTGCGATTCTGATATAACAGTATGGTAGTATCATTTGCCCAAGCCGCTTTGATAACCAACTTTAACGAGAAGTTATCATGGCCATAAATATACTGACCCATACGACAGAATAGCAGTATATCTATTGGTAACCTTGTAACTATCTCTGAAGAACGTAGTATTACAGTTATCTCGGGGTTTTCTACTCCAATCTTACGAGAGAATATACCACCAACTAAGCAACCTTTGCCACTACCATGATTGTCAGCAAAATGGAACCCAATGTGATAATTCCTGTTTACTGTCTTATTCTCTTCTAACTTCCTTATCATCAGTTTAGCCTGGTCAAGCACATCCAAATCAAGGTAGTTAGTAATCAGCCCAGTCCACTTGGTCATGGTATAACCAAACATCTTACCGAAGTCGAAGTCTGGGTCGAATTTAGCATCAGCTATTTCTACCATCAAGTCGTATGTAAAAAGAGAATCGGTTAGGTTATAACCAACTCCCTCACAAAACCAGTCTGGTTTCTTGATTAAGAAGTTTTCCAGTATCTTTTCCCAAGCTTCGATTGGGTTATTCGCTTTTACCAAATTCATACTAATACTTCGATTTTTGACGGAACACATTGATATGGTTCTTCTTAAAATAGATGTAGAATACATCATCTGAACCCATACCTATCCATCCCAAATATCCGCAGAAGTAAATGAAGGCCTTCACTAATTCTGACTGATACTTTAACTCCTGAGTCATTACCTGGGATTGCTTCCATGGTTTATTCTTCAGGAAGTTACGAGCAATGTTCAGATGATGGGTTATCTTCCATAACAGATATGGGTAGTTTACTGAGTACTCCACATGATTGAAGTATCTACCTCCCTCGAGTAACTTTGTGTTATAATCCAGATGTGTTTCCGAATCCATGTTCTCGTACCACTTGATAAGGTCTGTGGCATTGTTGTGTAAGATAACACTGATATCTCCCTTGCCCATTATCCACATTACCCCGAGATTCATTGCTGTACGCAGAATATCATCGTGGTTCTTGTTTAGAGAATCTACCACTGATTGAGTACAATGGTTGTCCTTTACCCACTTCTCCATATATATCATTATATCCTCTGGTTGGATATTGGCATATATAAGCAGTTCTATAAAGAAGTGGATTGCATCGGCGTTCTCTTCGTTAGCATTCTGCAGATTATTGAGTATCTCTGTATACTCTATGCAATCTCCTTGGGTTTGTACCAACTTGGCATGATTGGCTTCGAATAAAGCCATAACATTTTCGAAAGATTCATATCCTTCGGATAACTCCTCAATAACCCGGGCAGTAAAGTCCTTCAATAGTGTTTGAGAAGCCTTTGTATTGATGTCTACCGGATATTGTGGTAACCCCTCTATGCCTATATATCCAGACAAGAGGTTCTTTTGCATTTGGTATATCTCTTCGAGATACTTGTGTTCGGGGATAATTCCCGGTTCTTCCTTTATATCGCGACTATCCATGGTCTTACTTATTATCGTGTGCACCAAATCCCTTATCTCCTCTTGTTCCCCAGTTCTTTGCTTTCTCCTCATACTCTTCATTGGTAATCTCTACCGGAGTTGAAAGTATGATGGGAACGTGTACGAATTGCATTATTTTCTTACCTTGGTTCAGAGGAATACAAACCTCTTCGGGTGAACCGTTATGAATACCTATGTGCATTTCCCCAGTATAAGGGCTATCCACTATCTCGGCAGTGAACGACAAACCCTCTTTAGTTGCAATCCCAGATTTATTTGCTGCCATGAGCATGGACTCTTTTGGATTGATAAGTACCTTTATACCAGAAGGGATGAGAAGTCTTCCACCGGGCTTAATTACCACATGTACATCATCAGTACCCAACCCATTTAGTTTGAGGTAACCTTTACCTAACATCTTCCGATTGATACCGGAAAAGTCATCCTTACCTTTCTCCCCAACCTTAAGAATATCTTGGTCGGATAACTGAGGGATGTAGAAATCCAGACCTGCATCCCCATCATTTGCTCGGTTTGGGGATTTAACATCTCTAATCTTTGTGAACTCTAATTGTACCATGTTATTTACTGTTGAATTTACGATAAATGTCTCTTGCTTCTTTTCGTGATAACTCGAACTTACTCTGAAGCTTATCGAGTATTTCCTTCTTACCTAATTTCTCCCTTACCAGTTTACGGTAATACTTTTTGCAACCTTCTATATCTACCAAGGGTTCCAAATCCTTGAACTTGGTTTCTGCTTCTAATTCTTTACGAGTCTTACCCATGAGAGCTGTGAACTTAATGCAACAGAGTTCAGAATCTCCGCACATCTTACATTCCTTGGTTGATAGGTCGTAATTCTTACCGAAACAAGGGTCGTTACCTGAACCGAGTTTGGTGATATCTATGGGCTCAAAGATATCCCCGGTTTCTAATTCCTTCCTTACTTCCTTTAACTTGTCTTTCTTTTTCTTCGCCATATATTTGAGAGTTTGATATCAAGTGATAGTTAATAGGTATTTCAATGTCATTGATGTAGAATAGTATATGTACTAACTTTCGGGTTCACCATATACGTGCGTGCGCATTTAAGCTTTAGCTTAAGTTAATACTTACTAAGTAAGTTAAGTATAAGTTTATATAGCTTTAGCTATATAAACCTCTATTAGTATTTAGTATACTAAATACTAATAGAGTTATAAGTGTAGGTATATACGTGCGCATATATGCGTATTACCCTTCCACTCTGATTACCTTTAATTTTTCTTTCTGATAATACATTCGTCTATGGTTGCCATGTCTCTTTAGATAATTACCCGGGAATTGAAGGTCGTCCAGGTATGCTTTCTTTTTATTCATGTGAGTTCTTGCAAGACGTCCCAATATCTGTATGGATTTTTCATTAGAATCCATTGATGCAGTATTCTGCAGATATTTTAATTCAGGGAAGTTTTGACCTCTAGAAATAATTGTGGTAGCTATTAGTATATCGATTTTACCTTCTCTAAAAGCTTGTAGAATTTCATCACGCCCTTTGGTATTATGATGTACATATTGTATGTTGTATTGATTCCCGAGATGTTTAGCATAATACCGATAAAGATTTTCACAATGACCTATAAACTTACATACTACCAAAGCTGGTAATCTCTTTCTACCAATGTTATACTTGGTACGACCAAGGGATAGTTTCCAAGCTTTAACATTATCTGATATCACTTCCTTGTATTCTGTTGGGTAATCCACATCTTTAGAGTACTTAAAGGGAGCATATACCAACTTGCAAGTAATAGGAGTAGAATACCCTTTCTCTATCATATCACTTAATTTTATCTGGTTAACCTTATCACCAATAAATGACATGATATTCAGGTTATGTATTAACTTCTTCTTCTGATTACTCATGTAGATGGTACCACTCAAACCTACTCGTATTCTAGAGTTATACAGATGTTGTATTACTGTTTTATATGTTTTATTATCTATCACGTCAGCCTCATCTATAAGTACCATATCTATTTCTGATAAGAATTTTTGGTACCTACTTATATTTGAGGCAAGAGACTGTACCATGCACACATTAAAGTTACCCCAGTCATTGCACTTACTTCCCTGTATGAATGCAACCTTTTCACCGGGTAACAGTTCTGGAATCTCTTTTTTGAACTGCTTAAATAAGTCTGCACTGTTCAACAACAATACAGTTTTCAATTTCCTCTTGAAAGCCTGGTGTAATCCACAGAACACCAAAGTCTTTCCGAAATTAACTGCCAAATCAGAGGCACAGATAAGAAAAGGAGTATCTCCAACTCGATTATTTAGAATCTTTTCTAGAGCTTCTTTTTGTACTTCCCGTAATTCTTTATCTCCAAGTATTGTTGGAATTACTGGTTTAACTCCTAACTGGGGTCTATTATCTATGATTTTAACCTCCTGTCCCGTTTTAAGGCATTCATTGTAAACCCTATTTAGAAGACCTATTTTGAATTGCCCATAATCAGAGATATATTTTACGTAACCATCCCAGTTCTTTGCCCTGCTATACATCATTATATGCCAAGCGTCCGGATGCTTAATCCGGAACATTTCATACAACTTATTTGTGAACTTAGCAGGGCCAGATAATTCACAAACATTGCAGTTCTTTATGGTTATAGTTATCATACCTTATTTCTTGAAAGCATCCCAATCTACATGTTCCGATTTAGGCCGAGATACTATATTAAATCTTGCCATGTAATTAATAACTCTTTGTCTAGCCTTGTCATTAGATAAATCTTCTATCTTAGGTATACCATTACAGAATTCTAAAGCATAGAACTGAGCTTGAACAAAGGTTTCATAGTCAACTCCAACTTCATCAGCTAATTTTCTTGCTCTTACAAACCATACATACTCTTGAGGGTTTTTATCGTAAGTATTATTAATCCCTATTCTGTCAAGAATCTCTTTAGTATAATATTCATATACTTCTCGGGTATACTGGGGAGCTGAATCTTCTTTTACTTCTCTATCTGCTTCGTATACATCCATAATCCAATTAACTCTCTGATGTAACCAATTAGCACAGAAGTTATAGTTCACCCTCTTTGCTTGAGACATGAGCTTAATACCAGTTGTTACAAACTCTATATATCCTTGACGAGGTTCAAACCCAAACTTTTGACAGAACTCGTTTACAACAGGTACTAATTCTTTTACTGATGCCCATTGTAAATCTGTTTGCTTTATTTTAGTTACTCCGATGTGTTTGAGTTGGACTCTAGTAGAATATATGATATCTGCTAATAAGTTTGCATCTCCTATACTTCCTGAAGCTCTACGAACAGCTTGAGTTTGTACCCTTTTATCCTCTCCTACCACTGAACGATGGTCCAAAGAGTATTGCCTGGCTTTAGTGAAGAACTCATCTACGAATTCTTCAGATACTCTACCCCCCATTTCCTTCCATAATTTACGGAATAAAGTTTTAGAGATATGTATAGAAGGTTCTCGTTGTGCCATTATAATTTTAACTGTGATTTTATAGTTAAAAGTTCTTGATAAGTCTGATATGTCGTCTCTCGTACATATTCTAAAGTCCTCTGTTTACCCAGTGAATTGACATCCTCATTATCCGGGAGGAATACTACCTTTACCTTTTTGAAGGGCACCAACTTAAATGCCAAATCTAATGCTTTATCTTTAGCATCAGGGTCAATCAATATTATAAACTTCTCTACTTGGCTCTTGATGAACTTGTTTACTTGCCATCTTGAAACTGCCTTACCTCCGGTTGCAATTCCATTCTCCCCCAAAGTTTCAGCATTGATTGCACCCTCACAAATATAAACGGTTCGGTATATTTCTAGAGCATCCGCATTATATATAATAAAACTCTTTCCCAAACCTGTTACATCTACTTCTGGGTTGTTATATTTGGGACCAGCGCCCATATATAATCGAGCATTGAAATAAGTTAATTGCCCATGCTCTGTAAATGGGATAATGATATATCCAAGATACTTACCTGTGTTACAATATCCCCATCCTTTACGAGCTAACTCTTCTATCTTAAATCCCCGTTTCCTAAGGTAATTCCTGGCAGACCTTGCCAATAGAGAAGTGCCCATAGATATGTTCTTGAATCCCTCTGGGAGGAAGAACTCTTTCTTACCTTTTAACTCAACCTTCTCTTCTTTGAATACATATCCAGAATAATCTCCTGATTCGAGTATAGATAGTACTTCTTGAAAACTATCTGTACTCTCCAAATACATTACCAAACTTATAGGAGAAGGATGTTCACCACACTTAAAACAATTACATCGATTGTTTGAAAGGTTGATACCAAACTTCTTTTCTCCTCCACAGTAGGGACAGTCTGACTTCATCCACCCCTTACGATAATCGAAGGCCTTCAACTTATATCTAAAATATTCATGTAAACGACCTTTAGTATGGTTATTTAGTCTCATATACTATCCTCCTAATAACTGAATGTGCTCTACCATATTTACGGTTTAACTTTTGTAGAGTGGTATTTCCTTTCAAGTATTCGGCTTTTATTTTACGTCTAATCTCTATACTCAAAGGAGTTTTACCTCTGGGTTTGAATCTACCATCTCTTATACATTGTTGAGTATTTTCTTTATGAGTACACCAATATAGATTTTCTACTCTATTGTTAGTTCTATTATTATCCTTATGACCTACACATGGTAAGTTATCGGGATTAGGTATCCAAGTTGTAGCTATAACCCTATTCAATCTATGTGTCTTTTTTCTTAGATGTACCTGTAAATATCCGAATATCTTATGAGGGTTAGTAGATAGCCATCTATGTAATTTAGTGGAATATACTCTACCGTCGAATGAAGCCAAATATTCTGGATAGTTTGGTATAGGCTTTACTTTAACACCTTTTATATTGCTGTTAAGTCTCATATCATAAACGAAAATACCCGACCATGAATAACATAGCCGGGTAATTATTACTTATTAACTGGTAACTTCTGACATAATTCAGGAACTAGATGATGGATTATATATCCTCTACGAATCTTCGTTAATTCTGCTCTGGCTTCTTCTAACCTTAGGAAAGAATTCTTATAAGGTACCTCATACCTATCTATGTCTTTATACCCCATAGTCCTATGGTTGGGAGTAACCTTATTCCAATTTATAGAAGCCTTTTCTGAAGAGATTGGTACCCACTCACGGAAGAATACTCCCAAGCTATATCTCTCATCAATCAGACATACTACTTGATATCTGTTATCGGGTTGCCTTCTTAAACATATCTCTTTGGAAGCTCTCCTACGAAATATCTTCAATAATCTTACATTCATAACTACATGTGTTCAGTAGCTTGGAATACGCCAATATGGATATTATAATGACAGTGAGGGCAAGTGATGCACTCTTCTCCATTATGATTTGGACCATAACTTAAATCCAAGAATACCTCCTTCTCATTGAAAGCTATCTTAGAATTGCAATTTTTACAAACTGTAGTCCTCTCCTGAATTTTAAGAGGCTCTGTAGTAATAACTCGTGCCATACAATTTTAATTATTTAAGGTTTAACTAAATATCACCTGATGTTTTACTTCTCTTTTCTGGGTCTGCATTGGGATTACTTACTCTCTTCTTTTTCTTAAGTAAGTCATCTACCTGTTTACCCATGGACTCATCGTACTTTGCTCTGGCTTCTTTAGAGAACTCCTTCATACGTTGTCTTTCTGGGTCCATATTAAACATTACTCTACCAGATGGAACTCCATCACGTTGAACTACAACTTCCATTCTCATGATATTGTGTTCCTCCTCGTCTTGAGTAGAATTTAATCCCATGACGCATTTTGCATTCCTTATGATAGATATAGCAGAAGCAATATCATTATCCTCATATCGAGTTTCTTGATGCTTAGCTCCTTCTCTGGTAACATGTTGGGCAGTCCATACAGCATCAAGTCCCAACTCATCACCCATATTATCAATATCTATATATACATTGTTGATACGTTCTACATCGTCCCTATCTCTAGCAATAGAAGCTAATTTTGCAGCGTAGTCAATCATTATGACATGGACTTTGATACCTTTCTCGGTTTCCAGTTTCCTGACCAAGTTCATAATGGTATTACAATCTGCAATGGTTGCAGGTACACGCTCCACAATAAACTCAACCCCGAGTCGTTTATATTTACGCATGTGCCTTTGCTCCATTTTATCATAATCACCGGTTAACATCTCTCTCTTAGTTTTATTTAGGGTAGACTGAATCATACGGTCCATTAACTGGTTTTTACCATTTTCGGTATCTATGTAAAGAACATTCTTTTTCATAGCCAGATATCCCCGAGCAACATTGATAAGTGCAAAAGTCTTTCTTCGTTTGGGACGGTCAATTAAAACGAAAAGAGAGTTCTTGGGATATCCATCTCCATTACCCAACCTATTCAACTGCCAAAATGGAGTGGGAACTACATCTGGGTCAACCTTTCGCATAAGTTGTCGCATTGCAGTTCCACTAACCATTAACAAAGGTTCGTCCTTATTTTGTGGTTTTGAACTTTGTAGAATCTTAGTTAGTTTAGCTTGATAGGTTTCGTAAGAATTGTAATCAGAGAAGTCCATACCTTCATTTAAGGCTTTCAATTCAATGTAGGCAATAAACTTGTGTATGTTCTCCAGAACAATATCTACATCTTTTAGAGGCTTATTATAAAGTTCAGATATTAAACTATGAATATTAGGGATATCATCCTTGGTAACTAAGTCTACATAATCCTTACCTTCTAACAAAGTTTTAACCTGCTCAACCATTAAGACCTCACTTGGTATTCGTTGATATCTCTTTACGAATTTTACCAAGGCCTCTACTACTATTGAGTGTTCAATTAAAGTAAAGTACCCAGGTTTTATCTTTGTAACATATAGAAGAGCTTCCTTCCCTTGTACCAAAAACCTAAGTACTTCTAATTGAAACTCGATAGAGAACGTAAACTTGTCACAGGAGTTTAACCTCTTCTTTACCCTATTTTGTTTCATATATTATATAATATTCATGAGTGTATAATCAATAGTATCTGCTAGATAATATAGTTCTCCAAGCTCATCTTTGAACATACTTGAACACAGACGGTGAAATAATTTTGATAAAATTCATACAAGTTGTTACTTTATTATTTATATTTGCATTGTTAAAAATCTTTACTACTATGAAAGGCAACAACGGAAGTGAACTACATCGCTTGACAGAATTAAAACCTTATGATGAGGATTTGTTTAATAGGTTATATAAAACCTGCAAACCCTTAATCCGTAGACTGACGAGAGGAGTTGATTCCAGAAGATTTAATCTCACACCAGATATTATTAACTCTTTTTTCTGGGATAAGTTCTTGTATGTATTTAATAAATACCAAGACGAATACGATGAAGAAAGGTTGAAAGCAACTCTCTTATCTTCCCTGCAAACTTATAAAAGTAAGTTACTGAGGAATGCTTATACTAAGCAAGCAGAGTTTAACCAAGAGTTAACTTCTTTCGAAGTGTTATTTGACAATAATAAGGAGTTACTTGATGATTCCGATGAGACCAGAATAAAGGAGGAACAATCTCAAAGATTCCATCAATACATGAAAGAACACCTTACACCAGATGAATATCTGGTTATGCAAATACAACTTGAACCTCCCAAATGGTTTGAGTCTCGTATCAAAGATTCCCATGGCAAGCTTTCTATATTGCATCTTATAGACTACTTTGAGTTACCCCGGGATAAGTTTGCAGTTAATATGTTTTCCCGGATGAGGAAAACCATTCAGAAGGTTTTAGAACAAGCTGCAGTAGACCTTAAACAATGAAAAAGGCCAGAGCAAGGTTATTGCTAACCTCACCCCGGCCCCACTTAACCAACTCAACTATGGTTCAGTTTACAATATAGGCACATAACCCTCGGCTTGTATACCCGCATATTCTTCCCCAGTTCTATCAGAGATGGGTATAGTAATCATATGGGCTACTTCTACCCATACTTCCGGACCAGATGCTTTAGTTACTGTACCCACTAATGCCTTAACCTTTGCTACGGAGTTAGTTATCTCTAACCATGAAGTATATTTAGAGAACTCACAATCTTCACTTGAGGATAATTCTGGCTCTATATCTCTGGCCTTAAAAGTAGACGGCATAGCCATCATTACTCGAGTTATACTTTCAGAACTGTTCCTTAACCTCAGTATTTCTGATAGCATCAAGGACATCCTTGAATTCTTAGAAAATAACTTGGATAAATCATAGGTCAAACCCGCATTACTAGTTCCCTTATTGTATAAGCATACTACTACTCTTAGGGTTAAAGTAGATGTACCCATTAAAGCTTTTATATAAGCATAATGGTCAGGAGAGCTAGTTGGACTAAATGATAAATTACCACTATCTGCTACTTCTACTTTTCCTAATCTACTATGTAACCTTTTCAAATTCATAGCTACTCTCCATCCGATAGCAGCATCAGGATTCCTAAGTTGATAGAACCCAGTAGGTACACATATACTCCCATTACTATAGGCAGAAAATTGAGGGAGTATACAACCCACTAATTTCCAAGTTTCTTTACCACGGGGGGGAGATACAAAACTATATTCCATGGCCCCCTCTGAATTGGGTTTAAAGCTTACAGTGCCTATGTCCCATTTGTCCGTGGGTACCTGTTGGGTTTTACTATCTATATCTATCTCGGGAGATACGAAAATACCCATAGCATCTGATGACTCATACCACTGATAATTAAGGGTTTTGGTTACTGGTCTAGCTGCAACAAAGTTAGAACCATTTATATTTAGCTTAGTAAAAATAAAACCCTCATTATCATCCGAAGAAACTGGGTCCTTAGATACTTCTACTTCTATGCCTTGACCTAGAGAAGAGATTAAGTTATTCACATCTCCGGGAACTGTACTTTCCTCCAGAACTTTTACCCTAGCCTTGAGGTCAA
>OJMH01000247.1_pt1 | contig 79904 bp, 66 predicted proteins | sample 1597111 | NCBI WGS metagenome assembly OJMH01 (sample SAMEA2452115, study PRJEB22498) | human gut metagenome | reverse complement strand
AAAACGATTTTTTTTACAAAAATTTATAAATAGTGCGGAATCGCAAGGTTGAAGTCGATGTGCCACGTCCTTGCGGCCCTGAAACAAGTTCAGGGTGACGGTTTAATATTGTTGGGCTGGTATGCCCAACTACAAGAAAATAACCGGGAAAAACACTGACGAAAATATTAAATTATACAGGATAAAATAGCCTTTTGTATATAAAAATTATTTCTTTTTGTAAATTATCCGGGAGAATTAGTTCGGCAGGCTTATAATTTTCCTCAATTTATGTTATAACTAACTTATAATCAGGCATTTTATATATAGAATTTAGTAAAACAGCGTCAAGGCGCAAAAGGAGAGAATTTTATGACAGTAGGTCAATTCGTATTCATGCTGCACTCGCACCTGCCCTATTACAGAAAAGCCGGAATGTGGCCTTTCGGGGAAGAAAACCTGTACGAATGCATGGCAGAAACCTATGTTCCTTTGCTCAATGCAATTTCGGAACTTTACGAAGAAGAAGGCATAAAAGCCAAATTAACAGTGGGAATTACCCCGATTTTGGCTGAACAATTGAACGATGAGCACCTTAAGCAGGGCTTTATCGACTATCTTGACGCACGTATCAAGGCTGTGTCAAAAGATTTGGAAAGATATCCGGATCCTGAAGTAGCTCACTCACAGCACTTGAAATATCTTGCTAAATACTATTTTGACTGGTTTAACCACATCAAAGACAGCTTTATCAACAAGTACAATAAAGACCTTATTGCAGGATTTAAAAAATATCAGGATTTAGGATGTATTGAAATAACCACATCCGGTGCAACACACGGTTTTTCACCGCTTCTTGCCACTGATTCAAACCTGAATGCACAGTTCAAAATCGGTTCTGACACGACAAAACGCCTTTTCGGCAAAAAAGCTAAAGGCGCATGGCTGCCGGAATGCGCTTACAGGCAGGGTTATGAATATGTAGGCAAAGACGGACAGAAAAAATGGCGTCCGGCAATTGAAGTTACGCTCCAGAACAACGATATTGAGTACTTTTTCACAGAATCTCACGTTATTGAGGGCGGAAACTCCATCGGAAACCGCCGCGTAATCGGTGTTTACGGAAATATCGAGTATATTCCGCTCCCTGAAAGAGAACCCACCGGATACGACACATATTCTGCATACTGGCTGCCTGACGCGCAGGTTGCAGTAATGGGAAGAAACGACAGAGCCGGATTCCAGGTATGGTCAGCTGCTGACGGCTACCCGGGCGACGGCTGCTACAGAGAATTCCACAAAAAAGACGACAAATCAGGTGCACACTACTGGAGAATTACATCTTCAACCACTGATTTGGGCGACAAAATGCTCTATGACCCCGTTCTGGCAATGTCACAGGTAAATCTGAACTCTGATCACTACACGACCTTGATTTATCACCTTTTGAATGATTACAAAATCACTCATTATGACAAAGAAGGGCTTGTAATGGTTTCCTTTGACACCGAGCTGTTCGGTCACTGGTGGTTTGAGGGCGTTGAGTTCATAAAACAGGTTATCAGAAAATTCAACAACTACCTCCCGCAGGTAGAAAGAATGACAGCCGGCGAATACCTCGCTGCTCATCCGCCGACGGAAGCTATTCAGATTCCCGAATCGTCATGGGGACAGGGCGGCCACTTTTATGTATGGCAAAACCACCTCACAGAATGGATGTGGCCTATCATTCACGGATGTGAAAAACGTATTATTGATATTGTATCAAAATACGAGCAAATCCCTGAAAACAAGCTTCTTCACAGAGCTTTGAACCAGCTGGCAAGAGAAAATCTTCTTTTGCAAAGCTCGGATTGGCCGTTTTTAATCACAACATGGCAGGCTAAGGATTATGCAACGGACAGATTCAGAGAGCATGTTGAAAGGTTTGAAACAATCGCCGATATGATTGAGTCAGGCAATATTGATGAACATACATTGTCCGAAATCGAATCTATTGACAACTGCTTCCCGGTAATCGACTATCGTGCATATCTTCCGATTGAGGAAGGGAAAATCCCGCAGCAGGAAGAAAAATTGAAGCCGTTGTATCAGTAAGGGCGGTAAAATAATTGGAAAAGGAGCAAGTAACATTGCTCCTTTTTTGTTTGGCAGGGTGTTTGGTGGGAACCGCTATTTAAAATTATCGCATTTTCAGCAAATTTTATGCTCAGCTTTTCCCACCCTACTTTTAAAATTGGAAAACTGTACGGTGGGAATAAGGAAGTGGTTCCCACCAGCTCCGACGGGAATTGCTGCTCAATAAATTAGCGCATTTTTACACCTTTTACGTCAGTTTGGTGGGAACCGCTATTCAAATTATTGCATTTTCAACAAATTTCATGCTCGGCTTTTCCCACCCTACTTTTAAAATTGGAAAACTGTAGGGTGGTGGGAACCGTTGTTCAAAATTATAGTATTTTCAACAAATTTTATGCTTAGCTTTTCCCACCCTGCTTCTAAAGTTGGAAAACTGTAGGGTGGGAATAACGAAGTGGTTCCCACCGGCTCCGACAGGAATTGCTGCTCAATAAATTAGCGCATTTTTACACTTTTACGTCAGAAAACTAATTAATCCCTCCCCACTCTGGCCCTCCCCGGGTTGGGGAGGGGATTTCCATCACAAACTATAACGGTATTTCGGGGATATATTCCAAAACTACATGCTTGTATGGATACGAGCCGATTACATTTCCGGTTAGGCAGTCTAATTTTTCTATTTCTCTTTGTCCTTTTGAGATTAATTTGAATTTAGACAAAGCCGGAAACACAACCTCTCCGCCATGTTCCATATTTGATGATATTTGTGAACCTTTAGGTATTCTATATTCAATTAACATCGGCTCAAATGCAATATTCCCTTTATAATCGTATGGAGAGCCCAGATATTGATAAGTTCCAGATTTACGATGTGCACCGTAAGCAAAACCCCTCGACGGAACTATGATATCTCCGACTTTTGCAGAATTTATAACATCAAAATCCTGTCTTGTTTCTCCTATGCTGCGGCTTACGCCCCTGTATGCGACGCAATCTCTTGGCTGTGGAGTGAGTTTTGTGAATTCTGCATTTTTAGCTAATATCCTTTTAGTAGCACGATTATGTGCTTTTATTGCATCATTATATAATTCTTTGTAAAATTCAAAATCCCTATTTTTCCATTCTTCGATTTCTTTTAACCTATCTTCAAATCTCATATTATATCCATCATTTGCACCGTGAAAACCATGATGTCCTTCGACCGTTGTTTCACCCTCTTTACAATATGGTTTAACATGATTTGCCGAATCACGCCAGGATTCCACTTTTTTGACAAAAGTATCCGTATTTTGCTCCGGTGCAAATCTTAAACCTTTCAAATCTGCCGGTTTGACCGGATTTGTTTGCAAAATACTGGTTTTGCCGGCGGCTTTTGCCCAGGAAGAAGTTCTTTGTGCAAAATTTAAGACTGTTTTTTCCAATCCCATAACAAAATACCTATATAAACCTAACCTGTATTTATATAAAGTATTTTTTTCTTTAAAAATTGCCTGAATTTTTCATTAAAGCCGTTAATCACCAGATTAAATCCCTCCCCACCCCAGCGCTCCCCGAGTTGGGGAGGGAATAAGAGTGATTCCGGCCGGCACGTTGGATTCTGGTGGGAATCGCTATTCAAAATTATTGCATTTTCAACAAATTTCATGCCCGGCTTTTCCCACCCTACTTTTAAAATTGGAAAACGTAGGGTGGGAATAACGAAGTGGTTCCCACCAGAACAAGAGCTGTTCCCACCGGCAAAAAACGCTATAAATACCCTCTCATATTTTTTTGTTTTATAATATTTATAAAAATAAGCTAAAAATTGGAGAAATAAAGTGAGTATAAAAGAGATTTTGCAAAAAACAGCCGCAGAACAAAGAAAAGCGCTTTTAAACAAAGAAATTTCTGCTGTGGAGCTGGTGAAAGAAACCATTGAACAGGTTAAAGCCGTCGACGGCGAACTCGGCGCGTTCAACTCCCTGTGCGAAGAACAGGCAATCGAAACCGCAAAAAACGTTGACGAAAAAATCGCCAACGGCGAAAAAATCCCCGCCCTCGCCGGAATTCCGCTTGCTTTAAAAGATAATATGAACTACAAGGGCAGCAAAACAACAGCTTCGAGCAAAATCCTCGAAAACTTTGTTTCGCCCTACGACGCAACCGTCGTTAAAAAGTTAAAAGAAAATTTCATCCCGATAATCGGCAAAACAAACCTCGACGAGTTCGCAATGGGCTCCTCAAACGAAAATTCGGCGTTTAAAAATGTCAAAAATCCGTGGGATTTGAACAAAGTTCCCGGCGGAAGCTCGGGCGGCTCAGCGGCAGCCGTTGCCGGATTTGAATCAACAATCTCACTCGGCTCCGATACCGGCGGAAGTATCAGGCTTCCGGCTAGTTTTTGCGGGATTGTCGGCTTAAAACCCACTTACGGCAGAGTTTCAAGATACGGATTGATAGCTTTTGCTTCATCGCTCGACCAGATTGGGCCTTTTGCCCGCTCTGTTGAAGACGCAGCCCTTTTGTTGGAGATAATCAGCGGTTATGACAAAAATGATTCAACTTCTTTGAATCTTCCTGTTCCCAACTATGCAGCTGCATTGAAAAAGGACATCAAAGGCTTGAAAATCGGCGTTATCAAAGAACTTTTGGGCGAAGGCGTTGCTCCTGACGTGAAAAAAGCGATTGAAAACGCAATTGACACTTACAAAAGCCTCGGAGCGGAAATTGTTGAAATTTCTCTCCCGCTTTTAAAGCATTCAATCGGCGTTTATTACATCGTTGCAACAGCAGAGGCTAGCTCGAACCTTGCGCGCTTTGACGGCGTAAAATACGGCCACAGAACGCCCGACGCAAAAAATCTGCTCGAGATGTACACAAAAACAAGAGCAGAGGGCTTCGGCGACGAGGTAAAACGCAGAATAATGCTCGGAACATACGCATTAAGCTCCGGATATTACGATGCATACTACAAAAAAGCGCAGCAGGTCAGACATTTGATTAAAAACGATTTTGACAAGGTGTTTGAAACTGTCGATGTGCTGCTTTCGCCGACCTGCCCTTACACGGCGTTTGAAATCGGCTCAAAAGTCGAAGACCCGTTGAGCATGTACCTCACGGACATTGGCACAATCAGTGCAAACCTCGCAGGAATCCCCGGAATGAGCATTCCGTGCGGATTTGATAACAGCGGTATGCCCGTGGGAATGCAGCTTCTGGCGCCGGCTTTGCAGGAAGAAAAACTGTTGAATATTGCTTACAATTTCGAGCAGGCAACAGATTTTCACACAAAAACCCCCGCGCTCCAAATGACAAACTAGACGACCCGTCACCCTGAACTTGTTTCAGGGTCGCAAGAGCTCGCAAATCAGGCTTCCGGCGGCAAGATTCGAGCTTATTTACCCCATGCGATTCCGAAACGAGTGACGGCACGCTTTTTTGTCACACTGAACTTGATTCAGGGCCGCAAGGTTAGTATTTTAGGTATAAAGCTAAAAAGGACGTGTTATGAAAAAGATTGTAATAACTTTATTGATGGCATTTTCACTGTGCGCAAGTGCTCCGATTGCGTTTTCATACTCCACGGAAAGCGCAATGTACTACAATGAGGGGCTGGATTATTACCAGAACGGCGAATATTCCAAAGCAATCGAGGCTTTCAAGTCATCTGTCGCAAAAGACCCGACTTTTGTCGACGCGTATTACAATCTCGGCGCGATTTACGAATATTTGAAAAGCTATCAGTCCGCAATCGCCTGTTTTTCAAAAATTCACAAACTTGAACCAAAAGATTCCGAAACTATCATAAAACTTTCAGAACTTTACAGCAAAGTCGGCAACACCGAGCAGGCACTGTTTTTTATCAACAAAATCCAGCCCGACGACCAGTTTTATCCCAAAGCAAAAGCTCTGAAAGCGCAATATGATGTAAACTTGCAGCGTGAAAAAGCAAAACGCGCTCTTTCCAACATAAATCAGGCAAACGAGCTGAACAAAAGCGTAATAAACAAATTTTCGGGCCCCACAGGCATAGCAATCGACTCAAAAGGCATTCTTTATGTTGCAAGCTACACGGATAACAGCATTTACAAGGTAATGCCCAACGGTCAGAGCTATCTTTTCTCAAAAAGCCCCATGCTCGGCGGCCCGATTGGTCTTGCATTCGACGCGAATGACAATCTTTACGTTGCAAACTACGATAAAAACAATATCCTGAAAATCAACCGCGGCGGGCAGATTTTCGTGTTTATGAACAAAATTATCAACCCTTATTACCTTATGATTAAAGGAAACAACCTCTACATCACCGAACAGGGCAATAATACGGTTGTGAAATACAAGTTGTATTAGAATTTTTCCAAAAACCTGTCACTTTGAATTTGATTTGTAATGAAAACACGCCTTTTCGTCACCCTGAACTTGTTTCAGGGTCGCAAGGACGTGAAAATTAGGTTTCCTGCGGTAAGTTTTTAGCTTATCCACTTCAACCTTGCGATTCCGAACCAAGTTCGGAATGACGGAACGCTTTTTGTCACCCTGAACTTGTTTCAGGGCCGCAAGGACGCGAAAATCCCGCTTCCGGCGACAAAATTTTAGCTTATCCACTTCAACCTTGCGATTCCGAATCAAGTTCGGAATGACAGCACGCGCACTTTCGTCACCCTGAACTTGTTTCAGGGTCGCAAGGACACGAAAATCCCGCTTCCGGCGGGAAGATTTGAGCTTATCTACTTCAACCTTGCGATTCCGAAACGAGTTCGGAATGACGATGCGCATTTTCGTCACCCTGAACCTGTTTCAGGGTCTTATCAGCTTGAAACACCCGCGCCCAACGCCCAAAATACCTGCATTTTACCCGATACAAACCCAAAAGCCCCCCGAATTTCTGAAAATCCACAAAATTTAATCCCCCGCTACACCATACAGGGGATTATTTGGAAATCGGCTGAAATGATGTTATAATTATTCAGAAACCGGAATTTTATTAAAGGAATTATAAATATGAACAAAAGTCAATCTTCGGGTATTTGGATAGTAGTTATACTCCTCGTTATCTGCCTTGCGGCAATGCTTTTCCCTGCAAGCACAACCAGCACTCAGGACATTTCATACAGCCAGCTGATGAAAAAAGTCAAAGCGTCGCAAATTGAATCTGTTTCAATAGACAAAGACGTACTGACCGCAAAACCCAAAGGTGACGTGACCGTTGCTAACGTGGTCAGCCCGAACAAACAGCAAACTTCTGTTGTTTACCGCGTAATGGTGCCGACAAACGACCCTGCAATGTATAAAACGCTTGAAGAAAACAATGTTGATGTCAGCGTGAAAAAGCCTAGCGACTCTTCACGCGCAATTGCTGTCCTTTCGACGCTTTTACCCTTGCTTTTGATTATCGGTTTTGTTGTTTTAATGGCAAAAACCATCCAATCAGGCGGCTCTCAGGCAATGTCTTTCGGAAAAAGCAAGGCAAAACTTATGCTCGACAGCAAAGTAAAAGTTACATTTAAAGATGTAGCCGGCATTGACGAAGAAAAACAGGAACTCGAAGAAATCGTAGATTTCCTGAAAAATGGCGAAAAATATGTAAAACTCGGCGCAAAAATCCCCAAAGGCGTGCTGCTCGTGGGCGTTCCCGGTACAGGTAAAACCCTTATGGCAAAAGCCGTTGCCGGTGAAGCAGGCGTTCCGTTCTTCTCCATCAGCGGTTCGGACTTTGTGGAAATGTTTGTGGGCGTAGGCGCGTCAAGGGTTCGTGATTTGTTTGAACAGGCTAAAAAACATCAGCCCTGCATTATATTTATTGATGAAATCGACGCAGTCGGCCGTCAGCGCGGCGCAGGTATGGGCGGCGGACACGATGAACGTGAACAAACCCTCAACCAGCTGCTTGTTGAGATGGATGGTTTTGATGAAAACACAAATATCATCGTAATCGCAGCAACAAACCGTCCTGACATTCTCGACAACGCTCTTTTGCGACCCGGACGTTTTGACAGGCAGATTGTTGTCCACAGACCCGATATTCTCGGCCGTGAGCAGATTTTGAACGTTCATGCGAAGAACAAACCGCTCGCTGAAGATGTGGATTTGAAAGTTCTGGCAAAAAGAACCCCCGGATTTACCGGTGCTGACCTGCAAAACCTGCTGAATGAGGCTGCTCTGCTCGCTGCACGCGACAATCAAACCCATATCAACATGCACTACCTTGAAGAAGCCATCGACAAGGTAATCGCAGGCCCTGAAAAGAAAAGCAGAATCATTTCCGACGAAGAAAAGGAAAATACAGCATATCACGAGGTCGGGCACGCTTTATTGGCAAAACTGCTCAAAAACAGCGACCCGCTTCACAAGGTTTCTATCATTCCGCGCGGTATGGCGCTGGGCGTGACGATGACTTTGCCCGAAAAAGACCACCTTACCTACAAAAAATCCCAGCTTCTCGACAGAATCACCATGCTTTTGGGCGGCAGGGTTGCTGAGGAGATAATTTACGGCCCTGACAGCATTACAACCGGTGCGCAGAACGACCTTGAAAAAGTTACGCAAACCGCAAGAAACATGGTTGCAACTTACGGAATGTCCTACAAAATGGGCAACATGGCTTACGGAAAAAGTCAGGAGAATGTCTTTATGGGGCGCGATTTCGGTCATCAGCGTGATTATTCCGATGAAATTGCCGCTGAAATCGACAAAGAGGTTAAGAAAATCGTTGACGAACGCTACAATCTCGCAAAAGAGCTGCTTCTCGGCAACCGTGACATGTTAGAAACAATTGCAAAAGAACTTCTTGAAAAAGAAACGCTCGACGAAGCAGAATTCAACGAAATCATGAAACGCGTCGAAGACGGCAGACACAACCACGGATTAGGGTAAAAAACAAATAAAAAAACAAAAAACGGAACAGGTTATCTTGTTCCGTTTTTTGTTTTGCTTTCAAAAAGCTTCAAATTACCCAGCATTGCCGGAACGGTAATCACTTTTGCGGCATTTTCACCTGTCAGGTATGTCGTTTTTCCCAGATGTAAAATGTCTACAAGATTGTCTGAGCTACGGATTACCTCATCGGCCTCAAAAAACATAACTGTTTCGATTTCGGGGTGATTTGGCAAAAAATTCATCATTCTTTTGTACGCAGTGCGGTACTTTGGCTTTTCAAAATAAATTTTAACAACCTCTAGCCCGTCGAGTTCCGCTCTTTTGTAGATGGGAGCAAGCTTTTCAACGAGCTTTTTCAAATTTTTGGGCTTGTTTGACCACTCAGCTTCTATATAGACAGCTGTTTTTTGTAATTTTACGTCGTTTTCTTCTTTTTTCACAATTAAATATACGTATTCTAAAGTAATTCACTTCTAAAATAACATATTAATAATAAAATATCAACATTTAGAGAGTTATTTTTTCAAACATATAATGATAATTTACATATATTATGAAAATCAAGAAAATAATAGGCGAAAGGGTCAAACATCTACGCAACTCTCAAGATTTAACGCAAGAAGCGTTAGCAGACCTCGCAAATTTAGACCAAAGAATAATCAGCACAATGGAAAACGGGCACAAGTTGTCAATGAAGTCGCTTGAAGCCGTAATCCGCGCCCTTGGCGTCGATATCCCCGAATTTTTCAAACTGAACATCGTCGATAAAACCGACGAAGAAATTATTGAGGAAATAACAACCACGCTGCCCACCTTGTCAAGCAAGGATTTACACACCTATTATAAAATCCTCAAATCCATACAGGAACAGTAAAATTTCGTCATCCGGCGCTCAATCTTCCCGATAATTCCGCACAAACTCCACCGCCTCGTCCTTTGTCCGCACCTCGGACGAAATCTGTGCCTCTTTAAGCGCCTTTATAATCCTCCCGAGAAGCGGCGATTGCGGAATCTGGCAGATTTCCATAATTTCCTCGCCCCCGAGCAGTTTTTCCAGCGGCTGAATCCGGTTTTTCGTTTCAATATAGCGGTTCATAAGCTTTTTCAGCCCGTTAATATTGTCATTTACGATTTTTTCCGTAATCTCGGGCCCTCTGGCTGAAAGCCTGTCGCCGTAAGCAATCGCAATCACGTCAAAAACTTCCTCCTCCATTTTTCGGTAAAAACGCAGAACCGCTTTGTCCGTGTAGTTTTCGCCGGTCACAATACTGGCGGGATAAATGTGGAATTTTATGAGTTTTTGGACGTATTTAATCTGTTTTTTTGAAAATTTCAAATCCCGAAGCGGTTTTTCGACGATTTTTGAGCCGACATCATCGTGTTTAATAAACCTGTGACGCCCTGTTTCCGGCTCTATTGTCCATGTGTCGGGTTTTCCGATGTCATGAAGAAACGCAGCCAATTTTAAAAATCCGAGGCGTTTTGCGCCGCAAAAGAACGATACAAAGTGATTTTTCGCTTCTGGAGGCGCATTTTCACAGAATTCCTGCACATGCCCGACCGTTTCTATGCAGTGGCCAAGCAATGGCAGATGATGATGGGAATTCGGCGGGATTTTTCTGATTTTTTCAACCTCAGGAAAAATCAGCTCCAAAACTCCGCACCCGTCCATCGCCAAAAGCACATTTTTAGCGTTAAAACCCGCAAAAAGCTTCACCAGCTCGGCACTCACGCGCTCTTTTGCGCTTTTCGAGAGTTCTTTAAAATGCTTTTTGATAATCTCCTCAAGTTCCGCAGAAATCCTGAATCCCAGCTCACTCTGGAACCTGAATGCACGCAAAATCCTCAAAGGGTCGTCGGTAATATTTTTTTCACTGATTTCGCGTATAGTTTTTTCTTCAATATCCCTTATTCCTCCGCAAATATCAAGAAATTCCGCCTTTTTCAGGTCAAAAGCAACAGCGTTCATCGTAAAATCACGACGCCGCAAATCATCCTCAATTCCGGCTCCCTCAATGTCCGCAATGTCAATATAGGTAACTTTATCGGGCAAAACAGCGCGGTAAATCCGGTTTTCCTCATCGAGCGGCACAAAATAAGCTCCCAGCCCGTCGCAAATCTCGCCGGCAAGCTCTTTTGCGCACCCCGCGGGCACAACCAAATCAATATCCGAGCTTTCGCGCCCCATCAGCAAATCCCGCAAAAACCCGCCAACAAGGCAGGTTTCGTACTTTTGGCAGTACGGCGCGATTTCTTTTAAGATTTTGTTATTTTCGATTGTTGATTTATAATTCTTCATCTTCAAGCTCGTAAATAATGTTTGAAAGTGCTGTTATTGCTGCGGTTTCTGCCCTTAGAATCAGTTTTCCGAGCGAAACCCTGTGTATTTTGTATTTTTTGAAAAGTTCAACTTCCCGCGCGCTAAAACCGCCCTCCGGCCCGATAATTACAAGGATTTTTCCGCGATTTTCGATTTTTTTGAGTGCCTCTTTGAGCGTGCTTTCCTGCGTCCGCTCCACGCATGCGATTACGGTTGCAAATTCGCCGGATTCGAGCAGTTTTTCGATTGTTGTGCGTTCAAAAACGGTTGGAATGTCGGTTCTTTCACATTGTTTGACCGCTTCGAGCGCGTATTTGCTCCATTTTTCGATTTTTGCGTCGATAACTGACGATTTAACCACAGTATTGTCGGTCAAAACTGGATAAATCCCCTTTACGCCCAGCTCCGTAGCCTTTTGGATTACAAGCGCCTGCGCGTCGCTTTTTAAAACGCCCTGCGCAAGAAAAAGTTCGGTTTTAAGAAAGTGATTCGCCTTTTCCCGGGTTAAAATGCCGGCAATTATGCACTGCGGACGAATCTCCAGAACCTGCGCCGTATAGCTTGTCTGGTTTTCGTCAACGAGCAGCAGTTTTTCGCCAATTTTGAGCCTCATAACCCTTGAAAGGTGGTGGAGGGTGGATTTGTCCGTGATTTTTATGTTTTCGCCGTTTATGTCAGAGGTTTTTATGAAAAAATGAGGCATTTTGCTTCACCTACCTGTTCAATAACACCATCAAAACCGACAAATCCGCAGGTTTCACGCCGCCGATTCTTGAAGCCTGACCGAGGGTTGCGGGGCGGATTTTGGCGAGTTTTTCACGCGTTTCTGTCGAAATATGAACCATTTCATCGTAATTTATGTCGTCGGGGATTTTGATTTTTTCAAGTTTGTCCAGAACTTCAATCTGCTGGTTCTGGCGTTTTATGTAACCTGAATATTTCAGCTGAATTTCGGCTTCTTCGTAGATTTCACGCCCGGTTTGCGCCGATTTTATCTCATCGCTTGCTTCTTGAAGAATTTTGTAGGTAATCGCCGGACGTTTCAACAAATCAGCCGCTTTCATCCCTTTATCAATGCTTTCTCCGCACTGCGCAAGGGTTTCGTTGACCTCTTTTGTTGCGCTGATAGTGATTTTTGAAAGGCGCGTGATTTCCTCTTCAATTTTTTTCTGTTTTTCTTTGAATCGTTCAAATCTTTCGTCCGAAATCAGCCCGATTTTATGACCCAAAGGCGTCAAACGCTCGTCCGCATTGTCCTGACGCAGCAAAAGCCTGTACTCTGAGCGCGAAGTAAGCATTCTGTAAGGCTCGGCAATGTCTTTCGTGACCAAATCGTCAATCAGCGTGCCGATGTAGGAGCTGCTCCTTGAAAGCGTAAGCATTTCCTGATTATTCAGATAATTAAAGGCATTAATCCCCGCAACAAGCCCCTGTGCAGCCGCTTCTTCATAGCCGCTCGTGCCGTTAATCTGCCCTGCGCAAAAAAGTCCGCGAAGTTTCTTCGTCATCAGGGTATGCGTAAGTTGAACCGCCGGAACGTAGTCATATTCAACCGCGTAGGCCGGTTTTATGATGTGAACGTTCTCCAAACCGGGCAAAGAATGCAGCATTTCGACCTGAACCGGCGCCGGTAGGCTGGTTGAAAAGCCCTGAACATAAACTTCGTAGGTGTCTTTGCCCTCCGGTTCGATAAAAATATGGTGAGACGGGTTGTTTGCGAATCTTACGACCTTATCCTCGATTGACGGGCAATAGCGTGGCCCCACGCCGTGAATCAGACCCGAATACATCGGCGATTTGTCCAGATTTGCCTTGATAATTTCGTGGGTTTTTTCGGTTGTGCGCGTCAAATAGCACGGATATTGCTTTCTGACAGGGCGATTGGGTTCAAATGAGAAGAAATTCAGCTCCTCATCGCCCGGCTGGATATCCATTTTTGAATAATCAATCGTTCTCGCGTCAACACGCGCAGGCGTGCCGGTTTTGAGCTTTTTAATTTCAATTCCATGCGCTTTCAGCGAATCAGAAAGCCCGACAGCAGCGCGTTCGCCCATTCTTCCGGCAGGAGTAGATTGCAAACCAACGAAAATTCTTCCGCAAAGCGAAGTTCCCGTGGTCAAAATCACGGACGGAGCAAGGTATTGCAGTCCGTATTCATCCACAATCCCTCTCACTTCGCCATTTTCGACAATCAATTCAACTGCCATGGTCTGTTTAATCGAAATATTTTGCTCGGATTCAATCAAATTGCGCATAAAATAAATATATTCGCGCTTATCCGACTGCGCTCGCAAGGCTCTCACCGCAGGGCCGCGCGAGGAATTAAGCATTTTCATCTGGATGTATGTAGCGTCAGCCGCAATCCCCATCACACCGCCCAGAGCGTCGATTTCACGCACAAGGCAGGATTTTGCAGGGCCGCCGATGGCCGGATTGCAGGGCATAAGGGCGATATGTTCAATATTGAGCGTCATTAAAAGGACTTTTAGCCCCAGACGCGACGCGGAAACCGCCGCCTCAACGCCGGCGTGACCCGCACCTACAACTATTGTATCGAATTTGAACATATTTTTTCTTCTCTTGCCTTTTTCTTTTCCCCCCTACTTATTCCCCTTAATTATTCTCCCTCTCCGATGGGAGAGGGCCGGGGTGAGGGCTTGCCCGTAGGGGGAGGGCCGGGGGAGGGCTTACCCGTTAGGGAAAAGCTATCCGGGGGCTACTCCGCCGCAAATCCGGCTTCAAACCAGCCCTTTCACCTCTTTATCAACCTGCGCAAGCGTTTCGTCCAGTTTAGAACAATCTTTTGCCGCACCCTGAGCAAAATTCGGCCGTCCGCCGCCTTTTCCGCCGCAGGCTGAGGCGATTTGCCCAACGATTTTGCCGGCATTTACGCCTTTTTGAACAAAACTGTCAGAAACTTTCACCATTATGAAAATATTGTCAGCTTTGACCGAAACGAGGATTATAACGCTTTCTTTCAGCCTGTCGGAGAGCATTTCGACCGCAGATTTGACCATCGCGGGCTCAAAATCCTCTACTTTTGAAATAAACAGATGTCCGCCGTTGATTTGTTCGGCTTTTGTCAGGAAAGACGCGCATTTGGCCTTTGCAGCCATCTGCTGGATGTCCTCGATTTTTTTGTTGAGCTGTTTATTTTCTTCGACGAGTTTTTCAACGCGTTCTTCAACCTCTTCGGGCTTTGCTTTGAATTTGTGAGCCAGAACATCGAGTTGTGCGGCTTTTTTGTTCAGAAAATCGAACGCAGCGTCCGAGCAAACCGCCTCAATACGTCTTGAACCCGCTGAAATAGCAGATTCTGAGACTATTTTTACAAGTCTTATGCAAGAAGTGTTGTCAACGTGAGTTCCGCCGCAAAGTTCTTTTGAAACATCGCCAACGCTTACGACCCGCACCTTGTCGCCGTATTTTTCGCCAAAAAGTGCCATTGCACCGGTTTTTTGGGCTTCTTCGATGTCCATAACCTCGGTGTGGCGCTCGATTCCGTCGCAAATCCATCCGTTGATGATTTCTTCAACCTGTGCGATTTCAGAGGGGGTCAAAGCGCGCGAGAATGAAAAGTCGAAGCGGGTTTTGCCGGGTTCAACCTGCGAACCGTTCTGTTTTACTTCGTTTCCGAGCACTTTAATCAACGCAGCCTGCAAAAGGTGGGCGGCTGTGTGGTGGATTGTGACTGATTTTCTGCGTTCTTCATCAATTTGCGCGCAAACTTCATCGCCGGCTTTAACCGCACCCTCAAGGATTTTTGCGCGGTGAGCCCAGAGCTTGTCAACTTTGAAAGTATTCAGGACTTCGGCTTTGAAATTTTTGCCCTGAATTACGCCCGTATCGCCGACCTGACCGCCAGATTCCGCATAGAACGGGGTTTTATCCAGAATAATATCAACAGTTTCGCCTTCTTCTGCGGTTTCGACGATTTTTGCGTCAGAAACGAGTGAAATAACCTTTGCCTCGCCGCAAGTTTGTGTATAGCCGGTAAATTCGGTTTCGCCGTTCTCTTTTTCAATGTCGATATAAACGAGGTCGTCAGTCAGGATGATTTTTTGAGCAGCGGCTTTTGCGCGTTCTTTTTGTTCTTTCATCTGCTGCGCAAATCCGTCCTTGTCGACGTTTAAGCCGTTTTCTTCGGCGATTTCAACCGTCAATTCGAGCGGGAAGCCGTAAGTATCATAGAGTTTGAACGCGTCAGCGCCCGAAATGGTTTTGTCGGACGATTTTGCCTTTTCCATCAGCTCCTCGAGAAGTTTTTGGCCCCTGTCGAGCGTCATTTTGAATTTTTCTTCTTCTTTTTTGATTACTGACTTGATTTTTTCGTAATTTTCTTCAAGTTCCGGATAAGCCGCTTTATAGTTCTCGACAACCACGTCCACGAGCTTGTAAAGGAACGGAAGTTCAAGCCCGAGCATTTTTCCGTGTCTTAACGCACGGCGCATAATCATACGCAAAACGTAGTTTCTGCCCTCATTTCCGGGCACAATCCCGTCAGCAATCATAAACGACACACATCTGGCGTGGTCGGTGATGATTCTTAGAGAAATATCTGTTTTATCGTCTTCTTTGTACTTTTTGCCGGTCATTTCGCAAACTTTGTTCAAAATCGGCATCAACAAATCGGTTTCAAAAGTTGAAGTTTTGCCCTGAACGACCATTGTAATACGCTCAAGCCCCATGCCCGTATCAACATTTTTCTTTTCCAGAGGCGTGTAGTTTCCGTCTTTGTCCTTGAAAAGTTCAGTGAAAACGAGGTTCCAGATTTCGACCCATCTGTCGCACTCGCAGGTCGCAACCGAGCAATCATCCGAGCATTTCAGCTCTTCGCCGAGGTCATAATGGATTTCAGAGCAGGGCCCGCAGGAGCCGACATCTGAAACAGGGCCCCAGAAGTTGTCTTTTTTGCCTTTTCTGAAGATTCTTTCAGCGGGAACGCCCACATCTTTTGTCCAGATGTCAAAAGCCTCATCGTCAGTTTCGTAAATCGTTACATAGAGGCGGTTTTTGTCGAGTTTCAGGTAATTTGTAACAAAATCCCACGCCCATGGAATAACTTCTTTTTTATAATAGTCGCCAAAGCTGAAATTCCCGAGCATTTCAAAGAAAGTATGGTGTCTGGGAGTTCTTCCGACGTTTTCGATGTCGGAATCCTTTCCGCCCGCTCTTGCGCATTTCTGGCAGGAGGTAATTCTTTTCGGGTCATAGGGGCATTCTTCATAGCCCAGAAAATACGGCACAAACTGCAGCATTCCCGCTGTTGTCAAAAGAACAGTCGGGTTGTCGGGGACGAGGCTTGAGCTGTGCACTCTTGTTGACTGGTGTTTTTCTTCAAAAAACTTTAAAAACGCTTCTCTAATCTGCGCTCCTGTTAATATTTCAGACATGGTTTATTCCTTAAATTTCTCTCTTATAGTCTAATTTTATTACAAAAAAAGTTAATCTTCTATCTAAACAGGCGCGATTTCAAAACATTGAATTTCAGAAATTATTTATTTTCAGCTTGCACTGCAACCGGAACAGGCACAGGAACAACCGTTTTTACGGGAACAATCACCTTTTTGGAACGGGCATTCGAAGCAAAATCAGCCGCAGCCGCAGCAATACCCGCGCCCAGCGCACCCCATAAAGCGTATTTTTTAGCTTTTGAAGATTTGAACTCATCTACGACGAATTTGCGAAACTCGTTTTTCTTGTCCGAGAAAGTTTCCTTAATAAAGTCCGCTGTTTGAACGCCTCCGGCAAGATTTGCCTCTCTTACCTTGACTGTTTTGCCGGCAAGCTCAACGTATTTGTCAACTCTGCCTCTTAAAAATCCAATTGCCTCATCAATGTTTTTAAATGACTTAATTTCAGCTTTTTTTGCGTCATTTATCACGGTAAACTCGTTCGGGTTGTTCTGGATAAACTTGCTCAAAAGGCTTTTTTCCATTTCTGAGCCGGGGTTGATATTCGGATCAACTTTTTGAAGAGTTTCGATATGGCTTTCGAGTTTAGCGATTTTATTATCAAGATGGTTTAAAATCGCGGTAGTATCATTATTTCTGCCAATGATTGAAGCAGCTTTTCTGATTTCTTTCGGGTTGTTATCTGCCAAATCAAGGACTTCAAGCAGATTTTGCTGCTTTTCGGTAAGTTTTTTGTTTTCTTCCATTGCTCCGGCAATTTTCCTTAGAGATTTTTGCGTGGATTTAAGCTCTCTTTTGCCGATTTTATCAATGGTTTGGGAATATTCAAAAATATCAGGTTTTACAAAATTTCCCGCTGCAACACCCGCTGCCGCACCCCAGAAAGCGCCCGTTACGCCTGCAATTGCAGCGTCTTTTTTCTGTTCACGTTTTTGTGCTTGTAGTCTTGCTGAAATTCTGTTGACTTCCATGATGTTTCCTTTTTCTTTCACACAATAATTTTAAACCCGGGAATAAAAATTTTTGCCACCATGCAACGATAAATTTATAAAAATTTATGTTAAAATCCTATCACACAAGGCTTTACACCGCAATATCTTTCCTAAATATTTCTTTACAATCCAAAATTTGTTATACATGCGGGTAATTTACATGCTTTGGGGCAATAAAGTAAAATTTTTACGAAAATCTGCATTCTAAATAGGAAAATTTTTCTAAAAAAACGAATATTACAAAATGTAAAAAAGATTTTTTCTGTAAAAACCTGTGATAGACTGGTTTTTAGAAAAAAGATTAAATTTTTCTGTTTTTTGATGGCAAAAAATAATTTTTACTGATTTTATCTAATCAGGTCATGTGATTCAAGGGAAATAATGGCAAGTATTTCAACAATTAATGGGGCAAATTACGAAAATCACGGCATAAAAACCATGCCTGAAAATTCTCTTTCTTTCGGGAAAAAAGAGAAAAAAATCATCACGCCCGAGGAGTACAAACACGACGAAATAGTAGGGAAAAACCCAGCTACCAGATTTCTGGTAAATACGGAAAAAACTGCCAATATTCCGCTTGTTCATTTCCCCAGAGGATTAGGCGGAGCGCCTGATTATACATTTTATGAATTTTTACAGACCGCAAAATTCCCCTATTACGTAGGCGGGCCGATTCTTGCGTCGCTTTTTTATGCGGGGATAAAATTTGACGCTTTCAAATCCGCAAAACCCGCCAAAAACGTCGCAAAACACATGGCTCTGGGTGTCGGTTTTTATTATGCTGGTGCAATGCTAGCAAAATCACTTGTTAACACGACCTTAAAACTTTCGCGCGGCATTGACCTCAATCAGCCTTACAGAAAAATCATCCCGACCTCAACAAACCAGACCGGCGCTTTCCAGAAAGACATTGAATATCACAATCTTTTTGAAAGCATTGACTTCACAAGATGGGATTTGCTTTATAAAGATGGCGAAAATACACAGGATATCAACAAAAAATACAACAAACTTGCTAAAAAATTCGGTTTGAGAGATTCCAACCCGAACGACGCGGATTCTACACTCAAACCCCTTATAAGAAAAGCTATTGCAATGGGCAGAGCATGGCAATACGCTCTGACGGCTTGTTTTGTTACTCTCGGAATCGGGATGGCAAACCAGAAAGCCTGGGAAACCGACAATTTTGTCGGATTCAGGCACCAGATAAAACATGGAATCTTTGGAAAAGATGTTCCTGATGAAATGCGCATCCAAACAGCAAAAAACCTGTTTAAAGATTACATGTGGACGCCATTTAAGGAAAGTTTCAAAGAATTCTGGAAAGGCCAGAACAAAACCACGTCAATTGCAGGAAAAGCTACTATTATTACTACAGCGGCGGCGCTTGTGCTTGCTAATTATTTAATTCTCACAAAAACCTCCGCAAGAAATCACAAAACTGAACGTACTACGGGAAACAAACCACAAGAGGTAAAAAAACAGTAACATGGCAGGCGATTTGCTTCAAAAACTGAATATCAGCGCACAGCAGCAGGTCAGATTGCAAAAACCGGCGCAAAATCAGCCTGTTGCGTCAGCTCCGGTTCAAACTCCGATAAAAGAAAAAGGATTGGAGTACCTTCCGGCTGTTACAATTACTCCGGCAAACACAACACCCACCGGATTGAAACCCCACAGCCCGGCAGGACGATTGATTAGCGAAAATGTTTTTCAAAGTGCGGGCAGCACAGTAAAAAATTACGCAAATTGTGCAAAATACTTCTACGACGCAGCTTTCAAAGGCGAAGGAACAGATTATTCCGTGGGCAAGATAAATGACCTCACTGTACGCGCGGGCAGCCTCGGGATTGCGGGAATTCTTGCGGCAACAAAAGCCTTTCCGTTCGCAAAAGGAATGGAGTTCGTCGGGCTCGCAACCTGGTTCGGTTCAATGGCTTTGTGGCCCAGAATTATCGGTGCGCCGATAAAAGCAAAAACCGGCGTGGATATTAACTGGAAATACGAAGATTCTTACGGCAGAAGAAAGCCGTTTTTGCAGGATCCGCAGTATCTTGCATGGGATTTGTTCCGCCATATTGATAAAAACGGAAAATACAACCCGAAAGCTCCGGATTATGAATATTTGAACAAAATCGGCGACAAACTCGGCGTTCCCAGAGATATAAAAAACAGAAACGAAGCAATTCAGGACAAAATTCGTCAGGTCGGCATTCAGGGCAATGCTCTGTGGATGTTGACTGCGGGCGTGATGACTCCGGTCATCTCTTCAATAGTTGCAGACGCGCTTCAAGAGCCTCTTTCCGGCGGAATTGAATCTTTTAGAACCTCCCGCGCGGAAAAACAGGTCAAAGGGCTTGAAGCAAAACTCGACAGCGTTCTGAAATCTGCCGAACCGGTTAAAATAGAGAAACTTGCTGAATCGCTGGGCGTTACGCTTGATAAAGAGTTCACCGCGGGGCTGGAAAAACTCAGCAAAGCGGCTCTCACACCCGAAGAAAGCGAAAAATTCATTAAATTCCTTGAAAAAGAGCTGATTGGAACCGATTTGATTTACGCAATAAAAACCGAAATGAACGGTTCTACGCTCGTACAAAATGTTATCCGTTTTGACGGCGCTATGCAGGATGCGGTTGTCAAAGCAATGGAAGAAAAACTTAGCCAGATTAAAGCAGCTTCATTTGACACTGCTACGGAATTTTTGAACACAGCTATTGAAAAAACCCTTTCTACGCTTGATAAGAAAAATATTGCATATTCTGATGAAACAAAAATCGGCGATTTATTCACAGGATTGAACATCAGAGAAAAACAAAAAATCAGAGTCAGCTACATAAATACACTGCTCCGTCATTACAAAGATAAAACCGTAGGCGAATTCAAGCAGGCAATCGCCTCAAAAGACAAAAAATTCTTTGGAATCGACTTTATTGACCGCATTAAGCCCCTAACAAGAGCTGATGTTGACAGAGCGGTAAATATTGGTAACTTTGACAAACGCGCGGACGGGCTGGTTGGATTCGGTCAGACGCATACTTTCAGCCAGATTTTCAATAAAGCTCTGGAAAACGCAAAAGCCGCTCTTGGCGGTACGCAGGAGCTGGATGTTGAATACATTGCAACAATGCTCAGAGATACCGCCGCTGAAACAGCAAAAAAATACGAAGTTTCGCTGCTTGATGTTGAGCGCGCAAAAAAACTGATTACGCTGGCGAAAATTCAACAGGCAGTGGAAAATCAAATCGATTTGCTCGCCAAAGCTACAATTCAAGACATTTCAGAAGCCGTCACTGCAAACAACTGGCAAAAAGTTCCTAAAAAATACTTCAAAGCAATGGGCTTTACAAAAGCGGAAATCAGAGAACTGGCCACAGCAAGCACAACAAAAGCTTCTGAAATTATGATAGAGAAATTCACGTCAATTTCAAAAGATTCCGCAAAATTTGAAAAAGTTGTAAAAGAAATCGCAAAATACGCAGACTCCGCAATTTCAAAAGAAGAAAAAGCGCTCCTGAACATAATCGGAACCTTTGAAAACCCGGGCCCGCTAATCAAGCTCAAAGATACAATCCAAAAAGCCGCTAAGGCAGAAGGTTTTTCCAACACCATAACGGACACCGTTGAAAAACATTTCTCCGGCACAGCCAGAGAGCTCCAGTCCAAAGTCAAAAACACGACTAATTCCTTTGGAAAGCTCATAAAAGCCCTCGATTCGTTCCGTGAGATTGACGAATTCGTTATAAGAGAGCTCGGCTCAAACCCTGAAGAGTTCAAAAAAATTATCAAAACTCAACTCAACAAATTCTATACTTTCAAAGGTTTTAAATATGAAGAAGCAAAATCCTCGCTAACAATGTTTTTGAAACGCGCATTTATTGAAAATGCGGATATAAACAACTGGCAGACAAAATTTGAAGCCGCGCTGGACGGAAATCCCCGCGGAATCAAGCATTCAAAAGAACTTCTTATGGATTTGAACGCGTTTATGTACGGTGATTTTTCAGAATCCTGTGCAAAACTCCTCCCTGATGAGCTCGCCGGAAAATTAAGCGCAAACAGCTATGAAATGGGCTTTAGATTTATGCCGATGAACAACAAACTTTTGCTCCATGTTTCCGGTGCAAACACAAACAGGGCCTGGGGTTATGTTGAAGACATGCTCGGCAAGTATAAAAATATTCCCCAAATGACAGAAAAAGAAAAAGCGGCTTTTGCCCATCAAATCGAAGTAATTGAGCACATGATTGAAGCAAGAAAATTCGAGCTTCACATCAATGACTTAGTGAATATGAAAAAAGGAATTAACAAAATCAAAGAAGGCCTTACAAAATTTGATAAAGGCTTCAATCCGTGGGATTTGAAAGAATTATTCGGCAGAAAACTCGGACAGGACCGCACAGCGAATGTTATTCTGTCAGAACAGACCGGAAAAGGCATTACAGAGTTCACAGCTGACGCCGCAAGAAACTTCCGCTCCAGAAATAAATGGTCAAAACTCGTCTGGGGACTTTTTGCCGGAACAACAGCACTTTCCGCTCTGGTAATTTCGCAAATGGGCAAAAAGAACTACTTTAACCGCGATATTTATGCAAAAAAGGAGGGTTTAAATGCAAATAATAAATAATTACCATCCTGTTTTTGCAAAACAAAACAATTTTAAAGGCTCCTTGATGGATTACCTTTCAAAACCTGCCGTACAGCCATCCGGCGAAGTTCAGCCGGTTCAAAATGCGCCTGCTGCTGCGGTTACAGCTGCTTATATGAAAGTTGAGGCACCGGAGCTTGAAAAATTAAGAAAAATCGGCGCCGGAAATTTGCTTCTTGCAATGACAACGGCTGCTTCAAAAGCCAATGCAGCTGTTGCAAGCGCAAAAGTTGAAGAACCTGAAACTAAAAAGCTTGAGGGCTACAAAAACAACCTCCGCTCAATGTTCCAGAACAATCAGGTCGTAATTTACGCAATGGTACCGAGAATTTTCAATGCAAAAGACAAAAACGGCAACCGTTTGATTGAAGAGGGCGAAGAAAAAGGCACTTTCCTCAACATGATTGACAGGCTTGACGAATTAAAATCCTACGGCATAAATACGCTCCACTGGCTCCCGATTAACCCGCCCGGAACAATCGCAGCAAAAGGAAGTGCGGGCTCGGTTTATGCTCCGCTGGATTATTTGACAATTGATCCGGCGCTTGATGACCCGAACAACCCGAAATCCGTAAAAGAAGAATGCAAAGAAGCAATAAACGAATGCCACAAACGCGGAATCAAAGTTATGATTGACCTGCCGAGCTGTATGTCGGTTGATTTGTACGACGCAAGGCCCGATTTAAGAGCTGAAGACGCTTCGGGCAACCCGAAAACCCCCGAGGGCTGGGAAGATATCCGCATGTTCGAGCCCTGGGCCGATCAGGACAAGAGAATTTTGAATCCGGCATTGATGAAATATCATAAAGATTTTATTGATATGTGCATTGATTTGGGAATTGACGGCATAAGAGCTGACGTTGCACGTGCTAAACCCGTTGAATTCTGGGATGAGCTGATTACTTACGCAAGAAGAAAAGACCCTGAATTTGCGTTCTTGGCTGAATCTTACACCTACGAAGACGCTTCTCCTATTAAAAACATGCCCGCAGACCGTCCCGAAGAGCTGCTCGAAGCAGGATTTGACTCTTATTACGGTCAGTACCACATTTTCCCGAGCTGGAACTCAGAAGAATTTCACCAGTTTGTGAAAGACAACCTGAAAATGTCCGAAAAATACGACAAAGGCAAATCGCTCATCGGTTCTTTTGCGACCCATGACGACAAAAGCCCGATGTCCAACGGCGGGCCGGATTACTGCATGATGACCAGCGCAATTCAGGCTACTTTGCCTATGACAAACCCTTACATTGTAACCGGTTTTGAGACAGGTGATGATTACATTTATCCGTATGGCAAAAAATATGTTGACAAAACATTCAACGAGCTGATGAAAAACCCTGTTTACAAAGACACAGTAGATTCTTTGCTCCAGAGCGAATCATATTCAAAAAATATCAACCTGCCCAGGCTTTTGAACAGCGAGGACGCAAATCTAAAAATCTCCGAACTCGCCAAAAAGCCTGAATACAAAAAGCTTGTGAATTACTTCACAAACTTTATGCTCACAAAAGACAACATAAAACACTATGTTCACCCGGAATTCCTTGATATTTTCAACGAATCTGCAAAACCGGAGGGCAAACATCCCGAAATCGGCCGGCATTTCGCTCAGCTGATGAATGTTTTCAGAAAACAGTACGAAAATGTCATCACAAAAGGTTCATATATCGAGCTTAAAGTCGATGGAAACAAACGCAAAGACATAATTGCCTACGCGCGCCATTATCAAGGCAAAACCCTTGTGGTAATAGCGAACAAAGACGTAAACTCCAGAGAAAGAGTTACCGTAAAAGTTCCCGGCTTGAAATCCACGCAGGTTCTCAAAGACTTGAGCCCCGAGTACGGCAATCCGAGCAGATATCAGGCACAAGACGGCGCTATCAGGCTCGAACTTGGCGCTGCAAGAGCTCATATTTTTGAAGTTGACACGCCTGACATTGAAAAAGCGTTCAAACCATCGGAAGTTTACAGGCAAAATTTATAAATTCAAAAAGTTTTAAGCCTTTTTGAGCTGTTCTGAAAGGATATCAGCAATCCGTTTGCATGCCAGCCCGTCGCCGTATGGGTTTATGGCTTCGGACATTTTTTTGTACTCTTGAGGGTCGTCGAGGAGCTTTTGCACCTCTGAAACGATTTTTTCCGTGTCAGTGCCCACGAGTTTAACCGTTCCGTATTCGACAGCTTCAGGGCGTTCGGTTGTGGAGCGCAAAACAAGCACAGGTTTGCCCAGAGAGGGGGCTTCTTCCTGCACGCCGCCGGAATCTGACATAATAATATGCGATTTTTTCATCAAATTCGCAAAAGGCGCATATTCCAGAGGCGCAATGAGGTGAATCCGCTCTTTTCCGTCCAAAAGTTCATAAACGGGCTTTTGAACATTCGGGTTCAGGTGCACGGGGTAAACAACCTGAACATTTTTATTTTTTTCAACGATTTCAAGCACGGCTTTGCAAATATTTCTGATAGGCTCGCCGAAATTTTCTCTTCTGTGCGAGGTCAGCAGAATAGTTTTCAAATTCGGGTCGAGATTCAGTGACGGAATCTCGCTTTTGTGGTTTTCAACAGTGTACAAAAGCGCGTCAATGACGGTATTTCCGGTTTTATAAATATGTTTTTCGGGGATTGCCGATTTTTTCAGATTTTCGCAGGAGGTTTCGGTCGGAGCAAAGTGATAGGTGCAAACTGCGTCCGCAAAAACGCGATTTATCTCCTCGGGGAACGGATAATACTTGTCAAAAGTCCTCAAACCCGCTTCCACGTGCCCGACAGGGATTTTTGCATAAAAAGCAGAAAGCGCAGCCGCCATCGAGGTGGTTGTGTCGCCATGAACCAGAACAACGTCAGGATTTGCAGCCTCAAAAACATCTTTCATCTTCAAAAGAACATCAGACGTGAGCGTCCAGAGGTTCTGGTTTTCTTTCATAATATCAAGGTCATAATCGGGCTTGATTTCAAAAAGATTGAGCACCTGATCGAGCATTTGCCTGTGCTGTGCGGTTACGCAGACAATGCTTTCAAATTCGGAGCGTTTTTCGAGCTCTTTTACCAGAGGCGCCATTTTTATTGCCTCGGGGCGCGTTCCGAATACGGTCATGACCTTTATTTTAGACATTTTTAAGCTCCTGATTCCATCTTATTAAGTTATTTTCGCACAAATATATGCGTTCGGGCAATCCCGGCAAAAAGGAGTTAATAAACAACCTCAAAACCGCTCCCCACCACGGCCCCTCCCCAACTCGGGGAGGGAGCAGTCGTTGCAATACGTCAGTATTGCGTACGAATGCGGGTGGGGGACGACTCCAAACATTTTTAAAACCTAAAATTTCCATTTTTGCGCAATTTTGCGGTGGGAACCGCTGCGCTTTTCCCACCCTACAGCTCAACAATCTCAAAACCGCTCCCCACCCCGCCCCTCCCCGAGTTGGGGAGGGAGAATGGCTTCTAAACAATCTTATAAATCGCAAAATCCCATTTTTACCCAATTTAGAGCACAAATCCCGCACTTTGCTAAATTTAACCCAACCCACCACCGGATTAACCCGCTGCGGGTATGGTTATTTTTCAAAAAATAAAAGATATTTGAATGGACAGGAGAAAATTATGCGAATTTTAATGAGTTTATTTTTAATGCTAACCCTTTGCCCCGCCGCATTTTGCGCAATTAACGGAAATGTCCAGAAAAGCGGCTACGGCGATACAAATCAGGTTATTGACTCGGCGAGCGGAAACCCTATTGACCGTGCAAAAGTAACCCTGCCCGCAAAAGGCTACAAAACGACAACAGACAGTCAGGGACGGTTCGAGCTGGGCGCAAAAATCAACTCGCCAACCATCATGTCGGTTGATAAAGAGGGCTACAAGCCGTTTTCTTTAACAGTTGACCAGAATACCATGTCAAAACCAATTGTAATCGGCATTGAAAAGACAAATCCACACGACATAATCATTGATAAAGACATGTATCACATCGGCGACGACAACTACTCTGACAAATCCGCAAATGCGTCGGAATTCCGCGTAAAAGCAATCGGCCCCTCATATACAAAGAATTTTCCGATAAAAGGAAAAACCGAAGGGCAGCTTTGTCTTGTCATCGGCTCAATTATCGGGATTGACACAAAAATGGCAAGGGATATGGGCCAGTCAAAAGTCACAACCGCCTACGCTTCGCCGCCCGAGGTTTACTTTAACGGGAACAAAATCGCTGAAATCCAGCTCAACGGCGACAATCAGCAAATCAAAATCCCCCGCAGCCTCGTAAAATTCGGCGGGAACAATCAGGTCACAATCAAATGTGGCAGAAACCTCTTCCAAATGGCATACATCGACTATGACGACATTGAATTTATGAACCTATACATAGAATCAAAATAAGGCTTATACAGGTCTTGAAAACATCGCTATAAAATCTTCAAGAGTGTGAATTCCCTCTTTTCCGATTTCATTGTAAATACGTTTTGCCCTCGGAGTCATCTCATGCCGTCTTGTGTAATCCCGTGCGGTTGTTTCTGCGCGTTCAGCGGCAATTCTTTTGGACTCTTTTGCGATTGCCTCTTTAGAAATCTCAACATGCGGCACATTAACCTTGTAAGTTTCTTTCCCGTAGGCTTTTACAAGCTTGGCTTTTTGTTTGACAAAAAGCCCTTCGCTAAGGCGGCTTGCCGACTTAGCGTCATCGCGCAAAAATCTCGAAATGCTGTCAGAAATTCTTCCGAAAACCTCGTTTACGCCAACAAGCTGTTTTTTGCATTCTTTTACGACCATCGGCGTGATATTTTCCAAATCGGTGAGCTGTTTGCAGATTCTTGCAGCGTCGTAGCTGACTGATTTGTTAATTCCTTTGTCAAGCAAAGCCGGTTCTGCAATCAGGTTTATGCAATCCCTGAAAGAAAGATGAGCACTCGCCTTAAAATTAGGCGAAATCCCCATTCTGTATGACGGCTGTGCATAATTACCTGAAATTTTCATTTTTTTAACCTGACTTTCTAAGCTACATAACTAATACATCCGTAAACGGGAAAAATTGCCCCTCAGGGTTAGTCCGTTTACAAATGTTTACAACAAAAACTATTTAATATCCGGACGGAGCGAAGCAGCACCCTTTAAATAGACATGCTTTATTTCTTTTGCCGGTTTTTCGGTGTTCACCGCCATCATAAGCCGCAAACATAAAGCAAGAGAGGGTTTTACCCGCATTTCCTGATAGCATTCCATCGGAATCAGCTCAAATCCGCTGATTTCACGCGCAAACCTCGCAGGAAAAGCACAATCCAAATCCTCCGTGGCGCTGAAAGCAAGATAAGCAACATTTTCGAGTCTGATATCGTTGGCTTCGATTATTCTGGTTAAAAGTTCCTTTGTTGCTTCTCTGAGTGCATTTTCGGAGTTTTCCGCAACCGTAATTGCACCTCTGATTCCTCGAATCATAATTTACCTTTTAATTTAATATATCCCCGACTTTTAAATGCGCCCCGTTTACCCAGTCGCACGCATTCATGACCGGTTTTCCCTCGGGTTTCAGTTTCTTAATTAAAATAACGCCTTCTCCCGTCCCCGCTTCAATTCCGTCCTTTGAAATTCCGACAATTTCACCGCCTTTGACTGATTCGGAGGATTTTTTGCCGGAAAGTCCGGTTTCGACGAGTTTTATCATCTTATCATGGAAACTACAAAAAGCGCAAGGCCAAATAGTCATCGAACGCACCTGATTGTGGATTTCACGGGCGGATTTTGTCCAGTCAATTTTTCCGTCGGATTTTTCAAATTTTTTCGCGATTGTAACGCCTGTTTCATCCTGTTTTCGGGGCTTTAAAACGCCGTTGTAGAGTTGTTTTATGGTGGGATAAAGTAAAAACGGCGATTTGTCGCTGATTATCGCAGAAAGCTCCGCGTCAGTCATATTTTCGGTAATTTTAATTTTTTCCTGCAAACAAATATCCCCCGCATCAAGCGCAAGAACCGTAATCATCGTTGTAATGCCCGTTTCTTCATCACCGTTAAAAATAGCAAGCTGAATCGGGTTTGCGCCGCGATATTTCGGCAAAAGCGACGCATGGAGGTTAATTGTGGAGAATTTCGGAATATCGAGCACCTCCTGTGTCAGAATCTGGCCGAAAGCAAACGTAATAAAGAAATCCGGCTCAATTTTTCTCAATTCGTCGAGAAGATTCGCGTCTTTTCTAATGGATTCCGTCTGGAAAACAGGAATATCATGGCGCAAAGCGAACTCTTTTACGGGCGGCGGGGTAAGCTTTTTGCCGCGTCCGCACGGGCGGTCGGGCTGCGTAACAACCGCGCAGATTTTTATATCATTAAAATTGAGCAATTTCTGGATACTGTTCACCGCGATTTGCGGAGTTCCCATAAAAACGACTTTTATCACTGGTTATTCCTCTGTAACGTTGGTTTCAGGGTTATTTGCGATTTCTTCTTCCATTTCTTCTTCATCAAGAAGATAATTTTCATCAACCGGCGCCAAACCCTTTTCAGCAAGCGCTTTATTGGCTTCCATTCTGTTTCTGCAATGGTCAATAAAAAGAACGCCCTCCAGATGGTCAAATTCATGCTGGATTGCCCGCGCAAGAAGCTCGCCGTCACGCGCTTCCAGCACAAACGGTCTTCCGTTCAAGCCTGTTGCTTTCACCGTGACATTTTTGTAGCGGCGAACATTTGTATAAGCCTCGGGAAAGCTCAAACAGCCCTCATAGCTGTTCACTGCGCCCGATTTTTTGATGATTTTAGGGTTAATGAAAATTCTAGGGTTTAAAGGTTCGTCGCCTGACGATGTATCAATAACAAAAATCCGCAAATTCTCCCCGATTTGCGGAGCAGCAAGCCCCACGCCGTTTTTTGCATACAAAGTATCCAGCATATCCTGAATCAGGTTCTGGATTTTTTTAGAAACTTTTAAAACTTCTTTAGACTTCACGCGGAGGCATTCTTCGCCGTATTGAACAATTTTTCTTACTGCCATATTTCATTCCTTTTGTGGTGTTTTGATAAAATTTTAGCACAAAAAATGTAAAATTGTCTTAATCATGCTTGACTTTGCCCCCCGATTTAAGCCTATAATATTAAAAATCAAAAGGTTATATAAATGACTCTTAAATCTAAAAAACATAATAATTTTAAATAAATACTGAAAAGAAAAAGTTTTCGCTTTTTCTTTTTTTTTATTTTTTAAATCAGGAGCAAAAATGCAGGTTTCAAAACTGAAAAAATACCATAAAGCAAAAATAATAAGCATAAAACAGGTTTCCAGAACGCAATATTTTATGACTTTTGTGCCTGTTGACGATTTTAGCGCAAAACCGGGGCAATTCGTTTCGATATTGTGCGACGGGTTCACTCTCAGGCGCCCTTTCAGCATTGCGAGCTTTGACGGGAACGAAATCGGCGTGCTTTTCAAATTAAAGGGCAAAGGAACCGAATTTCTCTCAAATCTGCGCGCAGGCGATGAAATTGACTTTGTCGGCGCTGTGGGCAACGGCTTTAAAATTGAAAATGTAAAATCTTTGTTAATAGGAGCAGGCGTCGGCGTTGCTCCTGTTTTTTATCTGAAAACAGAACTCGAAAAATTGCAGATTCCGTCGCTTTTAATCTCCGGATTCCAAACAGAAAAGGAAATTCCCGAAAATATCGAATGCGACAAAATTTGCACAGATGACGGCACAGCAGGGCTGCACGGAAGCGTCATAAATTACATAAGAAATATGATTGAAGAATTCCGGCCGGAAAAAATCTACGCCTGCGGCCCGAAAATCGTGCTCCAAAACACAGCAGAAATCGCACAAAGGCACAAAATCCCCTGCGAAGTCGCCTTAGAAAAAGAAATGGCTTGTTCAATCGGCGTTTGCCGCGGCTGCGTAATCAAAATCAGAAAAAACGGGCAAATTATGACAGCTTCCGTCTGTCAGGACGGGCCTGTATTCAACGGGGAGGCAGTTGTATGGTAGATTTTCAGGAAATGAAAACCGGCGTGGATTTGGGACGCGGATTTGTCATAAAAAACCCGATAATGACCGCTTCGGGCACTTTCGGCTACAGTTTTGAATATGCAAGGTTCTATGACGTAAAAAAACTCGGCGCAATCGTCACAAAAGCAATAACTCTCGAGCCCAGAGACGGAAACAGCGGGCGAAGAATTTTTGAAACCTGCGGGGGAATGATTAATCGAATCGGGCTGGAAAATGTCGGCGTTAAACGGTTTATGGCGGAAAAACTTCCGCTTTTGAACAAGGGCGGGCTGGATTTTGTGGTAAATATTGCCGGTTCGTCGCCTGAGGAGTACATTTCGCTCGCAAAAATCTGCGAGGAGCACAAAATCAGGGCGATTGAGCTGAATGTGTCCTGTCCGAACGTAAAATCCGGCTGTCTGGAGTTCGGAACGGACGAAAAAACGCTTCATAACCTTGTTTCGCAGGTCAGGGATGAATTTTCGGGTTGTTTAATTGTTAAATTAACCCCGAACGTCACAAGCGTGGAAAAAATTGCCCTAGCAGCCCAAAATGCCGGTGCAGACGCGGTCAGCGCAATAAATACGCTCAAAGGCACCGGAATTAAGCTAAATTGGAACAAAGGGAAATTTATAAAAGAAGAAGTTACGGGCGGGCTGTCCGGACGGGCGATAAAACCGGTTGCGCTGGGCGTTGTGAGCAGAATTTCAAAGGTTCTGGACATTCCTATCATCGGAATGGGCGGGATTTATGATTTGAACGACGTTTTCGAGTTCCTGAGCGCAGGAGCAGCTGCTGTGCAGGTCGGAACGGCCAATTTTACCCATCCGGAGTGCGCCGGCTGCATTGCAGATGATTTGCACGATTTTATGTACGAAAACGGGATTCGCTCGATTGAAGATTTGAAAGAAAAATTGAGAGGTGAATAATGGAAAATGAAATTTTAACACTTTTAGAAAAAGCCGAGGGCGTGCTGCACGGGCATTTTTGCCTGACGTCGGGTTTGCATTCAAATATTTATTTTCAATGCGCAAAACTTTACCAGTACCCCGAAATTACCGAAAAAATCGGCAAAGCACTGGCTGAAAAGCTCAAGGGCATTGAATTCGACACAATCGTCGCTCCCGCAATCGGTGCGGTGATTATGGGCTATGAAACAGCAAAGCAGGCCGGCAAAAGAAGCCTTTTTGTTGAAAGAAAAGACGGCATAATGCAATTGCGGCGCGGTTACAAGCTTGAAAAGGGTGAAAAAATCGTCATTATTGAAGACGTAATCACAACAGCCCGAACAATTAAGGAAACCATCGAAGCGACAAAAGAATTCGGCGTGGAAGTGGCTGCAGTAGGCTGCATTGTCGACAGAACCTGCGGAAAAACAGGGCTGAACATAAAATCGCTCCTGCAAATCGACCCTGTGACCTACGAACCGGACAACTGCCCGCTCTGCAAAGAGGGAATTCCGCTCGTCAAGCCCGGCAGCAGGGAAAAGGAAGTAAAAACAGCATAAAATCCCGAATTTACGTCATCCTGAACTTGTTTCAGGGTCTCCTGCGAAGCAGGTCAACCAAAAAGGAGCCAAGAAAAAACAAAATCGCAATAAATCTCAAATTTACGTCACCCTGAACTCGTTTCAGGGTCCCCTGCGAAGCAGGTCAACCAAATCAACCCTCAAAAAACAGAAACGCAACGAAGTATGAAAAATCTTATTGACATTGAAAGACTTGAAAAAGAAGAAATCCAAAAACTAATAAAAACCGCGGAAGAATTCAAAAACGGCAGGCAAAACAGCTGCGCGGCGGGCAAATGCGCGTGTTTGATGTTCTTTGAAAATTCCACACGCACGCATTTTTCTTTTGAACTTGCTGCAAAACGCCTAGGAATGCACGTTTTGAACTTTGACGCAAAAACCTCCTCTTTTTCCAAGGGCGAGTCAATGAAAGATACTTTTGAAAACCTTAATTTCATTGGCGTTGACGTTTTTGTTCTCCGCCATAGCGAAAATGGGATTATCGACAAAATCCGCAGCGAAATCGCTTATCCCATGCGTTTTGTGAACGCAGGTGACGGCAAAAACTCCCATCCCACGCAGGCTTTGCTTGATTTTTACACAATGAAGAAACATCTCGGCGAAATTAATGGGAAAAAGGTTGTTATCATTGGCGATGTGGCGCATTCGAGGGTTGCGCGCTCGAATCTTGCACTTTTGAAAAAATTTAACGCTGATGTGCATTTTTGCGCGCCGGATTATTTTACGCCCGAAAATATCCGGAATTCAGGCGCAATCTGGCATACAAACCTTGAGGAGGCGATTGAAAACGCTGATGTTGTAATGCTTTTGAGGGTTCAAAACGAGCGTCTGGACGGCGAAACAGCGCAAAAAGCAAAAGATTATACAAAAAATTACAGGCTGGATTCAAAAATGCTGGAAAAACTTGCGCCGAATGCGCTTTTAATGCACCCGGGGCCTGTAAATCGCGGAGTTGAAATCACTTCGGAGCTTTTGGATTCGGAAAAAGGGCGGACTATTCTGGAGCAGGCGAAAAACGGCGTATTTGTGCGGATGGCAGTGCTGGATGAAATTTTCAGGGAGGAAGCGTGAAAAAATTTGACGGAATTTTGAAAAATGCACGCGTGGTTTCGCCGGAAAACGGAATCGACGAAATTTTTGACATAGAAATAAAAAGCGGAATTGTCACGGCAATAGGCAAAACCCTTGCAGGACGCCGCATAATCGACATGAGCGGCAAAATAATCATGCCTGCTTTCGTCGAAATGCACTGCCACCTGCGCGAACCCGGTTTTGAAGAAAAAGAAACCGTCGAAACCGGCGTAAATTCTGCCATAGCTGGCGGATATGCAGCGATTTGCCCGATGGCAAACACAAATCCGGTCAACGACAACATCGAAACCCTGAAATTTATCCGGAATGCCTCGGACAAAATCGGAATTTTCCCGATTTGTGCGGTCACAAAAGGGCTTTCTTCCGGCGAAATCGTGGATTTCAAACTTTTGAAAGAAGCGGGCGCAATAGCTTTTTCAAACGACGGAAAGCCGCTTGAGGATATGGATTTGCTCAAAAAAGTGCTTTTAAAAGCAAAAGCGGAAGATGTTTTGATTATTTCGCACGCCGAAGACACAAAATACGCGCCTGAACAGAACGAATCGGAGTTCAGCGCGGTGCTCAGAGAGCTCGACGCGGTCAGAGAAACGGACGCGAGGTACCATTTTGCGCATATTTCCACGGCCGAGTCGCTCGGGCTGATTCACGAGGCAAAGCAGGAGGGCTGGAATGTCACCTGTGAGAGCGCTCCGCACTATTTTACGCTTTCAAAAGACGATATAATCGACAACCATGCAAGGTTCAAAATGAACCCGCCCCTGCGTTCTGAGGCGGACAAAGAGGCAGTAATTGAGGGCTTTTTGGACGGAACGATTGATGTGGTTGCCACAGATCATGCGCCCCACACGATTGAAGAAAAGAATCTTCCGTTTGAGCAGGCGCCGATGGGAATTGTGGGGTTTGAAACTGCGTTTTCTCTGGCTTATGAGCGTTTTGTAAGGACAAATCTGCTCACTTTGAGCTCAATTGTTAAAAAATTCTCCTCAAATCCTGCGAAAATCCTTGGTTTAAAAGAATTCGGGGGAATTGAAATCGGGCAGGACGCAAATCTGGCGATTTTTGATCCTGATTTTGAATGGACGGTAGAAGCAGCGAAATTCCGCTCAAAATGCAAGATTTCACCGTTTGAGGGGCGAAAATTGAAAGGTAAAATCATAGCGACGATTGCAAACGGCGTATTTTATGAAAATGAGCCCCCGAAATCGGTTCATAGTGACAATTAAAAATGCAAAAGGAAAATATTATGAAAATTAACCCTAAAATTAAAGAAAAAATCGTGCTGGCGCTGGATGTTGATACGGTTGCGCAGGCAAAAGAACTTATCAGCGAATTAAAGGATTATGTCGGCGTTTTTAAGGTCGGATTGCAGTTTTACACGGGAAACGGCGGCGAAGTTTTTGAATTTATGAAAAAAATCGGCGCAAAATTCTTTTTTGACGTAAAACTCCTCGACATCCCCAACACAGTGAAAAAAGCCTCGGAAAATATCATCAGAAGCGGCGCAAGTTTCTACAACCTCCACGCTCTCGGGGGTGCCGAGATGATGAGGCAGGCTGCCGAGGGCGCAAATGAAACAGCCCGTGAAATGGGCGTTGAAAAGCCGGTAATCCTTGCTGTAACGGTTTTAACAAGCATAAATGACGAAGTTTTGAACAATGAGCTGCAAATCCCGCACAAAACGCTTGATTACGCCGGCACACTCGCAAAACTCGCCAAAGACAGCGGAATGACAGGGGTTGTGGCGTCGAGTTTTGAGGCAAGGAAGATAAAAGAGGTTTGCGGAAAGGATTTTAAAGTCCTTTGCCCGGGAATCCGCCCCGCATGGTCGGTAAAAGGCGACCAGAAAAGGCTTGCAACGCCCTCATTTGCAATTAACGAGGGGGCAGATTATCTGGTAATCGGCCGTGCTGTAACAGCCGCGCCTGACAGGGTTGAGGCGATGGAAAAGATTTATAAAGAAATAGAGGAAGTAATGTAATGGCAAAGCTTTTACTCCAAAACGGAATGTTATTTGAGGGAATTTCAGTGGGCGCAGAGGGCACTGCATACGGCGAAATCTGCTTTAACACCTCAATGGCCGGATATCAGGAAATACTGACCGACCCTTCTTACGCAGAGCAGGTAATCGTCATGACCTACCCCGAAATCGGCAACTACGGCATAAATCCGGACGATTTTGAAAGCAGCAGGGTGAGCGCACGCGGTTTTATCATAAAAAACTACTGCGAGCACGAAAGTCACTACAAAAGCTCGATGAATCTTTCGGATTACCTCAAAAAGAACAGTATTGTCGGGATTTCGGGCATAGATACGCGATATTTGACAATGATTATCAGAGAATCCGGCGTTATGAACTGCGTCGTCACAACAGGCGAGATTACTGACGAAATAAGGGAAAATCTGAACAATTATTCAATGAGCAAAGATGTCGCGCTGAACGTTTCAAGACGTCAGACCGATGTTATAAAGCAAAAAAACGGCCTAAAGCTCGCAGTGATTGACGTAGGGATAAAAAAGAGCATAATTGAAAACCTGAAAGCTCTGGGGTGCGAACTCACGATATTTCCGGGTTTTGTGTCCGCAAAAGAAATCCTGAACGGCAAATTCGACGCGGTTTTCATCTCAAACGGCCCGGGTGACCCGAAAGATGCAACAACAACCATCAATACCGTGAAAAATCTTGTCGGAAAAATTCCGATGTTCGGGATTTGCCTCGGATATCAGATTTTGTGCATTGTGCTCGGCGCAAAAACTTACAAACTCAAATACGGACACCGCGGTGCAAACCACCCTGTTATTAATCTTGAAACAAACAAAGTACTCATAACCTCCCAGAACCACGGTTATGCAACGCTTCTGGAAAGTCTGCCCGAAAATGTAATTCCGACCTACAAAAACCTTGACGACCAGACGCTGGAAGGGTTCAGGTGCCCCGAATACAAAATTGAAGCCGTTCAATTCCATCCGGAAGCCGCTCCAGGCCCGACTGATGCGAATTTGATTCTTCAAGGCTGGATTGAGGGCTTAAAAAATGAGAAAAAGAACAGAGCAGGTAATTTTTTGAAAAAAATGTTCTGCAATTTAGGACAATCTTAATTCCTCACGCCCCGCAGCCCGCTAAGGGCAAGGGTGAAAACAAAAATTAACGAAAGGGATTTTAAAATGCCAAGAAATGAAAATATAAAAAACGTACTCGTAATAGGTTCGGGGCCGATTGTTATCGGTCAGGCTGCGGAGTTCGATTACGCGGGTGTACAGGCTTGCAGGGCTTTGAAAGAAGAGGGAGTCAGGGTTGTGCTCGTGAATTCCAACCCCGCAACGATTATGACCGACGAAAATATCGCTGACAAGGTCTATATTGAACCGCTGACGGTCGAGGCGTTTGAATATATCATCAAAAAAGAGCGTCCGGACGGGATGATTGCGTCTTTGGGCGGGCAGACAGGGTTGAATCTGGCGGTTCTGCTGCATGAAAAAGGCATTTTGGACAAATATAATGTGAAACTGCTCGGCACAAAAATCGACGCAATTAACAACGCGGAAGACAGAGAGCTTTTCAAGGAATTAATGCTAAAAATCGGCGAACCAGTGCCCGAAAGTACAACGGTTTCGACCCTTGAGGACGCTCAAAAGTTCGCTGACAAAATCGGTTTCCCGATAATCATCCGTCCTGCGTTCACTCTGGGCGGTTCGGGCGGCGGGATTGCGTCGAATCAGCAGGAATTTGAAGAAATTGTCCATTCAGGGCTTTTGAGAAGCCCGATTTCACAGGTTCTTGTGGAAAAAAGCATTGCGGGCTACAAAGAGATTGAATACGAGGTTATGCGCGACGCAAACGACACCTGTATCGCCATCTGCAACATGGAAAACATCGACCCCATCGGAATTCACACAGGCGACAGCTTTGTTGTTGCACCGTCACAAACACTTACAAACAAAGAATACCAAATGCTGCGCACCTCTGCTTTAAAAATCATAAAAGCCCTGAAAATCGAAGGCGGATGCAATGTTCAGTACGCACTGGACACAAAAAGCAATCAATATTATGTAATCGAGGTAAATCCGCGCGTGAGCCGCTCTTCAGCGCTTGCGTCCAAAGCAACAGGCTATCCGATTGCAAAAGTCACCACAAAAATCGCCATGGGCTATTATTTGCACGAAATTCCGAATGCAATCACCCACAAAACCGTTGCAGCGTTTGAACCTGCGCTGGATTATGTTGTTACAAAAATCCCGAAATGGCCTTTTGACAAATTTGCGCAGGGCGACAGGCTTCTGGGTACAAAAATGAAAGCAACCGGCGAAATTATGGCAATCGGGCGCACATTTGAAAGCTCGTTCAAAAAAGCCGTAACCTCAATGGAGGACAAAAACACAGGGTTAGTACGCAAAAAATACATGCAGCTAAGCGACGACGAGTTAAAAGCACTCTTGCATGTTCAGGATGATAGGCGAATTTTCCGCGTTGCAGAAGCTTTGACGCGAAGAATCAGCGTGGATGAGATTAACCAGATTACAAAAATCGACAAATGGTTTATTTACAAGATTAAAAACCTCGTAGATTTTGAGCAGCGGCTCAAAGGCGAGCTTCTCACGGAAGATTTGTATCTGGAAGCCAAGGAAAAAGGCTTTCTTGACGCAGAAATCGCGGTTTTTGCAAAAAAACGGCTTGCTGATGTCAAAAAGCTCCGCGAAGAATCCGGAATCAGCGCTTCTTTTAAAATCGTTGACACCTGCGCAGCCGAGTTTGAGGCAAAAACGCCTTATTATTACTCGACTTACAATGAATTTGACGAAAACAAGGTGAATACCGACGACAAATCCATTCTAATCCTCGGTTCCGGCCCTATCCGCATAGGACAGGGGATTGAGTTTGATTATTGCTCTGTTCATGCAGCCTGGAGCGTCAGAGAAAACGGGTACAAGTCTCTTATTGTAAACTCAAACCCTGAAACGCTTTCTACCGATTTTGATGTTGCGGACAAGCTTTATTTTGAGCCGATGAACATTGAAAATATCATGAATATTATAAAATCCGAAAATCCTGTTGGCGTAATGGTGCAATTTGGCGGGCAAACAGCGATAAATCTGGCCGGAAAGCTTCATGAACAGGGTGTAAACATCCTCGGAACCTCGATTGAATCAATAAATATTGCAGAGGACAGAAAACTCTTTGAAAAACTGCTTCGCGATTTGAATATTCCGCAGCCGCAGGGGCGCGCGGTCAGAAAAGTTGAAGAAGCGGTAAAAGCTTATGAAGAACTGGGGTTTCCGCTTCTTGTCCGCCCGTCTTACGTAATCGGCGGACGCGGAATGCAGGTGGTTTACAACGAAGACGAGCTTTTGACCTATTTTAATTCCGCTTTGAAATTCTCGGACGAACATCCTGTTTTGATTGACCAGTATATTGAGGGGCAAGAGGTCGAGCTGGACGCAATTTCCGACGGCGACAATGTTTTAATCCCCGGAATCACCGAGCATATTGAGCGCGCAGGGGTTCACTCGGGCGACAGCATGGCGATTTACCCCACGCAGAATGTTTCTGAAAGCGTTAAGAACAGGCTCGTTGACTACTGCGAAAAAATCGCGCGAGCGCTTAAAGTTAAGGGGCTTATGAACATTCAATTCGTTGTAAAAGACGATATAGCCTACGTAATCGAGGTGAACCCCAGAGCGTCGCGCACAGTGCCGATTATGAGCAAAGTTACGGGGATTCCGATGGTGGATATCGGCATAAATGCTTGTTTTGGACGTTCAATTCCGGAACAGGGCTACAGCACGGGGCTTGCGCAAAAAACGTCGCTTGTTTGCGTAAAAGTTCCGGTATTTTCGTTCCAAAAATTGAACCGTATCGACCCCGCTCTTGCGCCGGAGATGAAATCAACCGGCGAAGTCCTCGGAATTGACACAACTTTTGATAATGCGCTTTTAAAAGGCTTTCTTTCGGCCGGTTACACGTTCCCCGAAAGGCGCGGGGATGTAATGTTGTCCCTGAATGACAACACAAAGCCCGACGGGATTGAAATCGCAAAATCGCTTGCTGATTTGGGTTATCGAATCGTCGCCACCACGGGAACGCATAATTTCCTGAAAAAATACGGCATAAATTCAAAAGAAATCCAAAATTTTGACATAGAAAAGATTCAGGAGCACATGAAAAAGAAACAGCTCTGTTTTGTGATAAACACCCCCACGACGAATGCGAACTCCGCGCGTGTCGGCTCGGAAAACAGAGGATTTTTAATCCGAACAATCGCTGAAATGTACTCAACCCCCTGTTTTACCTCAACAGACACCGCAAACGCCTACCTGCGCGCCCTAAAATACTTCGCAAGCAGACCTGAGTTGACTTATGACAGCATTGATTTTTACAGGAAGAAAAAAACGCTTGCCGAGGTGTGATTTGGGGAGATTTTTGCAGGAGCGGAGAATAGAGTTAGGATATATTTTGGAACCAGAACGGGCTTCGCCGCTTTTAAGGTTCCAAAATATATCCTAACTCTATTCTCCTTTGCAGGTTCCTCCTAAGGTTTGATACGAAAAAAATTAGAATTAACCAACAGGAAAACAATAAATATATAAATTTAAGACCTTAAAAGTGGCGAAGCCCGTTCTGGTCTTAAATTTATATATTTATTGTTTTCCGCCTAGCCAGCCCCACAAAAAAGACACAAAAAAATTGAAGAATCCTGATTTTTATAGTAAAATCAACCCGTAATATGGAACAGGGTTGGTATTATGAAAGTTGAAAAGCTCACTTTAAAAGAAATCGTGATAATGGCCGTCACGGCGGCAAGTTTTTTGATAATCCTCGGCGCGTTGTGCGTTCCGCTCCTCGCATATTACAAAATAGGTTTCACAGAAGGGTTTTATGTCCTTTATCGAAAGCTCTGCCACGGCCCGATTGCGACATGTTTTTTAATTAACGGTTACGCAATGCCTCTTTGCTCAAGATGTCTCGGGATTTGGACAGGGATTTTTCTTACCTTTGTGCTTTATTTTGAAAGGATAAAAATAGGCCATGTGCTTTACATAATTTTCGGGCTCCTAGGGCTGGGCGCGTTTGTGCTGGAGTATTTTAATTTGATTTTTATAAATAATTACATTAGACTGTTGGAGGGGCTGTTTATCGGGATTTTTCTGGTCGTTACCATTATGCGTCTTGAAATTAAATTCAAAAAAGGCTATTAATTATTAATTGTAAACAAATGTAACACAGTTGCCATATTAATTTTAATAAAACAACCCTATTTTTTAAAAAACAATTTCAACTTTTTCCCCAAATAATACAAAAAATGTAGGCAAAGCCTCCAAAAACATGCTATAATATAAAAACAGAGAAGAATAAGTGTTCTCTATACCCTTTATATAAAAAACACATATTAAAGACAATAACAAAAAGGTTTTATGACGACAAACAAAGTTTATGTAACAAAATTGTTAACATTATGCCACAAAAAGTCAATTATTTTTAAAACAAATTTTTAAATAATAATGTAGGGAAAATTTAGGTAATATGTCGGAGGAAAGACATGACAATTAGTGTGAACTCAAGAAAAAAACAAGCAAAAAAATCATTTGATGAATTGTTAAACGACTTAAGAACAAGCAATTCTGAAAAAGTAAGATATAATGCTGCAAGAGTTTTGGGCGAAATTGGCGATTCACAGGCTGTTGAACCGCTTATCGACGTATTAAAAAATGACAAAAACGGCTCTGTTCGTTTATATGCAGCCCGCGCACTCGGCGAACTCGGCGATGTCAGCGCAACTATTCCTCTTATTGAATCTTTAAGAGAAGACAGAAACGTTGATGTTCGCGTTCGTGCTGCCCGTGCACTCGGACGTTTGGGCGGAAAAGAAGTTGTTGAACCGCTTGTAGAAGCATTAAACGACGAAAACCCGCAGGTTTGCATTACAGCAACCGACGCTTTAATCGAAATCGGCGATGTTGCGACCGACGCATTGATGGATTCACTTGATCATGAAAAAGTAAACGTAAGATGCGACGCAACAAGAGCACTCGGCGAAATCGGAAACCCCAAAGCTGTTGACAAAATCATCACTATGCTGAAAGACGAATGGGTCAACGTTAGAATTTATGCAGTTACTTCACTGGGCAAGCTGAATGACGCAAAAGCGGTTCCTGCTTTGATTGAAGTTATGCAGAATGTTAAAGAAAATGACCTGGTCAGAGCCGGCGCAGCTGCTGCACTCGGCGTATTACGCGACCAGAGAGCGTTGATGCCTTTGCGTGAACTCATTATGGGCGCTGAAGAACTCGGCGAGCTTGAAGATACAGCTTTAAAATCTTTCAAAAAGATTATGGCTGCTAACTGGCAGGCTATTCCGGGCGCTGCTCCCCAGAAAAAAACAGTTAACGCATAATTTTAAAAATTTAATCAAAAGAGCCCGCAAAAGGGCTCTTTTTTTGTGCAAAAATGCCAATAATTCCATAAAAAATTCAACGATTTAACGTGAAGAGGAATATTGTCGTAAGGTTACTTTGTAGTGACTATGGGGGAGGCTTCATCAAGCGTGGAAAGCGGCTTGTCCTGCGGGATACCGGAGGAATCGGAACGGAAAAGTAACCTTATGACAATATTCCGCAAAAATCCAACAATTGCACGTAAAAAGTAAATGATTCTGATTTTTCGACGCCTGTGAGCGAAGCGAATCGAGCCAGAAAAATTAAAATCATTTACTTTTACTTCGTGAACGGTCAAAAACTTGTCATTCGGGCTTGTTCGGGATATAATGTCAGGGTGTTTAGATAATTAGGCGGGGCAAATAAATTGGCGGGTTTAATAGAAAAAACTCAAGAAAAAAACAACAAACGCAAAAACAAAATCCGTTTTTATTATTCATTTTTGACAATTGTTCTGCTTGTCTGCCTTGCCCAAATAGGAATAAGCGCGTTTAACAACATCACAAAAAGCATAAGCTACCACGGAAAAATCAATAAGATGAAAGAGCTGAACAAACAGGCTTATGCAGAAAATCAGCGGCTAAAAGAGGAGCTCGAAGACTTCAGCTCAATGAAAAGCCTCGAAGCCATCGCCAGAAACAACCTGAAAATGGCAGGCGAGGATGAAGTTCTGGTAATTATCAACAAACCCCAGCAGCAAGCACCGTCAGATACAAAAACTAAGAAAAAATCCAAGAAAAAGTAGAGCATAATGGCGAAAAAAACTGCTGACAGTGACAATTTTCAGTACAAACTGCTGATTCTCCCCGCGCTGATTGGCACATTGATTTTTATCGTTATTCCCGTTGTTTTTTCATTCGGTTTGAGCTTTTGTGAGTGGGATTTGCTCTCAGATGTCCGTTTTGCAGGGCTAAAGAACTATTTTGAACTGCTGACCAGCCCGAATTTTGCCCTAATATTAAAAAACACATTCGTCTTTGCAATCTCCGTAACCCTTATCGCGGTTGTAATTCCAATAATCCTCGCAGCAGTGCTGAACAACAAAATCAGGGGCAGCGAATTTTTCAAAACTGCATATTTTTTGCCGTTCATAACGCCGATGATTGTTATTGCGATAATCTGGGAGTGGATTTTTGACCCAAATTTCGGGCTTTTGAATTATCTTTTAAAAACGCATATAAACTGGCTCTACGACACAAAAACCGCACTTTTCGCCCTCATAATCGTGTCCGCATGGAAACTAATCGGCTACAACATGGTCATTTTGCTCTCCGGTTTCTCCACAATCAGCCAGAACATCTACGAATCCGCAAAAATCGACGGAGCCTCGCCCCTCAATACGTTTTTCAAAATCACACTTCCGCTTTTGAGCCCGACGATATTTTTTGTTGTGATTATTACGACGATTTCATCGTTTCAGGTTTTTGATTTGATTTATTTGATGACGCAGGGCGGCCCGATGGATAGCACGAATGTGCTTGTTTACTGGATTTACAAAAATGCGTTTGAATTTTTCAATATCGGCGCAGCTTCCGCCGGAGCTTATATTTTATTCGTAATTGTGTTTGTTTTAACTGTAATTCAGTGGAATATTCGCAAAAAATGGGTGTTTTCGGAATAATTGTTACGAATTATAAAAAGAACCCTTGACCTGGAGTTAACTCCAAGGTGTAAACTGCAAATATAAGTTAATAAAGGTGAAAAAATGAAGAATTTTGAAGGTTTGACTTTAGACGAAGAACGCGCCCTGTACGGGATTGCAGACGCAATGGTTAAAAACTGCCGTTTTTCCGGCCCGCTCGACGGCGAATCCGCCCTGAAAGAATGCACAAACGTAAGTATAAGCGATTGCAGCTTTGATTTGCGTTATCCGATGTGGCATTTGCAAAGCAGCCGCATAAAAAACAGCACAATGTCCGAAACCTGCCGCGCAGCCCTCTGGTACGACCGCGAAATATGCATTTCGCACTCAAAATTACACGGAATAAAGGCGCTGCGGGAATGTTCGGACGTGCTTATAAAAGATTGCGATATAAATTCGCTTGAATTCGGCTGGTTTTGTGACAGGGTGAAAATCAAAGACACAAAGCTCGTTTCGGAGTACCCTTTTATGAAAACCCGAAACCTTGAAATCACGAATTTTGAGATGAAAGGCAAATATTCTTTCCAGTATGTCGAAAATGTTCTGATTAAAGACTCATATTTGGACACCAAAGACGCTTTCTGGCACGGGAAAAATATTACAGTGCAGGATTCCGTTGTAAAAGGCGAATATCTGGGCTGGTACTCGGAAAATCTCAAATTTGTACGCTGCAAAATCCTCGGAACCCAGCCGCTGTGCTATGCGCAGAACCTTGTGCTTGAGGATTGCGAAATGATTGATACTGATTTATCTTTTGAATACAGCGATGTGCGCGCGGACGTAAAAGGCTCAATTTTGAGCGTAAAAAACCCGAAAAGCGGCTATATTTGCGCTGATTCAATCGGAGAAATAATTCTTGATGAACACAAAATCAAAAATTCAAGCTGCGAAATCACAGACAGAAATTTTGAAAAAGTATCATAAAAATTAACATCTAATCCCGTGTCGCCTCAGTCGATTCACCTATGCGAACCGCCCGGGGCGCACCTTTTCTACCAGTTCCAGCCGTCGACGGGGCGGGCGCTCAAAAAATATGTTATAATTTCAAAAAAAGGAAACATGCAGCATGAAAATTTCAGAAGTCAGCAAAAAATATGATATTCCGGTCGATACGCTCAGATATTACGAAAAAGCAGGGCTTTTGCCGAATGTAAGAAAAAATTCCAGCGGAATTAGAGATTATTCCGAAAGTGACTGCGGATGGGTGGAATTTATCAAGTGCATGCGCGGCGCGGGGCTGCCTGTTGAGGTTTTGAAAAGATATATTGAACTGTTTTTTGAGGGCGATTCGACTTTGATGGCGAGAAAATCAATCCTCGTCGAAGAACGCCAAAAACTAATCGAAAAACGCGACGCAATTCAGGCTACAATTGACCGTCTGGATTACAAAATCAGCGTATATGAAGACAAAATGATTAGCTGCGAGAAAAAGCTCCTCGGCGGCGCCAAAAAGGAAAAAGCCTCCTGAAAACCGGCCGCACAAAGCCTATTTCAGGCACTTTTTGCGCAAAAGCTACCCAAAAACAGCCCTTGCCTCTTCTCTGTCGTCAAAATGGATTGTTTTGTCTTTTAAAATTTGATAATCCTCATGCCCTTTGCCCGCAAGGAGAACAACATCCTCGGGTTTTGAAATCTTTTTGAGCATTGCGATTGCAGCCCTTCTGTCGGGCTCAACATAAACTTTTCTTGTGTTGACGGATTTTATTCCGGTCATAATATCCGAAATTATGAGCTGGGGATTCTCGCTTCTCGGGTTGTCCGACGTAACAACAACAACATCCGCAAAATCATCAGCAATTTTGCCCATTTTGGGGCGTTTTGTTGCGTCTCTGTCGCCGCCGCAGCCGAACATACAGATTAAACTTCCGTTTTCCGGAGTAAGCTCCCTTGCTGCTTTCAGCACATTTTGCAGCCCGTCGGGCGTATGCGCATAATCAACAATAACAAGCGGCTGTTTGCACACAATCTCGAATCTACCCGCAACGCTCTGTGTTTCTTCAAGCGCTTTTATGCAAATCTCCGCGTCAACGCCCGCTGCAATCCCTCCTGCAAGAGCCGCAAGAGCATTATAAACACTGAACATCCCGTTCATCTGCAATTGCACCCTTTTCGTGACGGAACCTATTTTGCAATCGAATTTTGCACCATGGATTGAAAAATCAATGTTAGCAGCGGTTATGTCAGCGTCATTTTTTATGCCGTAGGTGCAAATTTTCACTCCCTGAGGAACTACGTCAATGAATCTCTGCGCATATTCGTCATCTTTGTTTATAACAGCGAAAGAACCGGCTTTCAGGCCTTTGAAAAGTATGGCTTTTGCCTCAAAATAGTTATTCATTGTAATGTGGTAATCCAGATGGTCCTGAGTAAGGTTCGTAAACACAGCGCCCTTGTATTCGCAGCCTCCGACGCGGTTTTGTTCCAGCGCATGGGAGCTCACCTCCATCGCAACATAATCAATTCCCTTTTCACAGATAGTTTTTAACGTATGCTGGAGTTCAGGAGCCTGCGGAGTAGTGTGTTTTGCCTCGTGGTAGGTGTCAGAGCCGGAAAGTTTGTAGCCCAGCGTGCCGATAAGCGCACATTTCTTTTGCGCGTCTTCAAAAATCCGCTGCAAAAGGTGCGTAACCGTAGTTTTTCCGTTTGTTCCGGTTACGCCGATGAGATTTGTTTTTCTTGAGGGATATTCGTAGAATTCGGCGGCAATTTCCGCAATCTGATGTCTTGTTGAAGGCACAATAACCTGCGGAGCGCTCAAATCGAGCTCATGTTCGCAGAAAAAAGCCGAAGCGCCGTTTTCGTAAGCCATTTTCGCAAATTCATGCCCGTCAGAGTGCTCGCCTTTAAGGCAAACAAAAATATCGCCCTTTTTTGTTGTTTTTGAATTGTAGGAAATCCCTGATATTTCTACATTTTCAAAGTTTTTTAGCTGTTTTCCGGTGACATTTTTTATTAAATCTTCAAGTTTCATATTTTTATCCTCAATTCATCTTTACAGGTTTTTTAGGCGCCTGTTTATCCGGCGCAATATTCATTATACGGGCAGTCTGGAGCGCAACTTCTCTGAAAACGGGCGCAGCAACGGTACTTCCCCACAACGCACCCTTGGACGGCGAATCAACAACCACATAAATCAGCACCTGCGGGTTAGATGCCGGAAGATAGCCGATAATAGAGGTTACGAGCTTGTTGGAATAGCCCTTTCCGCCGGAGGTTGACTTTCTTGCCGTGCCTGTTTTTGCCGCAACCTGATACATATCAAGGTTTACCGGCGATTTTGAGCGGCCAATGCTGCCTGCGAGCAGCTTTGTGATAGAACGGGCAGTTTCAGGCGACATAATTCTTGTGTGGTGAATTTTTTCTTCCGCCTGTTCCTGCGAATATTTGATTACATGCGGCGTAACCTTTACGCCGTCGTTTGCAAAAGCGGAAATTATTGAAGCCAGCTGGATTGCCGTTACCGAAACGCTGTATCCGTAGCCGATAGAAGCGTGCGTGGACTTGTGCCAGTCGCGGTAATCTGTCAAAAGCCCTCTGGACTCGCCCGGAAGGTCGATACCTGTTTTTTCACCCAGCCCGAAGCGTTTTAATACGTCATAATGCTCTTTTTTCGTCATCATCAAGGCGACTTTTGCGCTGCCAACGTTGCTTGAATGCTCAAAAAGGTAGTACAAATCAATCCAGCCAGGGAAAGGTTTGGTCGAATAATCATAATTTTTGATTGTCCATTTATCAATATCGAGTTTTCCGCTATCAAGAACCTTTGAATCCTCCTGAATCCGCCCGTTTTCAAGAGCGGAAGCGACTGTCAGAACTTTAAATGTAGAACCGGGCTCAAAAACATCGCTCAAAGTCCAGTTTGTAAGCTGCGTTAGCGTTGCTTTTTTATAATTATTAGGATTATAGGTCGGATAAACAGCATAACCGAGAATTTCGCCGTTTTTCGGGTTCAAAACAATGACAGTACCGCGCAGAGCAGCCTTTTCATGGATTACTTTTTCCAGCTCAACCTCACAAACATGCTGAATAGCCGAATCTATTGTCAAAGTGATTGATTTCCCTTTTAAGGGCGCAGTTGTGGCCGCCGGATCGGTGTTTACCTCGTAGATAATGTCACCGTCAGGTGTTTTTTCAAAATTTACATTCTGCTCAACTTCCTCCAGAACGTCTTTTGCGGTCAATTCAATTCCCGCAGCCACGTCAGCGTCCGAATTGTAATACCCGAGGATGTGCGCAGCCATTGTGCCCTGCGGATATACGCGTTCGTTCTTTTTACCGAGGCTTATTTCCCTGAGTTGGAGTTCACGGATTTTTTTTGCTGTAGTTCTTGAAACATCCTTTTTCAAAACAATGACTTTTTCGTCGCGGGCGAGTTTTTTTGCGAGCTGGCCTTTATTTACTCCCAGAATCGGCGCCAGAATTTCAGCAAGTTCGTTCGGCGTGTGGTCGTAATAGTCCTGATGGGCATAAACATCAAAAGAAGTTTTGTCCGACGCGAGTTTTATCCCGTTTCTGTCGGTGATTGCGCCCCTCATGACAAAGCTTTTTGCGCTTCTTTGACGCTTAGCCTGCCCGCGGTAGTGTTTTATATCAATAACCATCAGCAAAAAGAGATAAACGATTATTACAAAGCAGATTATTATACAGATTATCTGCCAGAAAATGAGCTTATTATCAAACTCCTTAAATTTATCCTTATCGGTTTTATACTCCCTTACCATACTAAAAATTTTATCATAAGCCCATGTGGCGGAGCATTAATTTATGTAAATTGTTGGAAGTATCGATTTTTTAATCCCCCGCCCTGTTATTCGCGTTAAACGGCGTTGCGGGAGCCGCCTGCGCGCCTCCCGCCAGCTTCTGCTCGCAATCCGCTCCTTGGTTGCTCGCGTTAAACGGGTCTTCGCGATTCGCCTACGCGAACCGCTGCGCCCTCTGCTCGCAATCCGCCCCTTGGTTGCTCGCGCTAAACGGGCCTCCGCGATTCGTCTACGCGAACCGCTGCGCCCTCTGCTCGCAATCCGCAATAAAAAGCCTTTTGATTGCTCAAAAGGCTCAAATCTATATCAGACAAACAATTGGAGGAGGAGTTAAAGTTTTTATTCTACCATTCCGGCTGCAATTTCGTATTTTACATCATCCGGAAGGTTGAGTTCGCCCAGTTCTGCGTCGATGGCGAGTAATCCCTGAGCAACAGCGTCTTCAAATCCGCCGATAAATCCGGCAATTCTTTGAGCCTGTTCGGGAGTTACGTATTTTGATACGTCATAAGTCTTTGGTGCATTAACTTTCGGGGCATTTACCATTGCGGCGTTAGCCATATAAGTTAATACGTCATCGGGTTTTACATCCGTGCCTCTTGTTTGTGCCTGGGAACCCTGCGGTTTTTCCTCTGTTTTGGGTTCATCCTGAGGTTTCGGATTTGTGTAATTCGCGTTTACATTTCCTGCATTGATGCCAATTCTGTTGATGTTGTTTGTCATAATATATTCTCCTGTTTTTTAGATGATTCTTTTGTCCACACTATCTATATCGGCATACAGTTTAATTTTCTTTAGCGATTTATCAGTTTTTTGAGCTCTTTTTTACATAACTTAACAAAATACGGCCAAAATCCGCGTAATTGCTGGTGTTTAAAATATTAACTAATGTAACAAAGACCGCAAAAAAGGTAAATTTTAAAAATTCAGAATTGTTATAGAGGCATAAGTGCGAAGAACAACCGTTCCAAAGCCCTGCAGCAGCGGGAAGCGCACACTTATACTGCCCGTAAAACGGCAGTTTTCCCAGAAACTAATCCTTATAAAAACCTATAACCTAACTACCAAATCCGGCCGCGCAAGGAAGCCCTGACCGCCTCCGCAGCAAAAGCCGGACACTACTAACCGATTATTGCCCCTGAAAAGGGGCTTTTTATTTAACAATTTCATTATCTAATCCAATTTCGCCTTAGTCGCATATCGCCTATCGCAAAACGAGATATTTAGCCAATTTCTCGCACCAGCAATTAGCAGGAAAGGGACAAGGTGCTCCTTATCACGAACTTTTTTCGGATATTTTTAACTTAAACCCTGTTAAGCTGATTTAGCCAGCAGGCGGGGTTGGGTTTCAGGCTGAATCTGCCTTTTTTCATTGTAATTTTTATAAACATACAAACTGCCCGCAGCAAGCAAACCACCCGCGCCCAATATACCGGCCGCTTTTTTGCCTCCGGTTGTTTTTGCCGCATTTGATACTTCTTCAACAGCCTTTTGTGCTTTTGTTTTCACATTTTCAAATAAGATTTTGACAAGATTTTCGCTATCAGCAAACTGTTTACCCTTAAATACTTCGTGTTCAAGGTTCATCTCCGAAATTCTTTCTTTTAAAGAGGCAAAATATCTCTTTTCAACACCCTGTGCGCCTTGTTCCAGCCTGTTAATCATATTAAGGTAATCTTGAAAACAGCTGAAAGTTTTCTTCTGCTGGTCGCCGTGGCATAGAATCAACCATTTAAGCTGCATTTTACCAAGCTCTGCTTTCATTACATTTTCTGAGGGGTTTGCAAAAACCTCTTTAAAGATTTTTTCTTCCTCAACCGCATTTTTTCTCATATTTTGCTGGTAAGTGTCCGTTTTTGAGAGCGCCAATGACTCAAGAAACTCAATCATTTTGCCATGATATTGTGCAGATTTTGTTTTGAGATAATTTGAGAAAAATTCTTTTGGTTTTTCATCATGTCCTGTTTTCAAGTAGTCATAAACCGTTCTATATTCAAAAACAGTAGCATTTGAATATATTTTCAGGAATTTGTTGTCAGAACGCATAATAAAATTCGGCTTGTAATCAGAATAAAATGTTGCCATAAATCTACATTCATTTGGTGAATTTATCAAATTGGAAATTGTTCCGTTTTGATAATGTTCCAAGGGCCGCACATCGGAGTTTATGTAATGACCGTTGTTTCCCAGGAGAGAAAAGGAGCCGAAATCAATAAACTTTGTTTTGTCTTTAGCGGTCAATATAATATTTCCGCCCTGCAGGTCGTTATTAATTATGCCGTTTGTGTCGAGTATAAATGCTTTGTTTATTATATCTGTTATATGCTCGGGAGTTAGTTTTGTTCTGTATGGATGACCGCCTTTTAAAAATTCCTCCACAAGATAATTTTTGCCGTTTTTATGTATCAAATCATGCGGATTTACTGCAATATCAGGCGAAATTTCATTGATTTTTTTCAGCGCAAAAAACTCTTTTATGTTTCCATGACCGTAAAAATCAGCATTTGGATATTCAGGATGGAGCGGTTTTGGGGATTTTATACCTATTTCACCATTAATCTTGTAGAACTCACTTTGCCAGCCGCTGTCCAGAGGGCGAATTTTGGATTGTTCAATTTGTTCAATGAATTTTTCTGTAGCTGCCCTATCATAGCCCTTGAATGAAACATGCAATACTGACTGTTTTACAAAAACATCTCCGGATGGAAGCCTAAAAGTAACGTACCCTAACCTGTTTGCCCCATTTCGAGCTTTTGCAGCATCAGTACGGTAATTTCTTAAATTCGTATTACTGATTGCTGAGATAACCATGCCTTTTACCCTATCTTTCAATTAGTTTTAAGTATTATAAATGATTTTTTTTGCTATTACAAATGTAAATTTTGTAAAATCGTAACCTGATGGCCGGAATTAATTTTTCCCATTCTAAAATCAGAGCTACTTTTTCTCATTTTTTTCATTATGGTTTTTATGAACAAACAAACTTCCAACAACAAGAATACCTGCAAGCCCCAGCCAAGCAAATGTCTTTTTGCTGATTAATTTTCCGGATGCAGATGTTTTAGTTTTGATGTTATCAAATATGATCTTAATAATGTTTTCATCATCAGCAAGTTTTCGCCCCTGAAATTCGCCATGTTCAAAGTTTATTGAAGATATTCTTTTCTTTAGAGAAGCAAAATATTTCTTTTCTGCCCCCTGAGCATTTTTCTCAAACTCATTAAGCATATTCAGATAATCTTGAAAGTAGCCAAAAGTTCCATGCCGCTGTTCTAAATCGCACACAGATAACCATTTAAGTTGAATTTTGCCAAGCTCAGCCTTCATTACATTCTCAGACGCATTTGCAAAAACTTCTTTAAAGACTTTTTCTTCTTCAACTGCATTTTTTAGCATTTCATACTGCGTTTTGTCTGTTTTTGACAATTCTAATGATTCAAGAAACTCTATCATTTTGCTATGATATTGTTCTGATTTTGTTTTGAGATAATTTGAAAAGAACTCTTTTGGTTTATTATCCTGTTCTGTTTTTAAATAGTCATAAATCGTTTTGTATTCAAACACAGAAGAATTTGAGTCTATTCTTAAAAATCTGTTATCAGAACGCATCAAGTAGTCCGGCCTATAATCAGAATAAAATGTTGCCATGAACTTGCCTTCTCTTGATGAATTCACCTGATTGGCTATTTTCCCGTTTTGATATTTTTCTGCTTGTATTGCGTCCGAATTTATATAATGTCCGTTGTTTCCCAGAATTGAAAAAGAGCCGAAATCAATAAGCTTAATTTTGTCATTACTTGTTAAAACGATATTTCCGCCATTAAGGTTTTTATTGACTATGCCATTTGTATCAAGTATAAATATTTTATTTAATAGGTCTTTCACATGTTCTTGAGTCAGTTTTGTTTTGCCGGGATGGCTCCCTTTTACAATCTCTTCTGCAAGATAAGTTTTGCCATTTTTGTTTATTATTTCATGCGGTTTTACTGCAATATCAGGTGAAATTTCATTGATTTTTTTTAATGCAAAAAACTCTTTTATATTGTTATCCCCATTTAAATCGGCTCTGTAATATTTTGGAAGCGGTTTAGGAGATTTAATTCCCACTTCATCGTTAATTTTATAAAACTCACATTGAACCCCTCTACCCAATGGCTGAATTTTTGATTGCTCTATTTGTTCAATAAATTTTTCTGCAGCCGCTCTGTCATAACCTTTAAATGAAATTTTTTGTGTTTTTTGCCTTACAAAAACATCGTTTGCTTGACTATGAGCAGCGACATTACCGTAATTATTTATTTGTTGTTTCTTCTTTACTGCGCTTGAGATTGTATTTTGGATTGCAGAAATAGTCATACTCTTATACCTCAATCTTTCAATTTGTTTTAAGTATTATAAATGCTTTTTTTTGCTATTACAAATGTAAAATTTTGTAAAATCAAAATTTTGTATTTTTTAAATTATGCTAAAATTATAAAAATTAATAATTGTGTAGTTATTAAGCTGCACTAAAAGGATTAAAAGATGAAAATATTGCAAGTGGCACCTAATGTATTAGTTAAAAACCCCGGAAAACAAAAAAGACAACAAGATTTAATAAGTTTTGGCATTCAGGAAATAAAAAATCAAAAAGAAGTTCTATCCCCAAAAGCATCACAAGCTGTTATTAGCAATTCAATAGCATCTATCTCTTTTAAGGGAACGGAAATTATTGATAGAAAAGTCTATGTTGGTACATCCGGAATATTCATTGATGCTTCTCATATTTCAACAAATCCTGCCGAGTCCATTCACAGAACAGGGAAGTTTATAGGCAAAGATGCCTATTATAACGCCTGTCTTGATATTTATTATGCTGACGAAGGTGAATTTATTACAGAAGATATGAAAAAAAAATATCACTATATTGTCACAAAAAATGAACCATTTTTAAATCTGGAATACTTAAAGAGTAATTACAGGTATGGCTATGAAAAGTTTGCAAATAAAGCAATTCAAGAAATTGAGTATTTTGAAAAGCTGGAAAGAAATGCGAAAAAGGGTATTGAAGAAAGCAAATACCTTGCTGATGAATACAGAAAAAACTTTGAAATAGCGAAAGAAGAAAAAGAGCGTATTGATAGTGCAAAAAAATATCATGTGTGGGAAGAAGGCAAGTATGAGGAACAATCAAAAGAAGCTGACTATTATTACGATTTAAACAGGAAAAGACTTGAAGAAAATGATTACAAGAAAATCGTCTATGAAGCACAAATTCAAAGAGCACATGAAAGACTCCCAAAAGCAGCAGCTAAATATAAACTTTTGAAAGAGCTGGATGACAAGGCCAGTGCAAAAGATGCCTATAATGATATGGGCAGAGAAATTGGAGAAATAAATAAGCACTTAAAATTCGTAAATGACAGCCTTGATAGTGATTATAGAGATAAAGAAATTCTGAATATTTTTATTAAAAGGTTAAAAAAAGCAATACAGGAAGGACGCCAGAAAGATTACAATTATGATATTGAACACTCTTTAAAAAAAGACGAAGAACAACTTAAATCAACTGAAAAATCAATTGCAAGCTCAGAAGCACACAAACTAGAACTTGAACAACATATACAAAAACTAGAAAATAACCGGACTGAAATTGCCCGGGATTTTGGGAAACTAGACGCTCAACTTGACGAAATAATGTCAAGAATAGAAGCATTTTATAAAGAAAATTATTCTGACTAATCATAATAAAAGCAAATATTTTTCAAATGCTCAATTTTACACTCTTTCAGCCCGATAACCGAAATTACATCAATACGAAAGCTTCTGTATCTTTCCTTCGTGTTCTGCAAGTAAAACTGCGCTGCATGGAAAATATTTTCCAATTTTTTCCTGCTGATTGCCTCAAAAGGATGTCCAAAACCGGTAGTTGAGCGCATTTTGACCTCAACAAAAACAATTGAATCTTTTTCTCTGGCGACAATATCGATTTCAGAGAATTTTGAATAATGAAAATTTCGCTCGAGAATTTTGTATCCGTTATTTTCGAGGTATTTTGCCGCAATCTCCTCGCCAAAGCGGCCTTTTTCTTTGTTTGAAAGCTTATAGTACATACTTTGCCGCCATTTCATCGAGGAGTTTTACAAAATAGCTTTTGAACTCTATCGGGCTCAATACTTCGCAATCCTTACCATATCGCAAAAGTCTTCTCGCAAGCTGTTCCCGGTCTTCCGAGTAGTTCAAAATAACTTTTTTAGGTTTGTGGGTTTCTGAAATCTGCTCGCCCTCGCGCAAATCATAAACCTTTGCCAATCCGCCTTTTACTCGGAACATTACGGGGTTGAGAAAATTATTATCCAGCGCTCTTTGAGGCTGGCGGGTGACTTCCGTAATATCTTCAAGCAAAAATTCTTTAAATTCGCGTTTTTGAAGATTATAACCCAGCAAAAACGCTTTCTCCTGCTTAAAAATAATATCTTTTGGCTCTATTGAAAAATTTCTGCCGTCTTTCAGGAAAATTTTCAGCCTGCGGCGGTCTTTGCAGTATTCTTCGTAAGTGCGAATCATCAGCGCCGCAGAATCCGAAACACGCCGCCCCAGATGAAGTCCGCCCAGATGAGCCTGCTCTTTGACCGTTTCATCATCAAAACTGTTCTCTATCAGCCTGAAAAGTTCTGTAATTTTTATGCTTTGCTCTTTTCTGTGCACGCCCAGAGCGTAATTTTTCAGAAAATTCAAGGTTTCCAGCTTCTTTTTATTGAGGTGGATTTTGTTAAGATTCGTGCGCAGATAATATTTGTCATTTATTTTTTCTATATCAATTCCGAGAAGCTTAAAAGTGTTCAAATATTTTGAAACTGTTTCTCTCGAATAAATATTTTTCGTTGCAGAGTTATCCTCTATCAGTTTTATGATTTCGTCTTTGGAAAGGGGCTTTTGCGCCAGTTCTTTTAAAATTTCCAGCACTCTGATACCGGAATTTGCCATTTTTTCTTCCCTAGTCGTCATAGCAAGCCCTCGTTTCTTTAATTTTTTCAATTAACTTATTTTTGAAATAATCCGGCGAGATAAATTCGCAATCAGTGCCAAAACTCATAAGTTTTTGAAGAAAATTAAACTCGTTATAAACAGTCGTTTCAACAACGACGCTTTTTTCGTCCCTGTAAATTATTCTGTCATCAGCACCCGCAAAAAACATATGCGCGCTGTAGCCGGTCAGCCGGTATCTTGCACAAAGACAGCAATTTTGGAACTGTTTGTACAAATCTGCGCTGACGCTTTTGCTGATAGATTTTGAGGAAATATTCAGAATTTTGTCCGCTCTTAAATAGCCAATATTTTTATAACTGTACGAAAATCCCCACAGATAAAGTTTGTTGTTTTCAAAACGCAAAAACCGCGGCAAAAATTCGATATTTTCTTTTCCGTTTCGCGGAGAAACATAGGTTACATCCGCAATTTCGTTTGTTTTTATGAATTTTTTCAACTGCTCGAGCACTGCCTGTGAAATATTTTTCATAGGGCGGTTGTTGAGCATTGCGGTTTTGAGCTTTTCATCCTCGCAAAAGCAGGCAAGCGATGTATAAAGTTCATTTATCTCATCAATAAGCTTCCAATCGCCGTATGTTACAAGGCTTTTTCGCAATTCCTGCAAATATTGAAACTGTGTTCTGTTAATTCCAGGCGAAAACGGATGAGAAACCAGCTCATATTTAAACCCGTTTTTTGAATTCGGGCGTTTTATATCACATCCGCATGCTTTTAACGTATTTATGGTGTTTGTAACCGTATCTTTTGATAGTTTTTTGTCTTTTGCAATGACAATATCCCGCTCAAACGCCGCAAGAATTTCCTCGCGTGAACGCGGAGCGGTGATGAGAAGACGAAGCAAATACAAAGCACGATATCCTGTTTTGCTTACTGCGGTTTTATTTGTATTTTTGTGTATCAGTAACTTCTCCGCACTCAAGGCAGTTCTCCGACCTGCGGTCTTCTTCGCTCTCAGGGTATTTTCTATTTATTAATGCCTACTTGCTCGCCGGCAGGCGGTTTAATGATATTTTGTTCCCCGCTGATATTAATCTTGTTGATAATTTTCGCGCGTTTTTTACGGAACAGCATATCAGTAAACGCTTCTATCCTTGTGACAAAACCCGCCTCGCCCGTATGCTCATCAAGAGAAAGATGCAGGCAGGGTTTGTTAAATTTCTTTGCATAACGCTGAATTCTTTCAATCATTATGGAATCCGGCCCGCAGCCAAAAGCGTTGAGTGTAATAATACCGTCGATTTTGTTGTCCTGTAAATAATGTCCTGCTGCACCGGTCATTTCAAGCTCGTTTGCCCAGTAAAGCTTTGAATCAAGCGCGCTGACGCCTTCCATAAGCTGTTCTTCGGATGCCATGTTCGCTGTGAACGCTTTTACATCGAGTTTTTCCAGTTTGTCGAAAATTTTCATGTTTACGCGTTCATCGTAAAGATTGTATCCATGGGCGATTAGCGCAACATTAATCGGATATTCTTTCTGGCTGTTAACAATTACAACTTTTCCCTCTTTTGCAAATTTTAGCGCTTTTTCAAAGGGAATACCCGAATTCATCATGATTTTGAAGTTATTAAATACTTTCCAGCCCGCTTTTGAAGCAGCTTTTATTCTTTTTTCATCAGTAATGCCAAAAACTTTGACAGATTCTTTCAAAAACTGGTAAAGCCCCTGATTTTTTTCGGATTTGTCTAAAGTTGCGTCGATAATGGTAAAATCCTTTTTCACAACGTTTTTAATCAGGTCGGGAAGCCCTCTGATTTTAGAACAGTTGTAAATTTTGTGGTCAATTGACTGGAGCGAGGGAACGAAAATTTTGTCGATTCCTTTTTCCAGCAGGTTGAGAACATGCCCTACATAGACTTTAACAGGGAGGCAGGTTTCCGTGACAACAAGAGCAGAGCCTTTTGACATGGTTTCTTTTGTGGTTTTGTCCGACAGAACCACTTTTATCCCTAAATCTTCGAAAAAACCGAACCAGAAGGGGAAGAAATTGTAATACGACATTGCTCTTGGAATTCCGATTTGCATTTAATAGTCCTTTTTTATACTTTAATACACTTATTAATAAATTCACTTTAATTTTTACTTAATTATAAAGCAAACAAAATTTTTTTTGATAATATTACGACGATTATAACATTTTTGAAAACAAAAAACACATGTTTGTTTTTCAGTTGTTTAAAATTTTATTAAACTGCCGGGCTATCCCGTTGTATCTTGTTCTTAACCGAAAAGGAGTTTAAGATATTTCCATCATCTGACCGATAAATTTAAGTGAAATAAAGTTTACAATACTTATTCAAACTTAACAAAACTTGAGATTAAGTATCAAAAATACACTTAATGTGTAAAATTATGTTAAAATATTTATTACAAATAGCAATTTCTCACTTTGATAATCATTATAAAAAACAGGTAGATGTTGTTAGGAAATAAATGAAAGTTCAACCCAATTACACTAGACAATATACGGAAGTAAGTCAAAACCGCCATAATAAATCACGCAAGCAAAACCCTGCTTTCGGTAATTTTATCGTTGCAACTATGGACGCAGTCGAAAGAGGCGGTCTTTTTGCTTCGTTTGCAGCACAGGATATTCTTGGTTCATGCGTACCGCGCACGGGTACTGCTTTTTACAGAAATAAAGACATTACCGGAAAATGGAATTACGCAGAAGCCTCTGAAGTTTCTATCAGAGAATTTGTTTCATCTATCACAATGTTCTTAATCCCCATGGTTATGATGGCAGGTATTAAAAAAGCTGTCGGAAAAGCATGCGATGTACCTGTAAACTTCATTAAAGGGCTCGGCGAAAGCATGAAAGCTGTTGCCGGAAAAGATACGAATGAACTCAAAAAATCTTTCTACAACAATACTTTCGCAAAAATGTTCAAGGATTCGGGCATAAAAGACGGCAAAGAAAAAGCCTCTGAATTTGCACAGAAACTCGTTGACCTTGAAGCTGTTAAAAAGACAGACAAAAAAGCATACAAAGAAGGCCTCGGCAAACTCGCTGATGAATTTGCTCTTTTAAGAAAATCAAATTCAACAAATCATGCCGAAAATTACTTCACAACAACTTTCAATTATGCAGAAAATAAATCAGCGAACACTTCATTCTCAAGATTTATAAAACATATTCAAAATTACGCCCAAGACGCGGTTTCACACATTGAAAAACGCAAACCGAAAAATGTCGGCGAATTTCTTGATAAATTTAACACAAAACGCATCGGGGCAAGATTCCTATCAAACACGGCTATGGCTGCTGCGGTAATCGGCTTCTACATGTATATCCCGAAACTTTACACATTGCACAAAACAAACCCTGCGCTTGCAGGGCTAGAACCCGAAACGAAAGGTGCGCAAAAAGCATAATGAAAGTATCAAATTCAACACAATTTAATAATTCATCCTTGCTCGCGCAGAACAAAAAAGTTTCTTTCGGGGCAGGCAAAGCCTCTGTTATTGAATCTATCGGCAATGCAGTAAAAAAAGACGGATTTCTTTCAAAATTCAACAAGCATGTTGAATTTAATGACGGTTACGACCTGCCGTATTCAGTATTTTTGGCAGTTCTGTTCGGTGCGGTGCTCGGTTGCAGAGCGCTTTTTGCAAGAGATAATGAAGAAAGACGCGAAATTCTCACCCGTGACTCAATCACCGTTGGAACCTTGATTTTCGCCCGTCCTCCTTTGAAAAAAGCTTTTGCTACGCTTTCTAAAAACAGAAGCGGTCTTGCTTTGACAATAAAACCCGCAGAACACAAAGCTTCTAACATTTTCAAGAAAGCTATGGACTATTTGAAGCCGAATTCCGGCATAAAAGTCATGACCTCCTCTGATATCGTTACAAAATACAGCGTACAGGGTTATAAGAACGGATTTGCTGACGTAATCAACTTTATCCAGAAAGAAGACGGAAATTTTGAAAAAATCCTTAAAAAGAACGCCAATTTCAAAGAATCCGTTAAAAAAGCTTATGATTCATTGAACCCCAAAGTCAAATTTGAAGAAGCAAAAACAGCTGACTTTATTGAAACTTTCACAAAAGGCCATAAAGCTACTCATACAAAAGAACTCGACGAATTTTACAACCTTATGAATGGAAAAGACAATCCGCTCGTTAAAAAAGCTAAATCAATCAACAGTTCGTTCGACTTTGTAACAACGTTCTTGATTGTTCCTGCAATGCTCGGTATTGCACTTCCCAAATTGCTCGAAAAACAGATGAAAGACAGCAGAAAAGCCGCTGCCGCACAGGAAGCACAGGACGCTATGCAGGCTGTAAAAATTGCTAATCCGTCGCTTTTTATGGGGCTTTCTAATTCTCAGGCTTTTAAAAGTTTTGAAACCATTGCTAAATAGCGTTAGAAAGTGCCTAATTATTGCATATTGTGACGTTTAGAAGCGTTACTTTTCCTTTTCCGTTCCGATTCCCCCGGCATGCGAAATATTTTATCGAAAATGTTTAACCGTTGAGCCTCCTCCATAGTCTCTCCAAAGAAAAAGTAACGCTTCTAAACTCGAATTTTTGACTTTTTGTATTTATTCCTTAAACCATAATCATACAAATGGATGTGGCGCGATGAGCGTTTAATCTCCATAATTAAAAAGTACAAATGTAATCTGGAAAAGCTATGCCCTTTCGTTACCGCCTCCAAAAAATTCTCGACGTACGTATAAGAGATAAAGAAAAACAGCTCCAGGAAGTACGAAAGGCACAGGCAGCAGTAGTCAAGATAGAAGGGTTGATAGAAAGGAACAACAAGGAAATTTCACAAACACGCATAAATATGCGGCAGGCAGATTTCATGATGTACGAATCTTATGACAATTTCCTCAAACATCTGTACGTCGTCGGCGAAAACCTTGAAATTGACCGCCAGAACGCACAAGAAATCCTTAATCAGGAGAAAGAAAAACTCCAAAAACTCGAGCAGGCAGTGAAAGTCCTCGAAAAACACAAAGAACACGCAAAAGAAAACTATCTTGAGGAAGAAAAAGCCGCAGAACTGAAAAGGCTCTCAGAAGTAGCAGTACAAAGGCACTTCGCAAAATCCAGAGAAACAAAAGAAGAAGAAGAAAAAATCCTCAAACAACTAGAACAGATTGAAAACGGAAACTTTTATGAATATTAGCGCAACGTCAACAAAAACCAAAGAAACAACCCAACAGGCAGAAACAGTTAAAACGGAAACTGCCAAAAAAGCTGAAGAAACAAAAGCTGCCGAAGCTCAAAAAGAAACTGCTGCAAAAAAAGAAGAAACCAAAAATGAGGAAAGCGATTTCCAGAAGCTGCTTGAAACGCAAAACAAAGAAAAAGAAAAAAATGAAGAACAAATCCAGCTTCAGCAGCAGCAAAATCCCAACCAGATGAACAATATCACAAATATTGACGCAAATTATGTGAGCAAATTTGGATTTGACGTTGCAACTTCAAACGCAAAAAATTCCCTCTCGCTGAATTTCGATACAGCGACAATAAGCAAAGATGATGCAAAGTTTTTTGCCGATTTGGTCGAAAATAAGCAGTTTGCTGTGCAGGAAAACGGCTCAAAAACCTCGCTTATAAAGTTTGCCGACGAAATCGGCCCGACTTACAAATCACAGCAGACCTCAAAAGTCTTAACAAACCTTATTGACAAAGCATACAAAACAGGCCAGCCCGTGCGCCTTGATTTTGACAACAATGTTTCCGTCATTATGAAAATAGATAAAAAAGGCAAAATTTCTGCGGAATTTATCCCCGGCGATAAGGCCGTTGAAGAATATTTAAGAAATAATATCCGCTCTTTAAAACAGCGGTTTGACGACGAAAGTATCCAGTACAACGATATTTTCTACCGTCAGTCAAGAAACCCCAACCAGCAAAATCAGCAAAAAAATAAAGGAAAGTACAATGAATGATTCATTCGTAAACGCACTGAACACCCAAAAATCCACGTCAGACTGGATTGACGCTGTTTCAGAAAACCTTATGAACATCTACACCCCCGGTTATCGCGAAACGCAGGCGTCGTTTCAGACATTTTTGGATTCGGCAATCATCGACGGGTTCAACAAAAAAACCGGCCAGGGAAAATCAATCCCCGGAACCTCAAATGAAAACGTATTCCTTGAGGGCGAGGGCTTTTTCACACTCAGACGCGACGACGGCAAGCTCGTTTATTCAAGGCTCGGTGAATTTACCTTCGACAAAGAGGGCGTTTACAGAAACCGCGACGGAATGGCTGTTCAAGGCTATATTTTGAACGACAAAGGCGAAATCATGCAGGGCACAAAGCCCATTGACGCCGATATTTACGCAGAAACCGGCATAAAAGGCGGTGCGGTCAACATTCCGACCACAAATATCAAGCTCTGGATTGACCCGAACAACGGAAAATACCTCGGAAAATACGATGAATTTGAAATCAAAGGCGAAGGAATCCTTTACGGTAAAGCTGACGGCGGAAAAACCGTTGTACCGTTGTACAAACTTGCGGTAATGAACTTCCACAATCCGGAAGGGCTTTATGAAGTCAAGCAGGGGCAGTTTATCCAGACCGAAGAATCCGGCTCGCCAGTTATTGGCAGAGGTGAAGTCCGCGGAGGGCTTTTGGAGATGTCAAACTGCGATTTCAAAGCGAATATCACGTATTATCAACAGGCTAAAATGCAAATGGACGTCGCAAACAAGATTATTTCGACGAACAAACAGCTTTTGCAGTCAATTCTTGACCTTATCAGTTCATAATTCATAAATATCCTAATTTCATACGTCCCCTGCGGTTCGCAGGGGTTTTTATTATAGGCGAAAATAAGGATTCCGGTGGGAACCACTTCGTTTTTCCCACCCTACGTCATTGTTATAAAAATGTAGGGTGGGAATAGCTTGCTTGAAATCGAGGGGTATTAATCAGGCGTTGCTGCGGTTCCCACCGATAGCACTCGTCAAGAAATGAGCCGGTGGGAACCACTTCGTTTTTCCCACCCTACGTCATTATTATAAAAATGCAGGGTGGGAATAGCTTGCTTGAAATCGAGGGTTATTAATCAGGCGTTGCGGCGGTTCCCACCGATAGCACTCGTCAAGAAAAGTGCCGGTGGGAACCACTTCATTTTTCCCGCCCTACGTCATTATTATAAAAATGTAGGGTGGGAATAGCTTGCTTGAAATCGAGGGTTATTAATCAGGCGTTGCAGCGGTTCCCACCGATAACACCTCAATATGCGTATATTCGTTCAAATACGGCAAATGTTCCTCGGTAATAAGCTCACCCGGAAGCAAAATTGAAATACCCGGAGGGCATTCGGCGATGACTTCGGCGCTTATTCTGCCAATAGCCTGCAATTTCGGAACGGTTTCTTTCTCACTGTAAAACGCCTCTCTGGGATTCATAACGATTTTGGGCGTAATCATCGGCATGTGTTTGCGTTTTTCAATGTAATAAATATCAGAATAGCCGGCTGCCGCGATTTTTTCAATGCTGTTAATGAGATATTGGACTTCCTGCTTTGTGTTTCCGATATTTACAAGGAACAAAACGCCCTCGTCGCTGGCGGATTCGACTTCTATGCCAAAATCAATCTCAAGAATACTTTCGAGCCTTTTTCCGGAAAGCCCGTCGATTTTTATGAAGATTTTTGTTATATCGCGATTGTAATTTTCAAAAGCCTCAAGGCAATGAACGCCCGGAATTTTACCGAGTTTTTTTCTTATGTAAGAAGCAAACTGAATTGCGCGTTTTAGCTGCCTTTTGCCCCTTTTTGACTCAAGATTTGCACGCGCTGCGTCGAGGCTCGCCATCAAAAGCATTGAAGGGCTTGTTGTTTGAAGAAGCTGGAGCGCTTTTTCGATTTTTTCGCAATCAAATTTGGAACCTTTTGCAATATGGAGCATTGAGCTTTGCGACATGCTTCCGCCGGTCTTATGCAGCGAATGCACAACCGCGTCAGCCCCGAGATGAAGCGATGAAACGGGCAGATTCTTGTTAAAATTCCACAAACAGCCATGCGCCTCATCTACAATCAGCGGAACATCGTATTTTTTGCAGATTTTTGCGATAGAAGCAATATCGCTCACAACCCCCTCATAAGTCGGGTTTGTAATCCAGACCATTGCGGCTTCGGGGTTTTCTTTTAATGCTTTTTCAATGCTCGAGGGTTCAATTTCGCCCCAAAGGCACCATTCTTCGAGCCGTTCAGGGCTGACCCAGACAGGTTCTGCGCCGGAAATTATCATTCCGGTTAAAATCGAGCGATGGCAGTTGCGGTTTACGATTACTTTTTGTCCTTTTTTCGTCAAACCCATTGCCAGAGAAAGATTTCCGATAGTTGAACCGCCCACGAGGAAAAATGTACGCTGAGCTCCGAAAGCCTGTGCGGCAAGCTCCTGCGCCTCTTTAATAGGGCCGGTTGCGGGGTGGAGAGTTCCAAGATTGTCAAATTCATCCGTCGTATCGAGCAAAAGTGCGCGGTTTCCGACTAATTTTTTGAACGGTGCGTAGGCTGCGTGGCCGCCTGTGTGGCCGGGGATGTGAAATTGCACCATCGGATTGTGGTAAAACTTTTCAAGAGCCTCGACCAGAGGCGCATGAACGCCTGTTTCATCTGATTCCTGGCGTTTTTTTAACGCTTTATGTGTTTTTATCTTTTGTTTCGTTTTTAACATCTAGCATAAAATCTCCGGATGAATATTGCCTTTAACAATTTACTACAAAATCGGTAATTTTTACACCTGCTTTTGCACGATGTTAACAATAAGTACAAAGAACAATAAAATTTTCCGCTCATGGAGGGATTTGTATAGATTTTGTTACATAAGCCCGTTTTTTTGCTAAAATACAAAAAAAGAATGGAATTATGCAAAGAACAGCGCTGACGATTTTAATTTCTATATTTTATATCGCAGGTATTACGGGCTATTTGACCGGATTGGTTATTCCGTGCGCGCTGGCTTGCGCGGGAGTGCTGATTTTTGCAGTTTTGAAAGAAAAAATCGCCCCGAAACGCGCCATGATAATTTACCTGTTTTTTGCGATTGCGCTTTTGAACTGCCATTTTCAAATTAAAAATTCCGACGCACTTTCAAAACTCGCGCCGTCAAAAGGCACAATTTCCGGCACAATCATCTCAATTCCAACCACAAACAAGCCTGAAAGCACAAAATTTTATCTAAAAGTTAAATCAGCCGAGTTCGGCAAAGAAAAATACGAAAATTTGAACTCAAAAACCATTGTAACAATCAAGGACAAGCGTGAAAATTATGAAAAGCTGAAAATCGGCGACAATATTGAAGTTACCGGCAAACTCCGCCAGCCGATGAAAGCGCTGAACCCGTCACAGTTTGATTATCGAAAATATTTGAAATACAACAAAACTTTTTCAACGTTTTACGCAAATGCAGGCTACTGGAAAATCGCGTCCGAGCCGGATTCTTTCGGGTGGAGTTTTCTTCAAAATCTCAACAACAAAAGGCAGGAAATCATCAACATTCACAAAAAATACATGAAAAGCCCGAATATTGAGGTGCTCGGAGGGATAGTTTTTGGTGATGACGCAATAAATCCGCCGGATTATATCAGACATTCGTTTATAAATTCCGGTTTGCTGCATATTCTTGCTGCTTCGGGGATGAATGTTTCTATTATTTTCGGAATCTGGTTTTTCATAGGTTCACGCCTGCGGCTGAATTTCAGGTTGAATATTCTTATCGGTGCCGGACTGGTGCTGGTTTATACGCTGATGACAGGGATGGGCGCTTCTGTTTTGAGAGCGGCTTTGATGATAGAATTCGTGCTTTTCGGAAAACTTATTGACCGAAATGCCGACGGCGTCGCACTTTTGTTCTTTGTTGCCCTTGTTTTGCTCCTTTACAACCCTGCAATGATTATGGAAGTAGGATTTCAGCTGTCATTTCTCGTAACTTTTGCGCTAATGTACATTTGTCCGCCAATTCTGGGGCGAATTGAGAACAAAATTGCAGAATTTCTTGCCGGCACGGTGCTGATACCGATGGTTGCGCAGTTTTGGGCAGCACCAATTCAGATGTTTTATTTCAACAATTTTGCGACCTATTCAATTTTGGCAAACATATTAATAACGCCTTTTATTATGATAATAAGCTTTCTTGGCTTTGCCGCCTCGATTCTGGCGATGATTCCGCCGGTTGCGGACAGGGTCTGTATGCTTTTTGATTTTGTTTTGAACCCCGTAGTGAGCGGACTTGTGAATATTTCGGATTTCTTCTCAAATCTGCCGCATTCACTGCTGATTACGCCTCATCCGGGGCTGATTCAAATCGGTTTTTACTACGGTGCGCTTTTGAGTATCGGCTATTTGATTCGCAAAGGCGAGAAAAACATAAAATGGATGGCAATTTCACTTGTTGTGCTGGTGATTTTCGGGCTTTCCCTGATAAAATTCGACAACGGAAAATGCGAAATCCTCGCTTTTTCGGTGGGAAATGCCGATAGCTTCCTCATCAAAACGCCCCAAAAACAATATGTCCTAATTGACACGTCACACGGGGCTTTTGGCGGAGGATTTTCTCAGGCGGACGCAATCATCAACAAATATCTCAAAGATAACGGCATAAAACTGGATTTGATGATACTTACACACTTTGATTCCGACCATTCGGGCGGTGCAGTCGATGTTTTGAAAGTTATCAAAACCAAAAAAGTCCTGATAACCGAAAACAAACCTGATACAAAAACCGCTCATGCCCTGATGGATTACCTGAACAGCGAAAAAGTTGATTATTCCATAGCGAAAAACAATGAAATAGTGCTTGAAGAGCCCGATTTGACCGTGACAACCTACGTTTCGCACATAAAAGAAAATGACAACGAAAACTCTGTAATTACGCTTTTAAAATACAAAGATTTTGACATGCTTTTTATGGGTGACGGCTCCACAAGGAGCTACGGGAAGATAAAATCCGATTTGCCGCCCGATATCGACATACTCAAAGTCGGGCACCACGGTGCAAAGAACACTGTGAACCGCGAAATGCTCAAAAACACAGAATTTGCGGTGATTTCAACAGGATTCAACGCATACGGCCACCCTGCACCCGTAACAATGAACAAACTCAGAGAAAACGGGGTCGGAATTCTGCGCACAGACAGCCTGAACGCGCTAAAAATCGCCACAGACGGGGAAAATTACCGCATATTCAGCTACAATCCCGATAAAAAGCAGTTCAAAAAGCTTTTGAGCCGGATTGCGCATTAAATCTGATGTTTCAGCGCGCTGCCTGCAACAAATCCGGTTGACCAGCAGTTCTGGAGGTTAAAACCGCCGCAAAGTCCGTCAATATCAAGCAATTCCCCGCAAAAATACAGATTTTTTACGATTTTTGATTCCATTGTTTTAGAATTTACCTCATTCAGGCAAACTCCGCCCGCAGTAACGATTTCTCCGCCTTTCAGCGGGGCAGTAACGTTTAATTTAAGTTCTGTCAGCGCTTTCGAGAGTTTCTGGCGTTCGGTTTTGTTCAGCTGACCGGATTTTTTGTTGTGAGCAATGGATTCATGCCCGAGAATCAAATCACAAAAGCGTTTCGGCGCAAAATTGCACAGTACGTTTGAAATATCCTTTTTTGCTTCGTTATTTAAGATTCGGGAAAAAGATTTGTCGAATTCTTCAAAATTCTGCCCTGAAATATTGAAAATAACCTCCAATGGCGCATTTTTCGAGTAATCACAATACGCGCAGAGCGAAGAAAGCTTAAAAACCAGAGGGCCGGAGATTCCGTTATGCGTAAACAGCAAATCCCCGCTCAAATCGCGGATTTTAGCCGCCGGAACCGAAGCGCGGACGTTTTTTATGCTCAAACCGGCAAGTTCTGTTAAAAATTCCTCCTGAATTTTTAGCCCGCAAAGTGCAGGTCTAAGCTCAACAACGGTATGCCCGAGCCCGCGTGCGATTTCATGCCCCGCGCCCCGCCCGCCTGTGGCAAGAATCACCGCATCAAAGGCATTTTCCCCGTTAGAGGTTTCGACAATGAACTTTGCGCCCGATTTTTTGACAGATTTTACAATAGATTTCACGATTTTTATATTTTTTGCGGTGTTTAGTCTTTTTAAAAGCGCGTTTCTGACCTCTTGCGACGAATTGCACTGCGGAAAAACCCTCATATCCTCCTGCGTGTAAGTTTTTACGCCGATTTTTTCAAAAAATTCAATTGTGTCAGCGGTAGAGAATTTAGACAAAACAGAATATAAGAATTTTTCGCCTCTGGGAAAATTTGCAGCAAGCGCTTTTAAATCGAATTCAAAATGAGCGAGATTGCAGCGTCCGCCGCCCGTGGGGAGGAGCGTTTTCAGCGGGTCGCTTTTTTCGTAAATTGTTATTGAATTATTCGGGTTTTCAGCTGCGAAAATTGCGGCGAAAACGCCCGCAGGGCCGGCTCCGGCAATGGCAATATTAAATCGGGGCATTTGGTCTTGTTCCGTAAAGATAAACATCCTCGACCTCTTCAAGGTCGTCATAAATCTGTGAAATTGTTTTATTAATCACCGGATGCACAAAGTCAGGAATCAATTCCAGCATGGGAACGAGCACAAAAGCGCGTTTGTGCATATGTTTGTGGGGGATTGTGAGTTTTTCGGTATTAATTATTTCTTTTCCGTAAAAAATTATGTCCGCGTCAATCACCCTTTCGCCCCAGCGCACCTCGACAGTCCGGTCGCGGCCGAGAAAACTTTCTATTTCCTGACATTTTGCGAGGAGTTCCTGCGGGTTGAGCGAGGTTTTCATTTCCACAATGATATTCAGGAACCAGTTTTGCTCTTTATAACCCCATGGCTCGGTTTCATAAAGCGCAGAGGTGCGGATTATGTCGCAGCTGTCCGACAGTGAAAACAAATTCACTGCATTTTGGATCAGGTTGAACCTGTCACCCATATTCGAGCCCAAGCACAGATAAACAATAGCCATGGTTATATTTTATAATTTTTTCACAAATTTTACAACTTTTTGTCAATTCTTTGCAACAAAAAACCGCCCTTTTCGAGCGGTTTTTGAGTATTTAATTAGAAATTACTGTTCGTTGTATATGCTCAAATCCTCTGTAAGCTCAATATAAACCGAATCATGCGTATCTGCTTTGTAAGCAAGCCCCGGAGTAACAAGTCCGGCAATCAACCCCACGCCGGCACCAACAGGCAGACCGATTGCTACGCCTGTGCCGTAATTGTGAGGGTTAGGGATAGAAGCAAAGCCCACGCTGGCGCCGGTACCGATAGCAGCGCCGCCTGCTGTATAGGCTGCGACTTTTCCGATTGTTTTGAGCTTGCTGGCAGTCAAAACACCGTCATTATCAATAACGCGGCCGGCAACAGTAACATTTTGGCCGTTCGGAGTGGTCAAATCTTTGAAAGTCACCGTAACTTTTGCGTTTTTGTTGAATTTTTTCTGAGGCTCAAGCGTTTGAACGTATCCTGCGAGAGTAGTGTTTGCAGGAACAACGAGGGTGCCTTCTTTTGTGAATACGTTGTCTTTAAAAGTAAAGTTTACGGCAGAACCTACGTCAGATTTGCTTGAATTGTATTTTTCAGCAAAATTTACTTTCAAAACATTGCCTGCGAGAATGATTTTTCTCATATTTGTGATTGTAACTTCATTTGTAGCCGCTTTATCGCTGATATTTAGGTGTTCAGTGCCGAGGATTTCTTCTTTCGGCGGAACATATTCATCTTTAACCGCATTGAGTTTATTTTTCAATTTATAAAGAATTACAGCAGCTTCAGCTCTGTCGAGATTTTTGTTCGGGAGCAGTTTTTGCGCGTCCGGATAGTTTACATAGATATCCAGTTCGATTGATTTAGCAAACTGGTTTTTAACCCATGCAGGAACATCTTTTGCGTCAGTAAACTGATTCAAAACATTAACATCTTTAACTTCGTCTTTAGTAATATGGCTGATGATGGAAGCGACTTCGGATTTTGTGATGTTTGCGTCCGGCCTGAAAGTGCCGTCAGGATATCCGTAAATCAGCCCCATTGAATCAGATTTCAAAATGTCGTCATAGTAGGGTGATTCGGAGTTCACATCGCTGAATTTGTTTTCAACTGTGGACGCTTCGAGGGCATGCCCGAGCGCTCTGAGGAGCATTGAGTTAAATTCTGCTCTTTTTACTTCTTTTTCAGGCTGGAAAGAGCCGTCATCGTAAAGGCTGATAATTCCGTCATTTACACAGGACGAAATTTCTTTTTCAGCCCAAAATTCATCTGATACATCCGTTCCCACTGCCGCTAAAACATTTCCGGCGGTAAGAATGAAAATCAATAAACCCGCTAAAAACTTTTTCATCTATTCATCTCCCTTAGTACTTAGTTTTCAAATATTACTTATAATAAGAATATCACCCCTGCGGCTTTTTGTAAACTTTTTTGAATTTTTGTGGATTTAGGAGCGAAAAGAGGGGCTCGCAGGGCAAGAGAGCAGAAAATTCACTCTCCGATGGGAGCGAATGCGAGCCGAGGCTGAAGCGATTCGCCTACGCGAATCGCGTAATGCCGTTTAATGCGAGCATTCAAGACAGAGGGTGCCCGCAGGGCGGGTGAGGGCTGACCCTTTAGGGAAAAACAAGCACCTGCCCGAAACATCCAATTTCAAGACATCAAAACGCAAAAGAAAACATCTCCCGCGCCTCCGACAGAAACATTGTGATACAATATTCGTATGCTAGATTTCTTTTTCGGACAGGAAGAATTTAATATTGAGGCGGAGCTGGAAAAACTCAAGGCCAAAACCGTTGATAAGGCGTTTTTGTCAACAAATTACAAGGTAAAAGACAACCCCGCGCCGCAGGAACTCATTGAACTTTTGAGAACACCGCCGTTGATGTTCGGAAAAGTGCTCGCTGTCGTGAATTGCGAAAAATACTTTATCGACGCAGGAAAAGGCAAGGTAAATTTTGACGACAAAGAAATTGCAGCGCTCGAATCCGCACTGCAAACCGTCGCTGAATCGCTCCATGTGGTTTTTGTATGCAGAATTGAACGCGATAGCAGCAAAAAAATAGACACCAGAAGAAAACTCTACAAAACCATCGCAAAATACGCTAAACCAAAAGAATTTCCGGAGTTTAAAGCGTATCAGTCCGAATTGAGAACCTGGATTCAAAAACATGCCCGTACAAAAGACCTGATTATGAGCACGGATGTGATAAATTACCTGATTGAGCGGCTGGGAACGAACCTGAGGGTTATGGATAACGAACTTGAAAAGTTAAAACTCCTGATTTATCCGGAAAAAACCGTTAAAAAAGAGGACATAAAAAAGATTTGCGCACAAACGGAAAATATTTTTATAATGACGGATTATATCCTTGAGGGGCGCAGGGATTTGGCGCTTAACGAGTATCAAAAACTATGCGCGCAAAAACATTATCTTGAAATTCTTGCTGTTTTGCAGACGAATTTTTCAAGGCTGCTCAACATAAAAATCGATTCAATGAAAATGTCACCCTTTGAAATCGCCTCAAAACTGCATGTTCCGGAATTTATTGTAAAAAAACAGATGGCAAAACTTAAAGATGTTCCTCTGGAGCGGCTGATTCAGATAAAAAGCAATCTTTTGACCGCAGAAACAAGGATAAAAACGGGTGAAATCGGGTTTTATGACCTGCCTGTGGAAATGGCGGTGATGAGCTGATGTTTTCACCGGTTTTAAAAGAAAAATTTGAATATTTTACGAGATATTTTGAAAACGCCTTTGCAAAAGAATCGTGCAAAATCCCCCAGTCCATTATCCTTTACGGTCAGGACAACCTCGCCCAGTATTATCTTGCACAGGAGATTGCGCGGAACCTGAACTGCAAAGAGGGCGCCGCGCCTGATTGCAGCTGCATAAATTGCAGCTGGATAAGGCACAATCAGCACCCCGCAGTCCTTACAATCTCCAAAAACGACAACAAATCCTCCGACGACACAACAAAAAAGGTTATTTCCGTCAGACAAATGCAATCCGTAAGCAACAGCCTGATAAATACCTCGGAATATTACAGAGTTTTTATCATTTGCGACTCGGAAAACCGTTTTTTAACAAAAGCACAGGAAGAACACCTCAAAGACTTTTCAAAACTGGGATTCAAGCTCCCGAACGAAGTAAATGACGGGCTCTGGTACCCGAAACCGCTCACAAGGGAAATTTTGCAAAGCGAAGCCTCAAATGCGCTTTTAAAATCCATTGAGGAGCCGCCTGAACACGTTTTGTTCATATTTTTGACCGAAGATAAGGAAGATTTGCTCGAAACTATTGTTTCAAGGTCGCAATGCTTCTACATTCCGTCGTTTTTGAACGAAAAATACGACACAGAGTTTTTTGAACCGATTCTGGCAGATTATCCTGCAATAAAAAAATCACAGGTGCCTAAAATTGCGCAGGCGTTTCTTGCGGCAAAAGAAGAATCGGGTTATGAAACAGATTACGCAATGGACTGCCTCCAGTATTATTTTGCACAACTTTTGAGGGCAAATCTCGGCTCAAAACAGCTTGCTTTGAAGATAAAAAAAGATATTATGAAGCTGCAAAAAGCAAAAAAACAGCTCGCTGCTTACGTAAAGCCGCAAATTGTGCTCGAAAACCTATTCTTTGAAATTGCGGGGTAAATTTTATGATAATGGACTGCAACCTCATAGCTTTGAACAACGCTGACGACATAATGCCCTACGGAACCTACAAATCCGGCGTCAAAGACGGTGAAAAGGGTTACGAAATCTATGCTTACCCCTCGACGAACTACCCGATTGTAAATATTCCTTATATTTTGAAAGATTTTGAGCACAATGTGCTGCCGCCGGGGCATTATCAGGTTGTGCTTGCACCGACAAGGAAGTTTTTGTACCTTGTAGAATCCAATGAAATCAAGGCCTCAATTCCGGTTGCAAAGCTGGTTGAAAAAATGGTAAGCGAGGAAGAAGAACGCGAAAAGCTGGAAAAAGCACAAAAAATCCGGAAAAAATATAAAAACAACCCCCGCAGGCGCCCGCGCGACAACTCGGAAAGGGAGATTCAGGCAGATATGTCGGCGAGTATAAAAGATTCGCATGAAAACTATTATATTTTGGAGTACAAAAACGGGAATATTCAGGCGACGGGCTATATTATAAAATAATTTCCTGATTAAAAGCCCCCTTTCACCCTCTCCGATGGGAGCGAATGCGAGCCGAGGTTGAAGCGGTTCGCACTCTGCCGAACAAAACGATTAAGTATCGTTTTGTGAGAGGTAAGAATCGCGTAACGCCGTTTAGCGCGAGCATTCAAGACAGAGGGTGCCCGCAGGGCGGGTGAGGGCTTGCCCGTAGGGAAAAACAGAACCGGGGTAGAGGCATTAAAGAGCGCCGTGGCGAAGAGAAAAGCCTGCCAAATTCTAAAATTTAAATTAAATGTATGATTTAAAAACTATCTTCGTATTATTTAATAGAAAATAAAGATTAGTATGGAGTAAATATGGATATCAGTTCGTTAATAGGAGCAATAATCGGTGTAGTAAGTATTTTAATCGGTCAGGCGCTTGAGGGCGGAAACATCGGCCAGCTTTTGCAGATTACGGCTGCATTAATCGTTTTCGGCGGAACAATTGGCGGCGTTGTTTTGAGCTTTTCAAAAGAAGACCTTATTGGCGCAATTATTGCTTTAAAGGATGTATTCCTTGATAAAAAAGTAGATTTTGACGAAACAATCGCAGAAATAATCAGATATGCGGTAAAAGGTAGAAAAGAAGGCGTAATCGCACTCGAAAAAGACGCAAAATACGCCTCCGACCCGCTGTTAATGCTGGGCTTGCAGGCAGTGAGCGACGGAACCGACCCCACGCTTGTGCGCCAGATGCTGGAAACACAAATGACACTGGAAGAAACTCAGGTCGCCGCCAGAGCAAAAGTCTGGGAATCAGCAGGCGGTTATTCACCGACAATTGGTATTATCGGTGCGGTTCTGGGGTTGATTCAGGTAATGCAGAACCTCTCCGACCCCTCAAAACTCGGTGCAGGTATTGCGGTTGCGTTTGTTGCTACGGTTTACGGCGTAGGCGCGGCAAACCTTTTCTATATTCCGTTCGGTTCAAAGATTAAAACAAAATTTAGAAAAGAATTGTTGAAAAAAGAAATGATTACAGAGGGAATTCTTGCAATTCAGGCCGGCGAAAGCCCTGCTTTGATAGAAAGAAAGCTCCAGTCTTTCATACTCAACAGCCACCTTAAAGAAATGGGTATAAAATAAAATGGCAAGGAAAAAACCACCTGAAGAACATGAAAACTTAGAACGCTGGATGGTTTCCTATGCAGATTTTTTGACGTTGCTGTTTGCGACGTTTGTTGTTTTGTATGCACTTTCGCAAATTAACCTTGAACAGTTCAAGGAGCTTCAACTTTCCATAAAAAAAGCGTTCACAGCACCCTCAATTATGCAGGGCGATGTCGGCGTTATGAATCAGGGGAAAAATATCATTGATAATTCCAATTCAAACGCAATGATTGACTCCCTTATGCTTGAATATGTCAGCCCGACTTATGAACAGGAATCTTTTGAAGAAATCAAAGAAGATATCGAGGCTTTAAATAAAACAGGCGAACTCGACGGCGTAAATGCCACTATCGACGAACGCGGGCTTGTTATCAACATGAATGATGACGGAATTTTGTTTAAATCAGGGTCAGCAGACCTGAGCAATGCGGCCAAAAAGAAACTGGATTTAATCGGGAAGCTGATTATCCAAAAATTCGCAATGCACCAGATAAGAATAGAAGGACATTCGGACAAAATCCCCTCCACAGGCAGATATCCGTCAAACTGGGAGCTTTCTTCCGCTCGTTCTTCATCAATCGCAAGATATCTCATAGGCAAATTTAAATTCTTGCCCGACCTGTTCACAGTCGTGGGTTACGCCGATACAAGACCCGTCATGCAAGGCAATTCGCCCGCAGCGCTGGCTAAAAACCGCCGCGTTGAAATCGTTGTTTTGAGAAATCAGGACAAACGCAGCGAACTCAGTCAGGATTCGTTCATAAAAATGAACAAAACCCAGCAGCAGCAGCTTAGAAACGAACAAATTGAAGTCGTTGAATCAATGGACAAAGCAGAACTTCAAAAAATCGAAAACAAAATCAAACAACAGGAAGCCGTGATTAAAGAGCAGGAGCCCACACGCGGCACAGCGTCAGATTTCAGGACAGAAACCGACAGATTGCGCGATATTCGTTAATTTTAGCTATTAATCAACAGCAAAATTATTTGCAAATTATTATTTCCCGTTAAAATAAAGGGTTTATGGAAGCATCATGTTTTCCGATTCCACATCCTATAAGAAAAGAGCAAGAATGTATAAGGCCCCGCACATTGAGAGTGCAGGTGCGAACGAAAAATGCGGAAATTTTATCTATTTTTTCGTCCGATTGCCCATCTTAGCCCGAATGACAGCGAAACTCCGTTTCGACCGCCATTGTGAATCATTGCTTGCGCGTAGGCGGTGAGATTTTCGGTGGGCTGCCTTTGAACTCCGATTCCATACTGGACATAAGGGTCAATGCCGAGCGACGGAATTCGTAAATCATTGGCGGTTACTTTGGATTTGTCCATGATGTTCCAGACAACCGAAAGTGCTATATATGGCTGCCAGCCGGACTTTGTATTTGCTATAAATTTAATTCCGGGTGCGAGTTGAAGCGCGTTCAGCGGGTTGGAATCTATTTTTACGCCTGCTGCGTTGATATAGTCAAAAGTGTTGAGGTATGTGTAAGAGATAAGGAAATTCGGCTGGACAATGAATTTTCCGCGTGCAAATTCAAAGTTGTAACCGGTTTTGTTGGCGATTCCGGCTGCGAAAATTGCAAAATTTTCACGTCCGTACATGGTATTTGCGTCGCCGGAGGAGGCATTTGCGGCTATTGTTGTGGCGTTGAAGAAGTTATTTTTGTAGAAAGTTGCGGCAGAGCCGAGTGAGCCGCCATTCTGGTAGGCATCGATGCCGGAGTAGCGTTGTGAGGAGCCGTTGTAGCCTATATATGTTGTAATCACGCGTTGCCAGCCATTTTTGAGGTCTTCGATTTCAGAATCATGCCCGATTATCGTCCCGTAGTTGATGTTGCTTACATCAACGCCGCCCGAGAGGGGTACGGACTCAAAGGAGGCGTAATTCTTGACCCAGAAAGCAGGTTTTTCCGGATTTGAGTATTTGTGGTTAAAGAATTTTGGGTTGTGGGAGCCCAAAAGGGTGATTTTGTTTTTATTTTTTATCGCCAGGCGTTTTGCGCGCGGAAAATTCATGTAATAATCCGAGTGGTTGAACGCATAGTTGTATGTTTGGAGCTGTGAGATATAGGTTCCTGCTGTTTGGGCGACTGAAGAGGCTAAAACAGCGGGGTTAAATGAGCGGTTGAGTATAAAATTGCCGTTTGCGGAGTTATAGCTTATATCGTATTTATAAATTGGGTAGTAAGTTTCTCTTGAGCCGGAGTAGGTGACATTTTGCAAATAATTCGGGTTGGCGAAGTTGATTTCGGTAATTTGTTGTGTTGGTTCAGAGATTAGCCGGATATTGTCGATGATAATTGAGCCGGTTTGGGTTCCGTAGGTTTCTGCGGAGAGTTTTCCGGAGGCTTTATTTGCTCCATCGACCGCAACGGTGTTGATAATTATAGTGCCGGCGTTTGAGAGAGATTCAAACTTCACTTCATTTTCAAGAAGGGCGATATTGAGTGTTCCGGAGTTCAGAGCTAGGGATTTTGATTGAGCGAAGTTTGCGGCGTTGTCAAGAAAGACGTTTGTGTCGTTGATTTGGATGTTTGCGTTGATGATTTCGTTGTTGAGCATGATTTTTGAAGATTTATCGCCGGTTAGGGCGAGGTTGTAAGCATAATCACGATTAACAGTTGAGCCGATAACTGTTCCGCCGTCAATTTGGTCGTTGAAAGTGATTGTGCCGGAATTTGTTGCGTTGAGGGTTATTGTGGGGGTAGAATCTGCTTTTGTTGCAACAAAAATGGCATTCGGGATTTCGCCGCGGGAGTCTTTAGTGTAGTTGCCTGTGAATTCGATATTTTTATTGTCAGCAGCGATATTCAGGTCTTCTCTGGTAAAGATTGCACCGCCGAGGGCTAATTGGCTGGTGGAATTGGTTTTAGCGCTGTTATTTATGAAAGAGGCGCTGATTTCGCCGATTATGCCTAAGTTGCAGATGGCTCCGCCTCTGGACAGTTGTTTACCACTCACAAAATTTCCAGCAAAAAGCCCTGCAATATTAGTAATGTTGCTATTACTATCACTATAAATAGCACCGCCATTTGTATTTGTATAATTGCCAATAAAATTTCCCTTTACTGATTCAATGGAGCGATTATTCCAAACAAAAATAGCTCCGCCGCCAAATGTATTATAATAGCCAAGCGCAGAATTGCCAATAAAATTTCCGGCTATTTCTTTTATTCCGCCGCCAGCAGAAATAGCTCCACCGATAGCATAATGAGATTGGGAAATCACAGAATTGTTTATAAAATTGCCTTCAATAGAATCTGCACCTGCATTCGATATGTGGACAGCAGCACCGTGAACAAAACTGCTATTGGTTGTAGAAATCCCAACAAAGTCACCTGTTACATTACCACCTGACATGAAACTTAAGACAGCAGTTTGACTATCAATAGCAATATCTATAAAATCTTTATCAGAATCACCAACGTCGATACTCATCGAGCCTGAAGAACATCGTGAACTGTCAATATAATACGCAAAATCGTGATTTTCCGCAGTTGCTTCGACCAAAACACCATTTCCGCCTGATGAATCAAACCCAAAGTATAAAACATCGGTCGCATTGTCTTTATGGCCGTATTCGGGACTCACATAATCAGCGGGATTAAATGTATCCGCGGCAAACGCAGGCGCAGCAAGCATTAAAAAAGCCGTGGAAATAGCAACAAGCCCGTTTTTAAGGACTTTTCCGCTTATTCTAACGAAAAAGCGAAAATTTTGTATGTATTTAGCACAAAATATTCGGATATCCAAAATTTTTTCGTTTACACGAATTTTTGAGCCTGATTTGTCTAAAATGGATAAATAACAAGGATTTTCAGGGTTAGATAAGGCGCAAACCCTTATTCTGACAGCCCCCCCCCCCCATGGGCGTTATCCCTTTATTAGCAAGGGTTTTAGGGGTTATTATTTTATCCATCTTTTTACAAACTCCTATATTTTTCTTAGTTCCGCAACAAATAAAAATGGCCTATGGCCTATATTTATTTAATGCCCATTTTTTCATTTTTTAAACCTGCATTTGATGGAATTTAACAATTTTTTACAAATTATTCAAAACTCCTTGTTTGTATTCAAAAGTTGTTTTATTGTAATTGATTTTTGAAGCAATAATCGGGTGCCGGTATTCGGCTTTGTTGATAGAGCGCGCGTCCACAATCGGCGCAGGCGGCAATATCGACCATTTGTAAAGCGCTGTTGACATTCTGCGGAAAAATTTCTCGAGCCAGAGCATTTTCTGGTCGCGTGAAAGCGCATTTTTGGTTTCGTATAAGAATTTTTCTCCAATCATGTCCTGAATCGACTGCCCGAGGTTTTCAACACGCCAGATTACCTCATCCAGAAACTCGTACGGCATAAGCGCTTCTTCGGCAAGGAGCGGTTTTCCGGTTTTCGGGTTAATAGCGAGCTCTGCGCCCGGTTTTTTTGCGATAATCGCCTCGGGAATCGCGTTTTTCACTTTTCTATGGGCGTTCATCCACTTTGCGAGCGCAAAAAGCTTTGTTTTCGTAACATCGGCGATTGGCGCAAACCCGCCTGACATATCGCCGTTGATAGTTGCGTAGCCCATGTACAATTCCGACTTGTCCGAAGTCGCAATCGGCAGCGTCGATTCAAATTCGTTCGCCACGCCCCACAAAATCAGGGCTCTTGAGCGCGCCTGAATATTATCGTTGGTAAAACACTCTTTATAACGGCAGTTCCATTTTTTTTCAACCGTTTTAAACACGCTGTCAAAGTGGCTTCTTGTCATTTCGTAAAGATATTTTATGGATTCCTCGGCAAAATTTATTCCGAGGTTTTCAGCAAGCTCTTTTGCGTCGCTTTTGCTTTCAGGGCTTGTAATATTGGATGGCATGCTGATTCCGAGCACATTTTTTGCCCCCAGAGCGTCAGCCAGCAAAGTTGCGCAAACAGTCGAATCCAGCCCGCCCGAAAGTCCGAGCACAGCGCGTTTGAACCCTGTTTTTTTGAAATAATCCCGAATTGACTGCACAATCGTCAAATAAGTCCGCTCCAAATCAGGCTCATGGTCGAGCGTAAACGCTTTTTGCGAGTTCAGGGTTTTTTCGAGACCCTCGGGAAGCGGATAAATTGCCCCCTTTTTAGCAGAACACGGGCTAACTACAAAAAACTGCTCGGCATAAGATTTTGCACGGTAAATCAGTTCTCCGCAGCAGTCATAAACCCTGCTTGCGCCCTCAAACGAGATATTTTCGCCGGAGCCGACCTGATTTACGTAAACCATCGGTGTTTTGTGTTTTTTTGCCGCAAACGAAAGCATATTGTGCTTGAGCTGCTCTTTTTTCGCCCTTGTTATGGAGGCGGAGCAGTTTATCAGGTAATCGGGCTTGCGTTTTGTGACAACCATTTCCACAGGGTCAACAGGGTAAAGATTGTGCTCAAAAAAGTCAAAATCGTTCCATCCGTCCTCGCAGACGATGATTCCCGCCTTTTTTCCGTTTATTTTTGTAATTCTGTTTGCAGTATCAATGCAGGCCGGTTCAAAATGGCGATAATCGTTGAATTCTGCATAATTTGGCAGCAAAGATTTATGCACAACGCGCTCGATTTTCCCGTTCGCAAGCACGGCAACCGAATTGTAATACTTTTTTCCGTTATTTTCTTTGTTTTTTTCGATAAATCCTATTATAACCTTGACTTTGCCGGTCATTTCCGCAAGCGCATGGAGCCATTCTTCGTTTTCCTCAACCACAATCGGAAATCTGTCAATAAAATCGCCAATCGGGTACCCGACAAGAAACAATTCAGGAAAAACTATCGCCCCTATGTTGAGGCGATTCGCCCATTTTATCCATTTTGCGGCTTTTTTTGCGTTATATTCGACCCATCCGGAGATAGGATTTGCCTGCGCAAGCACGATTGCGCCATCAGGCAGCAGCCAGTTCATTTCCTCGGCTATTTCTTCGCGTTTTGCCTCTGTGAGGTTGTTTTCCGCAAGGTCTTTATCGATTAAATCAGTAAGTTTGTATATTTTATCCATTGCACGTCCCTGTTTTATGATAATTTTAGCAACAAAAAAATTAAGTTAAAAGAGTAAACTATCCGGCTAGTAATACTGTCTTTTTTTCCAATGAAAATGAAAGTCCGCGGGGATTAATATATAAGAACCAGGGAAAGGAGTTTTCACTATGGCAGAAATTATGAAAAAACATCACAATTTCTTTCTGACAGAAGGACTTTTTGCGCTTGTTATCGGTATTCTTATGCTGGTATTGCCCGCTGTATCGTCGATTGCGATTGGTGTGGTGGTCAGTATCGGTTTAATCCTTGTCGGTATCCATAAGCTCATCAGCTCCATTGTTCGCAGAGATGAAATGGAAAAAGCATGGCTGCAAATGCTCATATCCGTATTATTAATCGGTGCGGGTATTTATATGACCATGAATCCAATGTTCAACCTGCTCGTGCTAACGATGGGTATTGCGCTCTACCTGATACTCGAGGGTATCAGCTCAATGAGTGTCGCCATTGAAGAGCGTCATGTGCTTAAATACTGGTGGATGGGAATTGTAGCAGCAATTGTCCAATTCTTCCTTGCGTTTTTGATAATCTACATGCTCCCTGCCGCAGCAGTGCTCACAATCGGCATTCTTGTCGGCGTAAATCTGATTTTTACGGGTATTGCATTGATTTCATTCTACGCAGGAACAAGGCAGCTCGCGCTTTATTAAGAATATTGTGGAAGATGAACAAAAGCCGGAATCACAACTTCCGGCTTTTATTTTTTCTTTTTATATAGGGCGGGAGCTTCATGCATTTTTTCACGTCGGGCGTGGTTGTTTAGGGGCGCAGCCCCGTTTCTTGCTTTGTGCAGGCTCCGTACGAAGAGCGGGGCGGGAGAATTGCTCCCTCGCCCGTTGGGAGAGGGTTGGGGAGGGGGGATTTTCTATTCCCTCCCCGGCTGGGGGAGGGTTAGGGTGG
>OJMH01000244.1_pt1 | contig 80256 bp, 79 predicted proteins | sample 1597111 | NCBI WGS metagenome assembly OJMH01 (sample SAMEA2452115, study PRJEB22498) | human gut metagenome | reverse complement strand
TTCGAACCCGTGAATGCATGCGTGAAAGGCATGTGAGTTAAGCCACTTCTCCAACAGGCCACTGGCGCCTTGTGAGGGACTTGAACCCACGACCTACCGGTTAACAGCCGGTTGCTCTACCGATTGAGCTAACAAGGCATGCGATACATAAACTATTAAGTAAGTTACATAGCGCTTGTATATGATAACATAAATATTTTAAGGTTTCAAGAGAAAACAGAAAAAAAATAAAAAGTTTAAAGAAAAGATATTTTTGTTGTATACTATTCTATGGTAAAGGAGGGAAAAACATGCTAAAAGTAATCGGCATAACTTTGATTTGCGGGACCTTATTTACTTTACTTGGTACCTTATTAGCGATGGCCCTTCAAAAAGAAAACAAAAAATTAACAAGTAGTTTACTTGCGTTTTCTTCTGGAAGTATGTTAAGTATTGTTTTTATTGATTTATTGAATGAACTTTTAGAATTATCTGAAACCATTCAGGCTGGATTATATATCGGAATAGGAATTGTTCTTGTTGTCTTTGTCTTAATTCTTGTCTTACACCAATCCATTGATCGTTGCTCTCATCATGGAGAGTGTCATGTCGATGAAGAACATCAAATTTGTCATGACCGTGCCCATGCACAACAATTTGTGGATTCTATTGAAGAGGGAAAGCATTTTATTCAAGCGGGATTGATTTTATTGGTTGCTATGTGTATTCATAACTTTCCTGAAGGAATTTCACTGGGTGTTACTTTTTCTTTAAAAGAAGTTAGTGGGTATACTTTTTCTATTTTAATTGGTATTCATAATATTATTGTCGGATTATCGATTGCCATGCCTTTTATCCAAGCAAAAATGAAAAAAAGAAATATCTTTTTCATTTCTTTTTTAAGCAGTGTACCGATGTTAGTAGGCGCCATTCTTGGTTATCATTTTGGAAACTTAAGCGTAGTGGCTTTACTGATTGTTGTATCCATTTCAATTGCTGCAATTTTATATGTTGTCTTTAAAGAATTACTGCCACAAGCTTATAGTTTATCTAAATCACCTTATTTATCACTGATTTTAATTTTAGGAATTTTAGTAGGCGTTGTTTTACTAGCTTTATAAATTGCCGTTATCGGCAAAAACTTTATTTTTTTTTAAAAAAACTAAATTGTAATTTTGCCGATAATGATTTATAATTATAATGGGTGATGAAAATGAAATATCAATCCGTCAAAGAAATGGCTACTCGTTGGAATGTTTCTGAACGAAGTGTTCGTAATTATTGTGCTCTAGGAAAAATTCCTGGTGCTTTTTTAACGGGAAAAACATGGAATATTCCAAATGATGCACAAAAACCAACACGTAAAAATCAAAAAAAGAATAGACCACAAACTCTTTTAGAAATTCTCCAATTAGAAAAAAAATGTAAATTATCTGGAGGAATTTATCATCAAATTCAAATTGATTTTACTTATAATTCCAATCACATGGAAGGAAGTTGTTTAAGTCATGAACAAACGCGTTTTATTTTTGAAACCAATACGGTTGATGTAGAAGGAAAAGTTGTAAAAGTAGATGATATTATTGAAACGATTAACCATTTTCGTTGCATTGATATGATTATTGATCAAGCAAATAAACCAATCACAGAAACTTTCATTAAAGAATTACATCAAATATTAAAACAAGGTACAAATGATGCTCGTTTCGATTGGTTTGCCATTGGAGAGTATAAAAAAGTACCAAATATTGTGGGAAATATGGAAACAACACCACCTGAAGAAGTGCCAATTCAAATGAAAAAGTTGTTAGTAGAGTATCAAAATAAAAAAGAAAAGACGCTTGATGATCTTTTAGATTTTCATGTTCGATTTGAACAAATCCATCCTTTTCAAGATGGAAATGGGCGTGTTGGAAGACTTCTTCTATTTAAAGAATGTTTAAAATATAAGATTGTCCCCTTTATTATTAGCGACAAACGAAAATTATATTATTATCGGGGATTAAAAAATTGGCATGATGAAAGAGGATATTTGCGTGATACTTGTTTAGATGCGCAAGATGAATTTAAAAAACATTTGGATTATTTTGAAATTAAATATTAAAAAAGAAGCGAATTTCTCGCTTCTTTTTAACTTTTATTCTTCACTTTTTGCAAATTGATCTTTGCCAACCATACATAATGGACAAGTGTAGTCATCAGGTAAATCTTCAAATTTTGTGCCAGGAGCAATTCCGTTTTCAGGTTCACCTAATTCTTCATCATAAACATAACCACAAACTTGACAAACGTATTTCATCTTTTTTCCCTCCTTTATTCAATTTTTTCAAAATCTTCTGCACCATGTTTACAAAGAGGACAAATAAAGTCGGCAGGTAATTCTTCTCCTTCATAAACATAACCGCAAATTTTACAAACCCATCCTTTTTTCTTTTCTGGCATTTTTAAGGAAGGTTTGATGTGATCAAAATAATATTGGTACGTACAAGATGGAAGATTAGATAATTGATGGGCTTCCGTTACTTGTGCAATAAATAACGTATGGGTACCACAATCAATCATTTCAACAACCTCACAAGATAAATAAGCATTGGTATTTGTTTTTAAATAAGTTAATCCATTACTACTATAAGCTACATCGGGATAATTTTCAAATTTGTTGACTTCTTTTCCACTTTGGAAACCAAAGTGTTGGAAGACTTTAAATGGTGTTTCTGTCGTTAAAATCGATACATTAAATTTTTTCGTATGCACAATCATATCATGAGTGTAATTGACTTTATTGACTGCAATAGCTACTTGTTTTGGATTGTCGGTGACTTGCATCACAGTATTGATAATACATCCATTATCTTTTTTGTTTTCTTTTGCGGTTAAAACAAATAAACCATAAGATAATTTAAACATCGCATTGTTATCAATTTTTGTATTTTCAGAAACTTTGCTTTCAGGTCCTTTTAAACTATCACATAAAGCATTTACTAATGCATCTAAATCTTTTTCTTGTTCCTTTTTTAATGAAGAAAGGAAAGTTAAAGAAGAATTTAAAAGCGTGATATTTTTCATCTTTGTAATAAGATTGGTAAGCAAAGTCTTTGTTGTTGGTGCCCAAGAACCATTTTCAATGATGGCCACTGTCCGATTTTGAAGGTTATGAGCAACTAAATCTAAAACAAACGTTTCCATTGGAGAAAAAATGCCAGCATTGTAAGTCGAACAAGCAAACACAATATGGCTACAGCGGAAAGCTTCAGCAACTAAATAAGAAGGATGAGTCATTGAAACATCATACATTGCAATTTTTTGAATTCCTTTTTGTGCTAATTTAGAAGCTAAAATGGAAGCCGCATTTTCAGTATTACCATAAATTGAACCATATACAATTAAAACTCTTTTTTCTTCAGGCGTATATGTTGCCCATTTGAGATATTTATCAATAAACCAATTGAGATTTTTCCGCCAAATAGGACCATGCAAAGGACAAATCATTTCAATTTCTAAACTTTCACTTTTCTTTAATAAGGCTTGAACTTGATTGCCATATTTTCCAACAATATTGGTATAGTATCTTCTTGCATCTTCCAACCAATCTTTTTCAAAATCCACTTCATCTGCAAAAATATTACCACTTAATGCACCAAAAGTTCCAAATGCATCGGCAGAAAATAATGTTTTGGTTGTCGTATCATAAGAAACCATGACTTCAGGCCAATGAACCATTGGTGCCATGACAAAAGCCAATTGGTGTTTTCCAAAAGAAAGTGTTTGACCTTCTTGAACTAAAACAACTTGATTACTTAAATCTAAGTCAAAGAATTGATGAATCATCTTTAAAATCTTTTCATTACAAATGACTTTCACTTGAGGATAGTGATGAATAATTTCAAGTAAAGTTGAACTATGATCCGGTTCCATATGATGAACAACGACATAGTCTAATGGTCTATTTTGTAAGACAAAACGAATATTTTCTAAAAATTGATGAGAATGTGTTTTTTCTACTGTATCCAATAAAACAGTTTTTTCATCCATTAAAAGATAAGAGTTATAAGAAACTCCTCTAGGAATAGGGTAAATATTTTCAAATAACGATAAACGACGATCACTGACGCCGATATAATATAAGTCCTTTTGTATTTGCATCACATTATGCATCTTAAAAACCTCCTTTAAGGAACCATTTTAATTGTACAAGAAAACATGTTTTCTTACAAGAGTTATTCCTTTTCAAAATAAAATCCGTTAAAATAAAATAGAAAACAATCTTGAAAGGAAATGATAAGATGGATTTAAAAGAAAAAAAGTTAACTTCCACTTCGATTTATAAAGGAAAGATTATTGATGTTTATAAAGATACGGTTTTACTTCCTAATGGAAAAACATCCACAAGAGAATTGATTCGTCATTGCAAAGCTAGTTGTATTCTTGCTTTTTTAGATAATGGAAAAGTTTTAATGGAAAGACAATATCGTTACCCCTATGATGAAGTCATTTATGAATTCCCAGCAGGAAAAGTCGATAAAGGAGAAGATCCAATAGACGCAGCAAAAAGAGAATTAGAAGAAGAAACCGGATATTTAGCTCAACAAATCGAATGTATAGGATTAATGTATCCAAGTTGTGCGTACACCGATGAAATCATCTATTTATATGTGGCTCATGATTTAGTAAAAACCAAGCAACATCTAGATGAAAATGAAAATGTTGAAGTTTTAGAAATGAGTTTACAAGAAGTTTTTCAATTGATTCAAAAGAATCAATTGAAGGATGCAAAATCTCTTTGTGCGCTCCAATTTTATTTTACAAAGACGAATCAGATTAAAATTTAAGTTTTCAAATTGACTTTTGTAAGCAAGTATATTAAAATAATAGGGTATTTAATCGTGAGGGAGTAATTGGCGTAATCCTACGTGACAAAGTCAACATCCTGTTTGATTTATATCAATCTGGCTTGTCTTAAATAATGAGACTCATGTATTGCAAATTGCTATACATGGTCGATGAATAAAAAATCATTGTTCAGGTATAGTAAATGTATATCTGAATTTTTTTTGTAAGGAGGAAGAAAATGAAAGAATATTTGCAAAATATAGAAGAAGTATTAAAAGACAATCAAACTTCTGAAAGTGGGTTAAGTACAGATGAAGCGCAAAAACGTTTAGAAACCCATGGCAAAAATAAATTGGCCGAAGGGAAAAAGACTCCATGGATTGTTCGCTTTTTATTAGAACTTACCGATCCGATGGTCATTATTTTAATTGTAGCAGCAGTGATTTCTTTAATTACTTCTATTTATGCTCATGAATCTTTTGCCGATGTCATTATCATTATGGCTGTTGTCATTATTAATGCCATTTTAGGGGTGGTGCAAGAAAGCAAGGCAGAAAAGGCCATTGAAGCTTTACAAGAAATGTCAAAAGCAACCACTAAAGTATTAAGAAATAATCAAATGGTGGTTTTAAATAGTGAAGAATTAGTTCCTGGAGATATTATCTTATTAGAAGCTGGAGATGCAATTCCTGCTGATGCACGCATTATTGAATGTGCAAGTTTAAAAGTAGAAGAAGCCGCTTTAACAGGTGAATCGGTTCCAGTTACCAAACAAACTGAAAAATTAGAACAAAAAGATCAAAAAGATATCGTTTTAGGCGATCGCAAAAATATGCTTTATATGGGTAGTAATGTAGCTTATGGACGAGCTAAGGCGGTTGTTGTTGCTACAGGAATGAATACGGAAATGGGAAAAATTGCTTCGGCATTAACCCAAGCCAAAGAAGGAGCTACTCCATTACAAAAGAAATTAAATCAATTAAGTAAAATTTTAAGTGTTTTGGTTTTAGGAATTTGTGTCGTTATCTTTGCCATTGATTTAATTCGTGTAGATACGATTAATATTGATTCTATTTTAGCTACTTTTATGATTGCAGTGAGTTTAGCTGTTGCTGCTATTCCTGAAGGGTTAGCTGCTGTGGTCACGATTGTTTTAAGTATTGGTGTTACCAATATGTCAAAACGAAATGCCATTATTCGAAAATTAACAGCCGTTGAAACACTTGGATGTACTCAAATTATTTGTTCTGATAAAACAGGGACATTAACGCAAAATAAAATGACAGTAGTTGAACATGCAGGTGATGATGAAAAGTTATTGGCCCTAGCCATGACTTTGTGTACCGATGCTGAAATTGATGAAGAAAACCATACAGTTGGAGAACCAACTGAATGTGCACTAGTCAATTATGGTAATTCTTTAGGTTTATATAAACCAACTTTAAAGAAACAATATGTTCGAACTGGTGAAGCTCCTTTTGATTCTAATCGAAAAATGATGTCTACGGTTCATCAAACAAAAGACGGAAAATACATTCAATTTACAAAAGGGGCTCCTGATGAAGTTTTAAAGAAATGTAATAAAATTTGGATAAATGGAAAAGAACAACCTTTAACCGATGCTTTAAGAAAACAAATTTTAGAACAAAACCATCAAATGGCCAATCAAGCATTACGTGTCCTTTGTGCCGCTTTTAAAGAATATCAAAAAGAACCTCAATATACAATTGAAAATTTAGAATGTGATTTATGTTATGTGGGATTAACCGGTATGATTGACCCGATTCGTGAAGAAGTTAAAGATGCCATCGTGAAATGTAAAGAAGCTGGTATTCGTCCAATTATGATTACAGGTGATCATAAAGATACCGCTATTGCTATTGCAAAACAATTAGGCATTATCACCGATGAAAGTCAAGCTATTACGGGTGCAGATTTAAATGAAATGTCTGATGAAGACTTAGTTCAAAATATTGAAAAATATTCTGTTTATGCTCGCGTTCAACCTGAACATAAAGTCCGCATCGTCAATGCTTGGAAAAAGGTTGGCAAAATTACTGCGATGACAGGGGACGGTGTTAATGATGCACCTTCAATTAAAAATGCGGATATTGGTGTAGGTATGGGAATTACTGGAACAGATGTTACTAAAAATGTTTCTGATATGGTGTTAGCGGATGATAATTTTGCAACCATAGTTTCTGCTGTTGAAGAAGGACGTCGCGTTTATGATAACATTCGAAAATCGATTCAATTCTTACTTTCTTCAAACATGGCCGAAGTTTTAGCAATTTTCTTTTCAACGCTTGTTGGCTTTACCATTTTAAGACCTGCTCATTTATTATGGATTAATTTAATTACCGACTGTTTCCCAGCAATTGCACTAGGTATGGAAGAAAGTGAAAAAGGCATTATGAAACGAGAACCTCGTGGTGTTAAAGAAGGAATTTTCTCGGATCATATGTGGGTCGATATTCTTATTCAAGGTTTAATTATTGCTACTTTAACGACCCTTGCTTATTTACTTGGTTGTTATTTAGGTGAAACAAGACAATTTGCCTTTGTTAGCAGTGAAGATGGTATTACCATGGCCTTTTTAACATTATCGTTAGTTGAAATTTTTCACTCTTTCAACTTACGTTCAAGAAGAAAATCAATTTTCCAAATTAAAAAACAAAATAAATATTTATGGCTTTCTGCCATTGGCGCTTTAATTTTAACAACATTAGTTATTTATGTTCCATTCTTATCCAATGCTTTTGGCTTTGAACATATTAATTTTGTTGAATACATTTCTGCTGTTGGTTTAGCTTTCTTAATTATTCCAATTGTTGAAGTTATTAAATTGATTCAAAGAAAATGTGCAAAGAAACGTTAATTTCATCATACTGTAAATAAAGGATGTGACAAAATGAGTGTTTGGGAGCTAATATCGATTGCCGTTGGCTTATCTATGGATGCTTTTGCAGTTTCTATTTGTAAAGGTGTCTCAATTCCCAAAATGTCTTGGAAAAAAGCGTTTCTTGTTGGATTGTTCTTTGGTGTTTTCCAAGCTGTCATGCCTTTAATTGGTTATTTTATTGGCAGTCAATTTGCTCATTTAATACAAGATGTAGATCATTGGATTGCCTTTGTTTTATTAGTCCTATTAGGAATAAAAATGCTAAAAGGAGATCATGAGGAAGAAAAAGTAGATGAATCTTTTTCCTTTAAGACCTTAACCCTTTTAGCGATTGCAACAAGTATTGATGCACTAGCCGTTGGCATTACCTTTTCTTTCCTTCAAATTTCCATTTGGTTAGCTATTACCTTAATTGGCGTCATCACCTTTGTTTTTTGTGTCATTGGTGTAAAGATTGGAAACGCATTTGGAAGTCGTTTTAAAACAACAGCCGAAAGAATTGGTGGCATTATTTTAATTTTAATGGGTCTAAAAATATTACTTGAACATCTTCAAGTATTTTAAAAAAGAAAAAATATAGGACACGCGTCCTATATTTTTTTATCCAAATTATATTGTTCAATATGATGGGATATTTTTTGCATATGCAAATCCATTTCATAAATGCGGTCTGCACATTGACGTAAATCATCCAAAATATATTGAGGAACAATATTTTCTTTTTTATAACGAACTTTATGTTCAATACTTGCCCAAAAATCCATGGCAATAGTTCTTAGCTGCACTTCAACTTTTATTTTTTTGGTTTCATTGGCAAAAAACACTGGAATTTCTAAAATTAAATGAAGACTACGATATCCATTAGGTTTTGGAGAAGCGATATAATCTTTTTTTTCAATTAAAGTGACATCGTCTTGTGAACATATTTTTTCGGCTAATTTATAAATGTCATCAGGAAAAGAACAAATTACTCGAATGCCTGCGACATCATGAAGTTCAGTTTCAATATTTTTTAGATTAATTTCAATGTTTCTTCTTTTTAATTTATCAATGATACTTTTTGGTTGCTTTAAACGACAGGTGATGGATTCAATGGATTTATGATCTCTATCCAAAGACATTTCTGTATTTAAAACTTGAAATTTAGTTTGAATTTCTAACATGGCACATTGATATTGCATCATTAATTTAAAAAAAGGTTGTGCTGATTCAATAAAAGTATCCGTTTGTGGACTAGAAAGAAAATCCGTTAAAGTTAATGATTTCATATAAACCTCCCCGAAACAATTTTATTCATTATAGCATGTTTATATCAAAATAAAAAGATGTTCTCTTGACAAGTAAAGAAACATTCGCTAAACTATAATAGTTAAAATTTTTTAACTAATTTGAGGTGATAGACTTGTGATTAAAGATAAATTTGGAATCATTTATAGAAATTACAAACTTTCTTTTTATAAAGAACTTTTTAAAGAATTAAATCAATTTGAAGATACCTCTTTAACAGCTTTTGATTTTTTTTGTTTAGAAACGATTTATTTATTAAAAAATCCGACCATGGGTGAATTTGCTGCTTTTTTAGAAGTTTCTAATCCTAATGTATCTTATAAGATTAAAAATTTGATACAAAAAGGATATTTAGTGAAAACCATGGATGAAAAAGATAAAAGAGTATTTCATTTATCAGTCACGGATAAATTTAAAAAGTTTTATGATCAAAATGATTATTCAGGAATGTTTGTCATTGACAAAATAGAAAAAGAATTCAATGAACAAGAATTAACAAAGTTTGAACGTTTATTAGATTTAATTATCAAAAAAACACGGATAGGAAAGGAATAGATATCAAATATGAAAACGCGTATTGTAGCAGATTCATCGTGTGGGATATCCATTGAAGAAGCTAAAAAAATAGATTTAGAAATTTTACCTTTAGTGATTAATTTTGGAAAAGAAAGTTATCGAGATGGAACCGAAATGAATAATGAACAATTTTTTAAAAAATTAGAAACTTCTGCTGATTTTCCAACCACTAGTCAGCCTCCTTTTGAAGAATTAGTGCAATTATGTAAACAAGCTAAAGCGAATCAAGAAAGACTGTACTTATTAGTTCTTTCTTCTAAAATTTCTGGAACGTATCAAAGTGCTTGTTTAGCGAAAGAAAAAGTAGGATACGATGAAGTTTATATTATTGATTCATTAGCAACGGTTCAAGTTTTTAAAATTCTTGTTTTAGAAACTTTAAAACTTAAAGATCAAATGGAACCAAAAGTTTTAATCGCTCATCTTCAATCTTTACGTCAAAGAACAAAATTGATTGCTGCTGTAGATACTTTAGAATATTTATGGCGCGGAGGACGAGTCAGTCGGTCTACTGCCTTTTTAGGAGGTTTATTAAATATTAAACCTTTAATTAAAATTGATGAAGAAGGAAATATTGTTGCTTATGCTAAAAAACATGGGTTAAACAAAGCTTTAAATGCTTTAGTAGAAGAGTTTTTAAATGATTCTTATGATGAAAATTATCCTGTTTATTTTGGATATTGTAAAAATGATTCCGGATGTAATCAATTAATGGAAAAAGTATTTGAAAAATGTCCCATTTCACGATATCATAAAGAAGATATTAGTCCAGTCATTGGTGTCCATGTTGGAACCAATGCGAGTATCATCACCTATGTAAAAAAAGAGGAGAAATAAAAATGTATCGTGCCATTTTTTTTGATTTAGATGGAACTTTGCTTGGGATGGATCAACATCAATTTTTAAAGTATTATTTTGAAACGATGTTTCACTTTTGTAAAAAACATGCATTAAATGGTTCTTTGGTTTCAGAAGGAATTGAAAAAGGAACAATTGCTATGATTCAAAATAATGGAATTCAAAGCAATGAAACTGTTTTTTGGGAAAACTTTTGTAAGCATACCCATTATGAAAAGGACTATATTGAACCAATTTTAGAACAATATTATTTAACCGATTTTCAAAAGGTCAAAGAAAGTTGTTTTGTAAAAAAAGAAGCTAAGGTAATCATTCAAACATTAAAAGAAAAGGGCTACCCTTTATATTTGACAACCAATGCTATTTTCCCAAAAGTTGCCGTTTTGGAACGATTAAAATGGGCACAATTAAATCCATCAGACTTTGAATATATTACGACTTATGAAAATAGTCATTATTGCAAACCCAATCCTAAATATTATCAAGAAGTCATTCAACACTTTCATTTCAATCCCAAAGAGATTTTAATGATTGGCAATGATGCTTTAGAAGATGGCATTATTCAAAGTTTACATGCTGATTGTTATTTATTAAAAGATTCTTTATTGAATGAAAGCCATTTAAACAATCAAATTTTTAAATGTACAGACATTCAAGAGTTGGTATTATTTATTCAAAATTTACCCAGTTTAAAATAAGTTTTCTACAAAAAAATGAGGATTTGTTATTTGTAAAATAGGTTACAAACCCTTTAAGGATTATCCTTTTAGGGTTTGTTTTTTTATGTATCACTTATGAAAACGTTTTCATAAAAAAAGGCGTTGCATACACAGTAAAGATATGTTAAACTAATATCGGTAAAAAAATACTGATAGTGAGGTGATACCCATGGCTAATCAAGACAATCCTGTCTTAAGGCCAATCTCTAAAAACCAGTTACAAAGACTTCCTGTCTATCTTACTTATTTAAAAGAAATTAAAGATCAAGGAGAAGAATTTATTTCTGCTCAAAAAATAGCTAAAACTTTAAATTTGAGCGAAGAACAAGTTCGAAAAGATTTGGCATTGATTAGCAGTATTGAAGGAATACCAAGACTCGGACGAAAAATTGAAGTTTTAATGCAAGACTTGGAAAAATTTTTAGGATATGATGATACAACCTCAGCGGTTTTAGTCGGGGTTGGACATTTAGGCAGAGCACTTTTGGCTTATCGTGGATTTCAACATTATGGGCTTAATATTTTGACCGCTTTTGATGTTGACCCTGCGATAATCAATACAGAATTTGCAGGGAAAAAGATTTTTGATATGCAAAAGATGGAAACCCTTCTTCCTCGCTTAAATGCTCATATCGGTATTATTACTGTTCCAGAAGAATATGCTCAAAGCGTTTGTGATCGGCTCGTTCAAAGTGGTGTTAAAGCCATATGGAATTTTGCGCCCGTTCATCTTACAGTAGAAAAAGACATTATTGTTCAAAATGTAAATATGGCTTCATCTTTAGCCATTTTATCTCATCAGTTAAAAGAAAAAGAATTACAAAAGATACGGAGGAAATAAAAATGGAAGAAAATCAACAAAAATTAGCAGCAGAAAAAGAAGTGAATCAATTAGTTGAAAAAGGACAAAAGGCCTTACAAGAATTTTTAAAATTAAATCAAGATCAAGTGGATTATATTGTTGCAAAATGTTCTGTTGCAGCAATTGATAAACATGGAGAATTAGCTGTTGCTGCTATTAATGAAACAAAAAGAGGCGTTTTTGAAGATAAAGCAACAAAGAATTTATATGCTTGTGAATATGTTGTCAATAATATGAGACATTTAAAAACCGTTGGTGTAATCAATGAAAACCCAGTAACTGGAATTACAGAAATCGCTGATCCGTTAGGAGTGGTATGTGGCATTACCCCAACGACAAACCCAACATCTACAGTCATTTTTAAATCTTTAATTTGTTTAAAAACAAGAAATCCTATTATTTTTGCTTTTCACCCTTCTGCTCAACAATGTTCAAAATTAGCGGCACAAGTGGTTTATGAAGCAGCTGTTGCAGCTGGAGCACCAAAAGATTGTATTCAATGGATTGAACATCCATCAATGGATGCAACAACCGCTTTAATGAAACATCCAGGTGTTGCAACTATTTTAGCAACAGGTGGAAATGCAATGGTGAAAGCTGCTTATTCTTGTGGTAAACCAGCTATGGGTGTTGGTGCTGGAAATGTTCCTGCCTATGTTGAAAAGACAGCGAATATTAAACAAGCAGTAAATGACATTGTTATGTCTAAAGCATTTGATAACGGTATGATTTGTGCTTCTGAACAAGCTGCAATTATCGATAAAGAAATTTATGATGAAACCATTCAAGAATTTAAAAAATATGGGGTTTATTTTGTCAATAAAGAAGAAAAAGCAAAACTAGAAAAATATATGTTTGGCTATCAAGCACAACAAGAAGGTTGTGAAAATGCAAAATTAAATGCAGATGTTGTTGGTAGACCTGCTACTTGGATTGCAAGTCAAGCTGGATTTGAAGTTCCAGCCAATACCGTTATTTTAGGGGTTGAATGTCCAAGTGTCGGAGTCAAAGAACCATTAACAAGAGAAAAATTATCTCCAGTTCTTGCTTTCTTAAAAGCTAAAAATACCGATGATGGCATGCAAAAAGCAGAACAAATGGTTGAATTTAATGGTTTAGGACACTCTGCTGCCATTCATACTGCTTCTCAACAATTAGCCGATGAATTTGGTGAAAGAGTAAAAGCCATGCGGATTATTTGGAATAGTCCAGCAACCTTTGGTGGAATTGGTAATATCTATAATTCCTTCTTGCCATCTTTAACTCTTGGTTGTGGATCTTATGGTAAAAACTCCATTGGTGGAAATGTCAGTGCAGTAAACTTATTAAATATCAAGAAAGTAGGAAAGAGAAGAAACAATATGCAATGGTTTAAAGTCCCTTCAAAAATTTATTTTGAAAGAAATTCAATTGAATATTTAAGAACTTGTCGTGATGTGCACAAAGTCTTTATCGTTACAGACCGTTCTATGGTTGATTTAGGTTATGTCAATCGTGTAACAGATCAATTAAATTTACGTCGTAATCCAGTACAAATTCAACTCTTCTGTGATGTAGAACCAGATCCAGATATTGAAACCGTAAAACGTGGTGTTGAATTAATGGAAGCCTTCCGACCAGATACGATTATTGCTTTAGGTGGTGGCTCTGCTATGGATGCGGCTAAAGGAATGTGGTTATTTTATGAACATCCTGAAGTTGACTTCAATGATTTAAAACAAAAGTTTATGGACATTCGTAAAAGAGCTTTCAAATATCCTGAATTAGGACGGAAGTCTAAATTAATTTGTATTCCAACAACTTCTGGTACAGGTTCTGAAGTAACCCCATTTGCGGTCATTTCTCATAAAGCTGAAAATAAAAAGTATCCTCTTGCTGACTATTCTTTAACACCAACGATTGCGATTATTGATGCAGAATTTACAACAAGTTTACCAGCAAGTGTTACAGCAGATACAGGTATGGATGTTTTAACACATGCCATTGAAGCTTATGTTTCTGTTTTAGCCAACGATTACACAGATGGATTAGCATTACAAGCCATTAAATTAGTTTTTGAATATTTACCAAGAGCGGTTAAAAATGGTAAAAATGATTTAGAATCTAGAGAAAAAATGCATAATGCTTCAACCATTGCTGGAATGGCTTTTGCTAATGCCTTTTTAGGAATGAATCACTCTTTAGCACATAAAATTGGTGGTGTCTTCCATGTTCCTCATGGTAGAGCTAATGCCATTTTATTGCCACATGTGATTCGTTATAATGGTACAGTCCCTCAAAAATTATCAACTTGGCCTAAATATAATTACTATTGTGCCGATGAAAAATATCAACAAATTGCTAAATTATTAGGAATCCCTGCAGCAACTCCAGAAGAAGGCGTTAAGAATTTAGCGGATGCAGTCGATCGTTTAGCAAAAGAAATTGGTATTAAAATGAATTTTAAAGATGCAGGAATTGAAGAAAGTGATTTTGAAGCACACATTGATGAAATTGCAATGATGGCTTATGAAGATCAATGTTCTCCTGCAAACCCAAGAGTTCCTCTTGTTGAAGATATGAAAGAAATCTTAAGAAAATCTTATAAAGGAAATTAGGAGTGAAACAATGGATATCTATGTTTGTGTTGGCAGTTCTTGTCATATCAAAGGATCGTATCCGATTATTGAATTATTAAAGGAAAATATTGCCAAACATCATTTGGAAAATAAAGTCAATTTAAAAGCAAGTTTTTGCTTGGGAAAATGTACAAATGGTGTTAGTATTAAAGTAGATGATGAAATTATTTGTGGAGTAACACAAGAAAATTTCATGGATGTATTTAATCAATATATTTTACATCCCCAAAAGTAAGTAAAAAGGAAGTGAACTGACATGACCAATTGTTTGAATTTAAAAAAATCCAATTGTAAGAATTGTTATAAATGTATTCGTCATTGTCCTGTAAAATCCATTCGTTTTGAAGATAATCAAGCCCATATCATTAAGGATGAATGCGTCTTGTGTGGCCTTTGCTTTGTCAATTGCCCACAAAATGCTAAAGAAATTCGCAATGATGTACCAGTGGCTAAAAAACTCATTGCAACAGGTAAACCGGTCATTGTCAGTTTAGCTCCTTCATTTGTAGCCAATTATGCAAATGCAACAATTGAAAGCATGAAAGAAACACTATTAAAATTAGGTTTTAGTGATGTTCAAGAAACGGCAATTGGGGCTACAATTGTTAAAAAAGAATATGAAAAGCTCATTTTAGAAAAAAAGCAAGATATAATCATTTCGACTTGTTGTCATACGGTAAACACATTGGTACAAAAATATTATCCCACTTTAGTTTCTTGTTTAGCGCCAGTTCCTTCTCCAATGCTTGCACATTGTGCTAAAATCAAAAAGGAAAATCCGGAAGCGTATACGGTTTTTATTGGTCCTTGTATTTCTAAAAAGGATGAAGCAGATACGTATAAAGGAATTGTTGATTGTGTTTTAACTTATGAAGAATTAACGCAATGGCTAAAAGATGAAAACATGGATTATATCAAGCAAGATTATGTGTACCAAGATCACACAAAAGCGCGATTATTCCCCACTTCTGGTGGAATTTTACAAACCATGGATAAACCCGAAGGGGATTATCAATATTTAGTGATTGATGGAATGGATAATTGTATCGCTGCTTTAAAAGATATTGAAAAGGGTAATATTGCGCATTGTTTTATTGAAATGTCTGCTTGCTCTGGAAGTTGTATCAATGGACCAGTTATTGATAAACATCATCGTGCGCCAATTCGTGATTATATGGCCGTTCATCAATATGCCGGTAAAAAGGATTTTATTGTCCAACAACCCAGTGCAGAAGAATTATATCATCCTTTTAAATTTTTAGGAGTGCATCAACTTCAACCCACTGAACAAGCCATTCAGGAAGTTTTAGAAAAAATGGGGAAAACATCGAAAGATAAAGAATTAAATTGTGGTAGCTGTGGTTATGAAAGTTGTCGTGAAAAGGCTATTGCTATTTTAAGAGGAAAAGCCGTTCCGGAAATGTGTTTACCATTTTTAAAAGAAAAAGCAGAATCTTTTTCTGATAATGTCGTAAGCAATACCCCAAATGGTTTAATGGTTTTAAATGAAAAATTAGAGATTCAATTGGCTAATAAAGCGATGTGTCATATTTTAAATATTCAAAATCCAAAGGATATTATTGGCTCAGAAGTTTCTACAGTTTTAGATCCTTATCCTTATGCCAATGTTTTAATAGAAAATCGCAATATTAAATCCAAAAAAGTTTATTTGGCGGAATATCAAAAGTATGTTGAAGAAAGCATTATTTATGATGCACAATATCACATTCTCATTTTGATTATGCGGGATATTACAAAAGAAGAAAATGAAAGAGTAAGTAAAGAACAACTCAGTAAACAAACGATTGATATTACCGATAAAGTTATCGAAAAACAAATGCGTGTAGTTCAAGAAATTGCTTCTTTACTTGGAGAAACAACGGCTGAAACGAAAGTGGCTCTTACCAAATTAAAGGAGTCTTTAAAAGATGAGTAGACTTTGTACAGATATTGGCTATCATAGTCTTTATAAATATGGTGAAGAACTTTGTGGGGATCATATTGAAGTGGTTGAGCAACAAGAAAACACTTCTGTAATTGTATTAGCAGATGGACTAGGAAGTGGTGTTAAAGCTAATATTTTATCAACTTTAACTTCAAAAATCATTTCTACTATGATGGCAAATCAATTATCAATTGAAGAATGCGTCTCAACGATTGCATCTACTTTACCTGTCTGTCAAGTGCGCAAAGTAGCATATTCGACTTTTACCATTATTCGAATTGTTAATTATGAATATGCTGAAATTTATCAATATGATAATCCTCATTTAATTTTTATTCGTGATGGTCAATCCATGGATTATTTAGAAAGTAGTCTAGAAATTGATGGGAAAACCATTTATAAATCTAAAATTGATTTAAAAGAAAACGATACTTTTGTCATGTTTAGTGATGGAGTGATTCATGCAGGAGTGGGTGAACATTTAAATTTTGGTTGGTTAAGAGAAAATGTCATCGATTTTATGAATGTCATTTATGATAATGCTTACTCGGCTAAGACTTTAGCTACGTTGTTAACGGATAAATGCAATTCATTATATGGCAATCATCCAGGAGATGATACGACCGTTTGTGTCGTTAAAATCCGGCAAAGACAGCCAATGAATTTGCTCATTGGTCCTGCTAAAAATCCAGAAGATGATGAAAAAATGCTATCCTTATTCTTTTCAAAAGAGGGGAAACATATTGTTTGTGGGGGTACAACTTCTACGATTGTATCTCGTTATTTAGATAAACCAGTGATGATGGATTCAGAATATATCGATAAAGATGTTCCTCCAACAGCTTCAATTGAAGGAGTTGATTTGGTAACCGAGGGCGTTTTAACGATTAACAAAGTCTTAGAATATGCAAAAAGTTATTTAAATAACAACGATAAATATTATGATTGGAGTTATAAAAGAGATGGAGCTTCAATGATTTCAAGATACTTGTTTGAAGAAGCAACCGATATTCATTTCTTTGTAGGAAGAGCAATGAATCCGGCTCATCAAAATCCAGAATTACCCATTAATTTTAATATTAAAATGCATTTAATAGATGAACTTGCAACTTGCTTACAAAAAATGGGAAAAAGAGTAAAAGTGAATTATTTTTAAATGAAGGAAGGTGTTATTCATGAGAAAATTTGATACTCGTGTACAACATTTAAAATATAAAGTTCTTCGTGAAGTCGCCAAGGCTTATTATGAAGACCGATTGATAGAATCTTACAATGAAATTCCAAAAATTATTGTAGAAGGGCCAAAGCCTACCATGCGCTGTTGTATTTATAAAGAAAGAGCCATTGTTTCTGAAAGAATCAAATTGGCTTGTGGTGGCGATAAAAGTAATCCCAATGTGATTGAAGTTATTGAAATTGCATGTGATGAATGTCCAATGGGTGGTCATGAAGTAACCACTTCTTGTCGTGGGTGTATTGCTCACCGTTGTGAATCGGCTTGTCGATTTGGAGCGATTTCTTTTGATAAAAATCAAAAGGCGGTCATTGATAAAGAAAAATGTGTCAATTGTGGAATGTGTGCTAAAGTTTGTCCTTATAGTGCAATTGTCAATAATAAAAGGCCTTGTGAAAAATCTTGTAAGGTAAAAGCCATTACGATGAATGAAGAAACAAAAGCTGCGCAAATTGATAATAAAAAATGTATTGCATGTGGAGCTTGTGTTTATCAATGTCCATTTGGTGCAATTGTCGATAAATCCTATATTTTGGATGTCATTAAAATGCTAAAGGAAAGTCAACAAACAAAGCAACATGTTTATGCTGTAGTCGCTCCTTCCATTTCAAGTCAGTTTTATTATGCTAAATTAGGACAAGTCATTTCTGGATTAAAAAAACTTGGTTTCTTTAGTGTTGTAGAAGCTGCATTAGGAGCAGATATGGTGGCTTATGAAGAAGCCCAAGAATTGACAGAAAAAGGATTTTTGACGACTTCTTGTTGTCCATCTTTTGTTGATTTTATTAAAAAGAATTATCCAAAAGTAGCTGATAAAATTTCTCATAATTTATCTCCAATGGCTCGTATTTCAAAATATATTAAAGAGATTGATCCTGATTCTAAAGTCGTATTTATTGGGCCATGTACATCTAAAAAAATGGAAATTAAATTAGATACGGTGAAACCTTATGTTGATTCTGTTTTAACATTTGAAGAATTACAAGCCTTATTAGATAGTCGTAATATTGATATTACTACTTTAGAATTAGATGTATTAGATAACGCTTCTTATTATGGCCGCATTTTTGCTCGAAGTGGCGGAGTGGCGGATGCCATTCGTCAAGCTTTAAAAGAACAAGGAAAAGAAGATTTTGAATATAATCCGATTTCTTGTGATGGCATTGATGCTTGTCGGTTGGCACTAGCTAAAGCCTCAAATGGGACTTTGCCTAATAATTTAATTGAAGGGATGGCCTGCGTTGGTGGATGTATTGGAGGACCTTGCTGTTTAACACATGAAGTCCGTGATAAAAACGAAGTGGATAAATATGGTAAAGAAGCACATGAAAAAACGATTAGTAGTGCTATTCGAATTTATCAACATACACCTATAAAAGACTGAAAAGTCTTTTTTTAATTAAAAATAAAAAAAAGCATAAATTGAAAAAACTTTACAAAAAATAAAAAAAGTATAAAATATAATAAATGAGGTGTAATTGGAAATGGAAAAAGAAAATATGCATCGAAAATTTCATAGATGGAATATCATTCTATTTTTATTTACGGCCATTTTATTAGAAATTTGCACTTTTATCTATAATGGACTAGGTTTTTTACCTAAATATTTTTTAATTGATTTTTCTGGAATCTTATTTTTTGCTGTCATTTTAATGCTTATTCCTAATGGCATCGCGAATATTTGCGTCGCAAGTTTTATTTTATTTATTCAAGTTGTTTTATCCTTTGCTAATGCCAATTTACTTCTCATTACAGGAGAAGTATTTGCTTGGGATATGCTTAGTGTTTTAAATGAAGCGGCAAGAGCAGCTGGAAAAGGAATAGGCTTTTCAATAACATTTATCTTTATTGCAGTTCCTATTTTGTTGACTTATGTTTTATTGGCTATTAAACTATATCGTTATTGGACTAAAGGAGAACCTAAACCAACAAGAAATTTTTCATTATTTAAAAAGAATTTTCTTTTGACAACTATTGTTGCATTGGTTTGTGCTATTTTATTTACCGGACAAAAGGCTTATATTGAAAAAATATCAGCAAACGAGGATACCATGCTAAATGATAAATATTTATATGATACTTTTTATTCTCATCAAGAAGGATATAAAAAGTTTGGGACTTTTGGATATTATTTAGTGTCAGGAATCCGTGAAATCAATAATAACTTGCTAAGTCATAATAGTTATAAACAAGATTTAAGAAATGAATTAGATATTTATTTTGAAAAAAATTCTAATAAAGAAAATCATAATGAATTTACTGGCATTTCTCAAGGAAATAATTTAATTTATATTTTATGGGAAACAGGGGATTTTTCAGGAATTAATAAAGATTTAACACCTAATTTATATGAATTATTCTCTAATTCATTAGTTTTAAATGAATATTATGGAAAAGATCAAACGAATATTTCTGAAGGAAAGTTTTTATTTGGTTCTTATCCAAGTGATGGATTTTTAAATTACAATTATTTAGAAAATGTTTATCCATTTACTTTACCAAATATGTTTAGAAAAGCTTATGGAGAGGACACACAAGTTGTTTCTTATCATAATAATGAAGGAAGTTATTACAAACGAGATTCTTCTCATGAACACTTTGGCTTTGATGAACATGTTGATGCTTTAGACATGGATATTGAACAAAATGATCGTAACCATGGTGCTCCTGGTGGACTTTGGATTAATTTAGATAGTGAAATGTTCCGCCTTTGTGTTACGGAACAAGATCCTCAATCTTATCCTTTAATGGTTCCTGTTGATACCGACAAACCTTTCTTTAGTTATGTGGCTACTTTTTCAACACATGGGCCTTTTGAAGATCGATTAAATCCAGAACGAGTAACAGAAAATTATTATCAAAACTATTTGGCATTACAACAAAAATTAGATGCTTATTTAGAAACCAATCCTAATCCTGTAAATTATTTGGGTTATCCATTATTAGTTGATGAAAATACTTCTGAAAAAATAGTAGAAATCATTGAAAAATCGCAAGAAGACTCCATTGAAGTATTTAATAGTCATGCTAAAGAATATATGCTTGCTGCGATGGATTTTGACCAAGGCTTGGGATATTTATTAGAAGCCTTAAAAGCAGAAAATAGGTTAGAAGATACAACCATTGTCGTTTTATCAGACCATTACGCTTATTATCATGATTATGCATTTAATTCTAAAGGTTTAGAAAGAGAAAGTAATTTAACAAATCCTGAAAGTTATCATATTCCTGGTTTTATTTATGATGAAAAATTAGTTAGTAAAATCAAATCTATGGATGAAATCACGCTTCAACAATACAATATCGGTTATACAATGTATGAATATGCTGGAGATCAAATTTTAAGTTCAAATAAATTTTTTAACAATACAGATATGGTGCCAACGTTATTAAATTTATTTGGTATTGAATATGATAGTGCTGTTTATTTAGGAGAAGATTTGTTTAATGAATCGATTTCTTTTGTTAATTCTCGAAAGGGTGGAATTTTCAATAATCAATTTTATACTGATGATGGCTATAATATTTTAAATTTGGATGAAGATTACATTGCTTATAAAGAGGGTAAAAAAGAATTCACAGAAGAAGAAATTGCTGCTTTTGAGCAATATGAAGAAGAGATTAAAAAATTCATCAAAGAAGTCAGCGACTTTATTGTGAAGACGAATTATTTGAATATGATTTATGATTCGAATTATTTTGCTTATCGATTACTCGCTTAAAACTTGGCTAGTCCAAGTTTTTTTAAAAATCAATGGGTTTTGTATAAAAAACAACTTGAATATATATATATATTCATGTATAATATGAATGCTGCTTAAAAGCAGTAATACACACACAGCCATCCACTTAGTGATATCAAAGAGCTGTGGCGGAAAAACTAGGAGGAAATAAAAATGGAAGAAGAAAAAGTCGTTGTTGAAGAAGTTCAAGCAGAAGAAACTGCTGAACAACCTGTAATGGTAGAAGCTGCACCAGAAGAAGGAGCACAAATCATTACGATTAAAAAATTGCTAGAAGCTGGATCTCAATTTGGTCATCAAACAAAAAGATGGAATCCAAAAATGGCTCCTTACATCTATGCACCAAGAAATGGAATTTACATTATTGATTTACAAAAAACAGTGGATTGTGTCATTAATGCATACAATGCTTTAAAAGACATCACTGAAAAAGGTGGCAAAGCCTTATTTGTTGGTACTAAAAAACAAATTAAAGATGTTATTATTGAAGAAGCTACCCGTTCAGGCTCCTTTTATGTAACACAAAGATGGCTTGGTGGAACCTTAACGAATTTTAAAACGATTCAAAAAAGAATTAAAAGATTAAAAGATATTGAAAAAATGGAAGAAGATGGTGTTTTTGAAAATCTTCCTAAAAAAGAAGTTTTGCAAATTAGAAAAGAACAAGAACGTTTGGAAAAATTCTTTGGTGGCATTAAAGAAATGCGTAAATTACCAAATGCAGTTTTTGTTATTGATCCACGCGTAGAACATAATGCAGTTGCAGAAGCAAGAAAATTAAATATTCCAGTATTTGCTATCGTCGATACGAACTCTGATCCAGATGTTGTTGATTATGTTATTCCTGCAAACGATGATGCAGTTCGTTCTGTAAAATTAATTACAACGGTGATGGCAGATGCTGTTTGTGAAGCAAAAGGTGGCGTTTTAGCTGTTGCTTATACGAAAGATGAAGGCGAAGAAATTTCAATGAATGAAGTCATTAAATCTTCAGACAAACAAGCCGAAGCTAGAAAACTAGCAAAGCAACAACAACAAAAAGAAAAAGAAGAAAAACGCGCACAAATGAATAGACAAAATAAAAAAGTTAATGAAAAGAAAGAAACAGAAGTTGAAAATGTTTCTACTACCAAAGAAGAACCAAAGGGGGAATAAATCATGGCAGTAAATACAAGTTTAATTAAAGAATTACGTGAAAGAACCGGAGCTGGCATGATGGATTGCAAAAAAGCTTTGGAACATAGTAATAATGATGTTGAAAAAGCAGTCGATTGGTTAAGAGAAAATGGTATTGCTAAGGCTGCAAAAAAATCTACTAGAATTGCTGCTGAAGGTACAACAGAAATTGCAATTAATGGTAATGCAGCTGCACTTGTAGAAGTTAATTCTGAAACAGACTTTGTTGCAATGAATGAAACTTTTAAAAGTTTAGTAAAAGAAATTGCAGAAGCTATTGTTAAAAATCAACCTAAAACTTTAGAAGAAGCTTTAGCTATTCCTTATGGTGAAGGAACTTTAAATGATAAAATTGTCAATGCAACTGCAACCATTGGTGAAAAGATTACTTTAAGAAGATTTGCAGTTGTAACAAAAAATGATGATGAAATTTTTGGAACTTATTTACATATGGGTGGTAAAAAAGGATCGATTGTTGTCGTTACAGGCAATGATCAAGAAGTAGCAACAGATATGGCGATGCAAGTTGTAGCAACTTTACCAACTTATATCCATAAGACTGATGTTCCTGCTGAATATATTGAAAAAGAATTAAAAATTCGCTTAGAAGCAAGTAAAGCAAACGGCAGAGAATTAACGAATCCAAAAGCCATTGAAGGCTTAAAGGGCAAAATTGCTGATGAAGTTTCCTTATTAGAACAAGATTTCATTAAGGAAGATAAAATTAAAGTTGGTCAATATTTAAAACAACATCAAGCAACAGTTACAAAAATGGTTTACTATATTGTAGGAGAAGGCTTAGAAAAAAAAGAAGATAATTTTGTAGAAGAAGTTATGAGTCAAATCAAACAATAGTAAGAACACTTTTTAGTGTTCTTTTTTTTACAAAAAGGAGGCCCAAAAATGTTTAAAAGAGTCTTATTAAAATTAAGTGGAGAAGCGCTTGGAGATGCTAAAGGGAATGGCCCTATTGACATCAACAAATTAAATGCTTTGGCTAAAGAAATCAAAGAAATTTACGATCAAAAGGTACAATTGGCCATTGTTGTTGGCGCTGGAAATATCTGGCGCGGAAAAATGGGAGAACAAATGGGTATGGAACGTTCGGCTGCCGATTATATGGGCATGTTAGCAACCATTTTAAATGCTTTAGCCATTCAAAATGCTTTAGAATCCATAGGGGTAGAAACAAGAGTTCAAACCTCTTTAACGATTAGTCAAGTTGCAGAACCCTATATTCGTCGCAAAGCCTTATCCCATCTTACTAAAAATCGTGTTTTAATTTTAGGAGGCGGAACGGGTAATCCTTATTTTTCTACAGATACTACAGCTGCATTAAGAGCAATAGAATTAGAAGTGGATGCCATTTTAATGGCCAAAAATGGTGTAGATGGTGTTTATTCTAGCGATCCTAAAACTGATCCCCATGCTCAAAAATATGATCAAATTTCGTATATGGAAATCATGTCCAAAAAACTAAAAGTCATGGACTTAACTGCAATTTCTTTGTGCATGGATAACAAAATGAAATTATTTGTCTTTAATATGAATCAAAATGGGAATATAATAAAAGCAGTAAAAGGCGATACAAGTATCGGCACTTTAATTCAATAAGGAGGAAAACATATGTCACAAGAAGTGAAAAATGAAGCCAAAGAAAGAATGGAGAAATCTATCGCATCTTTCAAAGAAGAATTAACTACAGTACGCACGGGACGTGCAAACACATCTTTAGTTAATAATGTAGAAATTGATTACTATGGAACGCCAACCCCTATTTATCAAGTGGCTCAAGTCTCAGTGGTTGATGCAAGACAAATTACCATTCGCCCCTATGATAAGAGTGAATTGAAAAAAATCGAAACTGCCATCATTAATGCTGATTTAAATTTGACCCCTTTAAATGATGGTACGATGATTCGAGTCAATGTTCCAGCATTAACCGAAGAAAGAAGAAAACAATATGTAAAAGATGTTTATGCATTAGCGGAAAATGCAAAAGTTGCGATTCGCAATATTCGTCGTGATGCCAATGCTTCTTTAAAGAAATTGGAAAAGGAAACACCAGAAGACTTATTACGTCATTACAATGAAGAAATTCAAAAGTTAACTGATGAATATGTCAAAAAAATCGACGAACTTGCAAAAGCAAAAGAAAAAGAACTTTTAACTGTTTAATAATTGCTTCAATTATGGTAAACTATTCATAGTTACCACAAGGTAACCCACTTATAGTGGGTTTTTGTCTATAAAGGAGGCTATTATGAGTCAAAGCAATTCCATTCCTATCCATTTAGCTTTAATTTTAGATGGTAATGGCCGATGGGCAAAAAAGAAAGGTCTTATTCGAAGTGTTGGGCACAAGGAAGGTGCTCAACGCCTCATTGAAAATATTCAATATGCCTTTTCAAAAGGCATCCAAGTGGTATCTATTTTTGCTTTTTCAACAGAAAATTGGAAACGTCCTAAAGATGAAGTGGATTATTTATTTTCTTTACCAAAATTATTTTTTGATGAACATATTTCTTATTTTATAGAAAATAAAATTAAAATTGTCATCAGTGGCGAGTATCAAAAATTACCTAAAGATACCGTTTTAGTTTTAAAAGATGCTTTAGAAAAAACAAAAAATTTTGATAAAAAAATATTCAATATTGCTTTAAATTATGGTGGAAAAGATGAAATTTTAATGGCTTGTCAAAAAATTGCTTTTGACTATAAAAATCATCATTTACAATTAGGTGAAATTACAAAAGATCGATTTGAAGATTATCTTTATCACAAGTTACCACCCATTGACTTATTAATCAGAACAAGCAATGAGCAACGGCTTTCCAATTTTATGTTATGGCAACTTGCTTATGCAGAACTTGTTTTTGTAAAAACATTATGGCCTGCATTCACACCTAAAAAATTAGAAAAAGCACTTCAAATTTATGCTAAAAGAAATCGAAGATTTGGAGGATTAAATACATGAAACAACGAACAATCACTGCAATTATTTTACTTGCTATTTGCATTCCCTTATTGCTATTAGGTAGTTATTATTTAGCCGTTGCTGTCGCTATCATTGGTTGTATGGCAGGGTATGAATTATTATCAGCACATAAAAAACAACAAGAAAATTCAGAAAAATATCCTTTACTAACAGTTATTTTTGTTTTTATTGGGATTATTAGTTTAGTTTTTTTAAACTATAGTGTTGTAGATGGAAAGGCGTCTTTTTATTTTGATTTTCAAGAAGGAATCATGACAAAAATTGGTTTTTCTCCAGAAATTTTACTTTTATTTTTGATATTCATGTTAGGCAGCAGTGTTTTTTCTCAAAGATTTAAAATTACTGATGCATTTTATATTTTTACAATGGTTGTTTTTTTAACTTTTGGTTTACAATCCTTTTTATATATTCGTAGTCTTCCTTTAAATCTAGAAATGGGATTGAAAGTACATTATCAGCCCTATTCTTATGAGGCATTGAATGGCATTTATTTATGTTTATATCTTTTAATTGTAACAATGATGACCGATACAGGAGCTTATATTGGTGGAATGTTATATCGCAAAACAAATAAACCAATTCATTATTTGGCTCCACGGATTTCTCCTAAAAAAACAGTTGAAGGAGCAATTTGTGGAACTGTTTGCGGAACATTAATTGGTTCATTGTTTTTCATTTTTGTCGTTTCTCCTTATGAATTAACTTTGCCATGGTATGTTGTGATTATTTTAACTTTTTTACTAACTATCACAGCACAAATTGGGGATTTAATTTTTAGTTGTGTGAAACGGCATTATCAAATTAAAGATTTTAGTCATTTATTACCAGGACATGGCGGTGTATTAGATCGCATTGATTCTTTAATCTTAAATAGCATTGTTTTAGGTTTATTTTTATTCGTATGCATTCAAATGTTTGGTCTTTTTGTGGGGTAAAAGTAAATGAAAAAAATTGCAATTTTGGGAGCTAGTGGATCCATTGGACAATCGTGTATAGAAGTTATTCGTAAACATCCATCTTCTTTTTCATTGGTGGCAATGAGTGTTTATACACAAATTGATTTGCTCCCTTCATTATTAAATGAATTTCAAGATTTACAAATCGTTGCAGTAAAGGATTTAATGTCTATTCCTTCGTATATTTTAAAGTATCCGCACATAAAGTTTGTTGAAGGAGATAAGGGACTTGTTGAAGTTGCCACATCTAGTTGTGATTTAGTGGTTAATGCCCTAGTTGGCTTTGTAGGCTTAATCCCAACTATTCAAGCCATTTTAAATCATAAAGAGATTGCTTTGGCCAATAAAGAAACTTTAGTTGCCGGTGGAGAAGTAGTAATGCGCCTTGCAAAAGAAAATCAAGTTCATATTTATCCTATTGATAGTGAACATTCTGCGATATTTCAATGCATGGAAAAGAATGAAATACACAAAATTATTTTGACAGCAAGTGGTGGTCCTTTTTATCAAAAAAGTTTGGAAGAAGTAGAAAATGCATCTATCCACCAAGCTTTAAATCATCCTAATTGGAAAATGGGAGCCAAAATTACGATTGATAGTGCAACCATGTTTAATAAAGCTTTTGAGATGATTGAAGCACGCTGGCTGTTTGATTTATCTAGTGATCAAATTGAAGTGGTCATTCATCCACAAAGTATTATCCATTCAATGGTAGAATATCAAGATGGAGCGATTCTTGCTCAACTTGGGACACCAGATATGAAAATTCCCATTGCTTATGCTTTAAATTACCCACAACGTTTAAATCATGTATCCTCTTTTTTAAACTTAAAGCAAATGCAAAATTTAAATTTTTATCCTGTGGATGATCATCGTTTTGAGCCCATTCAGTTAGCTTATCAAGCCTTAAAAGAAAAAGGGACGTATGCGACGGTGATGAATGCGGCTAATGAAGAAGCAGTACAGTTTTTTTTACAAGAAAAAATTTCTTTTGGAGCAATCACTCGGTTGGTCAAAGCGACATTAAAAGCGCATCATAATGATCAACAAGTGACTTTAGAAAAAATTATTGCTGCTGACCAATGGGCTAGAGATTATATAAGGAGGTTAGTGAATCAATGAACTTTGCATTTAATTGGATGAGTCTTGTCAATATATTCATTTTTTTAGTGATTCTTTGCTTAACCATTTCGATTCATGAATTGGGACATTTATTGTTTGCTAAAAAATTTAATGTCTATTGTTATGAATATTCGATTGGTTTTGGTAAAGCCATTTATACGAATAAAAAGGGAGAAACGCATTTTTGTATTCGAATGATACCTTTGGGTGGATTTGTTAAAATGGCTGGTGAAGAGGCTTTAGAAGATGGACAAGAATTATTAGATAATAATAATCAACCAATACCTAAAGAAAGAATTTTTAGTAATGCTAAAAAATTACCACGAATTCTAATTTTGGCTGCTGGCGGTATATTTAATATGATTTTGGCCTATATTTGCTTTTTTATCTTTTTAATGGGTTATGGAGTTGCTATTACGGACCAACCTTATATTCAAATTGTCGATAATGGAGCCATTGCTCAACAAAATGAAAATTTACCTACAACCATCTATATTCATGAAATGAATATTTGGATTACAGAAAATGGAACGATAGTAGATGGATCTCAAGTAGAAGGCACACCTCAAAACTTTAATGAAATTAGTTCATTATTAAATGAAGTACAACCTACCAATGCGACACAACAACGGCATATGGAATTGACTTATTCTTCCTCTGAATCAGATACAAATTATCAAAACGCAACGGTGATTAGTGAAGTGTTAACGAACAAAGATGATAAAGGACAAAATGTTTATTCTTTTGATAAAGTTGGTTTTCAAGTCTCTATGAAAAAATATGGTTTTTTTGAAGCGATTCCTCAAACTTTTGTCTTTATGGGAGAATATTTTGTACAAATGTGCAAGGCTTTTGGTGAATTGTTTGTTGGTAAATTTGAAAATCTATCTGGATTAGTTGGTATTTATGAAGTTGTAGATCAAGCATCTTCTTTAGGAGTGACCCCATTGATTTATATTATAGGAGCCATTTCATTTAGTTTAGGATTTTTTAATTTAATGCCTATTCCTGCATTAGATGGTGGACGAATTGTCTTTGTTTTGATTGAAGCGATTACGAGAAAAAAAGTCAATCCAAATGTAGAGGGATGGATTCATACCATTGGATTTTTACTATTATTTGGTTTAATGATTATCATAAACATTAAAGATATCATCGGATTATTTTAAAATAATGGAAGGGGGATTATTATGGAACTAATGGATTTAATCAAAAATATAGCAATGCCAAGTTCAACCTATCCATATTTTGAAGGTGGAAAGATTATTCGGGTCACTTTGGATATTTCCAATAAAACACAACCCTTTTATAATGTTCAATTACATTTAAAAAAATATCTTCCTGCCGAAGTTTTTTCCTTGTTAAAAAAACAATTTTTACAAACTTTAAAAGTTGCTGTTCATCTTTCATTAGAAATTGAAGAATATAATTTATCACCACAACTTTTGCAAGATTATTTAACGCAATATATTGAGTTAGAAGAAAATGATCATCCTCAATTACAATTTATGAAACAACAACAGTTAGTGGTAAGAAATAAAAAAGTAAGCATTGTTTTTGATTCTATTTTAAAAGAAAATCTTTTAAATGAAAAAAAAGAAAGTATTGAATCTTATTTTCATGCTGCTGGATTTGATATTGAAGTTCAATTTGTTTATGTTGAAAAAGAGGATATGGACTTCAATTACGAAAAAGATATTCAAGTGGTGTTTCATAAATACGCTCAATTCAAGCAAGAACATCCTCAAGAAAAACAACCAACCATAAAATCAAACACGAAACCTACTAATCAAGGAAGTTATCATTCAAATTATCCACCAATCTATAGTTTTAAAAATAAAATTTTTGAAAAAGTGCAATTAGATAAAATTGATAGTGATATTGTCGATATTGATGTGGAATGTAAAGTTTTTGATGTGGTTGAAGATGGAATCAATAAAAAAAGATTTAAGCTATATGTTACGAATTATAAAACCTCTTATATTGCCAATATTCAAGTGAGCAAAAAATATGATGCTTCTTTTATTGAATCTTTAAATCAACAATGGGTTCAAATCAAAGGGACGTTGATTTATAATGCCTATGAAAAAGATAATGTCATTTCCGTTTTTGAAATTCAAACAATCGATAGTCAAGATGAAATTGTTGAAGATAACGCGGCAGAAAAAAGAGTAGAATTGCATGCACACACGAATATGTCTGCAATGGATGGGATTGGTGAAGTCGAAGATTTAATTCAACAAGCAGTCAAATTCAATCACTCTGCAATTGCGATTACCGATCATAATTCTTTACAATCCTTTCCTAATGCGCAAAAGGCACAGGCAGCATTAGCAAAAAAAGGAAAAAATATTAAAATTATTTATGGTTTAGAAACCAATATGGTTCCTAAAAATTTAAATATTGTCCAAAATCCTTCTTCTATTGATTTAAAAGATGCAACCTTTGTTGCTTTTGATATTGAAACAACAGGTTTATCTTGTCGTTTTGATCAAATCATTGAATTTGGAGCCGTTAAATTTAAAAACAATCAAGAAATTGAAACCATTGATCTTTTAATTAATCCAGGATTTCCATTAAAACCGTTAACTAAAAAATTAACACATATTGATGATGCGATGTTAAAAGATAAAAATACAATTGAGCAAGAATTGCCAAAAATTAAAGCATTCTTTGCTGATTGCATCATTATTGCGCATAATGCCACTTTTGATGTTGGTTTTTTAGAGCAAGCTTTTGGTCATAAAATTACAAATCCTATCATCGATACTTTACCCCTTTCAAGAGTTTTAGATAAAGACTCTAGTAAGCATTCATTAGGAGCCATTGCGCGTAGACAAAATATTGATTACGATGAAGAAAGTGCCCACCGTGCTGATTATGATGCTTATGTATTAAAAGAAGTTTTTGATGTCATGTTATCAAAATTAGTAAATGACCAATTAGCCACAACACATGCTGATTTACAATATTTATCTTCGAAAGAAGCAATCAAAAGAGCTAAACCTTATCACATTAATTTTTTAGTTAAAAATAAAATCGGTTTAAAAAATTTATTTAAATTAATTAGTATTGCGAATACGACCTATTTTACTGAATCTTCTTTAGTTCCTCGCAATGTCATTGAAGAATATAAAGAAGGACTACTTATTGGAAGTAGTTGTGCACGAGGTGAAATTTTTGAAATTGCTAGCACAAAATCGGAAGAAGAATTAAAAAAAGTCATGCGTTTTTATGATTACATTGAGATTCAACCTTTGGATCAGTATCAAATTTTAGTCGATACGGAAAAAATTGAATCCATGGATCGGGTTATAGAAATTTTAAAGGCCATCATTCAAGCGGCAAAGGAATTAAATATTCCTGTTGTCGCAACAGGTGATGCGCATTATGTAACCAAAAATCAAGCCATAGCGCGAGAGATTTTAATTGATACACCGGCGAATGGTGGAGGATTCCATCCACTACACGATTATCAAAAAAGAATTTTTCAATATCCGATTCAAGAATTGAAAACAACCCAACAAATGCTAGATAGCTTTCCTTATTTATCTTCAGAAGATGTTTATACCTATGTGGTAACAAACACGCAAAAAATTGCCGAACAAATTGAAGATGTAAAACCAATTCATGATAAATTATACCCTCCTTCATTAAAAAATTCAGATGAAGATTTGAGACGAATTTGTTATGAAAATGCCCATAAAATGTATGGCGACCCTTTGCCAGAAATTGTGCAAAATCGTTTAGAAAAAGAATTAAATTCCATTATTTCCAATGGGTATTCTGTCATTTACATTATTGCTTCTAAAACGGTTCAAAAATCAAATGAAGATGGCTTTTTAGTAGGCTCAAGAGGATCGGTTGGTTCCTCCTTTGTTGCTACATGTGCCGGCATTACTGAAGTTAATCCACTTCGCCCTCATTATCGTTGTCCACATTGTGGATATAGCGATTTTACGATTGACGAAACGAAAGTTAAAAGTGGCTATGATTTACCCGATATGCTTTGTCCTATCTGTCATCAGACAATGAAGGGAGATGGACATAATATTCCATTTGAAACCTTTTTAGGATTTGAAGGAGATAAGGTTCCTGATATTGATTTAAATTTTTCGGGAAAATATCAAGAAAGAGCGCATGCTTATATTCGTGATTTGTTTGGAAAAGATTATGTTTTTAGAGCAGGAACGATTTCAACGGCTGCATTTAAGACCGCTTACGGATTTACGAAAAAGTATTTTGAAAAGAAAAATAAAACGATTACAAATGCAGAAACAGTTCGCCTTGCCAAAATGATTGAAGGAACCAAACGGACAACTGGACAACATCCGGGAGGCTTAATTGTCATTCCATCGGATATGGAAGTTTATGATTTTACACCGATTCAATATCCTGCAGATGATGTCTCTTCGGATTGGTTAACAACTCATTTTGCTTTTGAATCGATTCATGATAATGTTTTAAAGTTAGATATGCTTGGTCATGTCGATCCTACAGCTTTAAGAATGCTGCAAAATTTAACAGGTATAGATCCTAAAACCATTCCTATGAATGATAAAAATGTATTGCAACAATTTAGAGGAATTAATGCGGCTGATTCAAAAGAGTTAGGGGCAGCAGGACTTCCTGAATTTGGTACAAGTTTGGGTAGACGATTGTTAGAAGAAACCTCACCGAAGAACTTTTCTGAACTGATTCAAATCTGTGGTTTATCACATGGAGAAAATGTTTGGTTTGGCAATGCTCGGGATTTAATTCGGAATAAAACTTGTGAACTAATGAATGTGATTGGCTGTCGTGATGATATTATGGTTACAATGTTAGAGTATGGCCTTGAACCTTTTGATGCATTTTCCATCATGGAAAACGTTAGAAAAGCAACAAAAAATTTAACAACTGAACAAGAAAAGAAAATGATTGATCATCATGTACCGAATTGGTATATTGATTCATGTAAAAAAATTAAATATATGTTTCCAAAGGCGCATGCGGTTGCCTATACAATGATGTCTATTCGGGTCGCTTGGTATAAATATTATAAACCATTAGAATATTACGCTACTTATTTTACAACACGGTGCGATACTTATGATATTGCAACCCTTATTGCTGGTGAAAAAGCGGTACGGCAAAAATATAATGAAATTCAAGAAAAAAGAGCACGAAAAGAAAAATTAACAACCAAAGAAGAAGCTCTAGATATTGTCTTTGAAATTGCATTAGAAATGTTTCATCGAAATATCTTTTTTGGAAATATTGATTTAGAAAAGTCAATGGATGAAGATTTTGTCGTCGATACCGATCATAATTTAATCATTCCACCATTTAAAACCATAGATGGACTTGGAATGCAAGCGGCAAAATCAATTGTAGAAGCAAGAAAAGAACGCCCATTTGTATCGAAAGAAGATTTAATCAAAAGGACAAAACTAAATACAACGAATATTAAATTTTTAGAAAGTATTGGTGTGTTAAAAACGTTAAATGAAATGGATCAATTAACGTTATTTTAAAGGGGATGAATCAGATGAAAACAGTTGGTATTATTTTAGCAGCAGGTAAAGGAACAAGAATGAATTCCATTTACAATGAGACAGCTAAAGTTTGTTTTAAAATTTTTGATAAGACGATGATTGAATATGTGGTTGATTCATTAAAACAAGCCAATATCCAAGAATTAATTACCATTGTGGGATATAAAGCTGAAGAGGTTATTACGTTATTAAATGATAAAAGTCAATATGTTTATCAAAAAGAACAAAAAGGTACAGGACATGCAATCATGCAAGTTTTATCTCAATTACAAAGTAATCAAACGGCCATGATTGTTTGTGGAGATACTCCTTTATTGACTTCAAAAACATTAAATGCACTTTTAGAATTTCATCAAAATAATCAAAACGATGCGACCATTTTAGAAGCAGAAGTCGAACAACCATTTGGATATGGAAGACTCGTTAAAGAAGATGGAAGATTATTAAAAATTGTCGAGCAAAAGGATGCAACAGAAAAAGAGAAAAAAATTAAAACGATTAATACAGGAGTTTATGTGATTAATACCAATGATTTATTGCATTATATTCCTATGTTACAACCTAAAAATCAACAAAATGAATATTATCTCACCGACATTTTTCAATTAATGGTAAAAGATCAAAAGAAAGTGGCTTGTTATCCAACCTTAGATTGTTTAGAGTTTTTAGGAGTAAATGATCGGATTCAGCTTGCCAGTGCAACCAAGATTATTCAAAAACGAATTAATGATTATCATATGCTAAAAGGGGTAACGATTGTTGATCCTAATACGACTTATATTGGCAAGGATGTGTTAATAGGAAACGATACAATTATTTATCCAAACTCTTTTATTGATGGGCAAACTATTATTGGTGCAAATTGCAAAATTGGACCAAATGCAATTATTCATAACGCACTCATTCAAGATTGTGTTATAATAAAAAATGTAGTTGTTGAAAATGAACATGTAGACATTCAATCCAAAAAAGAATAACGAAAGGGCAGTATCAAATCTAAATTTGATCAATGGTGAAAAAACGATGCTAGATGGAATTAAATTAGTTTGTTTGAGCGCAAATAAGGAGTTAACCAAGCGAATTGCTGAAATTTTAGAAGTACCAATTATGGATTCAGAACTTACACACTTTGCAGATGGAGAAATTTTATTTGAAGGAAAACAATCTTTTCGTGGAGATAAAGTTTACATTATTCAATCGACTTGTGCTCCAGTCAGTGAACGATTAATGGAAATTTTAGTTTGTTGTGATGCTTTAAAGCGAGCAAGTGCTAAAGAAATCACGGCAATTATTCCTTATTTTGGTTATGCAAGACAAGATCGAAAAGCCAAAGCAAGACAACCCATTACGGCCCGGCTTGTCGCTGATTTATTGCAAGTGGCTGGTGTAGACCGAGTGGTTTCAACAGATTTACATGCACCTCAAATTCAAGGCTTTTTTAGTTGCCCAGTAGATGATGTATCGGCCATACCCATTTTTGTAAAATATTTTGAAGAACAAAAATTAAAAAATATTGTTGTAGTTTCACCAGATCATGGCGGAGTCGTTCGAGCAAGAAAATTGGCTGAAAATTTAGGTGCTCCGATAGCCATTATTGATAAAAGGAGACCAAAACCAAATGTTGCTCAAGTGGTTAGTGTTGTCGGAGATGTCAAAGATAAAAATGTCATTATTATTGATGATATTGTTGACACTGCTGGAACTTTATGCCAAGCCGCACAAGTTTTAAAAGAAATGGGAGCTTTAAAAGTTTATGCAGCGATATCCCATGGTGTTTTAAGTCTTGATGCAGTAGATAAAATCAATCATTCTTGTTTAGAAAAATTAATTATAACAGATAGCATTCCCTTGGATTCTTCTAAACAATCTGAAAAAATTGAAGTATTATCAATGGCACCATTATTTGCTAAAATTATTGAACATATTGAGCACGGAAAGTCTTTAAGCGAGGCACATCAACAATTTTTAAAGTCGTTAAAACAATAGTTTTTTTAATTTTATTTATTAATAATAAATATTTCTTGACTTTAATAGGCAAAAAAAGTATGATTATAGATGGCACTTTGCTTGCCTTAGTAGCCCCGGTACAGTTACTAAGATATGTAAGGGAGGAAACGTTATTATGCAACGTCAAACAACAATGGCTAAGCCACAAGATGTGACTCGTAAATGGTATGTCGTAGATGCAACGAATATTCCATTAGGTCGCTTAGCATCTAATGTCGCACAAGTTTTAACTGGTAAAAACAAACCAACATATACACCAAATATTGATACTGGTGATTATGTTATCATTTTAAACTGTGGAAAAGTTTCTTTAACTGGAAACAAATTAAAAACAAAGAATTATTATAACCATTCTCAATATTTAGGAGGACTAAGAACTCGTAGTGCAAAGACAATGGTCCAACAATATCCTGTTGAAATGGTTGAAAGAGCCGTTTGGGGTATGTTACCTAAAGGATCTTTAGGTCGTAAAATGTACAAAAAATTATTTGTTTACACTGGCAATGAACATCCTCATCAAGCTCAAAAACCAGAAGTTTTAGAAATTAAGTTATAGGAGGGAAATAGGACATGGCAGCGAAAAAGAAAACACAAGCCGTACGTTACTTAGGTACTGGTAGAAGAAAATCTTCTGTTGCAAGAGTTACTTTAGTTCCAGGAACAGGAAACATTCTTGTCAATGGTCGTAAAGTAGAAGAATATTTACCTTCTGCAACGTTTGTAATGGACTTAAAACAACCATTAACCGCTACTTCTAATGAAACACGTTTTGATGTCATCGTTAATGTTAGTGGAGGCGGCTTTAGTGGTCAAACTGGAGCGATTCGTTTAGGAATTGCTAGAGCATTACTAGAAGCTTCAAATGAATATCGTCCAACATTAAAATCAATGGGATTATTAACTCGTGACGCTCGTGCAAAAGAACGGAAAAAATATGGTCTTAAAGGTGCACGTCGAGCTCCACAATTCTCTAAACGTTAATCGTTTTGTAAGAAGATTCAAAAAGTATCTAGACTTTTTAAAAAGTTTGGATACTTTTTTGTTTTAAAAAGAAAAAAATTTTAAAATTAATGATGAGCGTACTAAAAAAGGGACATTGTTTATTCTATAATCTCTTTTGCAAAAAAGGGGGGGAATTATTTTGGAAAATTTTGCAAATATCATTGGATATGAAAATGAAAAAAAACAATTAATGCAAATTTGTGATGTCATTAAAAATTTTGAAAGGTATGCTAAATTAGGGGTAAAGAAAATAAGAGGACTTCTTTTACATGGGCCAATGGGGGTAGGAAAAACATTGATGGCAACATCTTTGATGCAAGCCATTGGGCATCAATCCTATATTGTTCGAAAAGATAAGATAAAAGAAGAATTTATTACCTATATTGAGGATATATTTGAAACGGCTAAAGAAAATACTCCTTCAATCATTCTTTTTGATGATATGGATAAATTTTTTTCAGAAGATAATCAACGTCGAAACCCAGAAGAATTAATTATGATTCAGTCTTATATGGATCAATTCAAAGATAAAGATATTTTTATTATCGCAACGGCAAACGTTCTACGAGATATACCGACCACATTATTACGAGCAGGTAGATTTGAAAAAATTATTAAGATAAATAGACCCAATCGTAAGGATGCGATTCAACTGATTGAGAATTATATACAAAACAAACCAATTGCAAAAGATATAACTCCACAATGGATTGGAAATATTATGGATGGTTCATCTTGTGCAGAATTAGAAGGAATATTAAATGAAGCAGGAATTTATGCAGTTTTTCATCATGAAGATCAAATTTCTCGTGATTCTTTTTTAAAGGCATTTTTAATGAAAAAATTTAATGTTAAAATTAATGATTTCAATTGGGAATCTTATTTGCATAAACAAAAAGTAGCTTATCATGAAGCGGGTCATATTGCGATTGCTTACATTTTTAATCCTAAAAATATTGTTTTTGTCTCTATTTTTCCTAACCAAAATGAAACGAGAGGGATAACAAAAATATTAGAAGATGAAGATTATAATTTTTCTTATCAAAAAATGTATGAAGATGCTCTTTATACGCTTGCTGGGAAAGCAGCAGTAGAAATGAAATTTAATGAGATTGATGTTGGTGCCACTTCGGATTTAGAGCAAACATCATTTCTTACACAACGATTTATAAAAAATTATGTCGTACATGGCTTTGATTATCTTGAAAGCGAATATATTGATTCAAGAGAAAATGTGGATAAAATTGTGAAAGAGGCCAATAAAATGATTGGGGAAATGTATGATGAAGTAAAATCTATTTTATTTCAACATTGGGATAAGGTTGAAAAAGTAGCAAACGAACTTTTAAAACGAAACATTCTTGTGTATGATGATATCGTCTCTTTATTACAATAAAAAATAAAAATTAGTAAATGAATTGCAATAAAAAACCATTATTGTTATCATATTAAATAAAGGAGTAAAGTTTTAATGGCATCATTTGAAAATAAAAAATTGGCATTATTACGTATTTTTCAAATTTTAGAAAAATATAGTGATGAAAATCATTGTTTGACACAAAAAGACATTTCAAACTATTTGTCTAATCAATATCAAATCCAAATTGAACGAAAAACAGTCGCTCGAAATATATCTTTGCTTCGAGAAGCAGGAATTGAAATTATAGAAAAACCACACAAGGGAATTTATCTCAGCACACGAAAATTTAAAGATAGTGAATTGTTATTCCTCATTGATTTTGTTCTTCATTTTAAACAACTCGGCTATGAAAATGCTAAAAAAATTGTTGATCAACTCTGTGAAATGAGTAGCAAACATGCTTTAAATTCCTCAAAATATAATTATATTTTATGGGATTCTTTTGATAAGGAAAAATCGGGTTATTTGGAAATTTTAGAAAAAATTCAAAAAGCCATTCAAAATAAACAAAAAATTGAATTTGAGTATTCTTGCTTTAATAAAACAAATCAAGTAAAAATAAAAAGAATAGTTGAACCTCTTTCTTTAGTTTATAAAGCACCAAATTATTATTTAGTAGGTAAAAATGAAAAAAATGGACTAGGTGCTGACTATGATATTCATTTTATTTCAAATGTGAAAATTATAGATCAAATTCAAGAAGATATAAATCAGATATTTACTTCAAATCATTTATTAAAAGTACAAATGTATGTAAAAGAACGGATAATGAATGATATTATTAACACGTTTGGAAAAGAAGTTAAGATTGAAAAAATATTAGGTAAAAAAGAAAAAAAAGGAAAATATGATGAATATTTCTCAAATTTTTTTATAAGTGTTACCATAAAGACTTCTTTTGAAGAGGCAGAAGAATTTCTTTTAAAAAACTTGGGAAATGCCATTGTCATTTCCCCAGCAAAATTACAAAAAAGAATTCATAATCTTGTTAAAGAGGCCCATGACATTTATAATGAACTTGAAAAAAAGGAGAAAGAAATATGAAAAAAATTTTTACATATGACCAATTTGATGAAGAAAAAATGATAACTCCACAAGAATATTTAAAAACATTAGAAAGCAATATTATTGGTAATCATCTTGATATTGCACGATATAAAGATGATTTAGTTTTTATTTTAGCTCATAATGTTAATGAAGCATCAATAATTGAAAAATATACTTTTAATCCAAAAAAGAAAAGAGATATTCAAATGATTCTAAAAAAAGAAGAAGAACTTTTTTTAATGTTACAAGAGATTGCTAAAAAGCAAGGTAGTTCAATTAAAGATATCAAAGAAGCCCAAGATAAACTTGGAAATTCATTGGCTGAAGTTTGGAATCAATGGATACGTCCATTTAAATATGATAAGAAAAAAGAAACTTCAAAACACGTAAGCAACATTTGTACTTATCGATGCGTGGCTTTTGCAAAACGAATTGAAAAACTTTTAGAAATAAATGCGCCTGAAGTTTTTATTTTAAATGAAAGAAATTATCTTGCAGAAAGTTTATTTCTCAATGAATATGCAATAGATATAAAAGAAGAAAATATCAAATCATAAGCCTAATAATAAAAATCATAGGGGGAATGAAGATGAATCTTTCTAAAAGCAAATATAAGCAATATTGGCAATGTCCAAAGATGCTTTGGATGGATACTTATCAAAAAGAATGGGAAAAACAAGATGCAAATGCAGAGCAAAGATTAAAAGAAGGAAGAGAAGTTGGCGCTTTGGCTAGAGGGATTTTTGGAGAATACGTTGAAACAATCAGTTATACAACAGATGGTCGCTTAGATCTTGATTCTTTATTAAAAAATACTCAAAAATATTTAGCACAAGGAAAAGAAAATATTTGTGAGGCGGCCTTTGTTTATCAACATTGCTATTGTGCCGTTGATATTTTACATCGAACGGAACAAGGATATGATATTTATGAAGTTAAAGCTTCGACAAGTCTTGAAGAAGAATACATCGTCGAATGTGCGTATCAAAAATGGGTTGTTGAAAATGCAGGAATACATGTAGGAAAGGTATTTGTTGTCTACATTAACAATCAATATGTGCGTAATGGAGAGGTGGATCTTCATCAATTATTGAAAATTCAAGAGGTGACAGATTTTTTATCTCCTTATCTTGTTTCAATGGATGAGAAAGTTAAAAAAGCAATACAATATATTTCCAAAAAAGAGGAACCACAAATGGATATTGGTGCGCAATGTTTTAAACCTGATCTTTGCACCTATTGGGATTATTGTTCTAAAGGTCTTCCAAAACCTAATATCTTTGATTTATATCGTATGCAAAAAAGAAAAGCAGTCAATTTTTATGAAAAAGGAATTGTGACTTTTTCTGATATATTAGAGAAGGAAATTGCCTTAAATTCAATTCAACAAAAACAAGTACATGCTGAAGTTTTTCATCTTCCCACCCATGTCAATAAAAACGGGATAAAAACATTTTTAAATCAACTAAGTTATCCTTTATATTTTTTAGATTTTGAATCTTTCCAGACCTATATCCCTTTGTATGATGGGATAAAACCTTATCAACAAGTACCATTTCAATATTCTTTACATTATATTGAAAAAGAAAATGGAGTTTTACAACACAAGGAATTTTTGGCTGATGAAAATGAAGATCCTAGACGGACATTGGCTGAACAACTAATCAAAGATATACCACCTCATGCTTGTGTGCTAGCTTATAATAAGTCCTTTGAATGTATGATTATTAAACAACTAGCCGAAACTTTTTTCGATTTAAAAAAGCAACTTTTAAATATTCGGGGAAAAATCTATGATTTATTAGATGTTTTTCGTGATGGATTTGTCTATGATCAAGCAATGAATGGAAGTCTTTCTATTAAAAGTGTTTTACCAGCGATGTTTCCCAATCATCCGGAATTAAACTATCATAATCTTGATGATGTTCACAATGGTACAGAAGCAACAGCCACTTTTTTGTCTTTAAAAAGTTTAGAAAAATCAAAACGAGATGAACTACGCCGAAGTCTTCTTGCTTATTGTCATTTAGATACTTTAGCCATGGTTCGTCTTTGGCAACGATTACAAGAATTAGTGCAATCTACATAAAAATGAAAAAGATAGAGAAAATTTGGAAGGAAGAACTGAAGTATATTCATTTAAGATATATCTTAAAAGATAAACCTATAAATCTTATATATGTATATGATGATATTAAAAATGCTCATTTTCTAACAGAAGACATTATAGAAGAAGATATTGATAAAGAAGAGGAAAGATTTAATAATGAAATAGAAATGTTGAATATGACTAATCAAGAACTCTTGGATTTATCTTCTCAAGAAATACGTAGCATAACAAATCTTGAATTAATTGATAGAATAGCAAAATTAGATAAAAAGAAACTATCTGGAAGTCAGTTAAAAAAGTTGAAAGAAATCTATAGTCAAAAAATAATTATTAATAGAGAAGATGTAGAAAAATTAATTGAAGAATTAAAAGAATGTAAAAGATTGTTTATTACACCTAGAGTAGAAAATGACACTTTTCTAGATAAATATGATTTATATGTTGATGAATGTCTTGAAATTATCCATAGTTTGAATATTTCATATTATTATGCAACTGCTAAAAATTATAATATAAATTTTTTAGGGAATGATTTGATTGTATTTGAAAAAGATAATGTAGCTTTGAGTAATGGTAAAAATTTAGGGGATATTATTATTTATATAAAATTAGATTTAACAAGTACGCAAATTAAAGGTACGATTGTGGCTATATCTTTTCATCAAAAAAAAGCAAGTAACCTTCCATATAAAGATGATACAAACATCAGTTTACAAATATTGAAAGGAAATATTTCTTTTGATAATTTCATAAAAGACGCGGGAGTAATTTTAGTAGATAATGCTTTTGCTTTTGATATCAATGAATGGGAAGAAGAAAATCAAAAAGAAATAGACGAGGAACTAGGGGAATCTAGTGATGTTAGTTTAAAAATTCCTCAATTTATTAAATATAAGCTTACAAGTGATAAAATAAAACAAGTTGTCGATAAAATTATTGTTAGTGATTTTAATATTGTTAATTATTGGGAAACGAATCAATTTAAAAAGAAAAACAATTTAATAGATGAGGACTTAAAAAACATATTAAGAACACTTACAATTAAAGACTGTAAAACTAATTCTAAAGGTGTGAATGGAAAGTATAATGAAGCGATTATATTTATAAAAAATACAAATATTAAAAATGTAACAAATATTGATTTTTATATTAAACTTGATTATGATACTATAGAAGATAGTCCTGTTATTGTTATTTCATTCCATAGTAAAAGTAATTTAAATACAAAAAAAGAATCATTTGATAAACCATTGAACGGAGAAACAAAATTTGAAAATTTAGAAGAAATAGATATGAAGAGGTATCTTTAAAAGAAACTAAAAAGAAAAGCAAAATGAAAGAATGAAAATCGACACTGATTTTGATAATGAATTTGGATTTCAATTTGAAATGGGAAGATAAATATTTTGACTTACTAGATAATTTAAAAGGAGAAGGGGTGATAGAATGGGTAATAAGAAAAAACTAAAAGAAGAAACTCCGTTGAGTGATAATAATCAAATTGAAGATGATAAAATATATGATGCGATTAAAGATGTAGATGTAAATGATTTGATAGATATTCCAAATGGAGATTTATCTATTCTCCTTAAGGATTAAACATATGTATAGTATAAAAACAACAAAACAATTTAAAACAGATTTTAAAAAACTTAATTAGAAGAACAAAAAGATGTTCAAGAGATTGTTAATCAACTAAAAAGAGGGCAAACAACTGCTAAAAAATCGAGACCATCCTTTAAAAGGAAACTGACAGAGTTTAATAGACTATCACGTAAGCTAGATTTAATACTGATATATAGCAAAGAAGAACAACTAAAGTTGATTAAATTAATTAGAATTGGCAATTACAATATTTTACAACTAAGTGCATTACAAAAAAAATATTGCAAATGTTTCTAATAATGAATTAAAGACTCGGAGGATTAATATATGAAAAAAGAAGATAAAACTCCACATAAGTTAATAGAAGAAGAGGCTTCTTTATATGATGATTGGACTGAGGAGGATGAAGAAGATATGGAGGATAATGAAAGTACTCCTATAACCTAGGAGCAGAAAAATTTTGCTGAGGAAATCACTGCATTTCTTCAATCCTTAATTGATGAAGAAAATATCGATACAACTGACTTAGATGAAGATTTTACATCTAAATGATTATTCTAAATATGAAAAGAATATTTCCAATTATTTAAAAAATGTAGGGGTAGTAAAAAATATTTTTGTATGTGAAAGCCCCTTTATTATACAAGATGTAAATAATCAATTTGCTAGGTTATTTGAGGGTAATAACTATTTAATTTTTGGCCTTTTATGGAATTTTAGAAATAGTAACGGCCCTGTTCAATTGTGTTTGCATGCTTACTCTTCTAATGTCACAACCAATTATTCTGGCGGTAACACTATAGATATATGTATAAGAAACTATTCAGCGAATACTATAACTTTATATGCAGTGGATGCTAGTAGAATAAAATCAAAATTAGCAAATATAATAAAAAAATATTCTACGCACCCCGTGGTGATAAGCAAAGATGATAAAAAATTGCTAGATAGTGTATATAGAAATTATAATAAACTAAAAGAGATTATAGAAGAGGATAAAGAAGGTGTTTATAAAATTTTAGAAGCCTCAATGAAGGAGAATTATTAAAAATAGAATCTTTAATAAATGATTTATATGAGTTAAGAAAAAAAGTATAGAAGAAGGAGGGAAATACTCCATAGGAAATCTTATATTTAAAGAATTTCGTAATAAAGAATATTTAGATAACTTAAAAGATAGAATGAGAGAATTAATCAATAAAGAGTTATCTTTAGAAGAAACTAAAAAGGGAAAGAAAAACAGAGGAGAGATAATAATGCAAAAAGTAAAAATTGCTGAAAAAATTCATGATACGATTATTAATTTTATCGACGAATTAAAAAATGAAAGAATGAAAATCGACACTGATTTTGATAATGAATTTGGATTTCAATTTGAAATGGGAGTTCGATTAAAAGAACAATTAAAACAAGATAAGTATAAAGTCTTTTTTGAAAAAAATGTAAGAACAGTAGTTGAAGATGCAGAAGAATTTATTAAAAAAGAAATGGATTTGTTTATTACTGACACAGAAAAGAAAAATAGATATGCAATTGAATTAAAATTTCCTAGAAACGGACAATATCCAGAAACAATGTTTTCCTTCGTCAAAGATATTAAATTTTTAGAACAACTTTGTAAAAAAGGAAATTTTGATAAATGTTGGGCAGTTGTTCTAGTTGATGATGATAAATTTTATAAAGAAACAGGTAGAGAAAAAGAAGATAGCATTTATAGTTATTTTAGATCCCAAAAAGTGTTAGTAGGAACAATAGTCAAGCCAACAGGAGATAATAAATCCAAATTCATTGAACTAACAAATCAGTATACGATTCAATGGAAACAAATAAAAAATAATTTATATTATTACATCATAGAAGTTGAAAACAAATAAAATAAATTTATACTAAAATACAAAAAGTATTTGTTTAGAATTGACAAATACTTTTTTATCATATATTGAACTAGGTGATTAAGATGATGAAAAAAAGCAAATTTTTTCTTTTTTTAACTTTGATTTTTAGTTGCTTCAGTATTTTTAATACAACGATAATTATAAAAAACAAAAGAAAAGACCAAATGATTTCTGCTGTTTCAGGATATACAATTTTTATTGACCCAGGGCATGGCGGGAAAGATAATGGGGCTAGTTTTAATGATGTTTTAGAAGATGAAATTAATTTAAGTATTGCAACGAAAGTTTATGAAATGTTAATTGATTTGGGTGCTAGAACCTTAATTAGCCGAGTAGATGATTATGATTTGAGTGATGTTTATGCAAAAAATCATAAAATACAAGATTTAAAAAAAAGAATTGCCTATATGAAAGAAAACCAAGCCGATTTATTTGTCAGTATTCATCTCAATTCTTTTTCTAATTCTGATGTTAGCGGTGCCCAAGTTTTTTATAAAAAAAATGTTCCATCAAGTGAAGAATTTGCTTTGGTGATGCAACAAACATTCAATTCCATTAATAAAAAAGAAAAAAAACCAAAAGTTGGCGATTACTATCTTTTAAATAATAGTGGCGATTTAAACGGAGTGATGGTCGAATGTGGGTTTTTAAGCAATACCGAAGAAAGAAATCAATTAATAACAGACGCATACCAAGAAAAGATTGCAAGTTTAATCAAAGACGGAATTCTTGCTTATTTAGAGGCAAAAAACCGTATTTAATAATATAAAAAGTCCATACTAAAATTGAGGTGATTCTTATCAAAAAAGTATGGATTAAAATTTATAAATTTTTAGCTAAAACGGGTTTTGTTTTTTTGCAATTGAGTGGAATGATCATCGTCGCTTTCTTTTTAGTGTCTTTAAAATTAGTCAAAGAAGAGGTAAAAAATCCCTATTGTCGCATAGAAAATCAAAATGTGAAATTAGAATTGAATTATGATTCGATTGATTATTATACTTATGAAATTCATTGTAATACTTTAAATACAGAAATTTATTTAATGGATTCTATCGGCAAAAATCAAGCAATTTCTTTGTTAATTGAAATTAAGCAACAATTAGAAAATGAACAAATTCAAATTCTTACTCATTTTACTATTTATGGAGCACAATTAGAAAATGTCATTTATGCCAATTTAAATTTGGGGTATGAAGGAATTAGTTACATTGGAGGATAAAAAGATTGCAAAATTGTATATTATAAGTTTATAATATACAATAAGGAGAAATACAATGACAAAAATTTGCACAGAAAAAGAAATTGATACCATTTGTAAAGATTTAAAGCAAGGAAAAGTGGTTGGTTTTCCTACAGAAACGGTTTATGGTTTAGCTATCCTTGCTGATAGCAAAAAAGCTTTTGATGAATTAGTTCAATTAAAAAAAAGACCAATTAATAAACCGATGACAGTCATGGTTGCTAAAAAAGAAAAAATTCATGATTATGCTTTGGTTAATCAAAAACAACAAAAAATTATTGATACTTTTATGCCAGGACCATTGACTATAATTTTAAAAGCGAAAGAGCATTTACCACATACGATGACATTGGGACAAAAAAGTATTGGCTTTAGAATTCCAAACCATGAACTATCTTTAGAAATTTTAAAATGCATCAGCAAGCCTTTGTTGGTAACTAGTGCAAATATTTCTTCTTCACCAGCATTTATTCAAGCAAAAGATGTTTATCATGCTTTTAAAGGTCAACTATCTTCATTAATTAATGCAGATAGTTTAGGAAAAAATGCTTCAACGGTCATTGATTTAACTCAAGATAGGCCTCTTTTATTAAGAAAAGGAGAGATATCTTTTGAAGATATCTTAAAAGTTTGGGAGAGTGAATAAAAATGAAATTAGCAATTGGTTCTGATCATGGTGGATTTTTATTAAAAAAAGAAATTATGAATCAATTAAGCGGTTATCAATGGGTAGATTGTGGAACCTATGATGAAAGTTCGTGTGACTATCCTGATTTTGCTTTTAAAGTTGGAGAAAAAGTAGCTAGTCATGAATGTGATTTTGGCATTGTGATTTGTAAAAGTGGCATTGGTGTAAGTATTTGCGCCAATAAAGTCAAAGGAATTCGCTGTGCTTTAGTGGATAATGAAAAAGATGCCGTTTTATCAAAACAGCATAATAATTCCAATGTTTTAGCTTTTGGCGCTCAACAAGTAAGTATTTTAACAGCTATTGATTGTATCCAATCTTGGTTAAATGCTTCTTTTTTAAAGGGTAGACATGAAACAAGAGTGAATAAAATCACTCAATATGAGCAACAACACTGATATGGAAACGAAACAAAAAAGAATTCACCAAAGAATTATTTATACTAGTTTAATTGTTACTTTGATAATAGGTCTTCTTTTATTGAGTTTTAGTTTTATTTTTGACATTCCTTATTATTTATCCATCACTTTTGTAATAAGTGGATTGATAAGTGTAGGTAATTATTTGCTATTAATTTATAAGACACAACAAAGTGTAGAACCTTTATTAAAAAAAGTAATCAAAGTCACTTCTTTAATTAATATAGGGATTTTTGCTTTAGCCTTACTGGGTTTATTTTTCCTATTTTATCAAGATAAGTGGGTTATCTTTGCCTATTTGTTTGGCTATTTAATTTTAAAATTTGTCATTTTTTTTCAATATGGATTACAAATAAAGGAGTAAAAAAATATGTTCAAAAAGATATGGGAATACATCGTGTATGATATGCCGGCTGAACTAATTGTTTCTCTTTTTGTCATGCTTCTTATTGCGATTATTGCCATTATTTTGGGACATAAAATAAAAAAGGCAGATCCAACAAAACCACCAAAAGGAGCTGCTTTCGTAGCGGATTTATTAGTGGATAAAAGTTTAAATAATATTCGCTCCATTTTAGGTGAGGCATATGAAAAATTTGCACCATATTACATTTTTTTAATTTTGTATATTCCTTTAGCATTTATCAGTGGTTTATTTGGATTGCCTTCACCCATTATGTATTTTTCAATCCCTTTAACATTAGCAATTGTTTCATTTTTAGGCATTCAGCTTTCTTCGATTTATTATAATCGACTGGGATATTTAAAAAGTTTTACTGACCCATTGCCATCATGGATTCCGATTATGGTTCCTATTAATATTTTAGGAAAGATTTCACCTTTGCTTTCTTTATCCATTCGGATGTTTGGCAATGCGGTAGCCGGATATATGCTTATGACTTTAGTTTATTGGGCAACTGGTTCTTTATCAAGTGTGATGACGCAATTAGTTGGTTTAAATTATCATGGATTGAATTTTATGGGTGTCATCGTTAGTCCATTTTTACATGCTTATTTAGATATTTTTTCTGCTTTTATTCAAACTTTAATTTTTGTAACACTAACTATGTTATTGATATCGGTTGAAATTCCGGCTCCTGTAGCAAAAAAACAAAAAGAAGTAAAAACACAAAAAATTAAAAGGAGGGTTATAAAATGTTCGAATTCTTAATGACTATTGTACCAATGTTAGCAGACATGAGTGTTGGAAAAGGACTTGCTGCAATTGGTGCAGGAATCGCCGTATTTACAGGGTTTGGATCCGGCATTGGAGAAGGTAATATTGCCGCTCATGCAATGGATGCAATTGGCAGAAATCCAGAAGCAGCTTCTGTCATTAGAAGCAATATGATTCTTGGAATTGCCTTGGCTGAAACCACGGGGATTTATGGATTTGCAATCGCATTTTTAATTATTTTTGTCATGTAAAGGTGTAATTTTTATGAAAGGTATTTATTTATCAGGACTTGATGATTTAAAAAAGATTGGTGATAAATTATTTCCTGATTTACCGACAATGATTATTCAATTAATTGCTACATTCATTTTAGTTTTGATTTTAGCCAAATTTTTAGTCAAACCTGCTAAAAATTTTATTGCAAAAAGAAAAGAATATATTGAGTCTAATTTAAAGGATGCAGAAATGAAACAAAAATTGGCAAATGAAAAACTACTTGAAGCACAACAATCGATTAAAACGGCTAAAATAGCAAAAAAAGAAATGATTGAAGAAGCTAAAAAAGAGGCTTTAAATGAAAAAGATCGGATTTTAAAAGAAACGGCTTTAGAAATTAAAGATCAAAAAGCAATGGCGGTCAAACAAATCGCTTCTGAGCGAAAACAAATGCAAGAAGATTTATCCCATGAAGTGATTGATATAGCGATGGTTGCTGCTTCAAAAATTGTAAATCGTGAAATCAACGAAAGCGATAACGAAAAAATGATTGAAGAGTTTTTAAAGGAAGATTTTAAACCATGAAACAAATTTTTCAACGCTATGCGCTAGCGCTTTTTTGGCTTGCTCAAGAAGAAAATCAAATTTCAGAATTTATGAATGAATGTCAGCAAATCCTTAAAATTTTTGCAAAAAACCCTGATTTTTTGCAACTTATCAAAAATGATGCGCTAAAAAAAGAAGAGAAAAAAGAAATTTTGGCTTCTGTTTTTAAAAATGAAATTCCTTCTAAAATACTTTATTTTATGAATGTTATTGTAGATCATCATCGTGAAAAATACATTCAAGAAATCATAGAAGAATTTATTCAGATTTGTTTGAAACACTTAAATATAAAAAAAGGAACGATCTATTCAACGATTCCTTTATCGGATGTTCAAATTCAAAAAATGGAAGAAAAAATTTCTACTCTTTTAAAGTCTAAGGTGTTATTACAAAACCAAATTAATAAAGAATTAATTGGTGGATTTAAGATTGAAGTCGAAGATTGGGTTTTAGATTATTCCATTCAAGAGAAAATGAAAAAAATGAAAGAAAATTTGCTAAAAAATAGAAAGGAGTGAAAGAATGAAAAGAAACTTAAATGAAATTAGTGCTTTAATTAAAGAACAAATTAAGCAATATGAACATAAAGTAGAATTATTAGATACAGGGAAAGTCCTTTCTATTGGTGATGGCGTTGCCATGGTTTATGGATTAAAAAATGCCATGCTCAGTGAATTAGTGCTATTTAAAAATGATGTATATGGAATGATTTTGAATTTAGAAGAAGATTGTGTTGGTGTTGTTTTATTAGGAGACGATTCGCAAATTAAAGAAGATGATCTTGTCACGCGTACACATAAAATAATTGAAATTCCGGTAGGAGATCATTTTTTAGGACGAGTTGTCAATTCTATTGGGCAACCAATTGATGGGTTAGGGCCGATAGAATCTAATAAAACAAGACCAATAGAAAGAATTGCCCATGGGGTTATTACTCGTCAATCGGTTTCTGTTCCTTTACAAACAGGAATTATGGCGATTGATGCGATGATTCCAATTGGTAGAGGACAAAGAGAATTGATCATTGGTGATCGTCAAACAGGGAAAACAGCAATAGCCATCGATACCATTTTGAATCAAAAAGGAAAAAATGTGAAATGTGTTTATGTTGCTATTGGGCAAAAAGCATCAACTGTTGCGCAAATTGTTGAAAAATTGCGCATCAATGACGCTTTGTCTTATACAACCATTGTTTCATCTACAGCCAGTGAAATGGCTTCCTTGCAATATATTGCTCCATATGCCGGCGTGACGCTTGCAGAAGAATGGATGGAAAGAGGAGAAGACGTTTTAATTGTTTATGATGACTTATCCAAGCATGCTGTTGCCTATCGTACATTGTCTTTATTACTAAGAAGACCACCTGGAAGAGAGGCTTATCCTGGAGATGTATTTTATCTTCACTCTCGTCTTTTAGAAAGAGCAGCTCGATTAAATCAAGATTATGGTGGAGGCTCGATTACAGCTTTACCTATCATTGAAACATTGGCTGGAGATATTTCAGCTTATATTCCTACCAATGTCATTTCTATTACAGATGGACAAATCTTTTTACAAACGGAATTGTTTAACGAGGGACAACGACCTGCAATTGATACAGGATTATCGGTATCTAGAGTGGGTTCCAATGCGCAAATTAAGGCTATAAAACAAGTTTCAGGAACTTTAAAAATTGAATTAGCAAATTATAGAGAGTTACAAGCTTTTGCTCAATTTGGTAGTGATTTAGATAAAAGCACCAAAGAAATTTTAGAACATGGTAAAAAGGTAATGGAACTTTTAAAGCAACCGCAATATGCTCCAATGGATGTCTATGATCAAATTATGGTCTTATTTAGTGCAAAACATCGCTTTATCAAAAAAGTTCCATTAGTTCGAATAAAAGAATATCAAGCAGAATTATTGAAATGGTTACATCAGCACCATGAAAATCTTTTTGAAGATTTAAAAAAGATGAATGCATTGGATGAAACTTTAGAAAATACTTTAAAAAATGTGATGATGCAATTTACCGATGAATTTATAAACATTTAACAAAAAGGAGGTGTTGAAATGAATTTACAACAAACCAAGAATCGAATCCAATCGATTCGTTCTACTCAAAAAATAACTAAGGCGATGGAATTGGTATCGATTTCAAAGGTGAAAAAAGCCAAAGAAATTCATTTTCAATTTACTCCATTTTATCAAGAAATGATAACAATTATGAATTATATTAGTAATCATTTAGAAGATGAAAAAAATGCGCTTTTTTCATACAATGAAGAATCTAATAAAAATTTAACTATTATCGTTAGTTCATCTTTAGGACTATGTGGTGGATATAATCATAATTTATATCATTTTGTTGAAACACAACTCAATCAAAAAGAAGATGAATTGATAATCATAGGTATCAAAGGAATCTATTATTTTAAAAATCAAGGATATAAAATTGTTCGATCCATTGAAGATTTTCCACCCTTTCATCTTAAAGAAAAAATGTCGACACAATTGGCTAATTTTGTTTTAAAAAAATTTCAACAAAAAAAATATCGAAAAATTCAAATGATTTATACAAAATATGTAAATTCTTTGACTTTTAATCCTACTTTGGTCCAATTATTGCCAATTATCAAAACGAAAACTGATAATAAAATGCATAAGGCTTTATTAATGGAACCATCTGCAAAAGAAGTATGCCAATCTTTTATCCCATTTTATTTATCTTGCATCATTAAGAATTTTTTGTTTGAAAGTGTACTTTCTGAACAAGCAAGTAGAAGGGTTGCCATGGAAAATGCAACGAAGAACGCAAGTGAACTAGAAGAACAACTAATGATTGAATATCATAAAACAAGACAAGCAATGATTACGCAAGAAATTAGTGAAATTACGGGAAGTTCAAGTTAAAGGAGGAAATCAATGATGAAAACTCTAGAAGGTAAAGTGTGTCAAGTCATGGGACCGGTTGTCGATATTCGTTTTCATGATGGACTACCTGCTTTGTATACGGCAATTGAAATCGAACTCAATCATCAAAAATTAGTGGTTGAAGTGGCCCAACATATTGGAGATGATATTGTTCGGTGTATTTCAATGGGAGCAACGGATGGTTTAGTTCGAGGTACAAAAGCAATGGCTACGAATCAATCTATTTTAGTCCCCGTTGGCAAAGAAACATTGGGTAGATTATTTAATGTTTTAGGAGAACCGATTGATAATAAGGGACCTGTTTTAACTTCTATGAAGCTTCCTATTCATCGTAAGGCTCCTAGTTATGATCAACAAAATACGAAGACGGAAATATTAGAAACAGGAATTAAAGTCATCGATTTACTATGTCCTTACGCTAAAGGCGGAAAAATTGGTTTATTTGGAGGTGCTGGTGTTGGAAAAACTGTACTGATTCAAGAATTAATTTCGAATATTGCAACAGAACATGGTGGTATTTCTGTTTTTGCTGGTGTTGGTGAAAGAACAAGAGAAGGAAATGATTTGTATCATGAAATGACAGAATCAGGGGTTATTTCTAAAACTTGTTTAGTGTTTGGTCAAATGAATGAACCACCAGGAGCAAGAATGCGTGTTGCCTTATCAGGACTTACGATGGCTGAATATTTTCGTGATGTAGAAGGACAAGATGTGTTATTATTTATTGATAATATTTTTCGTTTTACGCAAGCTGGAAGTGAAGTCTCGGCATTACTTGGACGAATGCCCTCTGCAGTAGGTTATCAACCCACTTTGGCCACAGAAATGGGACAACTTCAAGAAAGAATCACATCAACCAAAAAAGGATCGATTACTTCAGTCCAAGCGGTATATGTTCCAGCTGATGATTTAACGGATCCTGCTCCTGCAACGACTTTTACACATTTGGATGCCAAGACCGTTTTGGACCGCAATATTGCTTCTTTAGGAATTTATCCTGCAGTCAATCCTTTAGAATCTTCTAGTCGTTTATTAGACCCACAAGTCGTTGGACAAAAACATTATCAAGTGGCTTTACAAGTACAACAAATTTTACAAAGATACAAAGAACTACAAGATATTATAGCGATTTTGGGAATGGATGAACTCAGTGAAGAAGATAAAATTGTGGTTAATCGAGCAAGAAGAATTCGTAATTTTCTTTCTCAACCTCTTCATGTTGCTGAATCTTTTCAAGATGTAAAAGGAATTTATGTTCCTTTAAAGGATACAATTGAGAGTTTTGAGGCTATTTTAAAAGGAGAATATGATAGTTTACCAGAACAAGCTTTTATGTATGTTGGAACCATCGATGATGTTTTAAAAAAAGCAGCATCTTTAGGAGTTACTTATGAAACTAAAAATCATTAATTTAGAAGGAATTTATTTATCTTTAGATGTTGATTCAATTGTTATTAAAACGATAGCAGGTGAATTAACGATTCTAAATAAACACCTTCCTTTAATAACCATTTGTGAAATTTCTATTTTAAAGATAAAAAAAGATGGTGTTTATCAAAATTATGCTTTGGCAGGTGGAACATTATTTGTCGATGAAAATGAAGTTAAAATTATGACTTCTGCAATTGAATCTGAACAAGAAATTGATTATAATAGAGCAATAAAGGCAAAACAACGAGCTTTAGATCGTTTAAATGATCCTAAAAGTGATATAAAAAGAGCAGAAATAGCCTTAAAAAGAGCAATGAATCGATTGTCTTTAAAAGTAAAGGAGTAGATGAAAATGATTTTTTCAGTTACTACAGCAGTTTTAGAATTATGCTGTTATTTATTAGGTATTATTGTTGGCGGTTATTTTTTTAGAATTGTTGATTTAACTAAAATTGTTAGAATTAAAAATAATCGGGAGTTTTATTTTGTTTATTTTATTAGCACCTGTCTTGTAGGATTTATTTTAGGACAATTTATATACCGACTCATTACCATGTTTTTATAAGGAGTTTACTATGTATTCAAATAATAAGCAAGTCGAGTATGATATCCAACAATTTTTAAAAAATCCCAAAAAAATTGAAGAAATCAAGAAACAAAACTTTTTTGAAAAATATTTTGTCATTGTCTTTTTACCATTTATTTTAGCTTTGATTCTATTTTTATTGTTACTATTGGTTAATTTTGATGATTATTTAAAAGTGGGGTATATGTTACCTATTATTTATGCTATTTGTTTATATTTTTGCTTGGTAGAATATCTTTCTTTTGTTCAAATTTTTAAAAATTATCCTGAATTTGAATATGTTTATTTATTGACCAAAAAAGATAGGGAAAAAAAGAAAAATTTTGCTTATGGAAAAGCGGTTCAAAAGTTATACAATCAATTAATCAAACGAAGAACTATAGCTAAAAAAAGATTGAAATATAAATTTTTTATAGGAATTATTGTTTTTCTTTTCATTTTCTTTACGATTTTGATAGGTCAACCTTCTGCTTCTCCAGTGATTGTGGCCGTATTTATTATCTTTTTCTTGTATTTCATTATTGATTTAATCATGCGTTTTGGCGGAAAAGGAGATTCTTAAAAAGAATCTTTTTTTACATTTATTTCCAATTAAGTATGATTTTTTCACTTTAGGGAAAAATGATGATGAGGTGAAAATATGAAAAGATTTTTAAATTGGTGTAAAGAGGCCAAGTTCGGATTAATTTTAGGAGCCGTAGCCTTTGTGTTTATATTGTCTATTACATTAATTGCTACAGGAACAAATAAAGATACTCCTGTCGCTAGTGTTCCTTCAACCAGTTCATCAATTTCACAAACTACTCCACCGGTTGTAGAACCAGAACCAGAAAAAGTAGACAAACCATTTACAGTAAATGCTACCATTGCTCGCTATTTCTTTGATCCAGAAGATCCAGTCGATATTAAAAGCCAAGCATTAATTTCTTATGATAATAAAGTTATGCCAAGCTTAGGAATAGATTATACTTATGATGGAAAATCATTTGATGTGACCGCCTCTTTTACTGGTACAGTAATTGCTAAAAATAACGATCCTCTTTATGGTCTAACGATTGCAGTTGAAAGTGAATCAGGATTAATCGCTTACTATAGCGGATTAACAGAAGTCAATGTTTATCAAGATGAGGTTATTCAACAAGGGGACGTAATTGGAAAATCTGGCGAAAGTACGATTAATGCTAGTTTAGGCAATCATTTACATTTTGCTTTAAAAGCAGATGGCAATTATATTAATCCATTAAAGACTTATGATAAATTAGTTGAAGATTTATAAATCTGAAAAAATGCATTTTGAGATGCATTTTTTTATAAAAAAATGAATAGTGCTTGATAACCAAAAATAAATGGGATATAATAATCATAGTTAAGTGATTTTTATACACTAAAGGAGAATAAAAATGAAAGGTAATTTGAAAAAACTTTTAGCAAGCTTTTTTGTCCTTGCAATGGTTGCAGCACCTTTATATGGTTGTAATAAAGATAAAGGTTCTTCAACAGCTTCTACTTCAACTGAACAAGGTGTCATTGAAAATGATGAAATTTTAGTTGAGTTAGGTAGAACCATCTATTTAGTTAACGAACCTTTGGACATTGTTAGTGTTCAAAAATGGAGCAACTTAGGTTATTTTGTACCTGCTGGTAACTATCGAATTGAAAATACAGATTGGAACCAAACTCCTGGAAAGAAAAATGTTGTCATTGCAATTGGACAAGATAGAAAAACGGTTGCAGTAGAAGTTTATGCAACAAATGCTGATGCAGCAGCAGCTCATTCTATCTATGTTGAAGGTGGAGACAATTCGGCTTATTTCAATGAAAGTGAAGTCATTGATGTTGCTAGAAAAAAATTGAAAAAAGAAACTGTCATGGGCGAAGATGTCAATGGTGACCCAATTTTAAGATCTTTTGTTGGAAGCAAACCAGCTTTAGCTTTAAATAAAGCTTCTGGTACGAATTCAGATGTTTGGACAGCTGATGAAAGTAATCCAAATCGTTCTTTATTAGATCCAACTCGTTATTCCACACCTCATACCCGTTCCCATGCTATTGATAATCCATCTATTTCAGATGCTTCTACTGATAAATATATGTGTGCTGGATATCCGGGAACTCAATGGAAAGCAGAATTAATTTTTGACGCTGAAGGAAAATTAGTTTATTTTGCAACTTGTATTCCTGATAACACATGGCAATATTCTGGACATATTCATACAACAAAATGGTACTCTCATCCAGATTATGCAGATGATAAGACTAATCCAGGACTTGTAATTGAACAAGATCCAGAAGAAGTTCAAAAATGGAAGGATGAAGGATGGCAAACAATCACGGTTGATACACCTACAGAAGCATATCCAGGAGAATATATTTATGAAAAGGTTATTCCTGAAGGTGGATTTTATGTATTTATGCCAAATATTGTAGCTGAAGATATTTGGCACTGGTTAAGTGGGTCAGATATCAATATTGTTGGTAGTGAAAATGATATTAATCATACTTTAGTTTTCACTCAAGACAATAGAACAAAAACAACCTTAAATGAAGGTCGTGGCTTCTTTGATGAATCTGATTTTAAGATGAAATTTTATGCACCTTCTACACCTAAACAACAATATGCATATTATTATTTAGAAGTATTAAATGGTAGCGAAACAGATGCTGCTAAATATGCTGAAGCTTTAGCTTTCAAAGATGAAGTTTATCAATTAATTGTTGAATCAGCAAATCCATTAATTGAAACTGAACCTGTTTTAGCAGACTATTATGATGGTGTTGTGGAAGAAAAATTAGATCAATGGGCAGATATGATTGCTGCAATTGAATAAAACAAAAAAGCCATTTGAAATGGCTTTTTTTCTATTAATATGAGTATTCAATCCATTCAAGAAAAAGTAGAAAATACAATTATCATAGAAAAATCTAAGTTTATCACTTACCTTTTGCCTGTTTTTAATATTCAAGAAATTGAAGATCAATTAGAAATTTTTCGACGACAACATAAAGAAGCAACGCATGTATGTTATGGGTGGATTTTAAATAACAATGGTATATTATCTTTTAAGTCTAGTGATGATGGAGAACCCTCATCTACTGCTGGCGCACCAATTTTAAATGGGTTAAAAAAGAATCATTTAGAAAATATTTTATGCATCGTGGTTCGTTATTTTGGTGGGATTAAATTAGGAGCAGGAGGGCTATCCCGTGCTTATGGCAAATCTTGTTTAGAAGCAATTAAAAAAGCAGTGCTTGTTCAATGGGTAGAGGCTGATGTTTATGAACTTTCTATTCCTTATAATCAAGAAAAGAACTTTCTTCAGTACTTAAAATTTTATAATGTTTCTATTCTTTTAAAAAAATATGAGCTAGAAATTATGTATACCATTGCTTTTTATCAAACAAAGGATTTATTAAAAATAAAAAATGATATAGGCATTGAATTGAAAGAAAGTTTTCTTTATAAAAAATGGCTAAAAATGTAGGATTCCTACATTTTTACTTTAAGAATAAAAATGTGGTGGAAAAATGAAAAAAATTAGTTTATATGCTTGGTTTGGTGGCAATGTTTCCATTTTTGAACGATTTAGAATCATAAAAAAAGTAGGCTTTGATAGCGTTTCTTTATATTGGGGAGATGATTACCCTGAAATTACTGGAAATAAATATGATGTTGTGCAGATGGTAAAAAAACAATTTCAATTAGAAGTTGAAAATATTCATGCACCCTATAATCATGCAGATGATTTGTTTTCAGATGATGAACATAAAGCAAAAGCAGTCCTTCAAACTTATATTCAATGCATCCATGATGCTGCTCAATACGACATTCCTGTTGTTGTTTTCCATTTAACAGGAGATCATCCCAATTTACCTTTAAAACAAGAATATCTTGGTCGAATTCAATATTTGGTTCATGCTGCTTTAAACTATCGAGTGAAAATTGCTTTTGAAAATTTAACGGATAAAGGTTATTCTTATTTAGAAAAAGTTTTAGAAATGTATCAAGAAGAAGTCGTTGGCTTTTGTTATGATGCCGGACATGATTATATTTATAGTCAAACCCCATTTTCTTTTCTAAAAAAATATCAAAAAAGATTATTTGCAATGCATTTACATGGGAATAATGGTAAAAATGATTCGCATCAAAGAATTGTGGATGGTTCGATGGATTGGACTAAATTAAAAGCAGTTCTCAATTCTATTTCTTTTTCTTGCCCTATTGCTTTAGAAGTCATTCAAAATTTACATTTTGAGCAACTTTGTGATTTTGAAAAATATGTTAAAGATTTAAAAAAAGATTGTTTATTTTTTTTAAAATAACTTATTTTTTAAATTTTATTTTAATGATTAACAATTAAGATAGTAAGGAATGATTATTGATAAAAAAAAGAAATTTATGCTATAATCATAAAAAGGATGGTAATGATGAAGAAAAAAATTAATTATGGAACAATTCTATATGGGGCATTTGCTTTAATCATTGTTTTGTTTTTTTTGTTTATGCCAATACTTTATGTAGACACAGATAACGATTTTTATGCCAATGGATATCGCATTTTAGTTGGAAGTTATTTGCAAGTTCCTTCAGATATTGACCCTGAAGTGATAGAAACAGTGACCTTATTAAAGACTTCTTCTTTTAATTTTTGTGCAATTTTATTTCCAATTGGTACCTTTTTGTTTTATCGAATTGTAAGTTCGGCACCCGCCAAACGTTTTAGTGCTTTTTTATGTGGAGTAGTTGGTTTTCTTTATATTCTATTTATCCCTGTAATGGCAAATTACTGGAGAAATCGAAACTTTCAAATTGATATTTATCAATCTTGGGGTTGGTATGTAGTTATTGTTGTTTATTTAGCTTATCTTGTGTTTATTATCGTTGATTTAATTTTAACAATTAAAAAAGAAAAAAGGGAATTATCCATTGAAGAATAATTCCTTTTTTAATTTAGTTTGATATTTTTATGACATTGTGAGCTTGAAGACCACGTTCGGTTTGACATAATTCAAATTCTACGTCTTCTCCCTCATCAAGAGTTTTATATCCATCATATTGAATTTGTGAATAGTGAACAAAAATATCTGGACCTTCCCCTCTGTTAATAAAACCAAAACCTTTGTTAGAATTAAACCATTTTACTTTTCCCTTCATAATTTTACACCTCTCTTGTTATAATGCTAACAATGTAAGTTTACCCCCTTATGTGGTAGAAAGAAAGAAAAATAAGCCGTCAAAGTTCGACCTTTTTTTCTGTTTTGCAAATACATAATATTTTCAAATCTTTAATCTTTGAAATATTTTTTTGAAGAAGTAAAATGCATGCTTGAATCGTATTTCCTGAAGTAAAAATATCATCTATTAATAAAATTTTTTTATTTTCTAAATCTTTATTTTTTTTAAATGCGATAATTGAAAAAATTTCTTTTTTAAAACTAAAGGGCATTTTAGATTGCTTGTAATCTTTTGTTTTATAAAAGACATCATAAATAGGCAAACACAATGGTTTTGCTAATTCTTTAATATGTTGAAATTTTCTTTTTTTAACTTCTAAATCATTAGAAGGAGGATAAACAATCACATAATCTTTAAATTCTTTTTTTAATTGCTTCAAATGATAATTTAAAAAAATCGGTGCTAACTCAATATCATAACATCCCTTATATTGAAAAAATAGCGTTTTTAAAAAATCATTATAGTAATAAAGAATTTTAATAGAACAATTTAATATTGAAAAAGTTAAGTTTGCTATTTTGAATTGACTAAAACATTGCTGGCAAAGATAAGGATGAAAAAATGCAAGAGATTGAAAATTAATCCCTTCTAATAGATTTTTAAAGCATATTAAACAATGGTATTGTTTTTTGATTTTAAAGTTTTCAAACATGCTTTAATGGCCAAAGTTTTTTGACTACAAATAAAAATAATTTCTCCGTTTGGATGTGCTTTTTTTCTTCCAACTCTACCACAAATTTGGACTAATGTTTTTAAATCAAATAAAGAATGTTCCGCTTGGTATATGATAACTTGGATATCGTCTATTGTAATCCCTCTTTCTAAGATAGTAGTAGTTAATAAAAAAGAAAATTGTTTGTTTTTAAAATCATCTACAATTTGCTGTTTTGATGATAATCCTGCATAAACAAAAGGAATAGTTAATTTTTTTGCTAGAGCTTTGCCAATGAAAATGGTGGGAACAAAAATTAATACTTGTTTTTTGATCGCTTTAAATTTTTTTAACGATTGAATCAAATATTTATTTTGTAAAAAAGGTAAAGTTAAAATAATTTTTGGGATTGGTAAATCCACATTGTGAAAACGCCGATGAACTTGAACTTGCTGTGGAATTTTTTTTAAATACCAAGTATTAAATGTTGCTGATAAATAAATAATGGGCCCTTTACAACTTCTTTTCAAAAACAATCGATTGTAAAATGGGAAGGCATCGGCCTCATCTAAAATGAGTAAATCAAAATGTTGGTGATAGCGATAAAGTTGATAAGTGGTTAATACAATGATTTGTCCTTCTAATTTTTGTGTATGATTTCCATAAACAGCAATAACATCAACTTGAGGATAGTCTTTCTTTAATCGATGATAAAGTTCAATGACGACATCCTTTCTAGGTATAGTAAATCCGATTTTTTTACCCTGATTTAAAAAATATTCAATAGTTGTATAGACAATTTCTGTTTTCCCCGCTCCGCATACCGCATCCACTAAAACAGATTTTCCTTGTTTTATAAAACTTAAAATTTCTTGGGCTGCTTTTTGCTGTGTTTTAGTCAAATCATAAGTCAATTTTGCATGATACTCTTTGTTTGGCTGATAATTTTTTACTTCAAAAGTTTTTTCTTTTAATAAAATACATTTACGACAATAAGGTTGATTATCTAAATAACCAATATATCGTTTTTGATAACTATTGCAATTTTTACATTTAAACATTTTACCTCCTATTTTATAATAGTTAAAAAAACGAAAAAATCTTTTTTTAATGCGTAAAAAATGGTAAGATAATACACAGTGGGAGGGATGTTTTATGCTAAATAAAATTAGTATAAATCAACTAAAAGAACTAGCTTTAAATTTAAAATTTGATATGGAAGAAAAAGAATATCAAACCTTACAAAATGAATTTGAAATTATTTTAAAACAAATGGAAATGATTAATATGGATTTTAATACGGAAAATGTTGAACCCATGTCTTTCCCTTTTGAAGATTATCATACTTATTTAAGAGAAGATAATGAAATTATTGAAAGTAGTCGTGAAGATATTTTAAAAAATGCTGCTGTTGTCGTCGATGGACAAATTAAAATTAATAAGGTGGTTGAATAAAATGCATATTTTAGATTTAGGTTTACAACAAATTCATCAAGCTTTGCTGGACAAAAAAATAACCATTGAGGAATTGGTTCAAGAGTCTTTAAAAAGGGCAAAAGAACTACAAAAAGAAACGAATGCATTTGTCACTATCTTAGAAGAAGATGCTTTAGCACAAGCAAAAGCATATCAACAAAATCTTTCAAAAGATAATTTATTCTATGGCATTCCCATAGCAATTAAAGATAATTTTTCTACACAAGGCATTTTAAGTACAGGTTCTAGTAATATATTAAAAAATTATGTTCCTATTTTTGAATCAACAGTAACACAAAAATTAAAAGATGCCCATGCTATCAATATTGGGAAAACGGTTTTAGATGAATTAGCGATGGGGGGTAGTGGTTGTACAGGAAATACAGGAATTGTTAAAAATCCCTTAGATCCAAAACGATTAATTGGTGGTTCATCTGCTGGAAGTTGTGCGGCAGTTGCTGCTCATGTCGTTCCTTTTGCTTTAGGTAGTGATACGGGTGATTCTGTTAGAAAACCAGCTTCATTTGGCGGAGTAGTAGGTTTTAAACCAACCTGGGGACGTCTTTCACGCTATGGATTATTTCCCTTTGCCCCATCTTTAGATACGGTGGCTTATTTTACTTATACCGTTAAAGATAGTGCTTATGCATTTGACCTTTTAAGTGGTTATGATTCAAAAGATTTTACATCGTCAAATCGGCCAAAAGAAAACATTTATCCAACGATAGATGGGAAAGTTCAAGGTAAAAAAATTGCCATCTTAAAAGAAATATATGAAACCATTTCTAATCCAAAGGTCAAAGAAAAATTTGATGCTTTTATCAAAAAATGCGCATCGATTGGATTACAAGTTGATTTTGTTTCTATTGATAAAAAATTATACAATACGATTTATCCAACCTATATGATTTTATCTTGTGCCGAAGCAACTTCAAATAACGCGAATCTAGATGGTATTAATTTTGGAAATACACAATCAGGAAATAGTGTAGATGAGGTAGTGGTACATACACGAACAAAAGGATTTAGTGAATTAATTAAACGTCGTTTCGTATTGGGTAGTTATATTTTAAGTAAGGAAAATCAAGAAAAATTATTTCTTAAAGCGAAGAAATTACGTCGTTTAATTGTGGAAGATATGAATCGCATTTTTAAAGAGTATGATGTAGTGATGCTTCCTGCTTCAAAAGATGTGGCTCCTTTCATTGAAGGAGAAAATTTAGACCGTTTATCCGATGAATATCTTTTATTAGAAAATCATATGGCTATCGGTAATTTTGGTGGTTTTCCAAGTATTACAATTCCTTGTATTCAAGTCAATGGACTACCGATTGGAATGAATTTTACAGCAGCAGCATATCAAGATCAAAAACTTTTAAATATTGCTTATGCAATTGAACAAATGTTAGGAGGAAAATAATATGAATTTTGAAACGATTATTGGAATAGAAATTCATCTTCAATTAAAAACAAAGACAAAAATGTTTTCTCCTGCTCAAAATGTTTCTAATGCGGCACCGAATACACATGTTCACCCCATTGACATGGGCTTCCCTGGTGTTTTGCCACGTGTAAATAAAAAAGCTGTAGAATTGGCTTTAATTGCCTGTCAAGCATTGCATTGTGAAATTGATACATTATTATGCTTTGATCGTAAGAATTATTTTTATGCGGATTTACCAAAGGGTTATCAAATTACACAAGATAAAAGACCGATTGGGAAAAATGGTTATCTTTTGATTGATGTGGATCAACAAGAAAAGAAAATTGAAATAGAACGTATTCATTTAGAAGAAGATACGGCTAAGCAATTGCACTTTGATACTTATACACTTCTTGATTATAATCGTTGTGGTGTGCCACTAATTGAAATTGTTACAAAGCCAAATATTCGTAGTGGAAAAGAAGCTGCAGCCTATGTAGAACAACTAAAAAATACGCTTTTATATTTAGATGTATCGGATTGTAAAATGGAAGATGGTTCCTTAAGATGTGATGTGAATGTATCAATACGACCTTATGGACAAAAAGAATATGGAACAAAAGTTGAAATTAAAAATTTAAATTCCATCAGTAATGTCGAAAAAGCTATTGATTATGAAGTTAAACGACAAAAAGCTTTATTTTTAAAAAATCAAACCATTGATATGGAAACTCGAAGATTTGATGAACAATCTAAAACAACGGTATTAATGCGTAAGAAAACTTCAGCTGTCGATTACAAATATTTTACGGAAGATAATATTGTGCCCATTCAATTAGATGTGAATTGGGTTCATCAAGTTATTACGAATTTACCTGAATTACCTCATCAAAAAATGATTCGTTATCAAAAGGAATATGGACTTTCCAATTATGATGCTAGAGTTTTGACTTCTAATAAAGAATTAGCGCATTATTTTGAAGCGACCATTGCCCATTATTCTAATTATAAATTAATTGCGAATTGGTTAATGGTGGAAACATTAGGATATGTAAATAAAAATAATATTTTATTGAAAAATATAAAAATGAAACCTCAAGATTTAGCAAAATTAGTTCAATTGATAGATGAAGGAAAAATTTCTTCAAAACAAGCTAAAAATGTTTTTGAACAATTGATGCAAAAAGAACAAAGTGTTGAAGAAATTATACAAAAAATGAATATTGTTCAAATTAATGATTCTAATCAAATCAATGAATGGATTCAACAAGTTTTGCAAGAGTTTCCTGCTTCAGTAAGTGATTATCAAGCAGGAAAAGATCGTGCTTTTGGATTTATGATTGGCCAAATTATGAAACGATCAAAAGGTCAAGCTAATCCAGTTTTAACCAATCAATTGTTAAAAAAGGCTCTAGATGAATTAAAATAGTTTAAAAATAAAAAAGGAACACAAAATAATATTGAGGTGTTCCGATGAAACAAGAAAAGACATTTTTAGAAAAAAGTAAAGATGCGTTAAATGAATTATCGAAAGAAGATGCAATTTATGATGAAATACAAATTGGGCCTCAAGAAGAACCTATTATTCATGATTTTCCCATTAATATTCATCAGTATCGTAAATATGTAAAAAAGAAAAATCAAAAAAAGAGTCAAAGTAATTGAAGTGAGCCCCAAAGTTAGGCCGGCTAACAGGGGGGTCTCATCTCAAATTGACTCTTTTTTTATTCACTCCTTAATGCTTCAACAGGATCTTTTTTCGAAGCGATAAGAGCAGGAATTAAACCTGAAATCAAAGTAAGTAAAATACTTAATGCAACCATGATTATAGCCACATAGAATGGTAAAATAGCAATAGCTGAAATATTTGCAAGATTACCAACAATTAAATTGATAATACCCGATAAGATATACGTAATTCCTATACCAATCAAACCAGAGAATCCACCAATAATAAAGGTTTCAGCATTAAATAAACGAGATACATCTTTTTTTCTTCCACCTAAAGAACGAATAACCCCAATTTCTTTAACTCGTTCAATAACAGAAACATAAGTAATAATAGCAATCATAACAGTGGAAACGACCAAAGACAAAGCAGTAAAGGCAACCAAAGCAATGGTAACAATATTAATCATATTATCAATTAAACTTATCATCACGGCTAAATTATCCGAATAAGTAATATTTTCTCTTTCTTCTGGTGTTAAAGTGATATCATCAAAAGTTAAATTTTTATTATTATTCCATTGATCTAAGTAAGATGTTACTTGGGATTTTAGTTCAAAATTTGCAGGATAAATATGAATGTCACTAGGGAGACTACATCCTCCTAATTCTCTTAAAGTTAAAGTATAAATAGGATTATCTTGACCAGTAATGGTTCCCATTAAACTGCTTAAAGAAGAGGTGCTTCCTACGAATCCCGTTTCTGTATATTCGCTACCTTCAAAATAATATGAATAATTGTAAATAATGCCAATATTTGTTCCATTATAATTCATACTAGTAAATGCTTCTTCTTCTTTTTCGTTTAAATAATAAACGATTTGGGATTGAAGATTATCCATAATGATTTTTTGTGTTAACGCAGGCGTATAATAAATACCACTACTTAAACACCCATAGGTAACATCTTCTTTAGGTTTTAAAATGGCTGTAATTTTTAATTCAATGCCATTTTCCCAAGTTTGGTCGGCATAGTGGTTATAAGTAAAAGGATTTAAAGCAAACAAAGGAGAAGAAGGGTCAGTTTGTTTAAATATAGTATCATTAGGATAATAAATAAAAGTTTTATTTAGTAATTCATCATAACTGAACCGATCTTTATTTGAAGAATCATGTGATCCAGCAATGGCATCATCAATGATATCAAGAAACTCTTCTTGCGTATAATATCCTAATTGTGCTAATAATAAATCCGTTAATTCTTGTTCCTCATTGACAACTAGCATAATTTCATTAGCTTCTTCTGCAAGTTTACTTTCTTCTGGGTTAGAAATGATATCATATTGAGAAGCAATAAAATCATTATTATTGACTGCTTGATTAATTGAATTTGTAACCATTCCCACTAAACCAGAGTATTCTTTTAAATCTGTTTTATTGAGCATAGAGGTATAGGTTGTTACAATAGAACTTAAAGACATTATTTTTTCTTCTTCGTAACCATCTAATCGAATATTTGTGTATATATTGTTTTTAACATCTAAACCATAATAAGTGGCAATAGCAGAATAGTATTCTTTTGGCATGTTTTGTAAAAATTGCAAATATTCTTCTGTAAATTCATTTTGGATACGGAAAGAATCTAAACTACCGGTTTGAGACACTAAATATTCAATGAAACGATTAACATTAATATAACCATCTTCAATTGAGTTTTTAATCGCATCGGTTTGTGTTGAACTGCTTGTAGAGGATAATAAGGATTCTAAATTCATTCCCGTTTCACTAATAGTAATGGGATTTCCTGAAAGCATATCTTCTTGCATGTCATTAATATAGCTTCTAACGCCTGTTGAAACGGATAAAACTGTCGCCACACCAATAATGCCAATGGAACCTGCAACACATGTTAGAATTGTTCTTTTTAATTTAGAACGCAAATTTCTAGCCGATAACTTAAATGCGGTCCAAAATGATAATTTTGATTTTTTTTCAATTACCTTTTCTTCTTTTTTAACAATTAATTCGTTTTCTAATACCGGATTAGAATCAGCGGTAATTTTACCATCTAATAATTTTACAATTCTTGAAGAATATTTTTTGGCAATATCTGGATTATGGGTAACCATAATGACCAAACGATCTTTTGATATTTCTTTAATAAGTTCCATAATTTGAATGGAAGTGGTTGAATCTAATGCTCCCGTTGGTTCATCGGCAAGCAAAATATCTGGATTATTGACTAATGCTCTTGCAATGGCGACTCTTTGACATTGACCACCGGATAATTGATTTGGTTTTTTATGATATTCATTTTTTAAACCAACTTTATCTAAAACTTCTTTGGCACGTTGCAATCTTTCTTCTTTACCAATTCCTGCAATCGTTAAAGCTAATTCGACATTCTCTAAAATAGTTTGATGAGGAATTAAATTGTAACTTTGAAAAACAAAGCCAATTCGATGATTGCGGTAACTATCCCAATCTCGATCATTAAATTCTTTTGTACTGATTTGATCAATAAACAAATCTCCCGAAGTATAATGATCTAATCCACCAATAATATTTAACAATGTTGTTTTTCCACATCCAGAAGGTCCTAATATGGAGACAAATTCATTATCTCTAAAAGTAATGCTTATTCCTTTTAAAGCATGGACTTGATGGTTAGCGACTTGATAATCTTTGGTAATATTAATAAGTTTAAGCATTTTATGAGCTCCTTTTGTAATAATATATTATAGAATTAAAAAAAATGAAAGTCAATATTTTAAAATATTTCTTTAGAAATATTTTAATTTTTATATAAAGCAATAAAAAATGCTTTTTTGCAAAAGCATTTTTTATTTTCTTATAGTGCTATACTACAGGGGGATAGACATAAATTTGAATCATATATGTTCCAAAGAAATCTAAATAATTAATACCAATTTCATATCCATCTGTATTGACATAAGATTCTTCATCGTTTTCATTTAATCCTTGATAAGTATAGCCGTTTTCAGTAAGTAAAGTTGTAAATTCATCTAATACTTCTTGAGCACGATCATCACTAGCTACTGTGATTTCCAAATTGCCTGCGCCACTCCAAGTGCCAAAGAAAGAATAACCTTCTTCTGGATAATAGAAAGGAACAATTTCATTAAAATCTTTTCCTAAAAGAGTATCTAATTCTGTTTTTGCACTTGCATCAATTTCTTCCCAAGATGTTGGCATAAAATACGGATCATATTCTGTTTCTAAATCATATGGAAATACAGTAGTACCTAAATTCGTAAGTTCTATGGTAATAACGCCTTCAGTTATAAATGAAAAAGAATAAGAATAAGTGATTTTTGATAAATCATCAGCTACTTCAAAGATAACTGGAGTACTCATATACATATAAAGTAAATTAAACATAGCATCTGGTAAAAGATATTGCATTTCGGAATAAGCATCCATTAAAACATATCCATAATCCGTTGGCAAGAATAAATTAACGTTATAATCACCTGGTGTTAAATAATCTGTAATTAACTCGTCAGCATAAGTTTCTTCAACGGCTTTTAATCTTCCATTTTCAGCTACAACAGATGCCACCCCTCCTTCAGGATCAGCAATCAATCCATAAGTTTCTCCCGATTGAGTGACTAAATAGCCTTCTTGAGTAACAATTGCAGTAAAAGTTGGTTCTGTTTCTGAAACAGCACTACTATAACAAGTAACTGAGTAATTTTGATTTTGAATGGCTTGCAAAGCTTGTTCCATTTTTTCCATTCCCTCTAATTCAGGATAAGGAGTTACTTCCATAATATTTAAATCTTCTTTTGTGGTTAATTGTGCTTCATAAGTATAATTCATCGTATAAGACGTTCCTGCAGAATCTTGCGCTGCCATATCATCACTCACAAATGAGAATGTTTCAGGTAAATAATTTTCATCCAATGATATGGTAAGCGTAGAGATATCAATTTGTTCACCAATAAACATAATGGCTACAATTTCACCAAATGTAATTCCTTCGTCTGTTGTAAAAGTAGAATCAATCGTAATCGTATGGTCACCATCATATGCTAAATCTAAATCTCCTAAAGATGCCAATGGGTTGTAAAATAAATCATCAAACATGGCTGGTGTTACTCCATCTTCATAAACCATGGTATAAGTTTGCACTTCGTTATGACGGTTAACTGCTTTTTGGGTAACTACGCCATCACTATTTCTATAATAGTGGGTGTCGTTATAAATTGTTTGATCTTCTTTACTCACTTCATAAATGTAATATTCATCACTAGCTAAATAAGTATTAATCCAACTTTCGTCCGTTACAACATTACTTGGTTGATTGTTTTCTGTTGCATGCAATAAAAGTTCTCCCTTTAAAGCTAATGGTGTTTGTAGTCGGTTTAAAACTTCATTTACATCGTATGTAGCAACCGGACCCGTGCTATGCGAACCACCAGATGTTGTTGTTTCATCGCAACCACTAATCACAAAAAGCGCGATTAGACCGAGCGATAAATAAATTTTTTTCATTTTCAAATCCCCCTTTAATAATTTTAACTATTATATCATGAGAAAAAAAGAAAAGAAAGTAATTTTTTTAAAAATAAAAAAAGGCTCTTTCGTAGAGCCTTTATTCATTAACAGATAATTCAATGTAATGTTCTACACTTCCCACAGTGTTTGCAGGTAAAACATATTGCATTGAAATCATTTTTGCTGAATGTGCTGGAACAACGAATTCAAAAATAGGAACGTTTCTACCAGTGCAAGTTGTTAAAGTGGCGCCAGCTTTTAAAATATTATTATTTTCATCTTTAGCGATATAGAAAAGAGAACCACCATTATGCATATAAAATTTAATTTTTCGATCCACATTACCACGATTGACAAAAGTACAATTATCTTGATATTCAATCATCCAGTTTCCATAATCCCAAATGTTTCCGGCAGGATTAGCAATATAATTAGATAGAACGATTTCTTCACCATTATATTGAGAAATAATATCAATCATATCTTTGCCTGTATATAAATGATTGAGTTGTGCAGATAAATGAGTAAGCCATTTTGTTCCACGAACTTCATGTGCAGTAATATTTTCTACTTTTTCAAAAGGTTCATATGATTCTTTTAAAGTATCAGCATAATAATTTGTATAATAAACACCTAGTGTAGTTTCCCTAACAGCATCATTAAAGGTCCATACAGGATTGTTATCAATAACGCCATGAATTGGGCTATATCCAATTCTTCCACCCATCGTATCATCTGTACTATAAGGTCTTAAAAATTGAACTTTTACATCTGGTTGATTGATTTTTTCAATATCTGTATAAACACATAAATCTCCACGAGCTTTACCATTAGTAATGATAAATTTTACATTTCCATTAATACATTCTCTTACGGCAACAGGGACATCTGCTGTTCCATTAACATTGATTCCTTTATAGGAATCTTCTGTGGTTCCACCAATGACATACATATGTTCACCAGCAGGAATTTTGTAGGTAACAGGTTTAATAGGATTTGGGGTATAATTTGTATCAAAAGCCAAATATGCATTAAACCAATCCATTGCTGTCCAAGTTTGACCATCATATTCGAAAGTTTCTTCTAAGAAATTAGAAGTGTCCATTTCATATTGAACGCCATAATAATCCATCCAAGATTTTTCACCCAACCAAGATCCTTTAGTTTGATAACCAACATTAGTTACTGTAACGTAAATATCATGATCTTCTGTATTGGTAATACGATATCCCATATAAAGAGGAGTGCCCGTATTGTTTTGGTGTTCAAAAGTTAAAAAACATTCACCAGTTAAATCTAAATGTCTCATTAAAATTGTATCTAAAACTTCACTTGGCATAGATTCTGGAACATTAGAATAAAGATAAGTGCCACCTTTTCTTTGTTGATAATCAATTTCAGCAGATTCTATCACCGTGCCATCTACACTACTTACATCAAATTTGCTAAGATCCGTCGTTGTATTAATTTCGTAAGGTGTTACAACATGATTGTTGATTGGACAGAGTTCATAGTTAAAACTTTCATTGCTAGTCGCTGTTTTAATTTTAATAAAATAAGTTTGACCTTTTGTCAATTGAATTTGTGTGTTATTACATTGCTCTTGAATTACATTTCCTTTATTATCATAAAAAATAATATCCGTTGCTGTCGCACAATTACTAAGATATTGGTCTGTAACCATTGCTTTTAATTTGTAAATTTTTTCACTATTTTCATCGGTATTATCGACAATATTTCCCGCATAAAATGCAGTTTCATTGGTACAATTTTCCATTTGATATTCTCCTCCATTTTCTTTGCTTTTATCACATCCAGTAACGAATAAAGATGTCGCCATTAAACTAATTAATAGGATTTTTTTCATATATGTCCTCCTTCAATGATTATAGTGTACCACAATTTATATAAAAAATATATTAAAAAAAATTTTTTAATTTAATTTAATTTTAGTAATTTTCATTTTGTTGTTTCACTTGTAATTCTCTTTTTTGAATCACTTTAGGGAAAGTGGTAAAAATAACGATACCAGTAATTGTTCCAGCAATTAAATCTGCAATTCCTTCGGATAAAAATACTCCTTGATAGCCAATGGTATAAGAGAAAATAAAGCACAAAGGAATTAATAAAATTACTTTTCTAAATACAGCTAAAAAGATAGCCGTTTTTCCTTGACCTAAAGCAACATTGATATTTTGCAAAGTCATTTGAATTGAAAACATAATGGTTCCCATTAAAAATAGAGGTAAATATTTTTTTAAAATAATGGTTACTTCTTGATCAGCATTAAATACAAATGCATAAATTTGTGGAAAAATCATAGAAGGAAGATATAAAATTAACGAAAAGATGAAAGCAATAATAAACGTATATTTTATGCCTTTTTCCAGTCGATAAGCATCTCCTCTGCCATAATTATAGCTAACAAAGGGAGCAATGCCGTAGCCCAAGCCATTTAAAGGTAATGAAATAAGTTGTAAGGCACTTAGCATGATGGTTAAAGAAGCAGTAAGTGTACTTGTTTTTCCATCACTTGTCATTTTTAAACATACATTAAATACAATTTGGATCATACTTTCTGTTAGTGTCATAATAAATGGGGATAAGCCTAAAAACAAAATTCCTAAAACAATTTTTTTCTTCAATTTCATTTCTTTTATTTGAATTTTAAAGGTAGATCCTTTCATAAAGAAAAAGGAAACAACCCAAATAAAAGAAACAAATTGCGATATAATGGTGGCTAAACTTGCGCCTTTTACACCAAGATTAAAAGTAAAGATAAAGATAGGGTCTAAAATAACATTAAGCAAGGCACCAATTAAAATGGTTAACATAGCTAAAATAGAATGCCCTTGAGCACTAATAAAGGGATTTAATCCTTGAACAAAAAGAATAAAAATGGTACCTAAAGCATAAATTTTTAAATAGTCCACTGCATAAATAATGGAGTTTTGGGGACATCCAAACAAAAGGATGATTGGTTCAGCAAAGAAAAAAAGAATGAAAGTTAGTATTACCCCAATTAAAAATAAAAGAAAAAAAGAATGGTTAAAAATTAGATTAGCCTCTTTTTTGTTGTTTTCTCCTAGTTTGATTGATGCTTTAGGAGAAGCACCTAATCCAATTAAGTTGGCAAATGCTTGTACAATAATGGTTATCGGTAAAACAATCCCTAAAGCCGCCAAAGCTTCCGTTTTGATTTCTTCAATATTAGCGACATACATTCTATCGACAATGTTATATAAAAAAGTGATAAGTTGAGCAATAACAGCAGGGATTGTGAGTTTAAAAACAAGGGGTAAAATTTTACCATCCCCAAATCGATTTGTGATTTCTTTCATAAAAATATACACTCCATCATCAATCACTAAAAAAAGATTAAAAAATTAATCTTTTTCACGTTATTATTATATCATTTTTTTATGTTTTGTCATTAGGATTCAACAATTCGTTTTTTTAAAAAAATTTCTAAGGGCTGATCGAATGGAGTATTTTCTAAAACGAGACAACCACAATCTATAAATCCAAGTTTTCGATATAAAAATTGTGCTTTTTCATCGGATTGAGTGGATAAAAGAATCATAGAATAACCCTCGCGCTTCATGTGATTTTCAAAAAATTGGATTGCTTTTTTACCATACCCTTGATTTCGATAAGATTCTAATATTATTAAATGTTGCATAAAAGGCAGTTTTTCCCAAAGAATAGTAAATGTTAAGACGCCAATAGGCGTTTTCTTTTCTTTTAAAATAATAAAGCCTTGTTTTCCATCTACCAATGAATGAAATTGTTTTAAGGTTAGACGAGGCAGTAACGATTTTACAAAATCATAATCTTTTTTTTGAATCAATTCAAACATATTCATTATCCTTTTTTATAAGTTAGATAAATTGTATCACCCGGTAAAATTTTTACTGCTTTTACTTTAAAATATTTTGGGAAATAAGCTACATTTTCGGTACCAATAAAAGTGATTTCTTTTCTTCCTCCTTGAATGCCAGGACAAATTACCAAGCTAATTTCATCAATTAAATCTTGTTGTAAAAATAAAGCATTGATTTGAGCTCCTCCACATAGCATGAAGGTATCTATTCCTAGTTTTTTTATTTTGTTTAAAAAAAGCGATAAATCCAATTCTTCTTTACCACAAAACAAATAACAAATACCTTTACTTTCTAGATAAGAAAGAAATCTTCGATCAACATTTTCTGTTAAGACAGAAACAAAACGACTTTGTTGTCTGCCATAATCATTGTATTGATTGTCAAAGAATAATTTTCCTTTGCGATCAAAAGCAAAACAATATCGTTTATCTTTTTCAAAATAATCCTTCAAATCCCCTTCTTTTGCTTTATATTGATTTAAATCAACTGAATGGTTAGATAAATATTCAAAAGTTTCTCTTCCACATCCCCAAGCATTTGAAGTTTGAAAGGTAATTTCATCATAAATATTTCCTGCAATTTCACAATCAGGATATCCTGGTAAATCTGTGACAATTTTCCCATCAATCGTGGTATACATATGACAAATTACTTTTGCACGATTCATCAACAATTCCTCCTTTAATGATAACTAAATTTATTATAAAATAAACGAGCTCTATTCAGCAATAAAATCCTCTTTTTGAATAAGATAACGATTGATTTGTACGGTTATTTTTTGAGAATGGATTTTGTTTCTTCTATATTTTGATGTGGATTCCAAGGCATATATTTTGTGACTTTAGGATTGTTAGCTTAGTTATGGTACATATCAAAAGCATCTTCAAGCGTAAAGGGTCGTTTGGACTCGAACCTAAATGAGCATTCTAGCCCCACATCATAAATGCTTTTTTTACTAATTTGCCATTGTAATAAAGTTTCATATTTGCATAACCCATTTTAGCTTCAATCAATATGACTTTTCCATCCTCTTCAATCTCACCTTTCAAAGTAAATGGAAAAGCAACTAATCCAAAAAATTGATCTATAACTTTATCATTAATAACAAGAGAACACACTTCGGGGGCGTTATATATTTGTATAATGTTGCTTTTAGTTTTATATTCAATTTTCAATTTTCCTAAATGAATTGAAACAAAATCATTGTATTTTTTGTTGTATGGAATAAGTTTAGACTTACTTGATTGAATAAATATTACAATCAAAAATATATTCATGCCTACTAATATTGGACATAAAATCATGCCCACTATTTGATTATTTTGATTCACTCGTTTCACAAATTTCAAATTCATATTTTTTAGAATCAGAATCACGATAAAAAACATGAAAAATTGTGCCTTTAGTCAATTTTGCAAGTTCCTTTTTATTTAATTCTTTTTGAGTAATCCTACTAACTTCAAAGGGATGATCATATTCTTCAAAATATATTTCATATATATCTCCACCTCTAGCCATCGGAATGGTTTCATATCTATTAAACGTTAATTTTTCAGACACCAATTCACTGTATTGAACATCAAACGAATTATATAGGTTAATACAATGAATAAACAACCAAGAAAAAAGAACAAGACATAAAGATAAAATAGTAATAATAACAATTAGATCTATTTTACGAGTCATTATAATGTCCACCTCACACTTTTATATTAAATATTTTATTACATTGCCAAATATAACAAAATAAAAAAGAGTGAACTTTGTATTCACTCTGTACTATCGACTGGCAGGGACAGTAGGAATCGAACCCACATTGATGGTTTTGGAGACCATTGTTAAGCCATTTAACTATGTCCCTAAAGAGCATGCATATTTTAGCATGTTCTTTGAATGAATTCAAGTTTTTTAAAGAAAATCCAATGATTAATGAAATTCTCTATTGATAAATCGTCCATAAACTTTTGAAACGGGAACGACAGTAATAAAACAATCCGGATCGAATTTTTTAATTTCTTTTGCTATTTCTAAAGTTTCAAAAGAAGTGGCAACGATATATAAAAAGTCTTTATGATTACCAGTATAAGCTCCTTTAGCATCAATTTGAGTAACACCACGATAAAAGTTTGTCATGATAAATTTAGAAACATCTTCACCCTTGTTAGTAATGATATGAATCATATTTTTCTTATTTCGATTAAATACAGTATCAAGAGCTAAGGAATTAATAAAGATATAAATTATAGTATACATTGCTTTTTCAACTCCTTCATCAGGGAAAAGGACAATGCTGAGTATGACAATTGCCGCATTAATAAATGTATTTAATCGACCAACAGTTACTTGTTTTTTGCTACTATAATAATAAGCAATAATATCCATTCCACCACTACTTGCTCCCATGTGGAATGCAAATCCTGTTGAAACACCAACAATTGCACCTGCAAAAATGGCTGCATCTAAAGTATTAATACTATTCCAAGCTTCTTTGAAAATGATGGTATTTAAATTATCTGGCAAAAATGTCATCAAAATTGATACGGTAATAACATGAACAGAAGATAAAATAGCAAACTTAATATTTAATTTTTTCCAAGCAAGAATTAATAAAGGCACATTAAATGTAAAACTCAAAACCCCAGCAATGTTGGTTTCTGAAATCGTTTCGGTTGCAAATAACCGGCCAAAAATCAAGGCAATTCCAGAAACACCACCTGCTAATAATTTGTGAGGAGAAATGAAAATTGTAACGGCTAAAGCATAAAAAGTAGCTGCAATCATAACGCAGATTACAGCAATTATCCATTCTAGTACTTTATTGTGCTTAATGTCGTATTTAAGCATACCCTCACTACCTTTATTTTACAAAAATTATTATAATCATAAATAAAATAAAAAACAATAAAAATTAATCTTTAAACCAATAATAAGAACCATTAGGATCATCATATCCAGTCAATGGATTGATTTTTTCTTCTTTTAAAAATAATCCTTTTTCATACCAATCATTAACATTTTCTTTTGTTGTTAGTCGATTAGCAATTTCTTCAAACATTTTTCTAGAAAGACTGGTTTCATACAATGGTTCATTATTATCTTTTCCAACCCAAACAGCAATGGTGTAATTCGGATTATAAGCGACGACTAAAGAATCTTGTAATGTTGATCCTGTTTTGGCTGCATAAATTGCATCTGGTTGATAATTTAATAAAGTTGGAGTGGCATATCCTTGAGCATTCGCATCAAAGGGAGCTCGCAATAATTGATTTAAAATTAAAGTTGTTGCTGGATTTAAAATTTGTTTTCCTGTTTGTTTTGCTTGATATAGTACTTTTCCTCTTTTGTCCGTTACTTTTTGAATAAATTTTGGCTCATAATATTTTCCTTCTGAAGCAAAAGTATTATAAATACTTGCTAATTGCAAAAGCGTTAATTCATGCACACCTAAAGCTGCAGATGGCACTTCATTATTAGCATCAACGCCAAATAAACTTAAAAAATCATTTAGTTTAGATGTTCCTAAAAAAAGTAAAGTTTTTGTCGAATAAATATTATCACTAACTGCAACAGCCTCAATCATGGTGATATCTCTATTTGCATAGACATGATTACTATTTTGAGGCGAATAATCACCAATTCCTTCAATATGAAAGGTTGTTTTTTCACTTTTAAATTTACTTATAGGCGTAAAACCATAATCTAATGCCATGTAATAGATACAAGGTTTGATTGTAGAACCTACTTGTCTTACGGACATTAATGCACGGTTGTATTCATCTTCGACAGAAAAACTTCCTGCCATAGCAAGAATTTGATTTGTGTAAGGTTTTAAAACTAATATGGCCGCTTGTGTATCTGTATTGGGGCGAAATTGTTGCAAGACTTGATAAACGATATCTGTAACTTTTGTAGAAAAAGAAGTATAAATATTTAATCCAACGGCTAAATTTTTTTTCGTATATAAACCTAGATTTTTTAATTCTTTTACGATTTCTCTTTGATAGAATTGATATGCATTTTCTTTTGCTAAAGGCTGTATTTGAATAGGGGTATCAATATTTTTATATGTTTCATAAATTTCTTTGGTAATTTGTTTATTTTCATATAAATTGGAAAGAACATAATTTTTTCGTTTTAAAGCCTTTTCATAATGAATATCTGGAGCATTGATTGCTGGCGCGTTGGCAATACCGGCTAGCATTGCTGCTTCATCTAATGTTAAATCTTGACAACTTTTATTAAAATAATAGCGAGAAGCAACAGCGACTCCATATAAATCATGTCCTAGATAAATCGAATTTAAATATTGTTCTAAAATTTCATCTTTAGAATAATTCATTTCAATTCGAGCGGTTAAAATGGCTTCTTGTATTTTTCTTGATAATGTTTTTTCGTTAGATAAAAATAAAGTTCTAGCTAATTGTTGCGTGATGGTTGAGCCTCCCTGTGTATTCCCTTTAAATATCGTATTAAAGGCTGCTCTTAAAATTCCACCTAAATCATAGCCATAATGTTGATAAAAATTTTGATCTTCTGCAGCAATAAATGCAATAGGAAGATAAGGACTCATTTGTTTTAATGATACATATTGTCCCGTAACATCATGATGCGTTTGAATGATTACTTCATTTTGATTATTATAAACAGTGAGATCATTACTATAAAGCATCTGTACTTTTGGTAAAATTAGACAAACAAAATAATAAAGACCGACTAATATGTCTACTAAACTTAAAAATAATAGTAATTTTAAAACTTTTTTCATGATATCACCTAAAAAAAGTTTGTCCAAATCGCAAAAAATAATACAACTTTCTTCATGATTTTGTTATAATATAAAACGTTAAATGAGTAGGTGAAAAAATGAATGCAAATAAGATAATTCATCAAGAATTAATGAATGCCTTAAAAAAAGCAGAATTGCCCACAGATTTATCTTTTGTGGTGGAAATTCCAAAAGATACTTCTAAAGGGGATTATGCAACAAATGTTGCTATGCAATTAACAAAAATTGTTCATCAAAATCCACGTGAAATTGCTCAAAAAATCGTTCAATATTTTGATGCAAATCAAGCTAAAGTTACCAAAGTTGAAATTGCTGGACCAGGATTTTTAAATTTTTTTATAAAGCATGATTTTTATGAAGAAATGATTGAAAAAATCTTAAAATTAGGTTCTTTATATGGTCATAGTGATTATGGGAAAAATAAAAAATATAATATTGAATTTGTTTCAGCTAATCCAACTGGAGATTTACATTTAGGACATGCAAGACAAGCGGCACTAGGGGATAGTATTTGCCGTCTATTAAAAGCCATCGGCTATCAAGTCACAAAAGAATATTATTTAAATGATGGCGGAAATCAAATTAATAATTTAGCACAATCTTTATTTGCTCGTTATCAACAAGCATTAGGATTGAATGTAGATTTTCCTGAAGATGGCTATCATGGACAAGATATTATTGATATTGCTAATGATTTAAAAAATCAATATCAAGATACATTATTAAATCAAAGTTTGGATTATTTTAAAGAGATTGGAATTAAAAAAGAATTAGATAAAATTGTTCAAATCTTAGATGTGTTTAGAGTTCATTTTGATGTATTTACAAGTGAAAAAATGCTTTATCAAAAAGGATGGGTAGATGAAGTGATTCCTTATTTGACAAGCAAAGGATATACCTATGAGTTAGATGGTGCTATTTGGTTTAAAACGACTTTATTTGGTGATGATAAAGATCGTGTATTAAAAAAATCGGATGGAAGTTATACCTATTTAGTTCCTGACATTGCTTATCATAAATATAAATTAGAACGCGGATTTGATTATTTAGTGAATATTTTGGGTGCTGACCACCATGGCTATGTGAAACGCTTAGAAGCAGCCATTACGGCTTTAGGTTATCAAAAAGAACAAATTCAAGTTCTCATTCATCAAATGGTTCGTTTAATTAAAGATGGTAAAGAATTAAAAATGTCAAAAAGAACAGGTAAAGCCTATACATTAAATGATTTATGTGAAGAAATTGGTGTTGATGCGGCTCGTTTTTCATTTGCAAGTAAAAGTATTGCCACACACATGGATATTAATATTGATGAAGTGGTCAAAAAAAGTAATGAAAATCCTTTATATTACATTCAATATGCCCATGCAAGAGGTTGCTCTGTTTTAAAAATTGCTCAAGAAAAAAAGATTCCTTTTGAATCCAAATGTCATCTTTTAACTTTAGAAAAAGAAATCCAATTATTGAAGCAAATTAGTCAATATGAAAAAGTGATTTTAGATGCCGCTTTAACCATGTCTCCTTACAAATTGACCAATTACTTATATTCTTTGGCACAATGTTTCCATGGATTTTATAATGAATGCAAGATTATAGATGAAAATAACCTTGAATTAACAAAACAAAGAGTGGTTTTAGTGAAAATTAGTAGCATTTTGATTAAAAATGGTTTAGAATTAATAGGTGTCCAAGCCTTACAACAAATGTAAAAGAAAAAGAGGGAAAAAATATGATAGAAAATGAATCAATGACTGATGTCGCTTATAGTATTTTAAAATCAACAAAAAAAACCATGTCTTTTTATGATTTATGGGACAAAGTAGTTGAAAAAATGCAATTTGCTTCTGAAGATGAAGCCAATCAATTAATTTCTTATTTTTATACCAATTTAACAATTGATGGACGTTTTGTTAATGTTGGTGATAACAAATGGGATTTAAGAGAAAGAGTTCCTTATGATAAAGTTCACATTGATATGAATGAAATTTATCAAGAAGATGAAGACGAAGAAGAGGATGATGAAGAAGGATACTCTGACTCTGAACCCGAAGACGATGAAGAAGATATGTACATTTCTGATGATGAAGAAGAAAAGGGACATAAATACGATGAGTTTTCTTCTTTAATTCCAGATGATGAAGATGAAGAATAATTAATTAGATATTAGAATATAAAATAAGAACTAGGTTCATAATTTTGAACCTAGTTTTCAGACTGTAGACAAAAAGCCTTTCAATTATTAAATTGTTAGGCTTTTTTGAGTTTTTAAGGGTTTTAATTAACAAAATTTGTGTTTGTAAAGAAAATAATGAATAAAATTCAATAAAAGAGATAGTGAATCAGTAATATCTTTTTTCATTTTGTCAATTAGCAATGCTAATTTCTTAACATTAGCCATGGCAAAAATAAGAAGACATCTATTTTGATTCTTCTTTAATCCTCTTAAAAAAGTAAAACCAAGAGTATGGTTAAATTTGGTGTCAGCAAAAACTCGTTCAATCGTTTTTTTTCTTTCAGGATATAAAGTTTTGCCAAGTTCACTTTTTCTTATACTGTGAGCTATATCTTTTGCTTGTTCAAGTAAGTGTCTACTTATTTCTTTATATCCAGAAGAGTTACAACATTTATCTTTGTATGGACAATTTTTACAATCCTTTTTACTTGATTTATATTGAAGATAGCCATCTTTTTTGACCCCTTTATAACGAATTGCTACTCCTATTGGACATATATAATAATTGTTTTCTTTATCAAATTTAAATCTAATTTTTGTTATTTCTTTATGTTTTCCTTTTGGAATGGTGTAAGGTATAATCGGTTTTTTCCCATTCTTTATTAGTTCATGAAGGAGTAAAGGACCTGTATATCCAGCATCCATAACTATATTTTCAACTTCAGGATGTTTTTCA
>OJMH01000241.1_pt1 | contig 80797 bp, 73 predicted proteins | sample 1597111 | NCBI WGS metagenome assembly OJMH01 (sample SAMEA2452115, study PRJEB22498) | human gut metagenome | reverse complement strand
AAAAAAAACTTGTTTTAATATACAAAAACAAGTAAATATGTTACTTAAATATAATTAATATTATTTATAAATTACTTTATTGATATAAACTGTAATTATAAATATAATTATTTTGAAATAGAATCATTTTAATTTCCATGGAGGATTTTATGAAAAAATTATTTTTATTAATAAGTTTATTATTATTTGGATGCAATCAGATAGTTTCATCAAGTCAATATGTTACTTCTTCTAATAGTACATCAAGCGAAACATCTAACTCAGTAGAAACTACTTTGTCTTTAACAAGTAATACTTCCTCAAATGAAAATACTTCTTCAGTAAGTCAAACTGAAAGCACTTCACAAACATCTTCAAATAAGATACTTAACCCTGATGGAAGTAAAAAATTACCTGCTCCAGAAAATATAAATAATAAATATTCTATTGGAAACAACAATCAAACTATGTCATCATTTACTTTTTCTTCATCTATGCCAGATTATTTTCGAGGAATCTATGGAAACAATTTTGTTGAAGAATACTATGCAAATGGGCAATTAAAAATAACAAGCGATAATAACGCTAAGCAAGGCTTTCAAACTGGAATGTTTATTTCAAATAAAACATTAGAAGTTAGATTACAGATTGGTGAAATGCATCCAAAACAAAAAGCAAATTACGATAAAACTAGACCTATTTTATTAATCTATGCATATAACGATAATAGTGAATTACTTCAACAAATATCGATTGATAAAGATGTTTTTACTTCTAAGAAAGAAAATAATTATATTAAATTTTATATTAAAAACGCTAAAGAAATTTCTTATTTAGAAGTTAGAGCAATTCAATTACCATATGATAATAGTCGTTCATATAATTTTGGTTTTAAAGGGATAGATTTAATAGCTTGGATGTATGAATAAATAAAATTATGCTAACACTATCCTTAAGGAGTAAGTTATGCAAAAAGGAAAAGCTAGTAAACTATTTAACGCTTTAAGTGATGAATCAAGAATTACCATTTTAAAAACTCTTTATCATAACAATTCAATGTATGCAAGTGAGTTATTAAATCTTGTTGAATGTGGGCAATCCACTTTATCTTATCATATGTCTATTCTTCTAGAGGCAAATTTAGTATCATCATATAAAAAACAAAGAAAAGTATATTATAACTGTAATAAACCATTAGTTAATGAATTAATGGAATATATTAAAAATTAAAAACTTGTAAATTTCTATGAAAAAAAGTATCTAAAACTTGTAAATTAAGCATTAAAAAATGTATTAAAACTTGTAAATATATCTTAATTTTTATTAATAAAACTTGTATAATATGTTTAGAGGAAAACATATGGAAAGAATAAAATTACAGGAATTAATTAATTGGTATAAGAAAAAACGTCGTAAGCCTTTAGTTATATGGGGAGCTAGACAAGTTGGAAAAACTTATCTAATTAAAAATATATTTGCCAAACGATATTTTAAAGATTTTCTATACATTGATTTAAAAAAAGATGATGATGCAAGAAATTTCTTTTCAACAACCTCAAATGCACAAAAATATCTAAGTTATATAGAAGCAAGATATAATAAGAAAATTACTGGAGATGTTCTTCTTATTTTCGATGAAGTACAACAATGCCATCAAGTTTTATCATCCTTAAAATATTTTAAACAAGATTACCCTTCTTTACCAGTTATAGCTACAGGATCTATGGTTAGATTATCACTTAGACATGAAGAAACTAAAAATACAAACGATGAATTTTTATTTCCAGTTGGTGCCATCGATTCATTAAATATATATCCTTTAAATTTTGAAGAATACCTTTTAAACACAAATAACACATTATTAAATAGAATAAAAGAAGCCTATAAAAATAAAATTCCTCTTCAATCATATGAACATGAACTTGCTCTTGATTCATTATATGAATTTTTAACTATTGGTGGTTTACCTGAAGCATTAAATATTTTTATTGAAGATAAATCATATGTTGATGCAAGAAATGAAATAAAAAATATTTATGATAATTATTTATCTGACATGGATTTATATAATGTTTCAAATGAAACCATTTTAAAAACAAGAAATGTATTTAAAAATATTTTTTCACAGCTCAATAAAGAAAATAAAAATTTTAAAATAACTCAAATAGAAAAAGGTAAATCAAATAGAGATTATTTTAACGCCTATCAATGGTTAGAACTTGCAAGAATTGTTTATAGAAGCAAAAGAAAAACAGGTAAAGTTAATTTACCATTAATTGAAGAAGATGAAGGAACTTTTAGATTATATTTATCTGATATTGGAATGTTTACATATCAAAGCAAAATTAATCAAGCAGATTTTTTTGTTAAAGATAAAAGAAATACTTTATCAGGTATCTTTTATGAAAACTATGTAGCAACAGAATTAGCAGCCAAAGATATACCATTATTTTATTGGGTAGGAAACAACACTAATGAATTTGAATTTATAGTTGAAAATAATGGAAAACTATTACCAATAGATGTTAAAAAAAGTGGAGGTAAATTAAACTCACTAGAATCATTTAGAAAATGTAACCCTAAATCAACTGCAATAAAAATTTCTACCAATAATTTTGGATATAATCAAGAAAATGATATTTTAACAATTCCACTTTATGAAGTTTTCTTATTAGCAGATGATTTAGCAAATAATAGAAAAATAATATAGAAGTAAAAAAATTCATCTGATACGATGAATTTTTTAATGCTTTATTTAATAAAATCATATAATGATTTACCAAATTTTTTAGAAACCAGTAAACCAAATGTTCCAGGGCCACAATGAGCGCAAACATTAATTGCAATTGGTAAAACAGCAGTTTGATAGCCATTTAAGAAAATATTTAATTCACTTTTTAAGAATTCAATTAAAGACTCATCACAATCAAAAGAAACAAGTGTATAATCATAATCCTCTTTAGGAAATTTTTGAACTAATTCATTAATCTTATCATGCATAGTTCTTTTTACATTTTTAGTAATTGAATCTTTTTCTAATGCTCCATCTTTAAAACATAAAACAGGTTTAATACCAATAAGATTACATAAAGCCGCAATAGTAGGTGAAATTCTTCCACCATTTTTTAAAGCTTTTAAATTCTCAGGAATAAATACTACAAAACTATCTTCTTTTCTTTTTTCAATTTCATCTTTAATTTCTAAAGGCGATTTACCATTTTGAAGCATTTCATATGCACATAAAACATGCGAAAGCATCAAAGAACATACTGAATATGAATCAATAACTATAATCTTATTATCAAAATATTCTCTTGATATATCATTAAATAATGTATTCATTGATGATAATTTACTAGAAATAGTAAAATGAATAATTTGATCATATCCTTGAGCAAAAATATTTTTAAAATATTCTATAATATCTCCAGGAGGAGGCGTTGATGTTTTAATAGATTTATTGCCTCTCATAGAAGCTAATAATTCATCTTGAGAAATAGTAACTCCATCTAAATACTCCACTCCATCAACAATAACATTTAATGGGAAAACAAAAATATTTAAATCCTTAGCAAGATCTTTATTAATAGTACATGACGTATCGGTTGATAATGCGATTTTCATAGTTAAATCCTTTCATTAACACGAATTATACCACACTTTACACCATTTTTGTATAATAATTTCGAATTAGTGACATTTATCAAAGTATTTTTCTTAAAACTTCTTTTTCATTTTTATCACGTAAAGAATAAAATTCGGAAACTAAATCGTCATCAATTACTCTAAACATTTCTAATAAATCTTCCGCTAAAGGATAATTATTTAATTCACTTTTCTTTATCCAAAACACTTTACCTTCACTAGAAGATTTTAATTCACCAAAAAACTCATTACATTTAAAACAAAAAGTAATATACCTAGCCCCACATAAATTAGTCCAATGAGAAACTCCACATAATTTAGGATTTTTAATATCTAAATTTGTTTCTTCTTTAATTTCACGAATAGTCGATTCTACAATTGATTCATCTTTTTCTAGATGACCACCCGGAAAAGTAATCCCTGGCCATGTTTTTTTCGTTCTTTCTTGAACCAAAATATTTTCTCCATCATAAATTAAACACATATTTGTTAAAATAACATTTTCACTTCGAGCCATATTAATCTCCTAAACAAGATTTTATTATAAAGAAAAAATAAGAAGAAATCTCTCCTTATTTTATATAATTTTATCTTTTAGATATAAAACAAAACTTCGATTAAGAATAAATGATCTACTAGCAAAAACATCTCTAGTAACTTCTAATCCAGTTGCCGTATCAATCAATTGCTTATTATTATTTTCACAATAAGTAAATAATTTATCAAAATTATTAATACTATTATCATCTTTACAAAATATTGAAGTTTCTAAACTCAGTTTAGCAAATACATCAGATTCATGACTTGCAAAATAATTACTAGATTTGATTAATGAATCATAATCAATAAACACATCATCACTCGGCTTTTGATTTAAAATCATAATAGTATTTTCTTCATCATTTTTTCTATATCCAATATTAATTGATGTTGGTAATCCATTTTCTAATTCAAAACAAAACACTAAACTAAAATTTCCAGAAGCAAGTGCTTTAACTTTTTTACTATCATCGCTTAAAGATAATAAAACATTTCCTTCGCTAGTGTTATTATTTTTATCGACAATAATGGATTTTTCACCTAAACTAGAAAATGGATTTTTAGCGGTATGGTTTGAATCTTTCAACGCTTTATTGAAATTAGTAATTTCTATGTTTGTCATTGCATCTAAATAGTATTTAACATCATTAAGAGAAGAACAATTTTTATTTAAAACTGCAATCTCATCACCTTCAGTCAAATAAATACGATCAATTGTATAATATTGAGTGTGTGCATTACCAATATCAGTAATAAATATCTTTTTATATCCAGAGGCTGAATAATCATTAATTGATCCATTTAAATTATTACCAGTTACATGATATTCATCAATTTTTTGAAACCCTATAACATAAGAAGTTGGATCTTTATCATCGTTTTCATAATTTTGTAGTAACCAATAAAGACCATATGTATCACGGTGATCATTTTGTTTAGATCCATATACTGCAACATATTTATTAGTATTTTTAAATTTTTGTACTAAATTTGTTACTCTAGTATTTTGTTCTTTCTCAAATGACTTAATATCACTAGTAATATTATGATTCATAAAGTTAATATCAATATTATAATATCCAGGTTCTAAATTTAATTCTTTTAATTCTTGGTATGTAATAATAGAATTCCAGGCAGATCGCCAACCACTATTAGAGCCAACATTGTTTGCATCTATTTGAATGTTCTTAATATCATTTTTACCAGTTGTATCGATATAAATACCTTTGGTGTAATAATTTATTTCCAAATCATCATTATTATCTTTTTCGTTTTGAAACAAACCAACAGTATATCTTTTTTTAGAATAATCAATTTCGCCAAGTTGTTTATGTGCATAAAAAGTATCACTATTTAGATCATTATCTGAATTAATTCTAAATTTCAAAAATGGTGTAGTTACTCCACCTATACTTTTGTCAGGAGAATAATTTTTTGCTTCAAAAACTGGATATAAATAAATAATATGGTCATTTAACTTCGATCCATCTATAGCAGTTGTACTATCACTAGTAGATGCTAAATTATCCAAATAATTTAAAGAAGTATTTTCTGAAATTTGAGAAATTTCACCTTGACAACCATAGTTACCTATTCCATACGGAGTTCCTTGAATTAATTTCCATCCTCTATTATCTATAACATTCCAACCTAAAGAAGACATATCTTTATATCTACTACCATCATACATTGTCCTTTTTTTGGAAGTTTCTTTATCATAAGTCCAGCCAACAAACTCAGGCCCAAATCCATATTGATCTTTAAATTCAGTGCCAGCAATAACACTAGCTAAAAGAGAAGAAGAAATACTACCTTTAACAGTCATTGCTACATAATTATATTCTCTTTGAGTTATACCAATACTATCATTTTCTCTAATAAAACCTGTGAAATCACATTTATTAAACTTAGTAATAACATTAGAGCCATTGCCTTCACCTGGTTTTGTACTATTTAATTTTTCATTATCAATTTCTTTTGCAGCAAAATAAAATTTTGAACCATCAGGAAAAAATATATTAGCTTGTTTATTATTTGTAGTTTGTGGGCCACCAATTAAATAAGGATCTTCTTTATATTTATATGGATTATTTTCACTATCAGCAATCACTAAAGGATCATCGCTAGTAAATTCATCCGCTCCAGTAGCATAATAAGGAGAAGCAAAAAAATAAATACGATAATAATCGTTATTAATCTCATTAAATTTTGCATTAATAAAATTAGTTGTTATATCATCAATCTTATGAATATCAGAGAAATTATAAAAAGCAAAGCCAGAAGAAATAAGTCCTACTGATAATAACAAAACTGTAAAAACTAAAATAAATACTCTTTTCATATTAATTACCTGTTTCCACAAGAGTTAAACTAAACTCAACTGTAATTTTAGAGTTTTTTCTTGCAATAATATTACTTTCAATTCGGTGTTTAAATTCTTCTTTTGAAGTGGAAGCGTCTGGAGACATAATACCTTCAAATATTTCACCATCTTGATTAAAAATATAATTTTTATAAGCCATTTCCATAGTAAAATGAAGATTTTGACTTGATGAATGTGCAACATTGCTTTGAATTAAGCAAGAATAAACTACTCTTGTTGAACTATCATCACCAGAAACTAAATCATATTTAATATTTTTATTATCTTCTTTATAAGTAACATAAGTTGGTTCGAAAAAATCAATAATTGAATTTGAAGTAGGATAATGAATTATTTCATTATTTTGATTAAATGTTTCTGATTTATACCCTCTTGCATCAGTATCTTCAATAATAAAACTAGAAATTAATCCAATAGAGTATCCATCTGGAATAGTAGCAAAATTATCAGAAGGTGATTTATAATCTAGCATAAAATTACGCTTAGCGGATAAATTATCACTTCTAATAAAATAGATACTATCAATATCCATAAATAATTGTGTGGTTAATGAAGAAGATTCTTCATCAAGATGTACTTTATTTCCTTCACTATCTATAGATTCATAAACAAGTTTAATTGAGCCAAGTTCAGGGTTATCAGTAATTGAAATATTAACATCTTGGCTATTTGATGTTTTATCATCACCAAAATAGAAGAAGGCAAAACCACCTCCCACAACAAGAGGTAATATAAAAAATGGAAGAAACATTAAAACTAATTTCTTTTTCATTATTTTACTCCTTTATGTATTCTGGCATAAATATTCTCTTACTCTAATTTCAAATTTTCTTGATTAAGAACGTTTATATACGAAAAATCATATGTACTATCAATATTTACATATGATGAATCTTCTGCATGCTCAATATCATAAGCAACGCATCTATAAATTAATACTAAATTGTATCTAGCATTATATACTTCTAAGATTCGATCAAATAAGGCAGTATAAATTATCAACAAGAAGAATGCTGTAATTACAACAATCATTCCAATACTGGATCTTAAGTATCCAACAATATAACCAAGCGGAACATTCTTTTTTCCTTGATAACCATTTGTTTGGAATACACCAACAATCATATTCTTTTTGACTTTAATTTCACCAGCCATAGAGCTAGGATTAGCATCACCTCTAAAAGTATATAAAGGTTCATTATGTTCATCATAATCAACATTAATCAAGCGATGAATAACTGTAAGATAGTTATCATTAGTTGATTTCATTTTAAAGGCAACAACATCAAAAGGTTTAATATTATTAACATAATTTTGATCTTTTGAAATAGTAATCAATGTGTATTGTTTAATACGATCATCTTCATTTAAATTACCATTTTCATCTAATAAATAAGTATTACCACTATAAGCAGTGGCCATTGAATTTGTTTCAACAATTAAGCTAGTTTCATTTAAAAACCAAAATAGTTGGTTTTGAGAAGAAACCAAAAAAGCAAAACCAACACAAGTTAGCACAATTAAATATATATTAACTGCGATAACTGTGTTGATATCACTTATTCTTTTAGTAAATCTTTTCTTTTTTTCATAATAATCAACGATTGATTCTGTAGATTTTTTTCTTTTAGCAAAACTTTTATAATCTTGTTTTACTTCTTCTTCAATCTCTACATCCTCAAGATGATTATCTATATTTCTTTTTCTTGAATTAAAGTAGAGAACTGCTATGCCGATAAATGCTGCAGCAAAGAATGCAATAACTATTCCTGCAATAATGTAGGATAAGTTAGTCATAATTATGCTAGCTGCTAATGTATTTACCATAGCTAGTCTCCTTTTGTGTGGATTATGCAACCAAACTTACAAGTTGTGCTGCATATTGAACAACAATAGCATTTGAACCTAAATTAACAATAATGTCATGTAAAGTTTTATATTCTCCAGAATTTGTAGGTTCTTGATCTTTAGCATATGATGCTGTAATACTATGTGCGGCGTCTTCGTTATTTAAACCCCAATAAATTTTTCTTGAATCGGATGTTTTTGCCTCATAGATAACACTAGCACTATCAGCTTTTTTTGTCATTTTTTCATTACCAAAACTAAAGTCAACATAACTTGCTAATGCAGAAGGTAATGATATTGTAACTGAGAATTCATAACCTATAACACCATTAACTGTATCTGAAGAAAAGTGGTTTTCTGTTGAATGATCTTTATGTGTTCCTAATGTACTTTCTGATGCAACGTATTCAGCATATTTTTTTGCGCCATCACCAAAAACAAAAGAAATTCCTGTAGCTTCAACTTTATCAAATCCTGCTGGTCTAGTGTTAGCTGTTTGGTCAAATTGAATTTTAAATGCACTTGCTTGATCAATTGTACCAACTTTTACTAATTGTGTTATATCATGTGTAATATTACCTTGCACTGTTGATGTTTTAACTTCGCCTTCAAATACCCAAAGAGCAAATCCTGATCCAATAACTGCAGCGGCTACAAGTGCTGGTAAAATTGTACCAATTAAAAGTTTTTTCTTCATACTATTTTTCCTCCATAAAATTATAATTTGTAAAAAACAAAACTTTTGGAGAGTGCATCCAAGTAAAAAACTTAGATATTTTTTATTTTCCACCACTCTCTAATGGAAAATAAACTAACATTATACTTTTTTCTTGTTAAAAAATGAGAATTATAAAGAATAATTTACATAGGGATTTCTATAAATCGGCAAGAAAAATAGGTAATAAACTACTCTTTTTCAACATTTAACAAACAATCGACATGATTAAATCTGTTAAGCAAATGTTATTAAACACGTTTTCATATAGTTTGTCAAGAAAAAAAAAAAAGACTATTTTCTCTTTAATTTAAACCTATAATTAGGTATTTTTCCATTCTAAAGCTATAATGTGCACAATTTAGAGGATGAAATATGAATAATATTAAAATTTTAACACTACGGTTTTTTTGTTATTTTATTCGATTTATATATATGTTATGATATTTAGTACTTTTAGGAGGATTTATGAAAAAAAAGAGAATTATAGCAAGTGTCACAACAATTTTATTTAATGTATGTGTCATTTTAGTGGGTATTTTATTATTAGTTAATTTAGAACCGATAATTTATTCTGATTTCTTTTCTAATAGTGAAGAATCTATTTCTATATATGGGCTTGAAACAAAATATGTTCCTCAAGGTTTAACTTATGTAGAGGAAAAAAATGTCTTTTTATGTTCAGGATATATGAATGGTAATGTTAGTGCATCAAGAATATATGTTATAAATGAAAATGATGAAGCTAAATATTTAGAGATTAAAAACGAAGATGGTAGTGATTTTTTAGGTCATGTAGGTGGTATCGCCACTCATTTAAATAAAGCATATCTTGCTTGTGATAATGATGAATATAATAAAATATTTGAATTAGATTTAGATGAAATTCTTAATTGTGAAGATGGTGGATCAGTTAAGGTTATTAATTCATATAAATTAGATGTTAATCCAGCTTTTATATACGTTTATGGAGATAATTTCTTTGTTGGTGAATTCTATAAAGAAAAAAGTTATGAAACAAATCCTAATCATCACTTACTTACTCCAAGTAAAGAAGTTAACCATGCTTTGTGTTATAGTTATAAAGCTAGTGAAAATGGTGTTGATTTCAATCAAGTAAATTATGTTTTATCAATTCCTGATATAGTTCAAGGATTTACTTTAACACCAAATGGTAAATTTGTTGTCTCTAAATCATGGGCTATTGCTTCTTCAACATTAGGTATTTATGATAAAGTTTTAAATTATGAAAGTACGTATGAAAATCATAAATTATATTATTTATGTGCTAAAACGTTATCAAAAGAAGTTAGAATGCCACCTATGTCAGAAGAATTAACTTATTATAAAGGAATGGTTCTTGTTAATTTTGAATCTGCAGGTTGCAAATATAAGAAAGTTAATCTTTATAGACAAACAAAAATTCTTGGTTACAAATTAGCATAATCTTGCATTAATCTATCTAATAGATTATATTATTTCTTGAAAGAGGTAATATATGGCAATTTGTAAAGTTAAGTGTCCTAATTGTGGAGAAATTAGTGAAGTTGAAGCAAATGATTTCAATGTTGTTTGTAAGTTTTGTGGGGTTCCTTTTATGCCTAAAGAAGGTATCGATTGTTATAACAACCATATTTCTCAACTTGTTAATAATTTAAATGTTGATACAGTTAATGTAAATACTGAAAACATTGATAATTACGCATTATTAGGTATTGCTTCCTTAAAAGAAAAAAACCATGAAAAATGTGGTTTTTATGCAGATGATATTCTAAAAAGAAATCCATCTTCATGTGATGGATTATTATTAAAAGCTTATTTTGTTTCTGATAATTATTCTAAAGAAGAAGGCATTAGATATTATCTTCTTGCTTATGAAAACGCTCCAGAAAATAAAAAAGACTTAATCATCTCAACTTTTAAAGAAAATATGCTTGAATATTCAAGTGAAAACTTCTCTTTCTTATTTGCCACTTTAATAAACAAAAAAGCATATTTTGATTTATTTAAATACGCTTTATCAATTTTCTTTTCTTTATATAGTGAAAAGCCACTTGTTTATGAAGAAACTTTAAAAATAACTACTTTAATCGATTATTTTAAAACTGATAAAACTAATCTTGATAATAATTTAGTGTTACTTGATTCATTATTAGTTTTATTAGAAAATGAAGAAGTAGTTAACGCCATAGATTTAAATATTATTAATAAACAAGTAGAAAAAGGCCTTAATAAAAAGCAAATTAAGCTTTATTCATATTATTTTTATATTAACGATCATAGTATTGTTAATTTTGATTTAGAAAATGAAAGTAAGAGTTTAGAAAATTATCTAAATGAGCACGCTTATCAATTAACCACTTTAAAAGGTGGCTGCTATGTAGCTACTTGTGTATATGGTAGCTACAACGCCCAAGAAGTATGGACATTAAGAAGATTCCGTGATTTCTTCTTAAAAAAACATATTTTAGGTCGTTTATTCATAAAATTATATTATTCAATATCCCCAACCCTAATAAGACTATTTAGAAATAAGAAATGGTTTGTATCATTTAATAAAAAAGTTTTAAATAGTTTTGTTAAACATTTAAATAGTCGGGGATATTCATCCTCGCCTTATCGAGATTAAACATGAATTTATTAGAAATTAAAGATCCTTCATTTTTAAAAACATTATCAAAAAAAGAGTTAATATCATTAGCAAATGATATTCGCTTTTTTTTAGTTGAAAATGTTTCCAAAACAGGTGGCCATTTATCAAGTAATTTAGGTGTTGTCGAATTAACTATTGCTATGCACACTATCTTTGATACACCTAATGATAAATTAATTTTTGATGTTGGTCATCAATGTTACACTCATAAAATATTAACAGGACGTGCAAATCAATTTAATACATTAAGAAAATACCAAGGACTAACTGGATTTATTAATAAAAATGAGTCTATTTATGATGTTTGGGAATCCGGGCATTCTTCCACATCCTTATCTGCTCAATGCGGAATGCTATTAGCTAATGAAAGTAAAAATAAAGTTGTGGTCTTAATTGGTGATTCTTCCATTGCTAATGGGACAGCTTTTGAAGCATTAAACTATATGGCTACTTTAAAAAATACTGCTCCAATTATTATTTTAAACGATAATAAAATGTCAATATCCAAAAGTGTCGGGGCAATTTCACGTTCTTTTTCTAAATTAAGAAGCACCAAATTTTATCAAAAAACTAATAACGCTTTAGTAAAAATCTTTCCACGATTTATTAGAACCATATGTCATAGAATTAAAACCTCTATTAAAGGATTAATTTTAAAAGAGAATATATTTGAAGATATGGGATATGATTATATGGGACCATATGATGGAAATGATTTATCCGTTTGTTTAAAAATTTTAAAATCTGCTAAAGAATTAAATAAACCTTGTGTTTTACATTTTGTAACAAAAAAAGGCAAAGGTTATAAATTAGCTGAAGAAGATAAAAATGGCAATTACCATGGAATTGGGCCATTTGATATTAAAACCGGAATAGCAATTAAAAACACTTTACCTAATCAAAAAAGTTTTTCATATTTAAGTGCTAAAATAATTACTAAATTAGTCGAAGAAAAAGATTATTATGTTATTACTCCAGCAATGATAAAAGGAAGCGAATTAGATACTTTACAAAGTAAATATCCACATAAAGTTTTAGATGTGGGAATCGCTGAAGAACATGCTACTATTATGGCTAGTAGTTTAGCGCAAAATCATAAAAAAGTTGTTTTAATGTTATATTCTACTTTTTCACAAAGAGCTTACGATTATATTTTAAATGATATAGCAAGAACTAATAGTCATGTTATTATTGCTCTAGATCGATGTGATTTAGTAAGTGGAGATGGTTCAACTCATCAAGGAATATATGATATTAGTATGTTTTCTTCTATGCCTAATATAACCATTCTTGCCCCAAAAGATTATAGTGAATTAATAGCAAGTTTTATTTACGCTGATAAAATATCTTCACCAATAGTTATTAGATATAGTAAAGCATATATTGAAGAAGATAACTCTTCATTAATTACTTTAGAAAAACCAACTTGGTTTACTTTAAAACAAGGCTCAGATTTAACTATTATTACTTATGGAAATAATATTAATTATGTTTTAGAAACTATTAAAGATTTACCTTACAACATTGAAGTAATTGATGCTTTATTTATTAATCCATTAGATGAAGATAAATTAAAAGAAATACTAGAAAATAATAAACCTATTTTAATTTATGAAAATGTTATAAAACAAGGAAGTTTATCCTCATTAATTTATTCATATATAATAGAAAATAATTATCAAGTAAAAATAAAATCTATGGGATTAGATAAAAATACTATTGTTCCAACTGGTGATATTGAATCATTAAGAAAACTATTTAATCTTGATAAAGATAGTATCATTAAAAATATTGAAACTTTGTTAAAAAAAATATAACTAACTCTATTGTAATAATTATGAAATAATTAGATAATTAAAGAAGAATTAGAAAGGCTTATTATGAAAGATTTAAAATTAATAATTGAAGAATTAATCGAATATGGAAAAGTTCATCTTGATTTAAATGATTTAGATGCAATCTATGTAAGAAATCTTCTCTTACACCGCTTAAATGAAGACGCTCCTTATGATAAAGAAGTAGACTTATCATTTATTAAAGATTTAACAGTACCTGATGTTTTACTTGATGAATTAAGAGAAACTTTATCTAGTAAAGGATTTGAAAACATTGAACTTTTACTTGTCGAAATTATGGGAATGATTTCACCAATGCCAAGTGCAGTCAGTGAAAAAGTGCTTGAATTAGAAAAACAAGAACCAGGTAAAGGTTTAGATTATTTGTTCAATTTAGAGATTAAAAATAATTATATTCAAAAAACTGCAATCGATAGAAATATTTATTTCAAAAAAGAATACCCAGATAATTTTCTTGAAATAACTATTAACTTATCTAAACCAGAAAAGAAAAATACTGATATTGCTAAATTATTAACTAAACAAGCAGTAAAATATCCTCAATGTTTATTATGTTTAGAAAATTTAGGATATGCAGGAAGAAGTGATCACCCTGCTAGAGAAAATATTAGAATCGTTCCATTAACCTTACATGGAGAAAAATGGTTCTTACAATATTCTCCTTATGCTTATTTTGATCACCACGCAATTATCATTAATCAAGAGCATCATAATATGTCTATTAACGATAATACATTCATTAAACTTCTTGAATTTGTTGATGTTTTCCCAACTTTCTTCGTGGGCTCAAATGCTGATTTACCAATTGTTGGTGGTTCTATTCTTAACCATGAACATTATCAAGGTGGATTACACTTATTACCAGTTTTCTATTCTAAAGATAGAAAAGTCTTCTTCAAAACTAACACAATGAAAGTATCATCATTAAATTGGTATAACACAGTTATTAGAATTGAAGGAACAAATATTAATGAAATTAGTGAATATTGTAAAAAATTATTCCACACTTGGATTAATTATGATGATGAAGAAGTTGATGTTATTTCCCATACTGGAACTACTAGACACTCCACAATCACTCCAATTGCTAGAAAAGTTGATAATAAATATCAAATCAATTTAATCTTAAGAAACAATCGTTGTAACGAGCAATATCCAGATGGAATCTTCCACGCTCATAAAGAATACCATCACATCAAACAAGAAGGTATTGGTTTAATTGAAGCAATGGGATTATTTATCTTACCACCTCGTTTAAAACGTCAAATGTCATATGTTGAAGAAATCTTAACTTCATCTACTGATATGAAAGAATATTTAGCTAAATACGAAGAATTATCAATCCATGAAGATATGATTAAAACATTAATTAATCAATATGGACAAAACTTAACTAAAGAAAAAGCTCATGAAGTAGTCAATGATTATCTTGCTACAACATGTAAAAACATTTTATGCAATACAGCGGTATTTAAAGCTGATGAAAAAGGTTTAAATGCCCTAGATAAATTTATGGAAAAAGTAGGAGAATAAATATGCGTTTTGAAACTAGAGTAAAAAAATTAACAAAAAGATTTGAATATAAATTCAAAACTGAACCAACAGAAGTCTTTTCTTCCCCAGGAAGAATTGAATTATTAGGGAATCACACTGACCACAACAATGGTAAAGTTCTTGTTTCTTCAGTAGACTTAAATATCATTGCTCTTAGTAAAAAAAGAGATGATGGTAAAGTCGTTTTCTATTCACAAGGTTACAAGAAAATGGAAGTATCACTTGCAAGATTAAATAAAAAAGAAAAAGAATATGGTACTTCACTCGCCTTAATTCGTGGTGTCTTATTCAAAATGAAAGAATTAGGATATAAAATCGGTGGTTTCTCAGTTTGTTCTGATTCAACTATCTTTAGAGGTGCTGGTGTTTCTTCTTCAGCAGCCTTTGAAGTCTTAATTGCTAAAATTGAATCATACTATTATAATAATGACTCTATTGAACCATTTAAGCTTGCTCAAATCGCTCAATTTTCTGAATCAGTTTATTTCAATAAGCCATGTGGCTTATTAGATCAATCAGGTATTGCTTTAGGTGGAGTTAACTTCATCGATTTTAAATCCACAACATTACCAGAAATTAAAAACTTAAAAGTAAAAATTCCAAATTACCAATTCTTAATTATTAATACTGGTGATGACCATACTCAATTAACACACTGCTATGCTGAAATTAAAGATGATATGAAAGCAGTTGCTAATTTCTTTAATAAAAATGTTTTACGTGAAATTGATCCAAATGATTTCTATCAAAAAAGTGATGAAATTAAAGCAAAGATATCTGAAAGAGCATATTTAAGAGCTAAGCATTATTTTGAAGAAAATGAACGCGTACAAAATGCTTACGACGCTTTAAAAAGGAAAGACTATAAAACATTCTTAGAAATGCTAGATGCTTCAGGAACCTCTTCTTATTATCAATTAAAGAATTGTTACGTAAGTAATGAAGAAGAAAAATTACCTCAAGCATTAAAATTTGCTAAACTTGTTGATCCAGAATGCTATTCACGTGTTCATGGTGGAGGATTTGCTGGAACAATGTTAATGATTGTTAAAAAGAACAAATTAAAAGAAGTTTATCCTCAACTAGTTGAAAAGTTCGGTAAAGAAAATGTTATGAAAGTATCTTTATCTGAACATGGTACATATCTAGAAGAAACATTATAAGGTTGCAGAAATGCAATCTTTTTTTATAGGCTTTTCAAAAAAGAACAAACATTTAAATATTCAACACCGTTTGCCATTTTTTCATTTTCACCACGATACAAAACATACTTACCAATAATTTTACCAAACATCTTTTCAGTTTCTTGAAGACGATTTTCATTTGTAATATGTCTATATTGATTAGCATCTTTTATTTTACTATGCTTTATTTCATAAATTTTACATTCATATATTTTTTTATTCATTATAACCATATCAAACTCGCCATCAATAAATTCAAGTTTAAAAACATCAAATTCTTTTTTTAATTTTCTCATTGATTCATATAGGACAATCTCTTCAAGCATTCTTCCTTTTACTCCATCAATAATTTTATTACAGACATAATCTTTTTCCTGTTCATTAATAGAAGAAAACATTTTATCTTTTTTCAAAAAAAAGACAAGTGCCTGAGCTTGACAAAATCTCATTCCAGGTTGAGTAAAAAGAATATTCTTATCATTATCATCATGCTTTGCTAACAAATATTTAACTGGACATTCTTCAATAAGTTCTAAAGCAAAAAGATATTCTTTTATCTCTCTAACATGTTCTTGAGTAATATTAACACTTTGATTTTGTTTATTCTCAATTTCAAGAATTTCCATTAACCTATTTAAAACATTTCTTTCATCTATTTTTTGAAGTATATCAGTTTTCAAATCAAGATTTTTTTCTTTAAGAATATTTTTCTTAGCTAAATTTAAATCACTCGATTTAAAATCATTAGTTAGCACATCCACGACAAATCGATGATTCATATTTTCTATAATATGATTAATTGCATTTGTTAATTCATTAGCTTCATATAATTCACGTAATTTTCTAAAATGCAAGCCATCTTCAAAGCATTTCAAACTATGTTGAATATTTCCACATATCGCGGTGTCAATATATCTTCTTGTGCTTTCATCATCATCGAAATCAACTTCACCAACACGTAAAGTACCTCCATAACGAATATATTCATCTATTTCATCTATTTTTAAAAGACTAGAATACTCACTAAATGAAATCCAAGTTGTATGAATAAAATAAGTTCTATCATATAATTCATATCTACTCGCAAACCAAATTCCTAATGAGTCAATTCCAGATATAACAATTTTCATTCCCATGGCAGCATATATATCCGACAAAATAGAAGTAGTATCAATAAAATCTTCCATAAAAGTAATTTCGTCAATAAAAATATATTTATAACCTAATCGTTCTAATTTTTTTAAATCATGATCAAGCATTACCATTGATTGACCTTTTTTTATCTTAATATATACTGCTTTTTTAAAATCATCATTATTCATATCTAAAATAGCTTGAAATAACATTGTTGTTTTACCAGTTCTACGAAGTCCATATACCGAGCAAATTCTAGGAGTTATCACTCCATACAAATAATCATTAAGAATTTTATAACAATCCCTTTTATCCAGATCTTTAACATAATGTATAAGTGTTTTTAAAGATTCACCACATATAACATTAGTTTCAAACAAAATATTATTTTTAGAAATTTGTTTATTTTGCAGTGTTTTTAATTGTTTTTGTAATACTTTTCGCTTTTCAATTTCTAATTTCACTTTTTCATAATCTTCATCAGGAATATATTGGCTTTTTATTTTACCATTATCTGTCCATTGTAAATAATGACGTACTTTACCACCTATAGTTTTGTTAGAAATATAACCTTTTGGTAAAGATTCTATTTTTTCTTGAAGAGTTTCAATGTCATTTTTCATAGTAAAGTCCCTCACACTTTATATAACCTATTTTAACCTATTTTTCAATATTAGATTATAGGTTATAATTAATAAAACTTATACTACTTATTATTTAATAAATCTCAGTTATTTCTAATAATTATCTAATTTTTATTAAAATAAGTACTAAAAAAATCTCTCAGTATCAATTCCAAGAGATTTTTAATTTGATAATCAAAATAAATATTGGTAATTATTGTTCTCTTTGTTGAACAACTACTCCATTAACAGATATTTGACCTTTCTTAAGTCCTGAAACAGCATAATTACAAATAGCATAGTCTTCTTCGCTTATATTGCATATATTGGCAAAATAAAAAGGCTAGCGATCTAGCCCTTTACATTATAAAGTAAAACTATATGGATAATATCTATTAAAAATAAATCCCCATAAATTCTTAATTTGCTACATATTCCATAATAGTTTTAGCCTTTAAAGACATAAATAATTGTATCATATATAATAAATAACTCTAGAAATATGTCTAATTTTGGCACTAATTTGGCACATAACGTCGAAATTTAATTATTATTTTTGTATATTCATTTTCTTTAGATGATAAGTTAACTTCACCATTATCTAATAAAGAAAATCTCTCTATTAAATTTCTTAAACCTATTGAAGTATTCTTAATATTATTAATATCAAAACCTTGACCATTATCTTCAATAACGATAGTGATAATTTGATTTTCTTCACTAGTAGATAATCTAATATATCCATTTTCTTTTTTATTAACATTACTATATTTAATAGAATTTTCAATAATTGGTTCAATTGATAAAGGTGGAATATAAAAATCATTAACTTTTAAATCATAATCAATAGCAAATTTATGTTCTTCTTTTTCATTCATTAATAAGACATAATCATTAATAATATCTAACTCTTTAGAAAATTCGACTGCTTTTTCTTTGAATATTTCGTTCGATTTACGCATTAAATTATTTAATTGTAATAAAGCATTATCACCTTTTTGATGATCTTTCATATATAAAACATCAATCATTGTTAAACTATTAAACAAAAAATGTGGTCGCATTTGAGTTTTTAAAGTTTCTTCTTTTAAACGTAAAATTTCTTGATTATATTTAATGGTTTCATTTTGTTTAATATTTAAATTTTTATATTCTAAATAAACCACCTTATAAGCATTTAAAAATAATAACGCTTCATAAAGAAAATGATAGCCAAATAAACTATACTTACAATCAATAATAGTAAATAAACAATTTAAAAGATTTAAAAAAGAAAAAGAGGTAAATTCTTCATTAATAACTAAAATAATAAAATATCCAATAAAATAAATAATTGAAGCAATAAAAGAAGGAATAAAAATATTGATACCACTGATGGTTAATAATCCTAAATAGCATAATATATCTTTTTTATGATAATCTTTCTTATTTAAAAATAAAAAGATTGTATAAAATAAATACATGTACTTATTTAAGAAATCAAAATTAAAATAAACAATTACATTACTGCCTTCTTTAACACAACTTAAAAATAAAATATTAAAAATTAAAACTAAAACAAATTTAAAATTATTAAGTTTTAAAACAATATTAACTATGATTAAACCAATAGATGAAAAAAAACAAAATGCAAAAAAGAAAGATCTTGCATTTATAATATAATCAATTGCTCCATTAACAAAAGATAAACTAAAAAAAGTTAAATAACATATTAAATAAAATATTTTTTTATTCATCCACTAAAGCTCTTTTTTTATCTAAAATTTTTTTAAAAAATTTATTCCAAGAATACTCTTCTAAAAAATAACCATTATATAAATCATTTTCATTATTTAAATAATCATAATAATCACATTTAATTTTCGTAAAATTAGTATTCATTTTAGTAACACCTCTTTGAAAAATTACTAGATGACCAATTCCTTTTTCATTAAGTTTTTGTCTTAATTTATAAATTGAATCACGATATAATCTTTTTGCTAAATCAAGCTCTCTTTCTGGCCAAAGAATAGAAATAGCTTTTTCCATAGTTAATTTCTTTCCTTTTAAAACCATAATAAGTGCAAGTAGTTCTTCACTTTTCTTTGATAAAAAAGTAATCGCTTGTCCATCTACTAAGCAATTAAAATCACCAAACATAGAAAATTCAACAATATGTTTATCTATTTCTAAAGCTAAAAAAGTATTTCTAATAGCCTCATAACTAAAAGGCTTATAAACAAAATCAATTATGTTATCTTTAAATCTTTCTTTGATTTCTTTTTCATCAAAATAAAAAGCAGTAATAAAAACAATTTTTAAATCTTTATTTTGTTCAATTAATCTAGCCGCTAAATCAAGACCATTAATTTTTGGCATTCTAATATCTAAATAAGCACAATCCACTGGATGATCTTTTACATACTCAATTGCATCAAGAGGATTATCATTAAAAAATTTATATCTAACATTACTCTCTTCAATAATTTGTGATAAAAAATGAACTAAAGCTTCCATTTCATCGTCGACAATAATTATCATTAAATCCCTATTCATTAAATACTACTCTCTTTCTAAAAGATAAAACGTTCTATCTTTTTCTTCAACAATTTTAAATTCCCAATTCAATAGTTTCATTCTCTGACATAAACTATCAATCATTTCAGATTTCTTAATTCTTTTTTTATTCATCGTAATGACAAGTTTACCTTCATTAGCTGAAATAAAAACATCCCCATCATCATTAAGAAAAATCTCATCAATAACTTCACTCATAAAAATTGAAGGAATTTCAAAATTTGTTCTATCTACATCAAATATAATATTAATATTTTTATTAAAAAGCAAATTATTAAAATTAACTTTATTCAATAAAATCTTACTTTCTTCATCAAATAAAGAAAAATAATTATTTAAAGATTTAATTTCATTACGTAATGATGTAGTAAACATATAAGTTGCATTCATACCATCAATATCACTTATTTTATATTGATTCTTAATTAAATTTAATCCATTATTAATCTCTTTCGTGGATAAAGAATGAATTAACGATTTAGAAAACAAATAGTTAAATTGTTTCTTCAATTCATTATTTTTAATTGTCTTTCTTCTAATAAAATTAATATTAATTAGATAAACACTCATAAAGATAATCATGGATATTAAAACCAAACTTTCATAAAAATTTGTCAAATAAAAAATCAAAATACCAGTCGAACTAATCATTGAAAAATTCATTAATCCATATAAAGAAGAAACCGCAATTAAGTGAAGAAAATTAATTTTCGACATATCTTTATAAAATGTTTTTAACATTAAATAAAGAATATCTAGCATTATCAATGTTAAAAATCCATAAGAAAGAAACGCATAATAAGTATTATAAGTAAAATGCAAACTACCTAAAAATAAAGCGCTTAAGATAGTAAAAATGATAATATGTTTTTTATCTTTTTTAATAATATTCTCTTTATCTAAATAAAAATAACAAACAATAATACCAACAAAAACGCTAAATGCATTTAAATGTAAATCTAATACACTATCACGATACTTAAAGCCTAATTCTTTTAAATAAAAAGGTGTATCAACACTAGTAATATAAATTAAAAAGAATGCTAAAACCATATATATTAAATGATGATTCTTTTTGGGCAAAGCTAAAGTAAAAAATGAAAATATTAATATTATTATCATTCCCGCTGAAAACATCAAATTAAATTGTTCTAAAAAGATTTCATAAGGATATGGTAAATTCGACGTTAAAGTAAATCCAGGCATCGTTCTAATACCACCTATACCACAATTACCAACTTCAATAATAACCTCAATTTCACCACTTTCAGGAACAATATAAGGATATGTTTTTCCTTCAAGAGGAACCAATGCGCTTTGTTTTTCTTTACTAGGAGCACCTATTTCATAAGCTAATGTACCATTAAAGAAAATTTTTGATGGCATTCTCATAAAAGAAGAACTAAGTGAAATTCCAGGTGTTAAATTATAAGTATGAATACGATATGAAGCATAACCATCTCGTGGTAAGATTTTACCATCATATTCTAGACCAGTCCAAAAACTAGGTAAAGTAATATAATGAGGCTCTAAATCTTGTTCATTATCAGTTTGAATCCAATGATTATAATAAAATTCAACTTTTCCATGTTGTCCTACATAAATATGCTCATTTTCAAATTGATAACCTGCAAAATCAAAATAACCATGGGTATCATTATCAACCATTCCATAAATCTTTGATTCATTAATAGAAAAACCAACCGCCGCAATGCTACCTAAACAAGAAATTATAAATATAACAATAATTGAAAGAATAAATTTAACAATACGTTTCATAAATTAATATAACATTTAGCAGTTTTATTAAAAAATAATGTTAAAAAAACTACTTTCAAAATATAAATCCCCTTTTTCACAAAAAATAATACTCTACTTTAATAGAATTTGTCAATATATGAAAATTTATAAATGAACGTTTATCCATTATTAATGTAAATTTATGTATATAAAAACCATAATTTTAATTATGGTTATGATTAATTATCAAAAGTTGAACAATTATCTAATGTCAGTTCACCTTTATAATGAACAATAAATTTAAATTCATCAATTTTTCTTTTTCCGTGAACTTCACAATTATTAAAATATCCTTTACCTTTATAATTTACTTCTATTGCAGTATTTCCTTTAATATAAGTTGAATATCCACTTATTTTTGTGTCATTATCAATATAAATTGCTCTATCACTTACATTTATATTCAAGTCGTGTATATATACGTTTTTACTATTTTTATTTTTAATTCCATTTTTGCCATTAATTACGCAATTATATAAATTTGTTTCACCTTTATTAACTTCAACAGCTAAGTCTTTAGAAGAAACAGTCGATTCTTTTATAGTTAATGATCCATTATCATTTACAATAGGATTTTTTCCAGTAATATTAGATTTTATAACATTAATTGTTCCTGATAATAAATCTATTGCTTTACTGCATACAATACGATCATCTGAACCAATATGTGAATCTTCAATGTTAATCGTAGATTTAGTATTTTTTATTGCATAGTGAGCAACAATATTAGATTTTTTAATTGTAACATTAGCCCCATCTTCTGTTTCAATAGAAGTACTTGTAAATTCTTTATGTATAACATTTACATTATCAAGAACTAATTTTGCCTTTTTACAATAAATTAAAGTACTTACTGCATTAGTTTTATCATTTCCCACACCAACAATTGATCCATTCATAAAAGTAATTGTGTTATTCTCCCCACTACAATTAAAAAATGATTTTCCAGCTAAGCTTCGATACATTTCAACTGTATGTCCATTCAAATTAATAACTTTATTAGTGTTAATATCTATTTCATTAACAGATTCACTAAAATCAATATCATCATTTAACTTAACATACTCTTTATCTTTTAATAAACTTTCAAACTCTTTTGAATCAATAGTTTTATTAGATGTATTATCAAAATCTTTCCAATCTTTATTGACTAATTCATTTTGACAATCAACACAAACACCATTTTCATTATAATGATGATCACTAATAGGTAAAACTTCTTGTTCAACTAAAACTTTTCCACATTCAGCACAAATTTTTCCTTCAGTTAAACCAGTTTTTAAACAAGTTGGTTCTATTCTAGGAAGAAGTTTTTCAATATGTTCATGAATAGGAATAATTAATTCTTTTTGTTGTCTAGTAAAAGCAATATTTTCAAAATTAGCTTCCACTATTTTTTTTCCACTTTCATCACAAGTTGCTTCAACATATTTTAAAATATTTATTTTTCCTTCTTCAATTTGATCTTCAACCTTTTTATTTAAATCTTTTCTAATTGCAACGCATGTTGAATATGTTTCATCCCAAGTATAAATAGGTTCACTCCAAATAATACATTTTGAAACATCACCATTTAAATTTGAAGATGGAATTTCTGAGCCTTCTTCACCAATAAAACGGCCTTGATCAAGCTTAATACTAGATAAAACTTTTCCATGTTCAATATAAGTATGATCACTAATTGCATGAATGTTTAAATCAGTTAAATAACCATAATGAGAAATCGTATCATATAATCCATCTATATATAAACTAGTAATGTATTCTTTACTAGTAAGAATAAGAACATCTTCTTTTTGGCTATTATTAATATAATTAATTTGTTTAATTTTATTATTTCCAACATCTAATCCCGATTTAATATTTACTTCTTCATATTCATTAGCACCTTTTAAATAAATAGAAAAATCAGTATCTTCTATATTATCTAAAAATTTCCAATAATAAAAATTACTTGGTGCAGTATCACCAAAAACTACCTCATCATTTTCTAATAAAACAAAATTATTATATTTTTGATTCCAAGCAATTTGACTATCTTCATTAGAAGTAATTAAATCACTTAAAGAATAACCATTATTTTTTAAAACATTTAAAGCATCTTCTGGTGTTCTAACTTTTTTATTTATTTCTTCAGTTTTTAATAATAAGTTAAGTTGTGAAACAAAACTAATATCATTACTTGCTTTAGCTTTTTTAGTAAAATTAATATAACTTGTCGTGGTAACTGTAGCAAGCACTCCTAAAATAGCAATTACAACTAACAATTCGACTAATGTAAATCCTTTTTTCTTTTTCATAATAATCACTTTTCGGGTTAATTATACAAATATCAATATATTAATGCAATTTTTTATTGTTGATTAAAATCTTTTTCTATTTCTAAAATATAAAAATTTAAATAAAATCGCTTACAAAATTAACAATTATTTAAACATTGTTAATATTTCAACAACGATAATATTTATGTACTTAAATCATACATTTTTCATAATATAATTTCCATTTGAAAGGAGCAAAAAAATGCACGTTATTGAAGTAAGTAACTTAACAAAAGATTATGGATCAGGTCGTGGAGTATTTGATGTCAGCATTCATGTTGATAAAGGTGAAGTATTTGGTTTCTTAGGACCAAATGGTGCAGGTAAATCCACGACAATTAGACACTTAATGGGTTTTTCTAAACCTGATAAAGGAAGTGCAAAAATTTTAGAGCAAGAAACATTTTCTAAATATTATGAAATATTAAATCATGTTGGCTATATTCCTGGTGAAATTGCTTTACCAGCAGGATTAACTGGTTATGAATTTTTGAAAATGATGCAAGATTTACAAAATATCCATAATCAAGAATATTTAAATTATTTATTAAAACTATTTGAATTAGAAGACAATGTTTTAAGTGGTGAAACAAAAAGAATGAGTTTAGGAGTCAAAAGAAAGTTAGCAATCGTCGCAGCTTTTATGTCAGATCCTGATGTATTAATTCTTGATGAACCAACAAGTGGTCTTGATCCAGTTATGCAAGAAACATTTATTGAATTTATTCATCAAGAAAAGAAAAGAGGAAAAACGATTTTATTATCAAGTCATATCTTTTCAGAAATCGATTCAACATGTGATAGAATTGCCATCATTAAAGATGGTCATATCGTTTCCGAATTTGTAGCTAACGATTTAAAACATGCCTCAAGAAAATACTATACTGTTGATTTTAAAGACTCAAAAAATAAAGATAAATTCTTAAAAAAGGAAAAAGAATTATCTTCATTTATGCTTCTTAAAGAAGAAAATGAAAGTGTTTATATCTCTATTGAAGATAAAGATTTAAATCACTTAATAGAAATATTATCTGATTTGGAAATTAGTTTATTTAGCAATCGCAAAGAATCATTAGAAGATTACTTTATGAAATTCTATAAAGAAGATAAAGACTTCAAAGGAGCGTTAAAATGAGCGTAATAGAAATTAAAGATTTAACTAAAGATTATGGTGATAATCGTGGAGTTTTCGATATTAATCTAAATATTGAAAAAGGTGAAATGGTTGGTTTTGTTGGAACAAACGGAAGTGGAAAAACCACCACAATTAGAAATATTTTAGGCTTCATTAAACCAACAAAAGGAACATGTAAAGTAAATAATTTAACTTCTTGGGAACACTCTAGTGAAATTGTAAAAGATATTGGTTATGTGCCTGGAGAAATTGCTTTTCCTGATTTACCTACAGGAATTGACTTTTTAAAAACACAAGCTGAATTCTATCATTTAGATAATATGGATTACGCTAATGAATTAATTGAAAGATTGCAATTAGATCCAAGAGCAAATTTAAAAAGAATGTCAAAAGGTATGAAACAAAAAACTGCTTTAGTCGCAGCATTAATGAACGATTCACCAATTATAATTCTCGATGAACCAACTACTGGTCTAGACCCATTAATGAGAGCTACTTTCCTTGATATTATCAAAGAAGAACATGCTAAAGGTAAAACCATTTTTATGAGTAGTCATAGTTTTGATGAATTAGAAGCTACTTGTGATAAAGTTGCTTTAATTAATGATGGACATATTATTGATGTTTGTGATATGAACGATATAAGAAATCGCCCAATCAAAGATTTCAAAATTGAATTTAACAATAAAGAAGATTTTGAAAAATTCTTAAAAGATAACTATACAATCACTAGAATTCAAGAACAATACAATCAAGTCACAATTGAAATCAAAGCTAATGAAACAATAAATTTATTAAAAACATTAAAAAACTATGATGTAAAGTTTATTTCTGAATTACCTTACACTCTAGAAAAACATTTCAAACAAATATTATTTAAGAAAAAAGGAGAAAGTAAAAATGTTTAGTAAAGCTTTATTTAAACAATCATGCAAAGCAAACGGAACAATGTGGACAATTATTACTTTTGCAGTTTGCTTTATGCTTGCATGTGTTATGTTAATCAGTGGTAATGGGAATATTGGTGATGTTAAAAATGCCATTGAAGATACAATTATCACAAAAGAAATCGATGCTCAATTAGAAAAAAGAGCAATAAATTATTATAGTAATGCTGATGATGGATTAAATCAATTTGATTACTACTTTACTTTAAATGCAACTGATAACTTATCTTATTTAGTTTATTTAAACGCTAAACCAGATCAAAAGAACTATTCATCAACTGAAGACTATCAACAAGCATTATTAATTTGGAGTCAAAGTGCTCCTGAAATGAAAACCACTGAAGGTAAAAACTATGTTAATTCCATTAATACTTGGTTAAATAGTATGCCTCAACAAGATCAATATACTTCAACTCAAGATTATTTAGAAGCTATCAAAAAATGGGAAGAAGAAACTCCTTCTTCCCAAGAAAAAGCTATTGCTTCAAGTTATATTGCCGCGATTAATGAATTACAAGAATATATTTATAATAAAGCTCTTGAAATTAATTCCACTTATACAAAAGACTCCTTAGAAACTCAAGAAATGTTAGGATCAGTAATGTATTCATTAAATCCAAATGGAATGTTTAATGAATTCTATTCTTCTCATAATGAAGATATCCCTGAAGATTATGATATTATGTCAATCATTGCTCATCTACAAACAAATGACGCTTTAGATTATATAAAAAGTGAAGAAAGAGTTTCATATCGTTCAACAAGAAGTGAAAATGGTGCTAGTGTTTTCTTATCAGGTAATATGACTGAAGAAGAAAATGTTAACAAAATTATTGATGAATTATCTTCTTTTGGTGTTACAAAAGAAAAGTATGATAGCTTTGGATATACTTATACAAATATCAAACACTTATCAAAAACTGCAATTATTACTTATAAAAATAGATTAGCTTATGAATTAGATTTACTTAAAGATAAATATAATAATGGCGAATTTACTTCTCAAGAAGAATATCAACAAGCAATTATCGATAAAACAAACGAATTATCTAGTGAAGTTGCAAGTTCATTATTAGCTTCTTTACCTGAAAAAGTTTCTGAAGCTTTAGAAGATATTGGAAAAGCTGATTTATATACTTTAATCGTTGGTTCTATTTTCTATAAACTTGCTGGATTATTATTACCTATCATCTTTATGATTATGGTCTCTAATAACCTTATTTCTGGTCAAGTCGATAGTGGATCAATGGCGTATGTTTTATCAACATCAACTAAAAGAAAAACTGTTAGTTTTACACAAGCAGTTTACTTAATTGGTTCATTATTAACAATGTTCATCTTAACTACTATTACTGGTAGTGTTTGCTTAGCAATTGTTGGTGATAAAGTAAGTCTTACATATGGAAAATTCATTTTGCTTAATGTAGGTGCGTTCTTAGTCTTATTCTGCTTATCTGGACTTTGTTTCTTCACTTCATGCTATTTTGATAGAAGTAAACGTTCTATGGCAATCGGTGGAGGTTTATCAATATTTGCTTTAGTTGCTGCCATGTTAGGATTATTTGGTAGTCAAGCAATTCCATCTGTAGTAAGATTAGATTCATTAAATTACTTCAACTATGTAACAATTATTTCCTTATTTGATGTCATTTCTATTATTAATAATTCAACAACATTTATTTATAAATTTGCTATTCTCTTTGTACTAGGAGTAATTGGTTATATTGCTGGGTCAATAAAATTTAGAAAAAAAGATTTACCTTTATAAAAATCAATTAGGCTATGGAGTCATCCATAGTCTTTTTTTTATAACTATTAAATATTATTTAATATTTTCCTTTTTCGTTGTATAATCTTATCAGGTGAAAAAAAGATGTCATACAAAGCGTTATATAGAACATATCGTCCAATGACTTTTGATGAAGTCGCAGGACAAAAACATATTATTCAAACATTAAAAAATGCATTAAAAGAAAACAAAATTGCTCATGCTTATCTTTTCTGCGGTCCTCGTGGAACAGGCAAAACAACTATGGCAAGAATTTTTGCAAAAGCTTTAAATTGTGAAAAAGGATTTGGTGAGCAATGTAATGAATGTGAAAATTGCCGAGCAATAATTGAAGGTAGACACCCAGATGTTATTGAAATTGATGCTGCAAGTAATCGTGGTATTGATGATATTAGGGATTTAGTCTCTAAAGTCAAATATGCTCCTATTTTAGGTCAATATAAAGTTTATATTATCGATGAAGTTCATATGATGACTAATGAAGCGTTCAACGCTTTATTAAAAACTTTAGAAGAACCACCAGAAAAAACAGTTTTTATTTTAGCTACTACTGAACCATATAAATTAATGCCAACTATTTTATCTAGATGTCAAAGATATGACTTTACTAAAGTTAGTGATGGTGATATTTATAATCGTTTATTTGATATTTTACAAAACGAGCATATTCAAATGGATGATGACGCTCTTTCTAGTTTAGTTAAACTTGCTGATGGTGGAGTTAGAGATGCTTTATCAATGTTAGATCAAGTTATTGCTTATCAAGGAAATAATATTACTTTAAAAACAATCGAAGAATTGTATGGTTTATCTTCAAAAGAAGAAAAAATCAATTTATTAGTTGCTTGCGACAAAAAAGATATTTCTGCTTTAACCTCTACTATTCAAACCTTTGCTGAAAATGGTATTGATATTAAACGTTTAACTTTAGACTTATTAGATATCTTAAAAGATTTATTGATTTATCAAACTACTAAAGATGAAAGTTTGTTAAAATTTATTTCTATTAGTGATGTTGATTCATTACCTTTACCAGTTAAAAAAATTAATTATTGGATTGATACTTTATTACAAGCTAATTCTCAATTTAAAATGGTCAACAATGTTTTATCTTTATTTGAAATCACTCTTTTAAAACTTGCTTCTTATGAAGAAGATAAAAAAGAAGAAGTTAAAGTTATTGAGAAAGTTGTGGAAGTTAAAAAGCCTACAATTACCCAAGAAGAGAAAAAAGAGGAAATTAAAACCGAAGAAATAAAAGAAGAAGTTTTACCTTTAACATTTACTAATGTTTCCTTTAGTTCAGTCAACACTTTTGTTGAAGAAGGAACACCAATTAATTACACTCTTGATGATATTGTAAATATTATGGTTCAAGCTACAAAAGAAGAAAAGACCAAAATTGTTAATAATTGGAAATTACTCGATAAATTATTAACTCATCCTAAAGTTGGAAAATATGCCTCTATATTGAAAATGACAACTCCTAGAATTGTTTGTAAATCAGCCGTAGTTTTTGATTCAAACTTTAAAAGTAATGTCACAAAAATTAATTTAAAAGAAAATCAATATGGTTTTTCTAAAGTAGTCGAAGCATTATATGGAGAAAATTGTATTGTTTTATGTATGAGTCAACAAGATTATATTGAAGCAGTTAAAAAATTTACTAACTTACAACAAGCTAATAAATTGCCTTCAGCTAGAGAAATAACTATTGATGTAAAAATAAATTCTACACCACAAAAAACCCAAACTGAATTACTCGCAGAAGAATTAAAAGGAGAATAATACTATGAATATGCAAGCATTAATGCAACAAGCACAAAAAATGCAAAAAGAAATGCAAAAAAAACAACAAGAATTAGAAAATACTACTTTTGAAGTTTCTAGTGCAGGTGGAGCAATAAAAATTAAAATTAAAGGATCCCGTCAAATTGAACAAATAGAGATTGATAAAGACGCTATTGATCCAGAAGAAAAAGAAATGCTCGAAGATATGATTAAAGTAGCAATGAATGAAGCTAATAAGCTTGTTGATGAAGCATTTGAACAATTAAATAACAGTATGACAAATGGCTTAAGGATGCCTTTTTAATGAAAGAATTACAAACGATTGCTAATTTAACCAATGCCTTAAAAGTAATACCAGGAATTGGAAATAAATCAGCAGAAAGAATTGCTTATGAATTTATTAAAATGAATCCAGAAAAAGTTGATTCATTAATTAATAGTATTCAAGCCATTAAAAAAGATTTATCGATTTGTCCAATATGCGGATCTTATATGGAAAATAACAAATGTCAAATTTGTTTAGATTCCACTAGAGATGATTCTCTTCTTGTAGTAGTCACCTCTTATAAAGATGTTATCGCCTTAGAAAGATTATCTTCTTTACATGCTTTTTATCATGTTTTAAATGGAAGTATTTCACCAAGTAAAGGTATTACCGCTAGTGATATTAATATTAATAAATTAATTCAAAGAATTAAAAATAATCATTTTAAAGAAATTATTTTAGCTACTGACCCGACAATTGATGGAGAAACAACCGCTTTATATATTTCAGAAATATTAAAAGATATTCCTAATTTAATTATTTCTCGTTTAGGATATGGTTTACCAATGGGAGCTAATTTAGATTTCGCCGACGAGCTTACTCTTTCTCATGCTTTAAAAGGAAGAACAATTTACAAAAAATAGGAGCTTTACTATGTCAAATTTTATTACTTTAGAAGGTCCTGAAGGATCTGGAAAGTCATCAGTAATGGAAGTAGTCTATTCTAGATTAATTTTAGAAGGCTATGAAATTATCAAAACACGTGAACCAGGTGGCACTGAAATTGGTGAACAAATACGTAATGTTATTTTAAATAATCAAAATGTTAATATGGACATTCGTACAGAAGCTTTATTATTTGCCGCTAGTAGAAGACAACATTTAGTAGAAAAAATTTGGCCTAGTTTAAAAGAAAATAAACTTGTTTTTTGTGATCGTTACCTTGATTCATCTTTATCTTATCAAGGATATGCTCGAGGTTTAGGAATTGATGAAGTTTTAAAAATTAATTTATTTGCTACTGAAAATACCTTTCCAACTTTAACTCTTTTATTTGATGTTGATCCAGAAATTGGCTTAAATAGAATTAAAAATAATGCTTCTAGAGAAGTAAATCGTTTAGATAAAGAAAAATTAGAATTTCATAAAAAAGTTAGAGAAGGTTATCTTATTCTACAAAAAAGATTTCCTGAAAGAATTAAAATTATTGATGCAAGTCAACCATTTGAACAAGTAGTTGAACAAGCATATAAAGTAATTAAGGAAAATTTACAATGAGTTTTAAAGAATATTTAAAGAATAATCAAAGAATCGTTTATAACACATTTGCTTCTTCTATTAAAGCAAATCGTCTTTCACATGCCTATTTAATTAAAGGCAATGAAGGCGCCCCCTTACTTGAAACCGCCTTATTCTTAGCTAAATCTTTAATTTGTCCACATGCTGATCCTTTAGCGTGTGAAGAATGTCTAACTTGCATTCGTTTTGATGAAGGAAATTATGCCGATTTTAAATTACTTAACGGACAAGAAAAAAATATTAAAGTTTCTGATATTGAAGAATTACAAGCTTTCTTTCAAAATACTCCAAGCGAAAAATCAAAAAAGATGATTTACATTATTCATGCTTTAGAAAACTCAAACAAAGAAAGTCTTAATGCATTATTAAAATTTTTAGAAGAACCACAAGAAAATGTATATGCTTTTATTACTACATATAATGAAGAAAAACTTTTACCAACCATTTTATCTAGAACACAACACTTAAAATTATTACCTCTAAAAAAAGGTGAATTAATTCAAAAAGTTGAAAATGAAGGAATAAGTAAAGATGATGCTGAAATTCTTTCTAACCTTTATGGAAATGTCGAAACCATTGTTAGTATTGGTTCATCGAAAACATATATTGAAATTAAAAATTTAGTATTTGATACTCTAGATGCTTTACAAAAAGATACTAAAGAGGCCCTTTTCTTTTTAGAAAATAATGCATTAAATAAATTAAAAGATAAAGTTAACGCTAGATTATATTTAGATATTCTGTCTTGCGCATTTAAAGATATCTTAAATATTCAATTAAATTTACCTATTATAATTGAAAGTCAAAAATATTTATTTGATTCTTTAGCAAAGAAATTAAAAAATGTTGATTCTATTTATAAAGAGATTATGCTAACTAGAGGAAAAATAGAATTAAATGTCAATATTGCTCTTTTATTAGAGCATATATTTATTTACATATACGAAGGAGAAAAATAATATGGATTATCTTTTTGGAGTTAGTTTTAATAATCAAGGAAAACCTCAATTCTTTTTAGCTAACTATGAAATTAACCTTAACGACTCAGTGGTTTGTGAAACTCTTAAAGGTATTGAGTTAGGAAAAGTAGTTACTAATCCAAAAGAATATGTAGTTAACGAAGAAGATAACCCTTTTACATACATACTTAGACTTGCAAACACAGAAGATCTTGCTTTATATCAAAAAAATTTAAAAGAAGCTCAAGATGCTTTGAAAATCGTTCAAAACCAAGCTGATAAATTGAGTCTAGATATGAAAGTTACTACTAGTGAATATACTTTAGATCAAAGCAAATTAACAATCTCTTATCTATCAGAAGATCGTGTTGATTTCCGTGAATTATTAAAAATACTCGCTTCTATTTATCGTTGCCGAATCGAATTAAGACAAATTGGTCCACGTGATAAAGCTAAAATTATCGGTGGTATAGGAATATGTGGATTACCTTTATGCTGTTCAACCTTTTTAAATGAATTTGACGGAATTTCGATTACTATGGCTAAAAATCAAATGCTCGCGTTAAATATTCCCAAATTATCTGGGCATTGTGGCAAATTAATATGTTGTTTAAAATATGAAGATGAAGTCTATACTTTAAAAAAACAAAATTTACCTAAAGTTGGTTTAAGAGTAAATTATAATGATCAAGTTTATCGCATTAGTTCAATTAATATTTTAAATAAAATGGTTAGATTAGAAAATCCAGATAGTATCGTTATTGTTCCATTAAGTGCAATTGAAAATAAAATTATCACTAATTATAATCCTAATCAACAAATGAAAAGATCAAATGACATAAAAAAGAAAAAAAAGGAAAAGAAAGATGAAGAGAATTAAATCATATGAACAATCTTCATTATGCTATCTTGTTGCTACCCCAATAGGTAATTTACAAGATTTTTCTTCACGTGGAAAAGAAGTTCTTTCTAGTGTTGATATAATTGCTTGTGAAGATACTAGAACCACTGCTTCTTTACTTTCTTATTATAATATTAAAAAAACATTAATTTCTTATCATGAACATAATGAGCAAAACGCTTCACAAAAACTTCTTGAATTATTAAAAGAAGGTAAAAAGATTGCTATTGTTTCTGATGCTGGATATCCTGGTATTTCAGATCCAGGCGAAATTATGGTTAAACACTGCATTGAAAATAATATTCCTGTTTCTATTATTCCAGGAGGAAATGCCTTTTTACCAGCTTTAATTGGCTCTGGATTAGATAATGAACATTTCTATTTTCATGGATTTTTACCATCTAAACCTACTTTAAGAAGAAAAGAATTAGAAAAATTATCTACTTATGAAATGACAATTATTTTTTATGAATCACCTCATCGCATAAAAGAAACTTTAAATGATATTTATGATATTTTTAAAGAAAGAAAAATGTGTTTAGTTAGAGAAATAACTAAAATCCATGAAGAATATATTTATGGCACCACTTCTGAATTAATTAATTTAGATGAAACTACTTTAAAAGGTGAAATGGTCTTAGTTATTGAAGGAAATAAAAATAAAAAAGAATATTCTGATGAAGAATTATTATCTTTAATTAATGAAAATATTTCTACAGGCTTATCAAAAAAAGAAGCATGCAAAAAAGTTGAAGAATTAACAAACATCAAAAAGAATTATTTATATCAACTTACTTTAAAATAATTATTTTAATCTTTTTTCTTCAAAAGTTTTAAACCAATCAATTGTATACTCATATAATTCATCTAAAGTACGAGAAGAATAATTACGACAATATTTCACATATTCACAAACTAAACCCTCAATAAATATGTTGATTTCAAGATCAACATATTTTTTTCTTTTTAATGAATAATCTTCATAGCATAACTCTAAAATCTTATTAGAAGCTAAAGAAGTAATTTTTTGCGCTGCAAATAAAAAATCATTTGATCGGCAAAGCATTTTATAATTTTCATCATTCTTTTTAAAATAATCAAAAAACAAATCAATAAACTCATAAAAGTTTTTTGACTTAATTAATTTTGTATTATCAAAAAAATACTCAATTAATTCATTTTCGTAATCTTCTGCAACTGAATAAATATCATCATAATGAGCATAAAATGTTCCTCGATTAATCTCGGCTCTATTAACAAGTTCAGTTACAGTAATTTTATCTAATTCTTTTTTTTCAGCTAATAATTCAGCAAACGTTTTTTTAATTATTTTTCTTGTTTTAATTGATGATTTATTAAGGTTTTTGACTTTCATTATTTGTACATCCTTTTAAACAATGTTGAAATATTAACATTGATATTTTCATTGTAATGTAATTTATGGTAAAATACAATCATAATGATTAAGGGAGAATTTTATGTTTGAATTAAAAAAATTATGTAACTCATATGAAAATATGACGCCTCTAGAAAAAGGCAAATTATTAACTGAAAAATCAGCAAAAGTATTATTAGCACTTAAAGTTTTAGACATCCCTGGAGTTAACCCTATTGACACACTTGCCGCTTTTATTATTGGAGCAATAGTTTCTGATGGCGTTATTAACGAAAAAGAATATTTATTTATGTATCCAGCTTTAATTAAAACTTTTGGTGATGATTTTGATTTTACAAGAATAAAAAAATCATTTGAAAAAGATAAACAAGGCCGACAAATGATAAAAGATTACACTCAAGATATGATAATGATTTTTTCATTCATTAGTGAATCATTAAAGGAAGATATTATTGCTTTATGTTTATGTATTCTTTCTATTGATGGTAAAATCTCTCTTAAAGAAAAAATTTATATAAGAAAGTTAATAAAGGCATAATAAACTTATGGAACTATTTATACAAATATCATTTATTTTTATCTTAGGTGGTAGCATTGGCTATTTAATGGAATTAATCTTTAGAAGAGTAGTTCATAAAAAATGGATTAATCCTGGCTTTCTTACTGGTCCTTGCTTACCTTTATATGGCTCTGGATTATTATTTCTTTATTTAATTTGTTCTTTAGATTATAGTTTTATTTCTTCAACTGTTTTAAGAACTATCTTTATTATTATTTTAATCACCTTTATGATGACTTTAATTGAATATATAACTGGAATTATCTTTATTAAAAGAATGAATGTCAAATTATGGGATTATTCTTCTAGACCAGGTAATATCCAAGGAATCATTTGCCCATTATTTACTTTTTTTTGGGGAGTAATTGGTGCTTTATATTACTTTTTATTACATCCATTTATTGCCCAAGCCGCTTTATGGATTAGTGAACATCCTCTCTTTTCATATTTTATTGGTATGTATTTTGGAGTATTTATTGTTGATATATGCTATTCATTCCATGTTGTTAGTAAAATCAAGTCATGGGCAAAAGAACACGATATTGTTGTTAGATATGAAGAATTAAAAGAATCAATTAAAGCTAAAGCGGATCGACTAAAAGAGAAAAAACATTTCGTCTTTTCCTTCAAATCCAAAGATTCCTTTATTGATTCATTAAATAACTATCTTGCTGAAAGAAAAGCTCGTAAATAAACTGTGAAAAAACTTCACAGTTTTTTTAATAAAAAAAATAGACTATCATTAAATAGTCTAAAAAATTTCATCTTGTTCCTTTTTTATTTGATAATAAACATTAATATATTCAAACATCTTTTTATTATCAAAAGGAAACGCTCTTTTTTTCATTAAATTTTTTACTCTGTCAAATTCATGTAAAACTATTTTATCTATTTCATTAGAATAATGATATTTTTCTTTATGAAATAAATATTCTTTTTTATCAAGTTCAATAATTGAATTATCTGGAAATAATTTTAAATCTAAATCATAATCAATATACTCTAAAGTCATTTTATCTTCTAAAGTAGGAGAAGCGATATTACAATAATAACAAACATTATCACCTCTAATCATTGCGATAACATTAAACCAATTATTTAAAAAATAAATCGATACTGCTGGTTCTTTTGTATACCAAATTCTTCCATCACATTCAACAACTCTTGAAGCACATGAGCCAGTAACAATATAATCATCACTAACATCAATCACCATCATATTATCCCAAGTACGATGTAATGAGCCATCATGTTTATATGATTGAGTTCTAATCCATTTACCAATACTGCTCTTATCCATAAACTAGTCTTCTTTTTTAAGATGCTCAACTATTTCCACCATTAATTCAACATCTTTTTTATATTCTTTAATATCGTTTTTACCTACTGGATTAGTTAAAGGTACGACCATAATACCATCATTATAAGAAAAGCCAAAAGCAAGCTTACTATTATTAATAGTAATAAACATATCCACTAAATAATCGTTAACTTCAAATTGTTCTAAAACAAGTTTTATTTCATCATTTAAAATAGTATTAACATCAAAGTTACTATATACTACATATTTTTCTGATAAAACTTCTTCTTGTAAAGTTAAATCATCAATATCAGTTGGTCCGTTGGCACCTTTACCTTTTAAATAAATAATTGCTCTTTGTTCATCATTTACTAACTTAGCATCTAAAACAAATAACTTACCTAAAAAGACAATATAATCTTGAGTAGAGCCATTTTCTTTTTTTTCTCTAGTTTTTACACAATTGTCACCAGCTACAAAATTATATGACAATAATTTACCTTCAATATAATCTCTTGCAGTTACTTGAATAATATCTTTACAAACTTTTAAATCTTTAAATGTATTTTCCTCTAATTTTTTAGTTTGATTAAATTTAACATCACTAAATGCTTTATTACTTGTTACATAAGAATCTAAATTAATAAAATATTCTTCAATAACTTTATTAGAATCTTCATTTAATTTTGATTTAGTTTTTTTACTATATAATGTAATTAAAACAAAATACACTAAAACAAAACCCAAACAAATATAAATAAAAGCTCCACTTCCTCTTGCTAAAAAGAACACAAGTATAATAACCGCTAAACAAATAAGCATAAATATTGTACTCATTTTTTTAGTTTTATTAAAATAATCCATAAATTTCTTTTGTCTAGTATTCACTAAATTAAAAAATGTGTTTTCATCAGAAAGATTAATTCTTTCGTGCAACTCTTCATTTACATCTACAATTGATGAAGGCTCTTCCTCTACCATTTCTTCAGCAATTATTTCTTTTTTTTCTTCTTCAACATTTTCTTTGTTAGTTTCTTCAACATTTTCTTTAACTTCTTGATTTTTTACTTCATTTTCATCTAGCATAAAAGTCACCTCTTCTTTAGGTATAATTATACATTTTATTATGTTCAAAATAAATAAATTTATTTGCACATATTTTTTTTTATTAATTCATATATTGAAATGTATTAAAAGGAGAACATATGGATAGAATACAACCACCACCTAATTATTTTGGTGCACCATATCCAAATAATGGTACGCCATACCAACCTAATCAAGAACCAGTAAACCCTTATCCAAATGGAACATATCCTCAACCAATGCAACCAAATATGTATCGTGATGATATGGATAAAACTGTTACCGAATTCTATGAATCATTTAATAAATTCGTTTCTAGCAATTTAGGAAGAAATGTTAATGTACATTGCTCATTTACTGATTCAACTCAATGGCACGACAAAGAATTTATCGGTATTCTTGCATCTGCTGGTGATAATTACATCATTATCTTCAACAAAGAAGAAAATAAACACTATTTAATTGTAGGCGTTTATATTGATTACATTGAATTCTCTGACCAAATAACAATGGATGGCGTTACAACAAAATAATCACCAATAAAAAGGTGATTTTTTTATATAAAAATACTGAGGATGCTTCTATAAAACTATGTTAAAATGTAGCAAAAATTACTTATCTTAATATTTCCAAAATTATAATAATTTCTCCATCATAGAACTTTTTATTTTTGTTACACTAATAATATAAAGTGGTGATACAAATGAATCAAAATTACAATGAGTTTTTCAAAAATCTAGCAAATATAGGCAACGGATACAAATCAATAAAAAGTACAATTGCATAATTTTAATAAAAATTTCATATATCCGATTAACAATTAAGTAAAATTTCTACAAAATAATATTTATTAAAAATTATATTCTCCTTATAATAATTGTAAGGAGAATTTTTCATGAAAAATAAGAAAAAATATGTTTATAAATTAGTTTTATTATTTGATGTATTAGTTATATTTACTATTTTATGTCTTATTAAAAATAACCCACATACTGCCGAAAGTTATACAAATAATGTCGCAAATAAATATATTACTTTTGCCTCTAAAATATTTTCAAACATTCCTTTTTCTATTTATGAATTCACATTAATATTCTTAATTGGAATGGTAATTTTCTACATTGTTAGTATTATTGTTAAATTATGTAAAAAGAAATACAATGCTTCTTTGCAACGTTTTATCAGTTCTTTATTATTTGTTTTTATTTGTGTTGATATTTATGTAGGTGTAGCCTCGATTTCTTATGGAAGAAATCAAGTTAGTATTCCTCAATACGAGCAAGAAATAAATAATGAATTGATTGATCAAACCTTTGAATATTTTTTAGAAGATTACAATAATATTTCCACTCATTTTTCTCGTGATGAAAATGGACTTGTTATTTCTCCTTATACATTTGAAGAAATAAACAATATCTTAATAGAAGAATATAAAAAATTAGATGAAAATTACTTCCCGTCATTTACCCCAAAAGCCAAAAAATTATTGTTTAGTGATATTTTTTCTGAATTACATTTTACTGGTATTTTCTGGGCACCTACTGGTGAAGCTAATATCAACAACAATCTTCATGCTGCCGAATTACCACATACTATGGCACACGAAATCGCTCATTCAAAAGGTGTGTTTAGAGAAAATGATGCTAATCTTGTTGCAATGTATGTTACTTTAAATAGTGAAAATGAATTCTTGAGATATTCAGCGTACTATCATAATTTTTCTTCTTTATTAAGAATTTATCAACAAACAAATTATGATAAATATGTTGAAAGTTATTTTCGTTTAAATGAAGATATTAGAAAAGAATATGGTGTTATAAACAACTATTGGAAAGAACATGATTTGCTTTCTAAAATTGGTCAATTATATAATGATATCTTTTTAAAACTGAATGGTAATAAAAATGGTGTTAATGATTATAATGATAATACTACATCTGAAGATTCCGGAAAAGTTGATGAAAACAATAATCCAATTTATGTTATCAAAGAATATTCTCCATACGCTAAATTATTCTTTTATCTTTACCAAGAAGCTAACTATGATACTACTATTCTTTGATTCTTACTTTGAGGTTTATCAGGAATTTCAAGATTCCAGAATATTTATTCTTGATTATTTATAAAGTTTCCAATATCGGCATAATATATGAATTTGATTGTTAAATTATTATTTTACGAAAATATTTTATTTTTTATATTAGAAAAGTAAATAATTAATTTGAGGAAAATTAGAAATTCTATTTCATTAATCATAAATAAAAGTTATACTTTTGTTTGTACTCATTGAGAGGAAAAATTTATGAGAAAGACTATTTTAACTATTGAAGAAATCAAAAAAATCAATCAAGACTTAGGAAAAAAATTCACCGAATTATTTAAAGATGAAGAACTTGCTCCAGTTTTCATTGGAGTTATGAAAGGCGCACTTCCATTTATGATGGATTTGATTAGAGAAATTGATTGCCCTATTCTTACTGATTATGTACAAATTTCTTCATATATGGGAACTGAATCAACTGGTGTTATTAAGTTAAAAAAAGATGTCAGTATTAATTTAGAAAATAGACAAGTTGTTATTGTTGAAGATATTATTGATTCAGGAAACACTTTAAAATGGCTTAAAGAATATTTACAAAAAAATTATTGTCCAAAAAAAATTATCACTTGTACTTTGCTAGATAAAAAATGTCAAAGAAAAGTTGATTTTGATTCTGATTATGTTGGAAAGGTTATAGGAAATGAATTTATCGTAGGATATGGTCTAGATTATGATGAATATTTCCGTAATGAAAAATACGTCTTTGTTCCAAGCAAAGAAGAAATTGAAACAATAGATAAAAAAAATAATTTCTAGGATAAACTAGAAATTATTTTATTTATGAGATCTAATTCATAAAGTGCTTTAGCAATCGACCAACTATTTTCATCATTAAGTTTCATATTATTAGTCATAAATTCATTAATACTAGGAATTACATTCATTAAATATGAAAGAACAAAATTAATACAAACACAAATAGCAATTGCTAGAACTATACCTAATAATGCACCTAAAAATCTATTAATAAATCCAATTACTTTTAAATGATTTATCTTTCTAGTAATCCTTTTTAAAATAGCAAAAATAATAACTGAAACAAGCCATAGAATAAAAAAGCTAATACCAAGTAAAATATAATTAGTTAATCCTTTAGCTAAAGCTAAACCTAAACTAATTTCTTCTGCAGTAATAATATTATCTAATAAAATAGTCATAGCATTATTAAATATAGAAGGAATATTTAAAGCTTGTAAAGTTTGAGGAATTAACTCATTTTTATTTTCATTAGTTACAATTTGCGAAAATATTTCATTATTCATGCTATTTATTCCATCATAAATTCCATTTTCAATTGAACTTCCTAAAGATGTTGGAGCAAGAAAAGACGCTAAATATTTGCAAAGGAAAACCCCAATAATAAAAGGTGCAACAAAAGATAATAAAGATATTAAAGTAGAAATAAATCCCTTTTTTATACCTACTAAAAGAGTAATCACTAAAATAATAATATATGCAATAGACACATAATCAAAAATAACAGTTTGTGAAGAGGTAGGAAAAAAATTCATATCAAACTCCTTTTTTATATCTTATCACATAATTATTTAAATAATAAATTCTCTTCTATTATTTTCTTTATTATTTGAAAAGCATTGCCTGCTGCACCTTTCCTAATATTATTAGATGTACAATAAAACATCAAAGAATTATGATTACACTTTCTAATTCTGCCTACATAAACATCATTATTATTGATATTCTCAGTTAAAGGAATTTCTTGATAAACAATTCCTTTAGAATTTTTCATTAAAGAAATAATATTATCTATTTCAATATCTTCTTCAGTTTCTACATAGACGCTTACACCATGTCCATAACAAATAGGAACTCTTACACAAGTTGAATAAACTTCTAAAAAAGGCAAATGAAGAATTTTTCTAGTTTCTAAAATCATTTTATTTTCTTCTTCTGTGAAATTATTTTCTTTTATATCACCTATTTGAGGAATACAGTTCTTACTAATATCATAAGGATAAAATTCTTTTGGGTATCCTTCTAAAGAGGATTGATAATCAAATATTCCTTTTGTTCCACTTCCAGAAACTGCTTGATAAGTTGAATAAACTATTTTATTTAAATGATATAGTTTTTTAATAACATTTAGACACATTACACATTGAATAGTCGAGCAATTAGGATTAGCAATTAATTTTCTTTTAGTTAAATCAATATCAGAAAAATTTATTTCTGGAACCACCAAAGGAATATCTTTTTCTTGACGAAAACAAGATGAATTATCAATTACAATCCCTTTTTTTTCCGCGATTGAAGCATACTTACTAGATACATCTTTCCCTGCTGAAAAGAAAATAAAATCAGTATTATCAAAAGAAGATGAATCCAACTCTTCTACTTCATAATACTGATTTAAAAATTTTATTTTTTTACCTTTTGATTTTTTAGAAGCAAACAATCTAATATTTCCTATATTTAAATTATTTTCCTCTAAAATTTTTAAAAACATTGTTCCAACTAATCCAGTTGCTCCTACTAAAGCAATATTTATTTTATTCATAATATACCTCTAGATAAATTTATGAATCAAAACAAATATTTAAACCTTTATTTACAAGAATAACCTTCTTCAGAAACTGCTTTAATTAAATTTTCTTTATTAACACTATCTAGACACTTTATAACCGCTTTTTTATCTTTTAAAGATACTTCTACCTTTTCAACCCCATTAACGCCTTCTAAAGCCTCTTTGACGTGCTTAACACAGTGTTCACACATCATTCCTTCTACATTTAAAGTAATTTCTTTCATTTTCTTTTTACTCCTTTCAACTTTAAATAAATTAATAGTTAATGAATTACAAACGACAAATACACTAGAAATAGACATCATCAATGAACTAATCATTGGATTTAATTTTAAATTAAAGGCTGGATATAATAATCCCGAAGCTAAAATAATACCAATACAATTATAGAAAAAAGCCCAAAATAAATTTAACTTTATAGTAAAGAAAACTCTTTTAGATAATAAAATAACATTTTTTACATCAAGTAAATCATTTCTTAATAAAACAATATCACTTGCTTCTTTTGCTATATCACTACCACCACCTAAAGAAATACCTAAATCACTACTTGCTAAAGCAATTGAATCATTTACTCCATCACCAACCATACTCACTAAATGCTTTTTATCTTTTTTCAATTGTTGAATGACTTTTTGTTTATCTTCAGGAAAAACTTCACTATAGACTTTATCAATCCCTACTTGTTTAGCTACATTATTTGCTACTTCTTTATTATCACCAGTAAGCATGACTACTTCTATGCCCATCTTTTTAAGTTCCGCAATAGCTTCAATTGAACTTGGTTTCAATAAATCTGTTACAGCAATAATTCCTAAAACTTTTTTAGAAGAAGCAAAAATCATTGCCGTTTTATTTTCATATGATAACTTATCAACAATATTTTCTAATTTATCATCAACTAAATCAAGATCTCTAATTAATCTTAAATTACCACCATAATATGTTTCTTTATTAATATTACCTTTTAAGCCTTTTCCTTCTAAAGAGACAAACTTATCAACATTAAGTAATTTAACATTCTTATTTAAATAATAATTATTAATAGCTTCCGCTAGAGGATGTTCAGAATAATATTCTAATGAATGAGCAATTTCATCAAATTTATCATCAAATTTAATAACATCAGTTACTTTAGGTTTTCCCATTGTTAAAGTACCAGTCTTATCTAAAACGACAGTTTTAATATATTGAGCCTTTTCTAAAACTTCCGCATTAGAAATAAGTAAAGAACATTCCGCTCCTTTTCCAGTGCCAACCATAATGGCTACAGGAGTAGCTAAACCAAGAGCACATGGACACGCTACTACTAAAGTTGAACAAGCAAAGTTAAAAGCTTCTTCAAAAGGATAATTCAAAATAAACTTAAAAACGACAAAACTTAATAAGCTAATCAACATTACAATTGGTACAAAATAACTTGATACTTTATCAACTAATTTTGAAATAGGAGCTTTTGAAGAAGATGCTTCATCTACTAAACGAATAATATTACTAATTGAAGTATCTTCACCAACTTTATTTGCTTTAATTTTAATAAAACCAGATGTAACAATAGTTGAAGCATAAACTTGATCATTTATTTGTTTACTAACTGGTAAACTTTCTCCTGTGATATTGGCTTGATTAATTGAAGCATTACCCACAACAATTTTACCATCAATAGGGATACTATCACCTTTTCGACATACAACAATATCATTCACTTTAACTTCTTCTAAAGGAACTTCTTTTTCTAAATTATCTTTTTCTATAACGGCAGTTTTTGGGGCTAAATCCATTAATTTAGTTAATGCTAAAGTAGTTTTTTTCTTTGATTTCTTTTCAAAATATTTTCCTAAACTTACTAAAGTAAAAATCATTCCTGCTGATTCAAAATATAAATTATTATGATATTTTGCTAAGCTCTCCATATCGTGATTATTCATAGCATTTACAATATAAAATATCGTAACTAATCCATAAATTAAAGATGACATCGCTGATAAAGCGATTAAACTATTCATATTAGGTGATAATTTGAATAACATTTTAAAACCATTAACTATATAGTTATAATATATAACCATAATAGGAATAGTTAAAATTAATTGAGTTAAAGCAATATTCAAACTATTTTCATGTCCAGATAAAAATGATGGCATTGGTAAATTTATCATATGTCCCATAGAAACATACATTAACAAAATTAAAAAAACAAAAGAAACAATTAATTTAATTAAATCATAATCTTTTTCTTTCTTACCCTCTTTTTTTTCTTTAATAGAGGCTTTATAGCCAGCCTTTTTTACAGAAGTAATAATTTTATCAATAGAACAATTATTTTCATCAAAATCAACTTCCATACGATTAGAAAGCAAATTAACATTGACACTATTAATACCATTTAAGTCTTTAACAGCTTTTTCAACATGACTAACACAACTTGCACATGTCATTCCTTTTACATCAAATACCTTTTTCATTATTGAAACCTCTTAAATAAAGTAACTATATTATCGATTTCTTCTAATTCATTATTTTTTATACATTCAACTAAACATGTATGCATGTGTTCATCAAGAATCACATTAGCAAGTGATTTAATTGATTTATCAATCGCTGATAATTGAATTAAAACATCATCACAATATTTATCATTAATAATCATTTTTTCAATTCCACTTACTTGTCCTTGAATTTTATGAATTCTTGCTAATAATTTGTTTTTTTTATCATCTTCTCTTTTTTTGGTTTTCATAAATAACCTCCTTTTTTAATATATACCCTACTGGGGTATATTTCAAGCAAAAAATTTAGATAACCGTTAATTCAGTTATCTAATTTTTATGTTACTTATTTTTTTGGTTCTTTTTAGTTTTTGTTTGAGTTTTATTTAAAACTTCTAACTCTGCGCCTGCTTCCATTGCATATTTTCTTCCAACTTGTACCGCTTCTTTCTTAGTTGAAAAATGATTTGGAAGAACTTTTCCACCAGGAGTTTCTATCTCCCAATTGTTTTCTTCTTTGCATGGTCGACAAGTAACTTTTTTTTGAGTACTTTTCATTTGTAATCCTTTCTAAGAGTTGCCTCCTAAAATTAGTATTATCAAATAATGAAAAAATATTATTTAATTTTATTCTTACAAAATTTTTTATATTTTTTTGTACTTATTCTAAATTCTTGATTAAATGGTTCTTCTTGAGGTCCACATTGACTTTCATCATAAATAACATCGTTTGCCATTTCGTTTAAAAGATTTTTTTCTCTTTCTAAAAAAGTGTTTTCGTATAAAGTTTTTTTCATTTGCAAATACTCCTAATTCTAGTATTTGCAAATTTTAATTAATTATAAAATTTAACTACATCATCAAAAACAACTTGATGATCTTCTTCATTTAATATCTCATGTCTCATATGAGGATAATTTATTCTTTCGATATTTTTAAATCCTGCTTTAATTAAAGTATTATAAGAATCTTCTTCACCATTTTTTCCACCTACACATGGATCATCTTCACCTCTAATTAATAACATTTTTAAATTTTCATTAACATTATGATATCTTTTTTCTTTATGCATTAAACATACTAACTTTACTAAATCAAAATAAGCTGAAGAAGTAAAACCAAATCCACATAATGGATCTTCATCAAATGAATGAACATTTTCTTTATTATAACTAATCCAAGAAGATTCGCTTTCAGGATTATCAATTTGTTTATTAAAAGAGCCAGTTGATAAATTCTTTAACATTTTAGACTTACTCTTTTTACCTTTAAAAATAGAGATTAATTTTGCTATAGGTAAACCAAATGGAGCCATCTTTTGATAATTAGGATAGCCACATAAAACAACTTTATCATAATAAGAAGAATACTCTTGTAAGAAAACTCTAGAAATAATTGTTCCCATTGAATGTGCAAATAAATAACAAGGAACATCATATAACTTTGAAATATATTTTCTTATTTCTAATTGATCTTGGATTAAGCGTTTATAGCCTTCTTTTTCATGAAAAAAGCCAAGTAAAGGAGCATTTTTACCATGCCCTCTCATATCCGCAATAACTACTGCAAAACCATTTTTATTTAAAAATAAACAAAACTCATCATATCTTTCTTTATGCTCTTCCATACCATGAGCAATTTGAATCACGGCTTTTGGTTTATCAATATCATAAATAGATAATGATAATAAATAATCATCACTTGCTTTTAAAAATTCTTCTTTCATTATAACCTCCTACTAATTATTTACCCATTTTATTTCTTGTCTATTATGTTGTTTTAAAAATTCATTGGCTTTTTTAAAATGATTGTTATTAAAAAAACCATGGTACGCTGATAATGGAGAAGGATGTGCTGAAGTTAAAATCAAATGATTTTTATTATGAATATATTTCATAACACTTTTTGCAGAATTTCCCCATAAAATGAAAACTTTAGGATTATCATCATTATCCAAAACTTTAATAACATTTTCAATTAAAGTTTCATAACCATAATTTTGATGTGACATTGGTTCATTTTTTCTCACAGTTAATAATGAGTTTAACAATAAGACACCTTGTTTAGCTAGATATGTTAAATCACCATTATTTTTCATTTTAACATGATATTCATTTTCAATTTCTTTAAAAATATTTTTTAAAGAAGGTGGTAGTACTTCATTTTCAGGAACTGAAAAAGCTAGTCCCATTGCTTGATGAGGATTATGGTAAGGATCTTGCCCCATAATTACCACCTTAACATCATTAAAAGGTGTTAATTTAAAAGCATTATAAATAAGATTTAAAGGTGGATAAACAATTTTACAATTATATTCTTGTAAGACTTTTTCATGTAAATTTTGATAATAAGGTAACTCTCTTTGTGAGTTAAAAAAATCTTTCCATTCCATATTATTTCACCTCAACATCAAGTGGTTTAGTTGGTTTAGTTATTTTTTCTTCTTCAAGTTGTTGTTTTTTTGCACTTGTTAATTTTTTTGTTCCTTTTTTAATTAAAACTTTATTATTTACTTTTCTTTTTGAAAGAGCAGATGCTTTTGTTCTATTAATATGTCTAGAAGGAATATTTTTTTCTTCTTCACTCATTGATAAACTTTCTGAATTTGAAGTTTTAACAATATATTCTTTTGTTTGTTCATTATTAATAATTTCTATTGGCTTTATTGACTTTTTTTCTTGAATCTTTTTATCAATAATTAAAGGTTTTACATATTCTTTTAATTTATTAACTTTTTCTTCATTATTATTTTTTAAAGTAGAAACAATAACTTCTCTATCTTCATAATCTACAATAGTTGGAACTTGTTCATCATTATACAATTTAACATTATTGTTTTCATCAATTACATCAACATTATATTTTTTTACTTTATCTTCAATATTAAGTGTTGTTTCTACTTGATATTTTTCAAAAGTTTCTTCTTTATCATCCAATGAATCATTATAATATGAATCCTCTTCTTCAATTGTTTCAATAACTGGTTCTTCTTCTAAAATGATATCTGTTTCTTCATCACCAACAAAACGAGTTTCTCTTCTTGATAATGGTTTTTGTAATTCATTATTATCTTCTTCAATAACACCTAAATCAGTAACACCAGTTGAAATATCATCGATATAATTTTGTTCAGGTGTTTGATTTTTTATTTCTTTATTATTTTGTTTATTTGTTGATTCAGCAATCACATCAACATGATTATCAACTTCTGTATCAATAACATTATCATTATATAATGTCCTATTTTTTTCAGATATACGATTTTCTTTTTTACTTCTTACCCAAGCTTTATATTCAATATCTTCTAATCTTTTTACATACTTTTGTTTTGCTTTTCTTGCTCTAATTCTTGCACGATGTTTTCTATAAAATCCAGATGGAATAGTCCCAATTAACCATAATATTGATAAAACTAAAACTATTGCAATTGCATAAACAATAATTTCTAATATTGAATTAGTAAAAAATCTATTAGCGACATTTTTAATATATATTCCAACAAAATTAGCTAGATGAAAACCTACACTACCTAATTTTTCACCAAAAAAAGAATAATAATCAAAATGAAATAAATTATTACTCGCATTAGCATCAACAACTTCATTAAACCATTTTAAACCTAATTCATTCCCATTAAATACTTCATCATATCTTAGAAAAAATAAACCAACTAAAAAGCACAATTCAATAAGTAAAAAAAACATTCTCCACCCAGGAAATCTTTTTTCATATAGTCGCCATTCAAATTTTGCTTTTTCTTCTTCAGTTAAAGAAATTTGTTGATTTTGTAAAGCGTTTCTTAATCTTTTTTTTCTATTATGTTTTTGAATCAAAACAATGATTCCAAAAACTAATAAATAAACAATACTAAAAGCAATAAAAATAAGTCCAGCATAAATTAAAGGATGTAATTGATCACCAGTTAAGTTTTCTTTAATAAAATCTAAATGAACATTAGAAAACAATTGAGCAAAGTTACTATAAAAATTTCTAACACTATTTAAAACACTTTCAAAAAAGGAATTAACTCCTATTAGTGCATTATAAATAGTACTGACTTCTGCACAAATACTGATTCCAAAATAAACAATAAATATTACTATTAAACCAATAAATCTTTTCATTTTTTATGATTCCTTATATTAAAAGTATAATAAAGAAAAAACAATTAATCAAGCAAGATTTTTTTATGCTAAAAACCTTATAGCAATTAAAAAGTTGTCTTTAAAAGACAACCCCAAAAATTAATATCTATTATGATTTTTAATACTAGAATCAACTTCTTTTTTTATTGATTTAGTTTTTTCAGTTTCTCTTTTGTCAAAAAGTTTTTTACCCTTTGCTAAAGCTATCTCAACTTTAGCTCTTCCTTTAAGTAAATACACTTTTGTAGGAACAATAGTAAAACCTTTTTCTTGAACTTTTTTTGCATATTTATATATTTCTTGTTTATGAAGTAACAATTTTCTAGTTCTTAATTGGTCGTGATTAAAAATATTACCTTTATCATAGGGAGGAATATTCATATTTAAAAGAAACATTTCTCCATTTTTACAAATAATATAAGCATCATTTAAAGAACCACCATTCTTTCTTAATGATTTAATTTCCGTTCCTTTTAAAGCAATTCCACATTCAAGAAAATCACTTAAAAAATATTCATAATGAGCTTTTTTATTGTTTACGACGATTTTTGTATCTTCCATGATTATCACCTTTAATTATATTAAACGTTATTTGATATTTTTGCAAATCAACATTACAACATATTACTTTAACTTTTTTCCCTAAAGAAAATTCTTTTCCTTTTCTAACTCCATATGCACGATATACTTCTTCATCAAAAATATAATAATCTCCAGAAATAGAATCAAAAGGTACAAAACCTTGTAATCCATTTTCAATTTCTACAAACATTCCTTGGTTAGAAAAAGAAACAATCGTGGATAAATATTCTTCACCTAAATGATTTGCCATATATTTACAACATAATAATGACTCAACAGTTCTTTCAATATTTAACGCTCTTCTTTCTCTAGTGGAACATAATTGACATTTTAAAGCTAAATTCACTTTATCTTCTTCAGAAGATTGTTTATTATTATGAACAATATATTTATCAATTAAGCGGTGAACCATTAAATCTGGATATCTTCTAATTGGCGAAGTAAAATGCGTATATGATTTACTTGCTAAACCAAAATGATGCTTATTAGAAATTGAATATTTAGCCTTTGCTAAGCATCTTAATAATAAGCTTGATAATACCACTCTATCTTCTTCTTTAACACTATTTAAATAATTTGCTAAATCTAAAGAAGTACAACTTAATGGATCAACATTGCATGGATATCCTTTTGATAAACTAATTCTTTGAAACGATTCAAGTTTTTTTGCTTTAGGTTGTTCATGAATTCTAAACACCATATCTAATTTCATTTTTTCAATACTAGAAGCTACTATTTCATTTGCTTTAATCATTAAATCTTCAATTAATTTTTCACCAATATCTTGTTTCCTTTTTTCGATAGAAATAGGTGTTCCTTGTTCATCAAGATGAAAACTAAGTTCAGTTGATGACAAATTAAGTCCACCTTTTTTCTCTCTTTGTTTTCTAATAATATTACTTACTTCAGAAAGATTTATTAACATTGTTTCTAAATCATTATATTCTTGTTTATTATAACGCTCTTCATTCAAAAACTTATTCACATAATTATATGTTAAACGATATTTTGAATTAATGACGCCTTTACAAATATGTGTAGTTAAAATATGGCCTTGCTCATCAATAGAAAATAAACAACTTGTTACAAGCCTATCTACATGTGGATTTAATGAGCATATTCCATTAGATAATTCAAAAGGAAGCATTGGTACTACCCGATCTTGAACATATAAAGATGTCGCTCTATTTAACGCTTCTTTATCAAGAGGAGAATTTTCTTTAACATAATAAGAAACATCCGCAATATGAACTCCAACATAATAAATATCATCAACTTTACTAACTTCTACAGCATCATCAAAGTCTTTTGCGTCATCACCATCAATAGTAACAATTAAATGATCTCGATAATCTTCTCTATTTTTATAATCATTTTTTTTAACTTCACTAGGAATATTTTTTACTTCATTAATAACATCTTCATTAAATTCAAGAGGTGCATTATTAAAAAGAATGATTCTTGTAACATCCATTCCAATATCATTTTTATGTCCTAAAATATTAATAACTTCCACTACAGATGAAGAAGAAGAAATCTTCTTGATTTTTGCTTCTACTATTTGATGATTTTTTATTTGTAAATCACTATTAATTAAAAACAAAAAATCAGGTCGAGCAATTTTATCTACTTTTAAAACTTTTGTTGAGCCAAATACAACTACTTCACCCACTAAAATACTTCTTGCTCTTTTAGTAACTTTAACTACTTCATATTCATCTTTTTCACCAAAAGAAGAGATTTTCTTTAATAAAACTTTATCATCTAAAAAAGCATTTTTTAAATTATTAATGCTAATATATAAATCTTCATCTTCACTAACATTAGCAAAAGCAAATTTTTCTTTAATAGAAATAATGACTGCCGGAATTAAATTCAATTCACTAGTTAAATAATAACGATTTTTAACTTTTTCAATTAAACCATCTTGTTCAAGTAATAATAAATACTCATTAATTACCTTTTTTTCCACATCAAATAAACTTACAAGTTCATCGTAAGTAGGATGATTTTCTTTAATAATTCTTTTTATATTTTCAATCATAATTTCTCCCAAAGAAAAAGGGCCTTTTTTCGACCCTTAGAAATACTTAATAATTAAAGCAGCAAAGAAAAATAAAATTCCCATTATCAAGGTTAACCTTGAAACAATAACTTCACTACCTCTTTCTTTTGTTTTTGCAAAAATATTCATTTTACTTGAACCAGTAATAGCACCTGATGCTCCATCAGATTTACCACCTTGTAAAAGAGTCAATATAATTAATATTAATGAAATAATAACAAGTACAATTTCCATAAATGCCTCCATAAGTCATATATGCTATAATATAATACACTATTTTTATAAGAAAGTAAAAAAATATTTTAATTTAATTCATTTTTATATTTTTCAAGTTCTTCTGTATTGCATAAAACAAAGTGTTTTAAAGATACTTCTTGAAAAATCGGCGCTTCTTTAGAATAATCATGATCTACTTGAGGATTATATCTTATTCTTTGACGTTTCTTTTCAAAACGTGGATCAGGACGTGGAATTGCTGATAACAAAGATTTTGTATATGGATGCAATGGATGCGCAAATAATTCTTCTGAAGATGCCTCTTCTACTATTTTTCCAAAATACATTACACAAATTCGATCACAAAAATACTTAACCACACTTAAATCATGAGCAATAAAAATAATTGATAAATTAAGTTCTTTTTTTAAATCATTTAACAAATTAATGATTTGCGCTCTAATTGAAACATCCAAAGCTGAAATTGGTTCATCACAAATCAAAAGTTTAGGATTCATAATTAACGCTCTAGCTATTCCAATTCTTTGTCTTTGTCCTCCAGAAAATTCATGTGGATATCTAGAAGCATACTCAGGAATTAAACCTACTTTTTGTAATGCTTCAGCAACTTTTTTAGAATTTTCTTCTCGATTTCTAAAACCTTGAATTTGTAAACCTTCTTGAATAATATCTTCAACAGTCATACGTGGATCAAGTGAATCAACTGGATCTTGGAAAATCATTTGAATCTCATTTAAAAGTTTTCTATTAGTATGTTTTGAATCATATTTAGCCTTTGATATTTTCTTTTTTTGTTCTCTAATAATATCTTGTGCTTTAGTAATTTTTTCTTCTTTTAAAACATCATAATATTCATTAATACGATCAATATTTTCTTGAGTTAAACCTTCTTGAGATAATTCTTTTTTTCTTTCATTTTCATTATCTTTTAAGAATTGTTTTAATCTAATTTTAGTATATTTAATTTCTTTTTCATTCCATCTAATACCAGCAGAAATTCGATAACCTTTATAATAAATAGAACCAGAAGTAATATCATATAATTTCATAATTGATCTTCCAGTAGTGGTTTTTCCACATCCAGATTCACCAACTAATCCTAAACATTCACCTTCTTTTAAATCAAAAGAAATATTATTAACAGCTTTTAATTTTGATTTATTTAAACCACTACCAAAGGTGAAAAATTGTTTCAAATGACGAACAGATAAAATAATTTTATTATCCACTAATTCTTGTTTAAATTTTACTTTAGATTTTTTTATAGGCGTATTATCTTTAAAATCAAATTCATGTGTCTTTTCTTTTTCTTCTTCAATATCTCTTTGTTGAAGATGTTTAGAAAGACTTTCATCAATTATGATATCATCTTCTTCATTCATTTATTTCACCTCCTAAAGATTTCTTTATTCTTTCTTTAACAATAACAGGCATTTCCACTTTTGGCGCGGATGGATGCAATAACCAAGTTGAAGCATAATGAGTTGGACTAACTTCAAAAAATGGGGGTTCTTCTTCGAAATCAATTTTTAAAGCATATTTACTTCTTAAACTAAATGCATCACCTTTAGGTGGATATACCATATCAGGTGGAGTACCTGGAATAGATTCTAATTTTTCTTTAGAATCAACATCTGGGATAGAAGAAAGTAAAGCCCAAGTATACGGATGACGTGGATCATAGAAAATTTCTTCAGCCAAACCATATTCAACAATTTTTCCTGCATACATTACCGCTACACGATCAGCCATATTAGCAACAACACCTAAATCATGTGTAATAAAAATACATGATAAATTTCTTTCCGCTTTTAATTTATTAATTAATTCAAGAATTTGTGATTGAATAGTTACATCTAAGGCGGTTGTTGGTTCATCACAAATCAAAATATCAGGATTTGCAGTTAAAGCAATAGCAATAACAATTCTTTGTCTCATCCCTCCAGAAAATTCAAAAGGATATTGATTAAATCTTTTTTCTGGATAAGGTATACCAACTTCCTCCATAACCTTTAAAGCTTTTTGCTTAGCCTCTTTTTTTGATATTTTTAATTTAGAATGATAATCTTTTTTTAACTTCTTTATTTGCTCATCTTTATTAGGATCATTACTATTCTTTACTTTTTCAATATTTTCATTTAATTCTTCTAATAAAGATTTTTTATATAATTTAATATCATTATGAGCAATTTTTTTCTTTTTATTTAATTTTATTTTCAATAAACTAATGTTGTTTTTAGTTTCATGTTTTATTTGTTTTCTTTTAAGAGTATATTCTTTTTTCAACAAAGCAATTTCCTTATTTGATAAAGAAGAAGACTTTTCTATAAATTCCTGTTGCAAACTTTCTAAAGAATTATTTAAAGCTTGTAAAGCATTTTTATAATCTACTAACTCTTGAGAAATTAATTCATCGTATCTTCTTTTTAACAAAGAAGAATTAATTAACATAGCTTCCGTAATTTGTTTACCAACTTTCATAATTGGATTAAGTGAAGATAATGGATCCTGGAAAATCATACCAATTTTATGTCCTCTAATACGATGAAATTCTTCTTCAGAAATTTTTAACAAATCTTCACCTTCATAAAGAATTTTTCCACCTTCAATAATACTATTGTTAGCAAGAATTCCCATAATCGCTTTTGAAGTAACTGATTTACCAGATCCAGATTCACCAACTATACATAAAGTTTCACCTTTATATAAATCAAAAGAAACACCTCGTACAGCTTTAACTTTTCCATGATCAGTTTTAAAAGAAATCTTCACATTTTGAACTTGTAAAATCTTTTCCACTATTCTTCACTTCCTTTCAACGAAGGGTTAAAGGCATCTCTAAGCCCATTACCAAATAAATTAAATGAAATCATTAATAATGACATAAGCACTGAAGGGAAAACAATTAACATTGGATAAGAAGAAATAAACTTTTGATTATTAGCCAAAGTTACCCCAAAAGAAGGAGCACCAGTTAAACCAAATCCTAAATACGCAATAGAAGCTTCTGAAAAAATAACACTAGGAATCATAAGTACTGAAGAAGTGATAATTGTTCCTAAAGCATTTGGCAAAATATGTTTAAAAATAAGTCTACCATCTTTTGCACCTAATGATCTTGAAGCTAAAATATATTCTCTTCTTTTAAAACGATAAAATTGAGTTCTTGTTGTCGCTGCTGTTGACATCCAACCAGTAAAACACATTGCTAAAATAAATGTTCCGAAATTACTTCCTAAATGTAAAATAAATAAAATTAACATCACCGTAAAAGGAATTCCACCTAAAATATCACAAAATCTTTCCATCGTTAAATCAACAACACCGCCAAAATAACCACTTATAGCACCCCAAACTAAACCAAAACTAAAGCAAATTACAAAGACTAAAAAACCAACAAGTAAAGATGTTCTAAGCCCAGAAAAAGACACTTTTAATAAATCTCTACCTGAATCATCACTACCAAATAAAAACATTGGCATAGTATCATAACCTAAATATTTATAATTATAATATTCGCTTTGTAAAGTAACAACTTCAATTCCATACATCGATTTTTTAGTTTGTTTAATGACTTTTTCGACTGGACATTTTTCACTTAATTTTTTAAAAGAAGATTCACCAATATCAAAATCATATTCACACCATCCATTAGCAATATATTTTTCCATATCAGTTTTTCCAATTCTATCATCTTCTCTTAATCCATAAACATCTTCGTATTTATCATATCTAAAAGTACAATAAATAACTCTTGCTTTATAAACATTTTTATATCCATTACATTCCCAATACGATAATGATGTTGAAGAGGCTAGCATAGTTTTATTTGCATCAATAATTGATAAACTATTTAAATCATCTTTTATTGAATCATTATTAGAAGAAAAAACAGCTTTTTCAATTAATATTTGAGTTTTAGTAGAAGAATTATTTTTTAAAACAAAACTTACTCTCCCATTTTTAAACTGAGTTTTTTCTTCATCTTCACTTCCTTGTAATTTCTCTTTAATTAATGTTGATAGATTAATAGTATGTTCACCATAATTAGAAGAAAAATCAGTTAAAAAGAAACTATTATTATCATAAGAAAACATTAATGCATATTCACCTAAAAGATAACCATCGTTAGTATCTTCATTCAATAAAGAATAAGTAAAATCAATATTGTAATTAATATTAAATAAATATTTCGATGATGAATATGTTTTATTTCCACTATTTTCATCACTAGAAAAACGAACATATCCACCATAAGCATATTCTCTTGGAACATTAATAAAATTTTCACCATCTTCAGTTTTACTAACTAAAGAAATTGATCTTGCATTAGTATAACCATAAGGTAATTCATTATTAACATCATAAGGCTTATTCTCCATTAAAGTTGTTCCATCCCAAAATCCTGTACCACTTGGAAACAATTTACTAGGAAGCAAAGCTTGATAAGGATATGTCGTATCAATATTTTGACTAACAACAAAAGGGACAACAATAGCTAAAAGAGTTAAAATACCAATAATAACTCCACCCACAACAGAAGATTTATTTTTTCTAAATCTAATCATTGCATCTTTAAAAAATGTTGTTGGTTTGCTTTCTAATTTTACATCTTTAATTTCTTTATCTTTTTGAACAAAAGTAAAATCATCTTCATTAAGAACAATCTTTTTTTGATTTCCATCATTATCGAGATAAGAAAAAACATTTTTATCTTCCATTATTTTTTCGCCCCCATTCTAATTCTTGGATCAATAAATCCATAAGATATATCAAGTAAAACTTCCGCAAGTAAACCAATTGTAGTAAATATAGCCATATTAACAAAAACAATATTATAATCTTTAGCCGTTAAAGCATCGAGGAAAAGTCCACCAATACCAGGAATACTATATAGTCTTTCAAGAATCATCGAACCGCCTAATATACCAATAAATTCCGCTAAAATAGATGGAACAATTGGTACCATTGCATTTCTTAAAGCATGACGAACAATTGCTTGTTTTTTTGTTAATCCTTTAGTTCTTGCAAATAATAAATAATCACTAGACATGACCTCACATAGTTCAGCTCTAGTAAAACGGCAATACCCACAAATGGAACCAAAAGATAATGACATAACTGGAATAATATATCCTAGCACTCTAGTTTGAAGTGGAGCATCATCTACTGGCCATTGAGTAGGAAGCCAATTTAATGTATAACAAAATATTAATAATAAAAACGTAATAATAACAAAACTTGGTATAGAAATAAATATCATAACTAATGTAGAAATAACATTATCAGTCATTTTATTCTTTTTTAATGCAGCTATTATACCAAGCAAAATACCCAAAGGAACAGCGATAATAACTGAAAAAATATTAACTTTAATTGTATAAGGTAGTTTAATAGCAATAATACTAGCAACATCAACATTTGGTTTTAAAGACACTGAAGTTCCCCAATCCCATCTTGTAAAAATAGCATTTAACCAATTGAAATATTGTTCCATTACTGGTTTTTGATAATAAAAATGCATTTGTCCAGAAGGATCACGATATTTCCATAACAATTCACCATAATTAAAAGATTCTTGTGAAAAATCTACTAAATAACCTAAATTAACCTGCTTAGCATAATAAGTATAAACAGAAACATCATCGCCTACTGGCTTTTCAAAAGGTAATAATTTAATTAATATAAAAGTCAAAGAAAGAATTATAAACATTGAAACAAATGCTAATAATACTCTTTTCAAAACATACTTTACCATTTTCCCTCCCCATTAGACAAAATAAGGGTCATCAAATTTGATGACCTTAATTTTATTATGTATTTAACTAATCTAAATTAACCATTACATTTGTTGAAAGTGCGCCGTTATAAATGAATCTTTGAATAACTGTTGTATATTCTACATCAACTAAAGCAAATCCTACATTACCAAGTAAACTAAATAATTCACTATTAGCTTTCGCAGTTGGAACTAAATTACCAGCACTATTATAAGTTAAAATACTTCCAATTTCATCTTTAGAAAAAGTTATAGTAATGGAAGTTAAATCATCACTTACAACTATATCTGTTTCTTGTAAATCAACATACCCAACAACTTGTCCATCAACAACATAATATGTATATAAATCTAAAGAATCAATTGTTACTAAGTCTTTACATAAAGCAGGAACTTCAATTGGTAAAGTTGCTACTAAGTCTCCATTACTATTTAATGAAGCTGTAAATTTATCATTTCTAAGAGTAACCATACTTTGTAAAGCACCATCTTTAACATAAGCACCATGATCAGCCGCAGTCCACAAAGCATCAAATGACCAATATTGTCCATCATAATATAAATCTTTAGAAACCGTATTTGTATCTGTACCCCAGTTAAGAGTAAAAGTAGAAGAGTTATCTGATTTTAATACTTCAAAGAAATTTAATGGGTCTAAAGGATTACCTTCGATTCCACCAAAGCCAAAGTCAAATTGTCCAACCAACATTTTTTCATAATAAACGTCTGACCATTCAGCACTATACCAGTGAGTAAATTCAAGTTTAATTCTTCCTCCACATACTGAATCATCATTGAAGCAAGAAGTGATATAAGAAACTAAATCTTCGCCATAATATGTAGCATTTGATTCAGTTTGCCAAGCCATTTCTAAACTAATAATAGTTGGATTTTCTTTTGTACCTAAAGCATAATGTCCAGCTGCTACTTCTTCTTCAACAGCTTGTTTAAATAACATTTTTGCACCTTCAGCACTATAACCATAAGTTTCTGGTGATCTATCTAACATGTTCGCTTGATGTTGAGAAGTACTGTTATATGTAATACTCTTTTCTGGGTCAATTAAATATCCAGAACCAAAATAATCTTGAGAAGGATTTTTACCTCTTTTTGTAGCGTATTCAAGTCTATTAATAGAAGCATTAACACCCTTTAAGAAATTGCTATTAGCCATAATTGGTTTACAAGACCAAGCTTTAGATTCACTAGAAATTTGTGAAATTGTTCCATTTAAGCCAAATAGCGAATTCCAAGTTTCTTGTGTACAAGAATTAACATTTAGTTTTGTAGTTGTACCAGCATTAGTAACAACTGTTCTTGGATCATCTTTATATTGAGCAAGTTGAGTTGAAGGAATTCCAGTTGCATCAAGTTTACCATTAATAAATTCTTTAAATGCAGCTTCTGTATCACTTTTTGAAGCTGGTAAAATGTTAACATGTACACCTTCAATTCGATATAAATTTTTATTTTCTTCTTCATTTCTTTGAACCCATAAAGGATTCTTTTTGAAAACAATTCTTTGATCAGTTGTCCAATCCTCTAGCATATATGGTCCAAGCGCTAATATATTATCAAGAGGTGAAGAAGATAAATCTCTTGCCCAGTTACCATAATTTTCAATTCCACCTATATCAGTAATAAATTCCGCTGGAAGTGGCTCATATAAAGTGGAATTTAAATAATACATTGCATAGAACGCATTACATGGTCCATTTAAAGTAAAGGTTAATGAATTATCTTTTGTATCTGCTTTAATACCAACATCTTCCCAAACTTCAGCATTAAATCCATTAGATGATGCATTAAAATATTTACTTGCGCCTTTAATTCCTGATGCACCAGTTTTACCGGCAAGTTCAGCTCCTCTAGATAAACCATTACTTTGAGTTAATAAAACTTTAAAAGCATTAACATAATCATCTAAAGTAACTGCTTTCCCTGACCATTTACTATGTTTAGAAGATAATGTATTATAAACAAGTCCATCTTCACCTGTTTTTAATTGAATTTTCCAGGTTGTTGCAAATCCATCACTATCAGCATCAAGTGCTTCAGGAAAATCTTTCGCAAGTACTGGATACCATTCATAACCATCTTTATTAGCATTTAGTTTAGTTCCATAATATGATGAAGCAATGTAATCAAATAAATTTGGAACTACTGATCCTTTATCATTTAAAGCATTGATAGTACCTGGATCATCAGCTTCATAAGTATGATAATATTTTCTAAATGATGCGACAGGTTCAGCAGAAGCAGATAATTCACTAGTAATATTACCTTCAGAAAGAATACCAAATCCATAATTAGGAATATATGTTTCAGTTCCTTTTTGAATACGTGTATTATACATTGTATATCCACCATCTTCATACAAAGTAATACCTGTTAAATTATGTTCTAATGCATAAGCTTCTAATTGACCTAAAATTTCGGCTTTTTCTTCGTAAGAAGCTTTGGCATAAATTTTTACATCTTCACCACTATGTACTGGATCTTTTGATGTAGTTGAGTTTGATTCACTTGAAGTTGGTCCATTTGGTGTAGACGAAGTTTTTCCACAACTTGCTACACTAAGAGATGAGCCAAATAATAAAAGTGTTAATAATAATTTATTCTTTTTCATACCTTTCTCCTTTTCTCTTCTTATAAGTAATATGAATATAAAACATAAATATTATTAAATATACTAACGATTAAATAACAAAATTTAGTTTTATTGTGTTTGATTATAAAACAATTTTATTGAATTTCAACAAAAATATTCATATTTTAGTTATTTTTTTCACAATTTTAAAAGAAAAGGTAAATAATATATATATTTATCTACTATAAATATTAATAAATCTAATATGCAACTACCATATTAAAGATTATATTTTAAAACTATATAAAAAACTAATGATACAATAAGATAAACTAATCCTACAATTAAATATGGAGTGAATGAAATATTACTTTTACTTCTTTTTGTAAGTTTATTTTGCTTATAATTATACATATCTATATTCTCTTTATTTTTTGAATATGAGTTTTTTATATAATAAAATGAATAAGAGAATGTATCAAATGCCCCTAAAAAATTTAAGCAAGATAAAATTCCTAAAAATAAAAAAATAGCTCCACTAATAAAAAAACCATCGGCAACACTAACTAAATTAAAACCTCTCATTAAAATAATAGAAAAAGCAATTACTATTCCTAAAATGAATAAAATCAAATATTTAATTGGAGAATGGAAAATAATTTTTCTTTTCATCGATATAATACCTCATGACATCTTCTACAACGCGGTTCATATGTTTCACTTGCTCCCACTATAACTATTTTATCATCATAATAAGCTGGCTTTCCATTAATTATTCTTTGTGTTCTCGTAGCGTTTTCTCCACATTTAACACAAATTGCTGTTAATTTTGTAACATATTCAGCCCTTGCTAAAAGTAAAGGCATAATAGAAAATGGTTCACCTTTAAAATCTAAATCTAATCCACCTACAATAACTCTAATTCCAAGATTGGCAAGATTTTCACAGACATCAATAATCCCTTCATCAAAAAATTGCACTTCATCAATTACAACCGCATAAGTAGTTTCATCAATAAAAGGCATAATTTCTTGAGAAGAAGAAATTACATAAGATGCTTTTCTATTTTTATTATGTGATACTATTTCGTTAAGAGAATAACGATTATCAATTTTTGGTTTAAAACACACTACTTTTCTTTTAGCATATTCAATTCTTCTAATTCGACGAATAATTTCCTCAGATTTACCTGCAAACATTGGTCCACATATGACCTCTATTGATCCTAACTTATTTTCCATAATAAAAAACCTCTAATACATATATTAAAGCATTAGAGATTTAAAATCGATATAAAAATGGCTAATCAATAATTGACTAGCCATTTAATAAATTATTTATCTTCTTTAGAATTGTCTTCGAAGTTATCAAAGCTCATATTGCTATAATCACTATCATCATCTTCAAATAAATCAGTGAATTTAATAACATTATCATCTTCTTGTTCTTCAGGAATATTTAAATCTGGTTCTTCTTCAAACTTCTCTTCTACTTCTTCTTCATCATCTTCTTCATGTAATTGGAAAGATTCTCCAGCAGGAATTAACTTACCAATCATGACATTTTCTTTTAAACCATGTAAGTGATCAACACTGCCTTTAATAGCAGCATCTGTTAATACTTTTGTAGTTTCTTGGAATGATGCAGATGATAAGAATGATTCAGTATCAAGAGCAGCTTTAGTAATACCTAAAACTCTAGGATATCCAACAGCAGGACGTTTTCCTTCAAGAATTGCTTTTTCATTTGCTTCAGTAAAGCGGTTAATTTCAATTCTAGTACCTGGTAATAAATCAGTATCGCCAGAATCAACAACAACCATCTTTCTTAACATTTGTTTAACAATAACTTCAATATGTTTATCAGAAATATCAATACCTTGAATACGATAAACTTTATGAACTTCTTGAACGATATACTTTTCAACTGCTGCAACATCTGCGACATTGATTAATGTCTTAGGATTAATAGCACCAGAAGTTAAAGGTTGACCATTTGTTACTTTATCACCTTCGTGAACAATAACATTAGCGCCAATAACAGTTGTATAAGATTTTTCTTCTAAATCATTTTTAACAACGATTGTTGATTTATTTTTATCATCAACTGTAATAGAATTAACTGTACCAGCAATTTCAGAAATAATTGCTTCACCTTTAGGTTTTCTAGCTTCAAATAATTCTTGAACTCTTGGAAGACCTTGAGTAATATCAGATCCAGCAACACCACCAGTATGGAATGTACGCATGGTTAATTGAGTACCAGGTTCACCAATAGATTGAGCAGCCATAATACCAACTGTATCACCAACTTTAGCAATATTTCCACTTGCCATATTACGTCCATAACAATGAACACAAACGCCATCTTTAGTTTCACAACCAAACAATGATCTAATTTCTACTTTATTAACACCAGCATTAACAATCTTATGAGCTGTGTCTTCATCAATTAATGTGTTACCTGCACAAAGAACTTCGTTGGTATTTGGATCAAGAATATCATGACATGAAAAACGACCAACAAGTCTATCATATAATGGAACAATAGCATTCTTTTGTCCTGGTTCTCTGACTTCTTCTACGACAAAACCATGATCTGTACCACAATCTTCTTCACGAATAATAACATCGTGAGAGACATCAACAAGTCTTCTTGTTAAATAACCAGAGTCAGCAGTTTTTAAAGCAGTATCCGCACCACCTTTTCTAGCACCATGGGTAGCAATAAAGAATTCAGAAACAGTTAAACCTTCACGGAAACAAGATTTAATAGGAAGTTCAATAGTTTCACCAGATGGATTAGACATCAATCCACGTAAACCAGAAAGTTGTAAGAAGTTAGACATATTACCACGAGCACCTGAATCACTCATCATATAAATTGGATTACGTGGATTTTCTAACAATTGGCCTTCAAGTTTCTTAGAAATTTGATCTTTAGCATTTTCCCAAACTTTAATAACTTTATCGTGTCTTTCTTTATCTGTAACAATACCTCTAGAATAAAGACGAGTAATCTTTTCGACTTTTTCATCTCCTTCTTTCAAGATATCTTCCTTACCTTGAACTAATGCAACATCGGCAATGGAAACAGTAATACCAGAAATAGTAGAATACTTAAATCCTTGATCTTTTAATTTATCAAGAACTTCTGAAGTTCTAGGGTTATGATAACGATGGAAAACTTCATCAATAATTGCAGTAATATCTTTCTTAATGAAAGGACGTTTTAAAGGTTGAGAAGCAATATATTCTTTAATATTAGTTCCCTTTGGAACAAAGAAAATATCTAAATCACCTAAGAGATTTTTAACTTTTTTGTCAGTTGGAGCAATATTCAAATAAGGGAAATCTTCAGGGAAGATTTGGTTAAAGATAATTTTACCAACTGTAGTAATTAAATATGAATTATTCATTTCTTCTGTGAAGCCAGTTTTGTGCATTGCACTACCTTTAATAGCAACACGATTATGTAAATGAACTTGTTTTGTTTGATAAGCAAGCATTACTTCATCAATTGAAAGGAATACTTTACCTTCACATTCAGCATATAAATCATATTTTTCTGCTTCATCTTCATCACCAATTTCTCTAAGTTTTTGAGCTTTATTCTTAAAGAATGGAATATCACTTTCAAGAGTTAAATAATAGTTACCCAAAATCATATCTTGAGATGGAGTAACAATAGGTTTACCATCTTTAGGGCCTAAAATATTATTAGATGCAAGCATCAATTCAAGTGCTTCTTCTTGTGCTTTCTTTGATAAAGGTACATGAACAGCCATTTGGTCACCATCAAAGTCAGCATTGAAAGCTGTACATACTAATGGGTGCAATCTGATTGCATGACCAGCAACAATAATAGGTCTGAATGCTTGAATACCTAAACGGTGAAGTGTAGGAGCACGGTTTAAAAGAACTGGATGTTGTTTAACAACTCTTTCAGCTACATCTAAAACTTTTGCATCATAATGGTCAATCATTTTATTTGCTTGTTTATGAGAGGTAGCAATTTCTTCTTTAATCATAATAGAAGCAATAAATGGTCTAAATAATTGGACAGCCATTTCCATAGGTAATCCACATTGATACATCTTTAAAGATGGTCCAACAGCGATAACTGAACGACCTGAGAAGTCAACACGTTTACCAAGTAAATTTTGTCTGAAACGACCAGATTTACCTTTTAATGCAGTTGATAATGATTTATATGGTTTACCAGATTGAGATAAGACTGGTTTACCTTTACGGCCATTATCAATTAATGAATCAACAGCTTCTTGAAGCATTCTTTTTTCGTTCATTAAGATAACATCAGGTGAATTAATATCAATTAATTTCTTTAAACGATTATTACGATTAATAACTCTTCTATATAAATCGTTTAAATCACTTGTTGCAAATCTACCACCATCAAGAGGCAACATCGGTCTTAAATCTGGTGGAATAACAGGAAGAACATCTAAAACCATCCATTCAGGTTTATTTTTAGAAGTTTTAAAAGCTTCAATTGTTTCAAGTCTTTTAATAAGTTTTGTTCTCTTTAAGCCTTGAGATTCTTTTAAATCCTCTTCAATTTTTTTGAATTCTTGTTCGATATCTACTTCATGTAATAAACGTTGAATAGCTTCTGCACCAATTCCAAATTCAGCATTTGTAAAACGAGTTACATAATAAGCTGTATCAAAGAAATTGAATGGTTCAGCTGGGTTTAATAATCTTTCAACTAATGCAACGCCTTCTTGATAATCATAACTATCTTGATTTAAAGTTGGTAAAATTTCTTTTTCAATAACATTTTGGAAAATAATTCTTCCAGTTCTTTCATCAAAAACTTGTTTTTTAGTAATTATTTTAGAAGTACCTGCATTTAAACAAATATGAGATTTAAAATAAACAATATCTTCTAATTGCTTTGGTAAAATATCAAGGACTAAGCCCATTTTAGAAGGGATACCTTTTAAATACCAAATATGAGCACATGGAGAAGCGAGTTCAATAGAACCCATTCTCTCACGTCTTACAGCTTTTGTAGTAATTTCAACACCACATTTATCACAAATAATACCTTTGAAACGTGACTTTTTATATTTACCACAATGACATTCATAATCTTTAGCAGGGCCAAAGATTCTTTCACAAAATAAACCATCAGGTTCTGGTTTTTGGGAACGATAGTTGATAGTTTCAGGTTTTGTAACTTCACCATGAGACCATTCTCTAATTTTTTCTGGGGAAGCCAAGCCAATTTGAATTGCAACTAAATTATTAACATCAAACATCTTTCATTCCTCCTTAATCTAAATCATCTTCATCAGCAACAACTCTGATATCAGAAGTCATTTCTCTAACTGATGAATTAATTTTTCTTGCTTCTTTTTCTGATTCTTCAGCAATGTTATCAATACTAATAACATTATTTGATTTATCTAATAAGTTAACATCTAATCCTAATGATTGAAGTTCTTTAATTAAAACACGGAATGATTCAGGCATACCAGGTTTTGGTATTGGTCTACCCTTAATAATAGCTTCATATGTTTTTGCTCTACCAACCATATCATCTGATTTAATAGTTAAGATTTCTTGTAAGATATGAGCTGCCCCATAAGCTTCAAGAGCCCAAACTTCCATTTCACCAAATCTTTGACCACCATTTTGTGCTTTACCACCAAGAGGTTGTTGAGTAACCAATGAGTAAGGTCCAGTTGAACGAGCATGTAATTTATCATCAACCATGTGGACAAGTTTAATCATATACATGACACCAACAGAGATTCTTTCATCGAATCTATCACCTGTACGTCCATCATATAAGACTGTTTTTCCATCTGGAGCCATACCTGCTTGTTTCATAAGATCGAATAATTCTTCATTACTCATACCATCGAAAACAGGTGTAGCAATTTTAATACCAAGTTTTTTACAAGCCATACCTAAATGGATTTCTAAAACTTGACCGATATTCATACGAGAAGGAACACCTAATGGGTTTAACATAATATCAACTGAAGTTCCATCAGGAAGGAATGGCATATCTTCAACAGGGAGAATTCTTGAAATAACACCCTTGTTACCATGTCTACCAGACATCTTATCACCTTCAGAGATTTTTCTCTTTTGAACAATATATACTTTAACGACTTCATTAACTGATGGAGGTAATTCTGCGCCATCTTTTCTTGAGAAGCGTTTTACATCAAGAACAATACCTGATCCACCATGTGGAACACGTAATGAAGAATCTTTACCATCTTTTGTCTTTTCAGCAAAAATAGCTTGTAATAATTTTTCTTCAGCAGTTGGATCAGAAATTCCTTTTGGAGTAATCTTACCAACTAAGATATCATCTTCTTTAACTTCCGCACCAGGAATAATGATACCATTTTCATCAAGATTTGCTTTTGCTTCGCTTGATGTATTAGGGACATCACGAGTAATTTCTTCATCACCTAATTTTGTTGTACGACATTCAAGTTCATATTCTTCAATATGAATTGAAGTATAAACATCATCTTTAACAAGTCTTTCAGACATGATAACAGCATCTTCGTAGTTATAACCATTCCATGTTGTGAAAGCAATAATAACGTTTTGACCTAAAGCTAAATCACCTTGATCCATAGCTGGACCATCAGCAATAATTTCACCTTTTTCAACATGTTGACCAGCATTAACGATTGGAGTTTGGTTAATACAAGTGCCACCATTACTTCTTAAGAATTTTTGTAAAATGTAATTTCTTGTATTTCCATTATCTTCTTCAACAACAATATGTTTTGAATCAACAAGTTTAACTATACCTGCTTCAAAAGCAGTAACAGCAGAACCAGAGTCTCTAGCAATATTATGTTCAAGACCAGTACCAACAAATGGTGCATGTGGTTTAAGTAAAGGTAAAGCTTGACGTTGCATGTTAGCACCCATCAAAGCACGAGTAGTATCATCGTTTTCTAAGAATGGAATACATGCAGCAGCAATAGAAACAATTTGTTTTGGTGAGACGTCCATGTAATCGACATCTTCTTTGTTAGCCATAATGTTTTCACCATTATATCTAGCAATTACTTTATCAGAAATAATTTCATGATTTGGTCCAAGAGGAACGTTTGCTTGAGCAATAATGTGATTTCTTTCTTTATCTGCTGATAAGTATTCAGCTTCTTCAGAAACAATACCAGTTCCCTTTTGAACTTTTCTATATGGAGTTTCGATAAATCCATAATCATTAATTTTTGCATAACATGCAAGGTTATTAATCAAACCAATATTTTGACCTTCAGGTGTTTCAATAGGACAAATTCTACCATAGTGAGAATAGTGAACATCTCTAACAGCGAATGAAGCACGATCTCTAGTTAAACCACCAGGTCCTAATGCTGATAATCTTCTCTTATTAGCAAGTTCAGCAAGAGGGTTTGTTTGGTCCATATATTGTGATAATTGTGATGAATTAAAGAATTCTTTAATTGCAGCAGTTAAAGGACGAATATTTGTTAAAGATTGAGGAGTAACTGGAGTTCCATCAACTGCAATAGACATTTTGTCCCTAACAGTTCTTTCCATTCTAGATAAACCAATTCTAAATTGATTTTGAATTAATTCTCCAACACATCTAATACGTCTATTACCTAAGTGATCAATATCATCAGTATCACCAAAGCCATCCATAACATTCATAAAATATGAAATAGTAGCAATCATATCAGGCATAATAACGTGATCTAAAGTACAATTTAAATCTGTACCAATAATGTTAGTTACTTTTTCTTTCTTTTCGTTTGTATATACTTTAAGAATATTAACATTTGTATGATCATCTAGTTTTTGGTTTAAATCTAAAGAAACAGTATGGGCACCATTTTCAAAGAATTTTTCATTTTGTAATTTTAAAACGATTTCTTTTGTTAATTCTGTGCCTTCTGGATAAACAAGTTCACCATCACTGCTAATTAAATCTTCCGCAATAATTCTTCCAACTAAACGATTATAAATTCCAAGTTTTCTATTAAATTTAAATCTTCCAGCAGGGCCTAAATCATATTGTTTATGTTTTTCTTCAAAGAATCTTGAACGGAAGAATGAAGTAGCACCTTCAGCAGTTGCAGGTTCACCAGGTCTTAAACGCGCATAAATTTCAAGCATTGCATGACCAGGATCTAATTCTTCATTTTCTTTTCCTTCACGTTCTTTATTGATTGTATTAATTAAAGCTTCATTATCACCAAATAATTCAATCATCTTATCATAGGTTGAAAAACCTAATGCTCTTAATAAAACGGTGATTGACATTTTTCTTAAACGCTCAATTCTAACCCATAATTGATCTTTTAAATCTGCTTCAAATTGTAACCATGTTCCACGAGCAGGAATTAAATCAGCATTATAACTATATTTACCTGATTTATTATCAAAAACAGATGAGAAATATGCTCCAGGTGAACGAACAATTTGTGAAACAATTGCTCTTTCAGCACCATTAATAATAAATGTTCCTGAATTAGTCATTAATGGGAAATCACCCATAAATACTTCACTTTCTTTAATTTCACCAGTAACAGTATTAATTAATCTAAATGTTACTTTTAAAGGAGCAGAAAAAGTTAATCCTCTGATTTTGCATTCAAGAAAATCATATTGAGGTTTATCTAATCGGCATGAAACATATTCAATAATTAATTGTTCATTTGGGCTTTTAATTGGATAGATGTCTTTAAAAACTTCATCTATTCCGTGTTCTTCTAACCAAGCAAAAGATTTTGTTTGAATCTCAACAAGGTTAGGGAGTGGTAGAGTACCGGAAATCTTTGAGAAATCAATTCTTCCGTTATGAAGGTACTTAATTTCTTTGTTGTTAATATTTTTACTCATTAGAAGTCCTCCTTAGTTTTCATTTTTTCTTTGTTAGCGCGATAGATGTAGAAGCCTTTGTCTCTTTTTAAAAGTGTGCAATTATTAAACACTGAATTAATATATTTTTGGGCAGATTCTGCGCCATGACTTTTTCTTATCACAATAAACAAAGAACCATTTTCATTTAAATGCTCATAAGCTTGGCTGAAAATACTATAAATAACCTTCTTACCAGCACGAATAGGTGGATTAGTCACAATATAATCAAATTGAGATTTAACATTAGAAAAGATATCACTTTCCAAAATATTAACATTAGTTAAATTCCATTTTTTAGCGTTTTCTTGCGCAAGCGTACATGCGCGTAAGTTAACATCAATAAGCGTGAACATACAACTAGGAAAATTTTTAGCTAATATAAGCCCAATCGTCCCATATCCACATCCTACATCTAAAACTAATCCATGTAAATTTTCTTTTAAAAGCACTTTAATCAAGGCTATTGATCCATAATCAACTTCGCCTTTTGAAAAGACACCATTATCAGAAATAAAGGAGTATTTTTCGTCATTTAAAGAAATAGATATTTCTCTTTTTTTAGATTTTAAATCGTTATTATTGTCAAAATATTGCATTCTTAGACATTACTCCTTAAAGCGACAAAAACCCACCCCATAAATCTGGGGCAGGTTTAATTTGTTTTTTTAGTTTAAAGTTAAATTATTTAACTTCAACTTCAGCACCAGCTTCAACTAAAGTAGCTTTGTGTCCTTCAGCTTCAGCAGGAGAGATTTTTTCTTTGATTGTTGCTGGGCAGTTATCAACTAACTTCTTAGCATCAATTAAACCTAAACCTGTGATTGCTTGAACAGCTTTGATAACTTTAACTTTTTGAGCACCGCATGCTTTTAAGATTAAGTTAACTTCAGCTGGACCTGCAGCTGCAGCTTCTTCTTCAGCTGGAGCAGCAACAGCACCTGCTACTGGAGCAGCAGCTGTAACACCGAATTCATTTTCGATAGCTTTTACTAAATCGTTTAATTCAACGATAGACATTTCTTTGATAGAAGCAATAATTTCTTCATTTGTTAATTTTGCCATTTTAAATTCCTCCTTAAATAATGATTATGGCTATTCTTTTTCAGCGACAGCTTTAACAGCGCAAGCAAAGTTGCGAACTGGAGCTTGTAAGACTGAGCAAAGCATAGAAAGTAAACCTTCTCTGCCAGGTAATTTTGCAAGTGTCTTAACTTCTTCAGCTGAAACGTTTTTACCTTCAACTATACCACCCTTAATAACAAAATTTGGGTGTGTTTTTGCAAATTTTGCAGCTTCCTTAGGTCCAGCAATTGGATCTTCAGCATAAATAAATGCATTAGGACCTTCAAGAACTGAAGCAAATCCTTCAACATTTTCAGTTGCACGATGTACAAGTGAATTTTTGAATACGCTACATTTTGCATTAGATTTTGCTAATGCTCTTTTCAAACTAGACATTTCAGTAACAGATAATCCACGATATTCTGCTACAATGAAACATTTTGATGCTAATAAAACATCATTAATATGAGCAACTTTAGCCTTTTTAGCCTCTAAAACGTTTTGGTTCATTTGGCACCTCCTCTAAAAATTGTTTTTTTATAGTCAACAATATACAAGAGTAATGCTTGTCATTATTTATAAATAACTTACTTTACCTCGGCAACATTATTAAGCTAATAGCCGTTGCTGTCTTTGGTATATTGGAACTATTAAATTAAGTTTATCTTCCTTCAAATGTAAATTTGATTGAAGGGCCCATAACTGTGTGTAATACACAATTTTTAATATAAACACCTTTAACAGATGCTGGGCGAATTTTAAGAATTGTTTCACAAACTGTTTTGAGATTGTCAACAACCTTTTCTGCATCAAATGATGCTCTAGCAATTGAGAAGCATAAGTTACCTTCCTTATCAACACGATAAGAAATTTTACCTGCTTTAATTTCTGTAATTGCTTTTCCGATTTCAGGTGTAACTGTACCTGTTTTTGGGTTAGGCATTAAACCTTTAGGGCCTAAAATACGTCCTAATTTACCTAATTCACCCATCATATCAGGTGTAGCAACGATTACATCATAATCGAACCAGTTTTCATTTTTGACTTTCTCTAAAATTTCTTTTCCACCAACGAAATCTGCACCTGCAGCAGTAGCTTCTTCAGTTTTAGTATTAGTTACAGCCAAAATCTTTTTTGTCTTACCATTTCCGTGTGGGAGTGTTAATGTTCCTCTTAATTGTTGGTCAGCTTGTTTAGGATCAACATTTAAACGGAAAGCGACATCAATAGTTGCATCAAATTTAACAGTTGATGTTTCTTTGACTAATGCACAAGCTTCTTCTAAAGTATAAACTTTTTTTGGATCTACTTTAGCTAATGCAGCTTGGTATTTTTTTCCTTTCTTCATAATTTCCTCCTTGTGGTGTTAACGGGACTTCCCTTCCACTATCTATTTTTCGTCAATAACGATACCCATATTACGGGCAGAACCAGCAACAATTTTCATAGCTGCTTCAACATCGTTACAGTTTAAATCAGGTAATTTGTACTCTGCAATTTTTCTTAATTGAGCTTGGCTAATATGACCTACTTTTGTAGTCTTAGCATTACTTGATCCTTTTTTGATTCCAGCTTCTTTTAATAATAATCCAGCAACTGGAGCAGTTTTAATAACAAAATCAAATGATTTATCTTCATAAGCAGTAATGATTACTGGGACAACATCACCAATTCTGTCACTTGTTTTAGCGTTGAATTCGGTACAAAATTTAGGCATTAAGATACCAGCAGATGCTAGTTTTGGGCCTGGTTTTGCTTGACCGCCAACGAGTTCAAGTTTTACAACTTTTGCGATTTTCTTACTCACGTGGCATACCTCCTATAAGTTTTTTGTCCGTGCTGTGGGATAACGAATTACTATAAGTAAATAATTCTTCCACTGCGCAATTTTCATAGCATTAAAGCGCAGGTCGCAATAACACCATGCTTTGATATGATATAATAAAGTCAATAGCATTTTCAAGAAAAAAATAAAGAAATCAAGATTTTATATTAATAGTTTATAAAATTATAATTATTTAAGCTTAATAAATTTTGTAATTCATGCAATACTTTAAGTAAAAAAAGCGAGGTTTTATATAGCAGTTTTTTTAATTTAGATAAGAAAAATTTTCAAAAAAGTTTAGATTCTCAAATTTTCATTGATAAATCAATGCTTATTGGAAAAGTTGATAATTTAATAGAAACAAATGATTGTTTTATGGGCATAACAAAGCCTCGTCGCTTTGGTAAAACTATGATAACATCAATGTTAGAAGCATATTATTCTAAAGAATGTACATCAAAAAAGTTATTTAAAAATATATAGAAAAAATATTTGATAAAAACTTAAAAAGATTTACAACAACATTTAATCGATTAGATGAAAATGTGTGATCAGTATTATTGAATGTTTCATATGGTTATGCTAGAAAAGAATATAACTTTTTTAAAGAAGCAAATGAGCAGATTTAATTTTAGTGCCATATAGAACAAATAAACCATGAATCATCTTTGAATTAAAAGTTGATTCAAGTTGTCTAGAAGCCATCAAACAAATTAAAGAAAAAGATTATTTAAAATCATTTACAAATTATGAAGGAAAGATTTTATTAATAGGAATTAATTTAAATTCTAAAACTAAAAAACATTCTGTTTTAATTGAAGAAATTTATAAATAGCTATTTTTGTCCATACTAAAAATATGGACAGATCATTTTTAAAATTCTCTTTTTATTTTTTAAAAAAAATTATAACTCTAGATAATGATAAAGATTTCATTGTCTCATCTCTAGCGTATTATTTAACAATATCTTTAATTCCTTTATTAACAATAACTTACTATTTTTTTAAATTATTCAATATAGATATTATTTTTTTAAATTCAATAACAACTAATTTTGATATAACTAATCTATTTTCTAATAATTTAATCAATATTTTTTCTACAATAATTTCTATTTATATTTCTAGTAAAGGATTATTAAATTACTATATTTATATTAATCAAAAATTTCAAATCGATAAATTAAAATATCATTTCATTACAAGCAAAATATATGTAAGTATAATTACTTTATTATTATGTATCATCTTTCCTATTATTTATCTAATTAATCATTATTTAGAAAATATATTTATTTTAAATTTTTTTAAATGGATTATTTATTCAATATTTTTATTTTTACTAATTTTAATTTTAAATTATTTTTTATTAAGAAAAAAGATTAAATTAGAATATTTAGGAATCGGTTGTTTTATCTCTAGTATTTTATTAACTTTTTTAACGTTTATTATCAATATAGTCTTTACTTATTTTCAAACAAAAGAAAAATATTATGGAGTTTTAACTAGTTATATTATTCTAATCTTATTTTTATATTTAATTTCTTATATTATCGTTTTAGGAAACCAAATTAATTATTTATTTTATAAAAAACATGTATAAAATTTCACTATTTTTCTTACACTAAAATATGAGGTTAAAAACATGAATATCATTCCTGCTGTAACACTACAAAATTTTGATGGCAGTAAAAGTTATGATTTATTTTCCTTACTATTAAAAGAAAGAATTATTATGTTAACTGGAGAAATAAATGATGATTTAGCTAGCATTGTTATTTCTGAAATTTTATATTTAAATGCTTCTTCACCTAATGAGAAAATAACAATTTATATCAATTCTCCAGGTGGATCAGTTTCTTCAGGGCTTGCTATATACGATGTAATGAAAAATATTACTTCACCAATTGAAACTATTGGAATGGGCTTATGCGCTTCTATGGGTGCATTTCTTCTTTCATCAGGAAGTAAAGGATATCGAAAAGCATTTCAAAATTGTGAAATAATGATTCACCAACCTTTAGGTGGAAGTAATGGGCAAGTCAGTGATTTAGAAATTATGACCAATAGATTTATTTACTTAAAGAAAAAATTAAATAAAATTCTTGCTGAAAATACTTCTCAACCATTAGAAAAAATCAATAAAGATACTGATAGAAATTACTTTATGTCCAGTGAAGAAGCTTTAAAATATCATCTAATTGATGAAATAAAATAATTATTTATATTCACTAGATAATAAATAATCTCTAATTCCCACAAACAATTCTGATAAATCAATATCTAAAGCAATAGCAATTTTTCTAAGTACTTTTAAAGAAGGGTTTCTTTTCCCATTTTCTAAATCAGATAAATAATTTTTATTAATATTAGCTTCTAAAGCTAAAGTTAAACTAGACATTTTTCTTTGCTTTCTTAAATAAGCAATTCTTTTTCCTAATTGATGATATATATCGATATTATTCATTAACTAACTCCTGATATTTTTCATGAAATTTGTTTAAAATATGATTAACACCTGATTTAGATAAAACAATTTGATATTCATCTTTTAAACAATTCGCTATTTGATTTAAAGAATAATCCAAATTTGCTAAACGAATATCGGCAACAATTTTTTCTTTTTCTAAAAATAAATCATATACACCAACTTTTTTTAAATATTCAATTTCCTTAGCTTGTTGTTCACCTTTAGCCAAACTTTTTTGATAATTAGCATTATAGCAAACTTGTATTCTATTTTCTGAATTAAAATAGTCTTTTTCTATTCGTGCATTTTCAAATTCAAGTAAGCAATCATGAGAATAAATAATTGATAAAAAAGTTGCAATTTGATCAGCTTTTTTTAAATATAAAACATATCTATTTCTTCTTGGAAGAGCTTTAAAATCCATCGCTTTATTATTACGAAAACGATTTAATAATTTTAAAAAATAATGTGCATCATCTTCATTAAAAACAACCATTTGCAAATGATAATTTTTTGAAGAAGGAGAATTAACACTACCTGAAGCTAAAAAAGCTCCTGCAAAAAAATATCTTAATCTTTCTTCTAAGACTAAACTATGAGGATTAGAAGGTAATCCATCTGAAAATAATTCAAGTTTTTCAAGAATTTCCATGACATTATCATTAATACTTATTTGAAAAACACTACCTTTATCAAAGTTAACTTTTCTAGAATAAGTAAAACTTGGAATTACTGAAAATAAAGATTTAAACAAAGTAAAAATCAATTTGGCAACTTTAGAATTTTCTGTTCTTAAAGTTAAAGTAGGCCCAATTAAATTCAAAATACCATTGACTTTACAATACCCTGAAAGTAAAGAAAGTTGCTCTTCTTTATTTAACTCTAATAAGCAAATTTCTTCTTTTACTAATGTGGTAAATGTTGTAATTTTATTTTCCATAATAAAAACACCTAATAAATTATATCACTTTTTTAACAAAAGATAATTAAGTATTTCTTGACTTGCTAACGCTCCATCTCCAGAAGCTACAATAATTTGACGTAAAGATTTATTAGTTACATCACCACTTGCAAAAAGTCCTTCTATACTTGTATGCATATTTTTATCTACAATAACAAAGCCTTTTTCATCTAAAATTGATTTATCTTCTATAAAAGATGTATTAGGAATTAAACCAACATATTCAAAAAGAACTTTTGTTTCAATAGTTTTTTCTTGTTTGGTTTCAACATTTTCTATAATTAAACCAGATAAATGATTTTCACCTAAAAATTCTTTAATAATGTAAGGAGTTAAAATTTCCACATTTTCCTTTTTGATTAATTCATCAAGATATTGTTTACTTCCTCTAAATTCATTACGACGATGAATTAAATATACTTTACTAGCAATATTAGATAAATAAATGGCTTCTTCTAAAGCAGAATTACCACCACCTACAATAGTCATAATTTCATTTTTAAATAAATTACCATCGCATACTGCACAAGTTGAAATACCTTTAGAAATAAATTTTTTTTCACTAGGAAGATTTAAATATTTATTTTTTGTTCCTGAACATACTAAAACTGCTTCTACTTGATAAATATTTTTATTCGTTTGAATAACGAACTCATTTTCTTTTTTTAAAGAAAGAACTTTTTCTCTAGTGACTTTAATATCATTTACTTTTAAAACATTTTCATAATCTAAAGCTAAATCAAATCCAGAAATATGCTTAAAAGGCGGATAATTATCAATATCCGCGGTTAAATTAACTTTTCCACCAATTAATTCATTTTCAAATAAAATAAAATTAATGCCCGCTCTTTTTAAATAAATGGATGTGGTAATTCCACTTGGGCCTGCTCCAATAATAGCAACTTGATATTTCATTTTTTCACCTAAAATATGTTTTCTAAATTTTTAAAATTATTTATTAATAAATCTGGATTTAAAAGTGAATTATTTCTCCCTTTACTCCAAGAAACCAAAGAAGTATAAACATGTGCACTTTTTCCTGAATCTAAATCAGATTTATTATCACCAATAAATATTATTTGATTATTTTGTAAGTTATAAACTTTTTTGATTAATTCTAATCCTTCTGGAGAAGGTTTAGGATTTTTAACTTCATCTAAAGTTACTACCATATCAAAATATTTTGCTAAATCAAAACTAGATAGCATTTCTTCACATGAAGATTTAAAACGCGAAGTAAATAAAATAACTCTATATCCTTTTTTTCTTAAATAAATTAAAATTTCTTCTGCATAAGGATATAATTTGGCTTGTTCAAGAGTATGTTTTCTTGCATAATCATGATATGTATTTAATAAATCATCCATATCATTATTAAAATATTTTAAAAACATCGATTTTAAGGTTGGTCCTAAAAAAGAGATTTCTTCTTCTTTAGAAAGTTTATAATCAGGACGGTAAGTTTTAAAAACTTCTCTATAGGAATTAATTACCAAATCATCAGTATTTAATAAAGTTCCATCTAAATCAAAAACAATCGTAGTAACTGTTTCAAACATTAATTTTCTTCCTTTTTATCTTCATTTTTTTCTGAAAGAGGTACAGAATCTTTTTCTGCTTCACTACCAGAAATTACATTTGTATCAAGAACCTTTTTTTGCCATTTCTTTTCATATAAATGACAAAAAACTATACCTATAATTCCTAAAGCAATAAAAACAATTGACATAACAAATGATTTCATATTAGCTTTAGCTAAATCACTAGCGTTATTCACTCCCATAATAAATTTAGGATTTCTTAATGGTTCAAGAATCATTCTAACAATTCCATACCAAATTAAATAACAGCACATTAAATCGCCATTAGCTAAATGAATTTTATTATTTGTTTTTTCTTTAATAAAATTAAATAAAGCTGGGAGAGCAAACATAATTAAACAAAAACCAATAGCATTAACAACGCTTTCAATTAAAAATAAAGGCACTACCATTTGTGAAGAAGTTCCTTCACATAAATAATATAAGCCATCTGCTCCTTTAAATAGTTCACCATTAAAATTAGAAGTTGCCCAATTATTACCAGCAGCATTTAAGCTAATAGAAAGTCGATCCGTAATAAATGAAGGTAAAAAATTCCATTTATCAACACAAGAACCATATACTTCTTGATTAAAAAAATTACCCCATCTTCCAATCGCTTGTGCAATTAAAATAGAAGGAACAATACAATCAGCAGCAATCAAAACTGGAATATTAGGTCTTCTTTTAATCATAAAGATAATTCCTACTACTGCCCCAAGAAGAACTCCACCTTGAATAGCAAGTCCACCTTCATATATTTTATAAATATCAGTAAATGGTTTACCTTCAGCAATAATCCACCATATTCTTGCTCCAATAATACCAGCAGGAAAGGCAATATATAAAAGATTTTCAATTGCATTAGGATCATATCCTTTTTTCTTTAAAAAGTATTGTGATAATTTATATGTAGCAATCGCTCCAAGTAAAATACATATAGCATAAAAAGCAATTTTAAAATTTCCAATTTCAATAATATTTTTACCTACAAACAAATTTTTCATATTTCTCTCTTCTTTCTTAAAAGTTCATTCATTCTATTTTCAAATTCAAATGAAGAATCAAATCCATCATCTTTTAATTTTAAATTTGTAACTGCAACTTCAATAATTTCCGCCATTGATCTAGCTCCAGAAACAGGTAAATTTAATAAAGGTATATTCACACCTAAAATTTGATAATATTGAACATTATTACCTAATCTATCAAAAGGTTTATCTTGCTCAAAAGGAACTAAATTTATCACATAGGAAATTTTTTTTCTTCTCACTAATGAGTTAATTCCAAATAATCTTTTAATATCAATAATTCCAATACCTCTAACTTCCATCTCACCTACTAATAATTCAGGAGCTTCTCCAATCAATTCATTTCTAATATAAGAAATATCAATTCGATCATCGGCTACTAATTTATGACCCTTTTTTACTAATTCAAGAGTTGTCTCAGATTTACCAATACCAGATTGTCCCATAATAATAACACCCATTGAATAAATTTCCACTAGTGAAGCATGAATACTAGTGGTTGGCGCTAATTTTTCTTGTAAATAACTAAATGTTGCATTAGTTAAATTAGAAGATGACATTCCTGTTGATAAAATTGGAAAACTTTTCTTTTTAGCAATATTTAATAAATCACTAGGACATTCTTGATTCCAAGTCAAAATAATAGCTGGGCATTCATCATTAGTTAAAAAATCATATGCTTTAATTAAATCTTCTTTTTTGGCTTGATTAATATAAATAATTTCTCTATGTCCTAAAACAACAATATAGTTTTTATTTGTTGCATCAAAAAAACCAGTTAGTTCAAAACCAGGGCGATTTATTTGCATAAATCGTATTTTCCTAGTTTTTAAAGATTGATAGCCGCTTAAAACAATTAAACCAAAATGTTGAGCGTATTCTTGAAGTGTAACAAATTTATTAGACATATCTTAACCTTGAAACAATAATAACAAAACTTTTTCTATTCTTCAATTATTTGCATTCTTTTCTTATCTCTAGATAAAATCTTCTTTAAATATTGGCCTGTATATGAAGTAGGATATTCGCTTACTTCTTTTGGAGTACCCTTAACAACAATACTTCCTCCTCCTTCTCCACCTTCAGGTCCTAAATCAATAATATAATCAGCACATTTAATAACATCTAAATTATGTTCAATAACTAAAACTGAATTTCCACCTGCTACAAGAGCTTTTAATACTTCAAGTAAACAACGAATATCATCAATATGTAATCCAGTAGTTGGTTCATCTAAAATATATAAAGTTTTACCAGTTGGCCTTTTAGAAAGTTCATAAGCAAGTTTAACTCTTTGAGCTTCTCCACCAGAAAGTGTAGTAGATGATTGACCTAATTTAATATAACCTAAACCGACATCACATAAAGTCTTAACTTTACGATAAATAGAAGGAATATTTTCAAAAAAAGTTGTCGCATCTTCACAAGTCATTTCTAAAACATCATAAATATTTTTTCCCTTATAAGTAATTGCTAAAGTTTCATCGTTATATCTTCTTCCATGGCATTCTTCACATTGAACATAAACATCTGGAAAAAATGACATTGAAATTCTTTTAACTCCATCACCTTCACATGCTTCACACCTTCCACCTTTAACATTGAAAGAAAAATGGCTCTTTGTATATCCTTTAGCTCTAGCATCTTTAGTAGAGGCAAATAAATCTCTAATGTCATCAAAAACACCAATATATGTAGCAGGATTAGATCTAGGAGTTTTTCCAATTGGATCTTGAGAAATATTAATAACTTTATCAATATTCTCTAAGCCTTTAATTTGTTTAACTTTTCCTGCTTCCATTTTTGCTCGATTTAAATAATTATAAGTATTTTTATATAAAACTTCGGTTACTAAAGATGATTTTCCTGATCCAGACACTCCAGTAACCAAAACTAAACATCCTAAAGGAATTTTAACATTTACTTTCTTTAAATTATTGGCTTCTGCTCCGATTATTTCAATAAAATTACCATTACCTTTATTTCTAAAAGTTGAATATGGAATAAATTTTTTACCTGATAAATAAAGTCCTGTTAATGAAGCAGGATTATTCATGACTTCTTCAGGAGTTCCTGCGGCAACAATATTTCCTCCATGTATTCCTGCGCCTGGACCAATATCAACTAGATAATCGCTTGCAAGCATAGTATCTTCATCGTGTTCAACCACAATTAAAGTATTTCCTAAATCTCTCATTTGTTTTAAAGAAGCAATAAGTTTAGC